>FWWM01017850.1_pt1 | contig 10215 bp, 10 predicted proteins | sample 2228351 | NCBI WGS metagenome assembly FWWM01 (sample SAMEA103939774, study PRJEB20133) | metagenome
GAACTGCCGGCCCGGCAAAGGTGCACCCCAGGGCCGGGGCCGGGCATTCCGGCGCCTTGGGAAGGAGGAAGCTAGCGAGGGGGCATGAGCTTGCGTCCTGCCGTCTTCATTGAGCTGGGTGGCGGCTTTCGCTGCGTCACCGGCCGGCCAGCGCCCGCTGCATGGCCGCGCCCATGTCGGCGGGGCTTTCGGCCACGGTGATGCCGGCGGCCACCAGGGCCGCAATCTTCTCTTCCGCAGTTCCCCGCCCACCGGCCACAATCGCGCCGGCATGACCCATCCGCTTGCCCGGCGGGGCCGTGCGCCCGGCGATGAATGCGGCCATCGGTTTCCGCACGTGCTGACGGATGAACTCGGCGGCTTCTTCCTCGGCGGTGCCGCCAATCTCGCCGATCAGCAGCACCCCTTCGGTCTCCGGATCCTCGTTGAAGCGGCGCAAGAGGTCCACAAACGTGCTCCCCACAATCGGATCCCCCCCCAGCCCCACACAGGTCGATTGCCCCAACCCCAGACGCGTCAATTGCCACACCGCTTCGTACGTGAGGGTTCCCGAACGGCTGATCACGCCAATCGGCCCGCGCCGATGGATGTATCCCGGCATGATCCCGATCTTGCACTCGTCCGGCGTAATGATCCCCGGGCAGTTGGGCCCGATCAAGATCGAGTCGCTTTGCGCCAGCACTCGGCTGACGCGAACCATGTCGAGCACGGGGATGCCTTCGGTGATGGCCACGATCAACTTGATGCCGGCGTCGACGGCCTCCAGGATGGCGTCGGCCGCAAACGCGGGAGGGACAAAAACCATCGTGGCATTGGCGCCGGTTTGAGCGACGGCTTGTTCGACCGTGTCGAACACCGGCACGCCTTCCACGGTGCTGCCCCCTTTGCCGGGCGTCACGCCGGCCACCACCTGGGTGCCGTAGTCCAGACATTGCCGCGTGTGGAACCGGCCAGCACTGCCGGTGATGCCCTGGCATAACACGCGGGTGTTCTTGTCCACCAGAATGCTCATTTTCCCGTCCTCACTCGGCCTGTCGCGCGGGAGTTCATCCTGCCGGCGTTTGCGAGGGACTGGTCCGGCTGGCAGGGGCGCCGGGCGCACAGGGGCATAAGTATGGGGCGGAGTCTGGCGTGGGGCAAGGGGTTGGGCCGGCCAGGCCGCAGGAGGTGGGAATCGCACCGGCCGATTTTCTTGGAGGTGGGGGCTTGACACGGCCGAGAAAAGCGGGATAATGCGGACATTCGTTGTCCTTTTTGGGCGATCTCGTGCTCACGAAGACCTCGCTGTCGGCGATCCGAGCTTTGGTGTATCTGGGACTGCGCAGTCCGGGGGAACCCATCCCCCCGCGGCGAATCGCCATCGCTCTGGGCGAGTCGCCCACGTATCTGGCCAAAGTCATCCGCCATCTGGTCAAGGCGGGCATCCTCCGGGCCCACCGCGGAGTGGGGGGCGGGGTGGTGCTGCATCGCCCGGCGGAGCGGGTGACCCTGCAAGCCATCGTCGAGGCCTGCCAGGGGGCCATCCTCGGCGATTTCTGCAACGAAACGGAGGACCTTTCCAGGGTTTGTGCGTTGCACCAGGCGGGTGCCGAACTGCATCGGGCGATCGTGGGGGTCTTGGTGCGGTGGACGCTGGCCGATTTCCTGGCCCAGCCGGAGCCCTTGCCCCCGTTGCGGGGCAAAGTGCCGTGTTTTTTGGGCGGGTGCGTGGCCCAGGAGGGCTTAGCCTCGGCCCGCCAGCCGCGCACCGGCAAGGCCGTGGTGGCACGCAAGGGGCCGGTCCGAACGAGGGGGAGCCGGTCATGAACGCCGCGCAACGCCTCCAGGTCGAGGTGCCCGACGAAAGGTACCACCGCGACCTCATCTCCTGTCAGGTGGCTTGCCCGGTGCACACCGATGCCCGCGGGTATGTTCGGGCGATCGCAGCCGGAAAGTACGAGGAGGCCTATCGAATTGCTCGGGGCCCGAATCCGCTGGCTTCGATCTGCGGCCGGGTCTGCGGGGCGCCTTGCGAGGCCGCATGCCGGCGGGGAAAGGTGCCGCGGGTGGATGCCGACGGGCGGTTCGTCGCTACCGACCAGCCCATCGCCATTCGGGCGCTGAAGCGCTTTGCCTGCGAGCATGCGGGGCCGGAAGTCCGTCCGGCGCAAGACATCGTGGCGATGCTTCGCCAGGCGGATCTGCCCGGCGAGGCGTCGGCCGATGCGGAGGAGATCGCGGCGCTGGTTCGGGCGGCGGTGGAAGGCCGGTTCCGGCCGGCCGAGGGGCAGCCGGTGGCCATCGTGGGAGCGGGGCCGGCCGGGCTTGCGGCGGCGCACGATTTGGCCCTCATGGGGTTTCGTCCGGTGGTGTTCGAGATGGAACCGGTGCCGGCTGGGATGCTGGCCCTGGGGGTACCGGCGTACCGCCTGCCGCGGCCTTTGATTGCCCGCGACGTGGCCGTCATCCAGGCCCTGGGGGTGGAAGTGCGCTGCAACGTTGCCGTGGGCCGCGATGTGTCGCTGGCCGAGTTGCGGCGGCAGTTTTCGGCCGTCATCCTCGCGGTGGGGGCCAAGTCGTCGCGGAGTTTGGGGCTGCCGGGGGAGCGTGGGCCGCGGGTCTACGGTGGCGTGGACCTCCTGCGGGCGGTGGCGCTGGGCCAGCCCTTGGAGATCGGCCGACGCGTGGTCGTCATCGGCGGGGGGAACGTGGCCTATGACGTGGCCCGCACGGTGCTGCGGCAGATCGCATACGACACAGCTCGAACCGCCGCCCGGCTGCCGACTACCGGCGAGGTCCATCTGGTGTCGCTGGAAACGTTGGAGGAGATGCCGGCCGATACGCTGGAGATTCTCGAAGGGGACGAGGAAGGCATTCGCCGCTGGAACGGCTGGGGCCCGGTGGAAATCCAGCGCGATAGCGGCGGGGCCGTGGTCGGCGTGGTCTTTCGGCGGTGCCTCCAGGTGTACGACGGCCAGCGGCAATTCGCCCCGGTGTTCGACGACCGCATCCAGGAGACCATTCCCTGCGACACGGTGCTGCTGGCGGTGGGCCAGGCCCCGGCACTGGATTTTCTGGCCGACGGAGGCGAAGACATCGCCCTGCATCGTCCCGGCTGGCCAAAGGTCGATTCGCAGACGTTGGCCACGACCGCACCCGGGGTGTTCGTGGCAGGGGACCTGGCGCATGGCACGCGGCTCTTGATCGATGCGGTGGCGTCGGGCAAGGCGGCGGCCCGCTCGGTGTACCGCTATTTGACCGGCCGGGAGATCCGGGCCGAGGCGCTCGTGGCCCACTTGCCCCTGGAACGCTATGCGCGCGAGCCGGGCTACGAGGCCCTGCGCCGGGTACCGATTCCGGTTCGTGAGCCGGCCGAGCGGCTGGAGCGGCCCGACATGGTGGTCGAGTTGGGCTACGGGGCCGAGCAGGCGCAGCGCGAGGCCTCGCGGTGCCTGGACTGCGCGGTCACGCCGGTGTTCGATGCCTCGCGGTGTGTGCTGTGCGGGGGGTGCGCCGACGTGTGCCCCACGCAATGCTTGAAGCTGGTCCGGCTGGCCGATTTGGTGCCCAACCCGTCGCTTGCGGCCGCGGTGGCCGCCGCCTTCGGCCCGGACGATGAGGAACCGCATTCGGCCATCATCAAGGACGAGGAGCAGTGCATCCGCTGCGCGCTGTGCGCGGCGCGCTGCCCGGTCGAAGCAATCACGATGGAACGTGTGGTGTGCCAGACCCAATGGAGGTCGGTATGACGACGCAAGCCGGAAAACCCCGCTCGCGCTTGGATCCGGAGCCCCTGCCCCGCCGTGATTTCTTGGGGCTGGGGGCGTTGGGGTCGGCGCTGGCCGCCCTGGCCGTGGCGGTGATCGGCATGGCCCGGCTCCCCAAGGCGGCGGTGCTGTCCTCCCCTTCCAAGAAGTTCCGGGTGAGTTTGCCGGAGTCGCTTCCCCCTGGCCAGGCGCTGGTGCCGGAGGGGCACGCGGTGGCGGTGTTCCGTGACGAGGAGGGGGTGTACGCCATCTCGACCATCTGCACCCATCTGGGGTGCGTGGTGCGGGTCACGCCGGACGGCTTCGAGTGCCCCTGCCACGGGTCGCGGTTCGCGGCCGACGGCAGCGTGGTGAAAGGCCCGGCACCCAAGCCCCTCCCGTGGCACAAAGTGAGCAAGGCGGGGGGGAACTACGTGATCGACGAAGACGCCACGGTGCCCGTGGGAACCAAGGTGAAGGCATGAGCACCGCCAACCTTCCGCCGCCATCAGCGCTTGGGCAGTTATGGTCCAATCTGGTGGCCGTGCCCAGGCGGCTCCACCGGGCCGTGTTCCGCACCGGCGTCCCGGTAACCGACCGCACCCGCTCGAGCTTCGTGTTCGGCAACGTGTTTTTGCACATCCACCCGGTGCGAACCCACCGCTGGAGCCTGCGATGGTCGACCACCTGGGGGCTGGGCGTGGCGGCGGCCGCCGCGTTTTTGATCACCCTGGTGACCGGCGTGCTGTTGATGTTCTACTACAAGCCGTACCCCGACGTGGCCTACGACTCGATCAAGGACATCCATTATGTGGTCCCGACGGGGCGGTTTATTCGGAACATCCACCGCTGGTCGGCCAATTTGATGGTGGTCGTGGTTTTCCTGCACATGGCCCGGACCTTCTACACGGCCGCCTACCGCAAGCCCCGCGAGTTCAACTGGCTGGTGGGGCTGGGATTGCTGGTGCTGACGTTGGGCCTGTCGTTCACCGGCTACCTGCTGCCGTGGGATCAACTGGCATACTGGGCCATCACCATCGGGGCCAATATCGCCCAGTCGCCTCGCGAATTGACCGATGCATTAGGCATCACCGAGGGGTTCGATCCGGGCGGACTGCTGCGGCAGTTGCTTTTGGGCTCGGACGTGGTGGGCGAGGAGGCCCTGATCCGTTTCTATCTGTTCCACGTGATGATCCTCCCCTTGGCCCTGGGGATCTTGATGGCCGTGCATTTCTGGCGGATCCGCAAGGACGGGGGCCTGGTGCGGCCGGCCGATGCCGACCAGCGCCTGCCTCCAGAACCCGACCTTCGACCGGTATTTACCGAAGCCCCGCAGAAGACCTATCACCTGGCGGCCCTGGTCCGGGGCCAGACGCCGGCCGTGGGACGCGGCCCGGAAAATACCGTCCCCTCCATGCCCCATCTGTTCTATGCCGAGGCGGGCGTGTTGATGCTTACGGTCCTGGTTTCGCTGGCGCTGGCGCTGGTGATCGATGCACCGCTCAAAGAACTGGCCAATCCCAGTGTGCCCGAGAACCCGGCCAAGGCCCCCTGGTACTTCCTGGGGTTGCAAGAGCTGGTTTCGTTTTCGGCCTTTATGGGAGGAATCGGAATTCCCATGGTCGTCCTGTTGGGGTTGGGGCTGATACCCTTCCTGGATCGGGAGGAGGCGGGCACCGGCCAATGGTTTGGCGGCCCCGGAGGGGCCCGACTGGTGCTGGGGTCGGCGGCGTTCGGACTGGGGGCCGTGCTGGCTATCGAGGCGGTGGCCATCCGTTTCGGCTGGCTGCGGGAATGGTTCCCCGAGATTCCGCAACTGGTCGTTACGGCGATCAATCCGGGAACGGTGCTGGCGGCGGTCTATGCCGCCTTCTCGCTGTGGGCGGTGTATCGCTGGAACTCGGTGCGTTCGGGGGCGATGGCGCTTTTTACCTGTTTTTTGTGCGGGTTCGTGGTGCTGACGCTTATCGGCACCTGGTTCCGCGGGCCGAACTGGAATTTCTACTGGTGGCCGACCCTCTGGCCGACACACTAGCGTTCGCGAGCCGATGAACAAGAACAAGCATCTGCTGCTTTGGTCGAGCTTGGGCACGCTGGCGCTGCTGGTGGCTGCCGCCGTGGAAGAGAACTACTTGCAGCCGTGGCGGCAGATCCAGGCAGCCGCCCGCACCGAGACGGGCCCGGTGGAGGTCCGCCTCCGCCAGATCGTCGTGCCGGCTTTGCGGGTTACCGACCGCTGCGTCACATGCCACCTGGGTATGGCGCCGGGAGAGGCAGCCGCCAATGGCCACCCCGTGCTGGCCCCGCATAAACCCGTGGTCCATGACCCCGGCCGGTTCGGATGCACCGTCTGCCATGCGGGGCAAGGCCGGGCCACGGAAAAGGATGATGCCCACGGCCGGGTCCCCTTCTGGCCGACCCCCATGCTCCCCTTGGAGTACGCCGAAGCGGGTTGCGGCACGTGCCACACCCATTTGCGGGTGCCGAACGAGGCGCAACTGGCCCGCGGCCGCAATCTGCTGGAACGTTACGATTGCCTGGCGTGCCATCGGGTGGATGGGCGCGGCGGCACGCTCCGCCCCGGACTGCCTGCCGAAGTGCAGGGTCCGGACCTTTCGGGCGTGGGCGTGGCGGGCTTCGATCCCCAGTGGTATGCCGCACATCTGGCCCGACACCAGGCGGCCAGCGACGGGCCGTGGAAGACTTCTTTCGGCCCGGTGCCCGAGGCCGACCGCCAGGCCCTCGAGGTGTACCTGGGCTCGCGTGCCGGAGCCCCGCGACTGGTGGAAGCCAAGGCCCTGTTCCATTCGCTGGGATGCCGGGGCTGCCACAAGGTGGGGGGCGTGGGGGGCGACGACGGCCCGGATTTGACGCATATCGGGCAGCGCGACCCGGCCCGGCTGGACTTCACTCACGTGCAAGGCCCCAAGACCCTGGCCAACTGGCTGGCCGAGCACTTCCGCAACCCGGCCCGCGTGGTCCCCGGCTCGCAAATGCCTGCCTTGGGTTTGAGCGAATCCCAGATCGATTTGCTGGTGCTGGCCATGCTGGCCTTGCGGCGCAGCGAGGTGCCCGAGGCCTTTTGGCCGCAGGATCGGCTGCGGGCCGAACGCCTGGGCCAACGCGAGTTCGCCACCGATGGGGCCACGCTCTTCGGCACGTTTTGCGCCGCCTGTCATGGCCAGCAAGGCGAGGGCCGGCGTTATCCGGGGATGGCGCCGTTTCCCGCCGTGGGCAATGCCGATTTCCTCGCCGCGGCTTCGGACGCGTTTCTGATTGAAACCATTCGCCGTGGCCGGCCGGGACGCCGCATGCCCGCCTGGGGCGAAAAAGAAGGCGGGCTGCGGCCCGAGGAGATCACACGGATTGTGGCCTACCTGCGCCAACAGGCCGGCGTGCCCGAGGCCAGGCCGGTCCACGCAACGCGGCGGTGGGTGCAAGCCGACCCGCGGGCCGGGCAAGCCCTTTTTTCCACTTGCCCCGAGCCGGGCGGAGCGCAAGCAAGGAAGAACGGGCGGCCGAGACGCCGGCCGGGCAGGCAACCGCAGCGCGACGCGTGACGGTGGAGCGCCAGCGAGCGCTCGCCGTCCCGGGAGGAGGGACCGTGAGATCTCTGAAGATCGTCGGGATCGTGGTTCTGGTCTACGTCGGCATCGTCGTCCTGTTCGAGGCGTGGCTGGGATACTTCCAGCCGCAGAACGAGTCGACGATCGTCATCACGACGTTCGACGCGGACGGCAATGCGGAGAGCCGGGTCGTGTCACCCATCGACGACGGAGGACAGCTCTACGTGTCGGCGAACCACTGGCCGCGCTCCTGGTACAAGCGCGCGCTCGCGAACCCGGACGTGCAGGTGACGAGGGGTGGAACCACGACCGACTACCGAGCCGTTCCGGTCACCGGCGCCGAGGCCGAACGCCTCCAGCGCGACCACGCCCATCCCCTGCTCTTCAGGATCCTGACCGGCTTCCCGCCGCGCAAGTTCCTCCGCCTGGAGCCGCGTCAGCCGTCTCCGGGGTCGTGACTGCCGCCGTCAGAACCTCTTCACGAGCCGCGGCGCCGGGCGCGTCGTCGAGCGGTCGGCCGGGGCGCCCGGCCGGACGGAGGTCGCGGCGTCGGTGCCGGAGGTCGGGTCGAAGTTGTCCCAGCGTGCGTCGGACGTCGAGCTGATGCCGCTCACCTGGAGCGCGAAGTCGTCGGGGTTCGTCGCCTGGCGGAGCGCCTCCTCGTAGGTGATGAGGTTCGCGCGGTAGAGGCCCATGAGCGACTGATCGAAGGTCTGCGTGCCGTAGGACACGTGGCCCTTGGCGATCGCGTCGGTGAGCTCGCGCGGGCTCCGCGACGGGTCCTTGATGATGTCGCGCACCAGCGCGGTGTTGACCATGATCTCGACCGCCGGCACGAGGCCGTTGCCGTCGGCCCGCGGCACGAGACGCTGGCTGATGATGCCCTTCAGCACCGACGAGAGCACGACGCGGATCTGCTCGCGCTGGTGGTCGGAAAACGCCTGGATGACGCGGGTCACGGTCTCCGGGGCGTCGAGCGTGTGCAGCGTGCTCATGACCAGGTGGCCGGTCTCGGCCGACATGATCGCGGTCTCGATGGTCTCGAGGTCGCGCATCTCGCCGACCAGGATCACGTCGGGGTCCTGACGCAGCGCTCCCTTCAGGCCCGCGGCGAAGCTCGTCACGTCGACGCCGACCTCGCGCTGGCTGATGATCGAGAGCTTGTCCTCGTGCGTGTACTCGATCGGGTCCTCGATCGTGATCATGTGCAGCGCCTCGGTCTGGTTCAGGAGGTCGATCATCGAGGCGAGCGTCGTCGACTTGCCGGAGCCGGTCGTGCCGGTCACCAGGATCAGGCCGCGCGACTCCTTGGCGAGCGTCTCCACGATCTTCGGGAGCTTGAGCTCCTCGAGCGAGCGGATCTTGCGCGGGATGGCGCGCATCGCCACCCGCAGCTCGCCGCGCTGGTGGTAGACGTTGACGCGGAAGCGGCCGAGGACCTCGTTCCCGTAGCCGAGGTCGAGCTGCCTGTCCTGCTCGAGACGCTGGCGCTGCTTCTCGTCGGCCATCTGCGCGATCAGGTCCTTCATGTCGGCCTCGGTGAGCGCCGGAAAGCTGTCGTCCGCACCGAGCTGGCCGAAGCGGCGGAAGAACGGCGGCGCGCCGACCTTCAGGTGGATGTCGGATGCCTCCCGGTCGAGCGCCGTGCGCAGGATGTCGTCGATCGCGAGCATGGGACCCCCGACCACACCTTCGGCACCCCGCCGAAAGGGCTTGAGCGGCGTCCCCTGCCCTATTCAGGCCCGTCTTGGTCGAGCGACGACACCCGCGCCCAGACCAGAAACTCGCTGTCCGAGGGGGACAGGTCGTCCGTCCGGCCGGTGAAGTACGCTTGGCGCGCCTCGTCGCGGGTCAACGGTCGCGTCTCGGCAAAGCCGGCGTCGCGCAAGAGCCGCAGCATGTCATCGGCGGAAAAGAGCGAGACGAATCGTCCCCCATGTGGTGCCCGAACCGGACGCCGCGTTTCTCTCGCGCCTCGGGCACGCAGTGGGTCAGGACCAGCTCGGTGTGCGGCCCGAGCCGCGCGATCCAGCGCAGCGTCCGCTCGATCGCGTCGCGGTGGAGGTACATGGTCACCGCGAGCCACGAGACGAAGGTCGGCTCGCGCGGGTCGAACGTCGAGCGAGCGAACGCGTCGTCCAGCGACTGGCTCTCGAAGTTGCAGGCCACGAACTCGCAGCTCGCCGGGATCGCGATGCCCGCCTCCGCCAGGCGCTGGCGCTTCCAGGCCTGCGACTCCGAGGTATCGACCTCGAACACCCGGATGCGCTCGAGCGCTCCGCTCGCCCGGTACGCGAACGTATCGAGGCCGGCGCCGAGAATGACGTACTGCTTGACGCCACGCGCGGCCGCTCCGCGAGGCGATCCTCCGTGTAGCGGGAGCGCACGACCCACGCCGCGCTGCTCTCGGGAAAGGCCGCCTTGGCGCGGATCACCTCCGCGTCCGCGACGCCGAGGAGACGCTGCGCCAACGTGTCAACGAAAATCTTCGGCTCGCCATCGACCAGCAGGTGCGCGACGCGCCACAGCGCGGCGCCGAAGGCGGTCCGACCGAACGGGGTCAATCCATCCATGGCGGAAATCCTTCCGGTGCCCGATGCGCACCATCGGGGTGAAGCCGCACAAACGGATCGACCACCCTTCTCGACGCTGCCACACAGGTGAACGGCCGGCCGCTCGTGACGGCTCGCTCTCCGAGCGAGCTTCCAGTTACGCAGCGCCGAAGGGCGTGTCAACCAAATTCTGGTTGAACGGCCCCCAGCCTCGAGGAGGCCGGGGACCGATTGCCGCGAGCGGGGGGCGAAGCCCCCTTCGCCCCCGCTCGTGCCCGGCTGGGCCTACTTGCGTCGAGCAGCCGCGGCCGCCCCGCTCTCGCCGCGGCCCGCGGCGGCCGCCAGGGCCGGGGTGCGCGACCCGCCGTTGCT
>FWWM01017851.1_pt1 | contig 10215 bp, 6 predicted proteins | sample 2228351 | NCBI WGS metagenome assembly FWWM01 (sample SAMEA103939774, study PRJEB20133) | metagenome
TTTACGGTGGAAATCCTTTCAAATATAGGTACATCGGATTCATACTTTGGGACTACGTCGACGGTGGAATTTTAAGCGGATGGTGAAATCTATTTTTCAAATTTACGCACCTTTGCGAAGTTTTTTATGCTCACATTTAAATATACTTGATACGCAAAACCTCTCATATGAACGGATGAAAATTTTATCTTCCACCTCTTTTCATCATCCCCAACTTTTCTGAGAAAACTCCATTCATTTGAAGTTCCAGTGTACCAATATAAAACTTTTCCACCTATGTTTACATCCGGATTTATGACAAATTCAAAACCAACTCCAGGACCAATGCCAAAAACCCAGTTGCGCAAACTTAAAGCATACTCAACTGAATCGCTCCCACTTTTAACTTTTGTATCAAACTTAAAATTCGACAATCCACTTTTCAATTCAAATGTCAAAGCCAATCGCCTGAAATAAAACTTTCTCATAAATCCCAAATTTAAAGAACCATAAATTGCGGATTTAACATCGTTACCGAAAAATTTAATATCAACTGGCAAAACTCCAACATTCGCATCCATTGTAAGCCATAACTGTGGCACACCAGAATATCTCCCGATGTTAATGTTGAGATTAACTCTTCCCGTGTAAGCAAGCAATCGCTCTTTCTTTATTTCTAATGTATCGTTGTCTGGCAATTGTAAACCAGCGATCCTAAAATCGCCAAACTTGACCATTCCAGCACCAAGTTTGACAGGATAAGCATTTAAACCGAAAACTATATCAAATGGAAATCTCGGTCTTTCTTCAACAAACATCCCTCTGGCTATGCGCTTACTTCCGAACAAACTCCCAATTATTATCTGAGCCTCGCTCGCATTTTTTCTCCTTGTGTTATCTGCGACTTTGGTCACTCTGACAAAACCGACATTTTGCGGTACCATTCGTCCATCCGGTGTTTCGACAAATTCAAAAACATCAAATCCATCATCAACCAAAATTCCTTCTCTTCTTCCAAGGTCAAACCAAACATAATTAAATCTCGCGGAAACAATTGGGGCACTTAATTTAAAAATTTCTCTAACTGCTAACTCAAAACTAACAGCAATTTCGTTGCTTGCAAGCATAGATGCGGAATCAATAATGGAAAGCGCTGTCTTCACACCCTCAGCCACGAATCCATCGCCATTATCTCTTACCTCATATGAAAACTTTATGCTGTATTCATTATTTGCAAAATTCACTCTGAAAAATGCCAAACCACCTCCAAGTTCAACTTTTATCCCAGGGATGCGAACTTCTTTCTTGTCCCTTGTAACTTTAATAGTATCTCTTTTGAATGTGAATTTATCAATAAATGGTACAGCGATGTAGCCAGAGTTCATAACTTTTTCAAGTTTTTCAGCATCTATGCCAAGTGTTTTAGCTTTGGTTGAGATGAATTTACTTCTATCCGCTTCGCTTACAAGTTGAAGTGCTTTTATCTCTTTGTTTATGTCGAGTATTTTCACAAGTTCTGGCGCGAGGTATTTTTGGACATCTTCGCTTATCTCTTCGACGCTTCGATATCTTTTTGTTTTCGCAACTTCAGAAAATTTTAAAATAGTCACCTCAGGTAAACTCTCCCAGAAAAATCTCGGTAGCACGATCTTGCTTGCTATAACCGACGCAAGATATTTTCTTGTGAAATCGGATGGTAAATTTTTAATCGTCGGACTTGCAATAAGAGCCATATCATAATAAGTTATCGTTCTTTTAAAATACCTTGGACCCGCGCCAACAACCTCTTGCGCAACCGAAGTTGAAACAAAACCAAACATAAAGAGAAAAATTATAAACTTATTCAAATATCCATTTTTCCAAAACATTTTTTCTCGGATTTTATTTTTTCTTAAAATTAACACACAACTAATTTAAATTCAAGCCATAACAAAACAAACTCAACACATAACATCTTATCTTTTTGCTCTTCCAGATTTTATCTTTACACCACCTTCTCGATACACCGCAAGCCCTTTATCAGTGCCAATCCATTTGTTACCTTGCTTGTTTATGGATATTGAAAGAACCAAATCATCAAGCAAACCAGAATTAGAAGTGTTATAAATAGTTCACTTCTCTTTTATGAGGAAAAACTTAAAGTTACAATTTTATTTTTGTTGAAAAATTTACCAAAATATCAAATCATTCCTCATCATCTTTCACCCCTCTTATCTTTCAAATATCCTTCGCCGCAAATAGGACAGAACCTCGCTGTCGGATAAATTATCGGCTCACCACATCTGAAACATCTATCTATCATCTTCGCACCACAATTAACACAATATATCTGTCCAAGCGAAAGATGAGCAAAGTTCCCACACTCAGGACACAAACGATATATATCTTTTGTGATCCGCTTTTTCACCTTTGACTTCGACAATTTGTGAAATCTTTTTAGTTTGTTTACTGAATAGGTGGAGCGCCGGCTTTCCATCTATTCTCATTATCGTCATACCATATCTGAATTCTCTGTGGTCTCAGCAAAAAATCGAACTGGGTTTTCTCTAACGGATTCCCCGCCGCATCTGTTCTCGTAGTGACATCAAAAAAAGAAATCCTCGCCAAACTATATGCATTTGCAACGACAAGAAAAGCAAGAATTCCTTCATAAGTGAAACCAGGGAGCATCTCAATACCAATATCAAACATCCTATAAAAATTTCGCTTACTATTAATAAACTCTCGAACAAAACCCGCCGGAGGTAATCTAATTCCTAAAATTCGATGCTTCCATTGTTCTCTTGCAACTGTTTCAAAATACACTGCTACGCGAATCAACTCATCAACCGTTGAAAGAGGTGGAATAGGCTCTTTTCCTTCAATTATCAAATAAATGCGAGCATCTTTCATTCGTAATATATGCTTTGTATTGTTTTTTATTCTCACCCAGCATAAAAGTAATTGTAAAGAGTCATCGTAACTCATAAACGGATATATCCAACGTTTTCCCATCGGATCCTCCGGATAGTTTATCAGTAGATTTAAATTATATTTCCATCTGGGAGAAAAATCATCAAGATTAAAAGAGAACAAATTTGGATAGTCATAGATTTCGGGGATACTGATAATTTTAACTGTAATTTCAACATCCAACTTTGTCTGAGTTTGTGATAAGCCCGATTCCAGACTATACTGAGTAAATGTAAATGTTGGAATACGAGCAGAAGAAGCACAAGATTCAAAAAACGCAACCATAACAATACATGTAAGAAAAAGTAACAACTTCGCAGATTGTATTGAACAATTTCTCACCGATTTTTGCATATGCTTATTTTTTATCTCTATTTTCAACTTCTGTGCCATTCTTGAACCCTTAAAAATTTTAAAATTTCAAAGATTTTTAACCCCTAAAACCCCAAAAGTGGAAAAAATTTGTTCCAGCGGAATAAATTTGTTCCATTTAAAATGATTGAAAAACAATGAAAATCCCTAACGACTGGAAAAAATTTGTTCCATCACCTCAAATTAACCAAGGGATTTGAAAAACCTTCAATTTCTTACTTTCCCATCCCATAAAATTTAACTTTCACAACGCTCGTATCGGGTATGACAACTTTAAATTTTTGTCCCGGATAAATAAGATTTGGATCTTTAATCTCGCTTTTATTTATCTCCCAAATCACCCTCCACAACCACCAAATGCCGTAAATCTTTTCGGATATTTTGATTAGATAATCGCTTTCGGACACGACATACTCTTTTATTTCGCTTTCCTTATGATTGACTTTGACAACATACTTATCAAAATCAAAAAATGGATCCCTGAAATCATTATGACACCTAACACATATATCGGAAGTAACACTTTTTACATATTCCGATGAACCAGTTTCAAGATGTTCCGCTTTAACAAAATGACATTCGACACATCCGATGTTGACAAATTCTCGCTTGAATGGATTTCGCGTAAATCCATTAGGAGTGCAATACCCTGTTGTATGACAAGATAAACATTCTGGGTCCATAGTCCTTCCATCCAAAACTATCGTCCTATAAGCATGGGCATGGCGCGTGATCATCCATTTATAAGTTTCTTCCTCATGACAACTCATACAAGTTTTATTATCGACAACGATATATTCACTTGGGATAGGCGTAGAATAGATGCATGTATCTTTAAATCCCGAGGATACAAACTTGATGTATTCTTTTATTATCTGACCAATCTTACTATCTCCCTTGATCTCTTTGAAAAGCGGATAAAATTTATTTGAGAAGGAAACAATTTTCTTTGAACCCAAATCGAATTCGATCTCAAGACATCCGACATGTTCCCCATTTTTTCCAGCCTGAGCTACTATAGTTTTGCCGTATCTTTCTGGCTCTGTTAAAAGCGTTTGAGAATGTGAACCTATGATCACATCAATTTCTGGAAATTCATTCGGTAAACCAGTGTCCCTGATATACCCAAGATGCGAAAGCAAAATTATAATGTCAACTTTATCTTTAAGTGCATTTATAACTTTTCTCAAAGCGGTTTTGTAATCCTCGACTTTTACATCTTTAACTTTTTCCTCGTCCATCAACATAAACGGGTCTTCAATTACAACGCTTGTTATCCCAATTTTAACGCCGCTAATTTCCTTTACGATATATTCCTGCGCGATATTTTTACCCGAATGTGAATATCTAAGATTAGCGGAGATAATTTTTTTGCCAAGTTTATTTTTCACTTCGCTTTCGAAGAATTCGATCCCATTTGAAAATTCCTGATCACCCAAACCGATCGCATCATAAGGCATCGCTTCATAAGCTTTTACGACAAATTTATCTTTTTCAGCAAAACCAATCGACGAAAGCATATCGCCCGCATCAAGAAATAAGATATTTTTATTTTCGGTTATCAATTTTTGAAATATCGTTTGTCTCTTATCAAGTCCTCCAAGCGGATTTCCGGGACAACCACAATTTTCGATTATTCCATTTGTGTTGCTTGTGTAGACGATTGTGATTTTTTTAATTTTAGATTTATTTTGCCATGGGATATTTGCGAAAAAAGCCAATACCCCAAGGATTACCAGAGTTAAGATTTTTAGCGAACTCATTTTTTATTTCAATATTTGTTTTTACTCTGGATTTTCAATTATGAATACAAATTCACCTTCTCCCTCTGCTGGGAGATATCTAAATTGTGGAGTTTGTTTCTGATTCGTTTCATTCGATACAAGTGGTTCTATATACTGATAAAGTTCCGAAGCAGTTATTACACCGTCATTATTTAAATCCGCACTTCCCTTCAATCCTCTGATAAGGAAATACACAAATACACTATGTCCCCAGATATCGCTTTCATACACTTCCTCATCTTTTTGACCAGCGGTTATAAGTTGTCTTCCTCTTTCTTTTGTTTTCTTCTCAACATATGCCATTGTCTGTTCGGAAAGCGAAGCTCTTCTCGAAGCAAGCCATCCAGCAAGACCACCATAACAAGCGTCAATAGCAAAGAATATATGTTTAGCTGGGATCAGCCTGGAGATGTTTGATATCTCAGTCATAGAAATACAAGTTGAATGGAGTCGATCAGGATCTCCATCGATTGGGACGAGATAACCCATTTCACCACCAGCTGGAAGTTCTCTTGTAACACCATGTCCAGCGAAGAATATAAATATCCTATCCTCGCGCGAAACAACCTTTGAATTTGAAAGTTTATCCCCAAGGACACTAAGTATATTTTCCCTTGTTGCTTTTTCATTGTAAAGTTCGATTATCTTGTCAGGTGAGAAGCCAAGATTTTTTATTAGAACCTCTTTTATCGCCTTAGCATCTGCAACAGCATATTTCAACTTAGGAAAGGTCTTGTAATTATCCACACCTATCAAAACAGCCCAACTATTTCGGTAGAAACTCTCGGTTGAGGCAACTTTAACCGGCTTTTCCATCAAGCGAATTACTATATCTTTCGATGTATGCACAGCCTCATTCCAAGCTAAAATTCTTATCGTGTTAACCCCTGGGTCAAGCTTGATTTTTCTCTCAAAGGAAACCGCCTTTTCACTTTCCCTCTTTAACGATATACCCCTTGCAAGTTGTCCATTAATTAAAACCATTACCATAGGCTGAGTCTCTTCATCGCGGGCTATAAAACTTAGCAAAACTTCTTGTTCGGTTGTCACTGTATCTTTCGGCGATAATACTATGATTTCGGGCTCACTTCTCTTTGGTATGTAAGTTATTTCATACAAACCAGTGCCGGTATTTATTCCGTCATCCGCGATGATATTAATCTTGTTCAAACCCTTGTATAATTTTATCGTGTCTTCAAATACGACAGTTTTATCATCAACCCAATACACTTTTGGTTCCGGAACAGTTGTGCCTCTAATTATCACTTTTACGCTATCGATCTTGGTATTATCGGTTATCATCGCCTTGACATAAACTCTTTCGACAGAAACAATTTTTTCAGTTGGCGATAAAAATTTGATCTCCGGTGGAGTCACATCCACAAGAATAGCCGGTTTTTCTGGAGCCACAATCGTCAAGGTTTTGCTGACAGAATTGTTCAAATTATCAGTTGAAATGATATTGACTGTGTTAGCCCCGGGATTTAATGAAAGTTCAAAAGAGAACTTTACACTATTCCCCCTTGCCTTATAATTAGACTTCTCTTCACTGGTTAAACTAACAAATGAAACAGGTGAATTATTCAAAATGACAGACTTAACCGGAAATTCACTATTTATAATGCCAACGATCTGCAATGTATTAGCATTCACGCGAATCATATCTGAAGTTGAAAGTTCCTCAGGCAAGATAATTTTTATCTCGGGTTTAAACTTATAAGCTACTTCAATCGTTCTCCTTACCTTTAATTTTATACTACTCGTCATACCCGAGATATCTATAACCTTAATCTCAAGTTCATTGTATTTTTCAGGTATTGGCACTTCAGCTTTAAATTTGTATAACGGACCCTCAATCTTAGATAAACCAATGTCATAATTTGTAACTGGAAGGATTGATGCCTGCTCCAAATTAACCAAAACAACTTTTAAATCTCTATAACTTGCCACAAGACCTTCTAAAGTTAAGTATATATCGCTACCCGTGTAAGTAAATTCAAATTCATTTGACTTAGAACTCTCATCATAAATAATTCCAAAAGGCGATATCAGCTGGATTGCGGGCTTAGGAACCTTTGGCCAAGTCCCAACGAAATATTGCCAATCGCCCGAAACTCTTTTACCATTTCGTATAACTATCGGATTTTGTGGCGAGCCAACCATTGAAACATTTTGGTTGAAATCAATGACCGCTATGTAATATGCAATTGATTGCTCAGTTGCATAATCACCATAAGATTGAGGGGCAAAATTTCTCAAGTAACGAGATTTATACTCTCTATCTTCCGGAATTTTGTAGTAAAAGATAACTTTCGAAACGCCGGTCGCATCATCGGCGAGAACAGTTATGGGATAGCCAAGCCCCGGTCTATAGTATTCAACTGGAAAATGATTGACAAATGGTGGACTGTTATCAGTTGTAGCTTTTGCAATGGTAAGTTCAATCGGAGCTGAAGAAACCACAACAAATGGAGACTCAACCGAAGGCAAAGTTGATACATTCATATTGTTGTCTTCTGCAGATATGTAATAATAGAGTTTGCCTTTCAATGTTTGAGTTTGCAATGTGGCAGAAAACCTATCTCCTGAAACTCTGGTCATCAGAATGTTGGAAAACTTTGCTGAATACTCATCCCTGTAAAAAAGTTCAACTTTACTAACCCCGCTTTCATCTTTAACATCAACCAATATATTTATCGGCACCCCAGATTTATACTCTTTGACAGGTATGTGAACAATCGTTGGACCTTTTACATCTTTAAATTCAACTTTGACAATGAACGGTTTTGCTTCAGAACCAAACATCGTCGTATTTCCCGCCAAATCTTGCGCAACTATGTAATACAAAAATCTATCCGTATTTAACTTGACATATTCAGGAAGTTCACAAGCATAAGCGCTTCCACCTTGAAATGTAAGTTCGATTTGAGAATATGAAAAATCGTCTGGCCTCTTATACTTTAACAAAACCTTTCCGACTTTAACATTGTCCTTAACAACGCTTCTTACGAAAGTTCTCTCCCCGACATTTACACTCGCTATAGGTGTATGTTGAATCTCTGGTGGAATGTTATCGGGCATAATTGAAATTGTAAAAGGTTTATCACCTATGTCTTTCTTTATGGTTTCCTGCCCTTTCGAGTCAACCGCTTTTATCATCATCTCGACATAATTTGAGTGAATGTCACTTGAAGGTATAACACCAACAAATTTATCTTTACTAACAGCCTTCATGTCAACTGTTTTATATTGCGATTCTCCTTTATTTCTGTAAAGAATATAGGCACCTTGAACATTGTCATCGTCAATTATATTGGCACTAATTTCGATATCTTTCCCGGCGACGGAAGCTTGAACTGGCGAATAAAATATAGCTGGAGGCTCATCGATTTTTTCTGCCACTGCTTCAAATACAGCTTTATCTCCTCTTTCGAATGGTATGTTTTGCTTTATAATCCTCGCTTTTGAACCCGCGGATTGAACCTCAACAATTTCAATTTCTCCAACTTCTTGCTTATCCGCATAAATGATCCTGCCTCTTTCATCAAGTTGAACATTAAGCCATCTTTCTACTTTAAATCTCATCCCCTTCTCAATCCCAAAATCAGCTCCTGCATCGATAAAGACAACCCCACCTTCACCAACCGCGATGATCACAGGTTGAATTACAATCTTGGATTCGATAGCATCTACAACTTTTGTCGCAAGTTCATTAAACTTATTCACTTTCTCAACCTTTAAAGAAGGAATTATAAATTCGATCTCCTGGCTTAAAACATCTACAACGATGACATCAACCTCATAATAGCCACCGGGCATTTCTCTCAACTCTGCGGATACAACTTTGTCAACCCCGAGTTCACTTCCAGCATTAGCCATACATTCAACTTCTGTGCAGCCGCTCTTTTTCCATTCCTCAATCTTTTTTACAAGATCCTCCTTCCTACCAGTTGTTATCACAATTTTCTTACTCTTTGAAAAAGCCAACCTAAGCTCTGAATAAAGTTTATCTGCATAAACTTGTGAAGTATTAACCGCCCTAACCTCAAAAAGAGCGATTCTAACTTTGTTCACAGATAATGCCAAGTTCGAAACCAGAATCAAAAACAAGAGAATATATTGCTTCATCTCTTTTCACCCCCATAAAGTAATTCGTTTATTTTGTTTTCTATGATTTTGATATCTTTAAATCCTCTGAGATGCCCTTTTAAATTTCCGTTGCTGTCAAATATGAACATTTGAGGCAATGACTCAATGTTATACTTTTTCTTCACCTCACCGCCGTCATCATACAGCATTATATACTTCAACTTATTTTGAAGCGCAAATCTTTTCGCTTTTATTAAATCATATCTTGAATCGATGTTAACAGCGACTATTCTCAATCCATCTGTATAATATTTCTCATAAATATCTTTCAACTCAACAAGTTCTTTTAAACAAGGTTCGCACCATGAAGCCCAAAAACTTAAAATTGTGACCTTGCTTGACTTAACGACTTTTTCAAAATCATACTTAGCACCCGAAAAATCGCTAAGCGAAAAATTTTGAAAAACTACTTTCCCTTCCTCTTGAGCCAACGATAGGTTGACGAGAAAAAACAAGCATATTATCAAGTATCTCATAGTTCAACCTCCAAAATTTATTTTAAAACCTTATTCCCAAACCACCTATAATGCCAATGACAGAATTTTCGGTATTAAAAAGTCCTCTCACCTCAACCAAAGCAATTCCGGAAAAAGATGGAAGTTCAAAAACTGGTATGTCAGCACCAAGACCCAAATTAAGATATAAACCTTCAAAAATATATGAGTCTTCAAAAACATGTTTTAGACCACCAATCGCGTATAAAGTAAATTTATCCACATTCAAAGCAAAAAATTTGGCATCAAAACCAATTGAACCCACCTCAAAATAACTTAAGGAGACAAGCAAAGCCAAATTTTTGGAATAGAAAATCCCCAACTCTATGTTGACCATCGACATCTCATCTTCATATTTCCCTTCATAACCCATACCAATAGAAAAACTAGCATAACCTCTATATTTATGCTTCATAGCAAAGCCTCCAATTCCACCGCCTGTGGTTTGAAGTTCAACATTTACATACGAAACTTCATCTGAAAGA
>FWWM01017858.1_pt1 | contig 10211 bp, 11 predicted proteins | sample 2228351 | NCBI WGS metagenome assembly FWWM01 (sample SAMEA103939774, study PRJEB20133) | metagenome
TATTTGTATGGCCTTCCTCTCTTGCTAGCCTTATCATCCTTTATGTTCAGTAAGTCCTTGCTTATTAGTAGTGTCCCCCTCTTTACAAGTCTCTTGTTGTATTCTCTCCAATCCATCTTCATAGCCTAAATTTTATAGCTCAACCACCATTACCCCCCCAATCCCAAGATTTATTGGACAATGTTGAATTTTAAAGATTGTCTAATAAATAGCCAATATATTCATAATCAATTACTTAAATCAGATTTTCTTTTGCTGAACAGTCCTTAAAAAGATGAAATGCTTTTAGGAATTATTGGATCAAAACCAAATTACTCTATGAGATGTAATTTCAAATCTTCTATCTTCTTGCAAAAACTTTAAAATTTCCATAAGATATTCACTTATATAATTTGCACTATTACTCAAACAAGCAAAACCAATTTTACTCCTTTGCCAAGTATCGAAGTAATCAAGCTCCGCAACTGACACGTTGAAACGAGATTTCATTCTATCCTTTATACTCTTTAAGATATATCTTTTTTCTTTTATTGATGTACTATAAGGTATAAAAATTTCAATTTCTAAAACACCAACTATCATCAAAGTTTAGGAATTATTTTAACAACTCTATAAACTTCAATAATATCACCTTCTTTATAATCATTCCAATTGTTAAGTCTCATACCACATTCCATACCTGCGCTTATTTCATCAACATCACTTTGAAAATGCCTAAGGCTTTCAATTCTACCCTCAAAAATTACATTACCTTCCCTTATTAACTTAACCTTCTCAGCAGATTTAATAATTTTACCCTCTAAAACATAACACCCTGCAACTTTACCATTTTTAGTTTTAAAAATTGCTTTCACTTCTGCTTTACCTAAAAACTCCTCCTTATATTCAGGTTCCAATATACCTTGCATGAACTTGAGTAAGTCATCAAGAAGATGATATATAATTCTATGGATTTTCACAGGTATTTTCCTAGATTCAGCATAGGCTCTTGCTCTGGCATCTATCTTAACTGCAAATCCAATAACAATACCTTCGCTTGCTTCTGCTAGCATTACATCACTCTCAGTTATATCACCTATTCCACTATGAATTATAACAGGTTTAACCTTTTCAAATTCCATTTTACTTATACTATCTTTTATAGCTTCTAATGTTCCATAATTATCTGCTTTAAGAACAATTGCAAGTTCCTTTTTTTCACCTGCTATTATCTTTTCTTGAATTCTTCTAATTAATGACTCCATTTCACCTTTTGAAAGCTGAATTTTCAAAGCCCTTCTTCTTTCATCAACAACCTCCTTAGCCTTACTTAAGTCTTCAAATACTTCAAACTTATCACCAGCCCTTGGCAATTCTTCAAATCCTTGAACAAGAACAGGATCAGATGGATATGCAATTTGTATCTTTTTTCCAAAATCATCATACATAGCTCTAATTTTAGCATATGTATAACCTGCAACCACAACATCACCAGTCTTTAAAGTTCCTCTTTGAACTATTAAAGTAGCAACAGGCCCCTTACCCTTATCCATCTTTGACTCAAGAACAATACCTTTTGCAGCTCCCTTTGTACTAGTTTTTAGTTCAATATCTTCGCTAACAACAAGAAGTGCATCCAACAAATCATTTATCCCAATACCCTTGTAAGCAGAAACAGGAATAAAAAATGTATTACCACCCCAATCATCAGGAACCAAACCATATTCAGACAATTGCCTTTTTACCATGTCAACGTTTGCATCGGGCAAATCAATTTTTGTAATTGCTACAACAATTTTAACACCTGCTGCTTTTGCATGATTTAGTGCTTCAATTGTTTGTTCTTTAACACCCTCTCTTCCATCTACGACTAAAATAACAATATCTGTAACTTGCGCTCCTCTTGCCCTCATAGCTGTAAATGCTTCATGACCAGGTGTATCAATAAATGTAATCTTCTTACCTTTATATTCAACTTGATATGCACCTATGCGTTGTGTTATTCTACCTTCCTCTTTCTCCGCAATATTTGTATTTCTAATTCTATCAAGTAATGTTGTTTTACCATGATCTACATGTCCCATTATCGTAACTATTGGTGGTCTAATATAATCGTATTCAACATTTTCTTCTAAAACCTCCTCCCTTTCCTCAACCCTTCTAACCTCAAATCCAAAATTTTCTGCCAAAAGCTCAATTATATCAAGTGGTAATGTCTGATTTATAGTTGCAATATAACCTATATCAAGCAGTGTTTTTATAATCTCAGATGCTGGTTTATTTATCATAGTAGATAATTCAGCAACAGTCAAAGGTCCTGGAATTTCAAGAACTTTTTGTTGAACTTCAAATACTTCTTCCTTTTCCTTAACATCTTTCTTAACTCTTATTTTTGGCTTTACTTTTTGCTTTATTGGTCTTTCCTCTTTTACAAATTCTTCTTTTTCAATTTGCTTTTGTTGAAGTCTTCTAGGTAATTTCTTTTGAGGTACTTCAACTTTTTGGTATATTTCTCTCTTCTTTTCAATATCCTCTTTCACTTCTTCCTTTTCTTTCTCTAATATTCTTCTTAAATAATCTTCCATTTCTTTATTAGCTTTATTAAAGCCAGATTTTACATCATATCCACCTTCTCTTAGCAATTCAATAGCAGTTTTAACAGAAATTCCAAGTTCTCTTGCAAGTTCTCTTATCTGAATAGGACCCTTTTTATTCATTGAGATTATCCTCTATAAATTCTATAAGCTTTAGGGCAGTTTTTTCATCAAGACCTATATTATATAAGCTTGCCAAGGTTGGAATCTCATTAAAGGAGTAATATCCATATTTTCTCATTACTTCAATAACAGTTGGAGGGAATTGCTTTTGAATTTCAATTAATGTAACAATACTATTAACTTTTGAATAACTTGAAAGTCCCAAAATCACAATTTCTTTTCCTATCAATTTAGAAGCTAATATAACATTTGAACCCTCTGAACCTTTAACTTCACCAACATGCTCATCCTCAACTATAACATAAATCTTATCTTCTAGTTTATAAGCAGTTATAATATAAGGGCTTTGGAGTGCATTTACTGCAAATCTAACAACCTCACTATCCCATTTTACTACATCAACCTTTTCACCAAGAAGCTCCTTTTGTATTGGATTAAGTCTTGTCCCTTTACTACCCACAACTGTTCCAACGGGATCAATTCTGCTTTCTTTTGAAAATACCGCAACCTTAGCTCTCTTTCCAGGAATTCTTGCAACTTGCTTTATTTCTACTGTCCCATCCATAATTTCAGGTATTTCTCTTTCAAGTAGTCTCTTTAAGAAATCGGGATGTGTTCTAGAAAGTAAAACATAATTGTTTTTATCATCTATTCCAATAACTACTGCTTGTTTTTTCTCACCTTGTCTAATTTTTTCAAATTCGCCAGGTATCATTTCATTATAAGCTAATTTCCCTTCTGCATCCGCTCTTTCAATTGCTAAAACTACTGCATTCTCTTTCTTAATAATTCTCTGAACTTCTCCTCGAACAATCTCTCCAACCCTCTTAGAAAATTCCCTTACTACAATTTGCCTTTCCTTATCTCTAAGCCTCTCAATGAACTTATCCCTTATTCTATAAACTACTGCTCTTGGAAGCTCATTTATCAAAATAGGAACCTTAATCTCTGAACCCTCAATAGCTCGATCATCGTACTTTTTAGCCTCTTGAATACTAATTTCATTAGCAGGATTATTAACCTTCTTTACAACCTTTTTAGATATAATTACTTTCATATCGCCATCAATCTGAAAATCAACATTAGTTCCATAATACTTGCTAACTGTTTCCAAAACTACACTTCTAAAAACATTTACAATATCATCTCTATCTAAATTTCTTGTTCTGACAAGCTGTTCTATAACTATCTCAAATTCTCTATTCATACTCTAAACCTCGTTTAACTTTATTTTTGCAATTTCCTTTCTTTTATAAGCTTTTCCTGAAACAACAACTTCATCTTCATTAAAGCTATTTAAAAATCCCTCATAAGAAGAGCCATCCTTTAAAAATAACTTTACTTTCTTTGATATAGCCCAACTTAGTTCTCTATCCTTTACAAGCTCTCTATCAAGCCCTGGCGAAGATACTTCAAGGATATAAGATTTTTCAATGGGATCTTCTGCATCAAGAGCAAGTGAAATTTCCTTACTTAACTTCTCAATCTCCTTCATCGTTATTCCACCCTCTTTCCTATCCACAAAAATTCTAAGAAGACCTATCTTACCACCCTTTTTATACTCAATATCAACCAAAATATATCCATACATTTTTAAAATAGGACTTACAATAGATTCTATTTTCATTTCTAAATTATCCATAGTTCCAAAATTTTAAAGTAGCACTAAATAACTTTTTCAAATGGATTAAAATTTTCGTTATGCACATTGTATTTCTTGGACCACCAGGAGCAGGCAAAGGAACCCAAGCGGATGTTATATCAAAGAAATTTAATATAAAGAAAATCTCAACAGGTGATATTTTAAGGAGTGAAATGGAAAATGAAACTGAACTAGGTAAAGTTGCAAAAGGATATATGGAAAAGGGAGAACTTGTGCCTGATGATATTATGATAAAAATTATTCAAAATTATATTAAAAATTTAGATAGATTTATATTGGATGGATTTCCAAGAACATTAAATCAAGCATTGGAGCTTGAAAAAATTACAAAAATAGATAAGGTTGTATATCTTAATGTGCCAGATGATGAGATTAAAAATAGATTATTAAAAAGAGGTAGATTAGACGATAAGCCTGAGGTTATAGAAAATAGAATAAGAATTTATAGGGAACAAACAAAACCTCTTATTGACTATTATAAAAGTAAAGGAATTTTATACGAAGTTGATGGAATTGGTCCTATTGAAGAGATAACAAAAAGAATCGAAGAAATACTTTTTAAATAGAAACTTTCTGCTACTCTTCTTTCATCCTACTTAAAAAAGCATCTACTTCAATCATATGGAAGAAATTTGTATCAAGAATACCTATGTCATAAAAATAAAATTTATTAGTCAATTTACCAATACAACTTCTAAAAAGACCTAAATTCTCGGCACTTTTATAATTTCCATCAATGCAGACTTTATCAAAACCCTTATTAGAAAGCCTAATATTCCACATGCTATCGCCTTTCATAAGCTCTCTTTTAAGATTTAATATAGTTTCATAGTTCAAATTCAAAGGAAAATTTGGAAAGTATAATGTAAAATGGCGTTTTGGATTCAGCTTGAACATTGTAAAAAAAGGCTTATTAGAATGTAGAGTATCTCTCAAAAATCGCCATCCTAATGGTATATCTATCAAAACACCAAACTGCTTTTTTATCAAATTTTTCTTTTCATTATCAATACCAAAATAAATTGCGCGCTTATAAAATAGCTCATAAACCCTAAACCTTAACAAACTATCAATCATGTTCCTATTCTTATACAAATTATATCTTATATCTTCATAATTTTCACCAAATACAGCAAGTAAGAAATCGCCATTCCTTTGAAAATTTTCCCTATATCCAATATCACTATTTACAAATTTATAGAAACGCAAGAAATTCTTACTTGAATATGGTAATAAAATAATAACATTGCTTATATCACCAAGTTTATCTAGACTTTCAAGCTTTGAAAATCTATAAAAGTTTGTATCAAATTCAGAAGTAAAGTAATTAAAAACTTCATTACTTTCTGAAAAAATATAAAACCTATTTATATCTTCAAATTTAAGCTTTTCTTTATTAGCACAAGATAGAATAAAGATAAGAACAATAAATTTTTTCATTTACCTATACAAAAATCTCTAAAAACTCTATTTAAGATCTCATCAGGAAGGTCTTCAATTCCAAGTAATTTTGAAATAGAATTTACTGCAATTCTAATTTGATGAGATATAATATCCAAAGGTTCATACTTCAAACTAAAAACTTCATTCAATCTGTCATATGCATATTGAAGAAGCTCAAATTCATTTCTTGAAAAGTAATAATCTGCTGAAATTTCAGATATAGCCTTATTATATAACCTATTTTTTAGCTCATCAAAACCATAATCTTCAAAAACTGAAATATAAATAGGTTCATATCCTTCAATTTTAGGTTTTCGAATCTCAGCCTTGTTAATAACCAAAATTAGTCTATCTTTTGGAACTTTACTTAATAATTCTAATTCAAAATGTTCAATATTATCCGCTGACAAAACAAACAAAATTATATCTGAGAATTTACTTAAATTTAAGCTCCTTTCAATACCTATCTTTTCAATTATATCAACAGCTTCTCTAATACCAGCACTATCAATAACTTTAAATAGAATACCATTTATTGTAATGTATTCAGAAATGTAATCTCTTGTAGTACCAGGAATTTCTGAAACAATAGCCCTTTCGTATCCAAGTAACTTATTAAAAATTGAGGACTTACCAACATTAGCCTTACCAATTATTACAACACTTATACCTTCACTAATTTTTTCAATACTTCCTGAATTCTCTAGTAAATCCTTAAAAATTTTCATTATTTCTTTTAGTTTATCAAAAACTATTTCTTTTGGAATTTCAGGAATATCCTCCTCAAAATCAATTCTTGCTTCTATCTCCTTCAATAAATCCAATAAGCTTTCTCTTAAAATTTCAATTTTCTTAGAAACAATACCTTCAAGCCTATTTCTTAGAGAAAATATAGCATTTTCACTTCTTGCATTTATTATCTCATTTATAGTTCTTGCTTGAATAAGATCTAACTTATTATTTAAGAAAGCTCTTTTTGTAAATTCACCAGGCTGAGCACTCCTTGCACCCATTTTTATAATTTCCTTAACGATCATTTGAGGAATAGTAAAGCCACCATGACAAAATATCTCCAGCATATCTTCACCTGTATAACTCCTTGGTGATTTATAGTAGATTGCTATTACATCATCAATAATTTTACCTTCACTATTATAGAATTTTAAGTAATGTGCATATCTTTCCTTTAGCTCTTTTTTAAAAATTATCTTTATAATTTTAGGAACAAGTGAACCACTTACCCTTATTACGCTAATAGCACTAACTCCATAACCACTACTAATTGCAACAATAGTATCATTTAACATCAGGAACTATAACAATCCTAGTATTTTTACCCTTTCCAATCTTTTCAACTTTTATACCTTCAACTTTACTAAGTACATCCAAAACCACTTTTTCCTCTTGTTTCTTTAAAGGGTCTAATGTGTATTCAAGCTTATTTTCGATGGCAAGTTTGGCAGTTGCAATTGCTTTATTTATAATATAGTTTTCCCTTCTTTTTCTATAACCACTAATATCAAATATAAACTTATACTTTAATCTAAATTTTCTTTTAATAATGTAGTTTAATAAATAATCAAGCTTCTCTAGTGTTTTACCATCTTTACCAATTAGAACATCATCTAAATCCTTAGTTTTTATATTTATATAAAGTGTATTGTTAGCTTCAGGAATAATTTGAATACTACCAACTGTTCCAAGAATATCTATAAATTCTTTTAGAAGATTTTCAATTTCTTCAATTTCTTTCGTTTTCTTATAAACCCTTATTACAACAGGTTCCTTTTTTATAATCACATATTTTACTTCACTTATACTTAAATTTAGTTTTTTAAGAGCTTTTTTGAGGGCATTTTCAACATTGTATCCCGTCTCTTCAACAAATTCCATATCACTTGCCTCCCTTTAAGAGAAACTTTTTAAATATAAATTGTTCAAAGATACTAAATAAGCTATAACTAAGCCAATATAAAACTAAACCTGCTGGAAATGTTAAAAATATAAATAAAAATACAATTGATATTACAATACCAATTATCTTCGCATTTTTATCAGTAGTGGGTTGAATAAGTGAATTTAAAAGACTAATGAGAGTCATTAGAATTGGCAATATAAAATAAGGATCTTTAGATGATAAATCCTTTATCCAAAAAACAAATGGTGCATTCTTAAAATCAATAGATGTTGAAAGAACTTGATATAATGCAAAGAATATGGGTAGTTGTATTAAAAGTGGTAAACAACCACTAAATGGATTTACTTTTTCTTCTTGATAAATTCTTAAAATTTCTTTCTGAAGTTTTTCTGGTTCATCTTTGTATATTACTTGTAGTTTTTGAATTTTAGGTTGAATTTTTGCAAGTTTTTGCATTGCTTTGTATGAAGTATAAGTTAGTGGCGAAAATATAATTTTTACAAAAAGTGCAAACAGGATAATTACTAAACCATAATTAGGAACTAATGAATAGAGAAATCTAAAAGAGTAAAAAATCATCTGACTAAATGGTGCTACTAAGAAAAATCCCCAATCATATATAACTTCAAGTCTTTTATCAATACTTTTTAAAATTTGTGGATCAATTGGTCCTAAGTAGAACTTAAATGAATTATTAACATTACCTTCAAATATAATCCTACTATCATAAAGAAAAGCTTTAATATGAGAGCTTTGATTTAATATAATAAATGAGAAATAATGAGTTTTAGATCCTAAAAATGTTGCATTTTTAACCTCATAAATACTAACAAGTTTATCCTCACCAACTTTATGCCACTTATTATCGTAATATATAAAGGATAAATATCGCTTTTCATATGCATCTTTAAAGTTATAAAGCAAACCATAAGAAATAATCTCACTATCCGAGGAAATAACATCTACTGTATAGTTTTTATTAAATCTATAAACAATTGAATCACTTCCATTTCTTAAAATTACTTGATTATGATTTATTTGATAGTTAAAGAATTTGTCCTTTAAATTCTTGAAAACCAACACAGGATAATTGCCAAGAAGTTCACTCTTGTATTTTTTAATATAAAAACTCCTTATAAATCCACCTTTTCTTGAAATTTCAACTTTATAAACATCATTTTCATATACTATTAAGCTTTCTGCAGTTGGAACTTCTATCTTTACGTTGGTTTTATTTTCAAGTTTAGGTGGTTTGGGTGGGAATAACATCGTCCAAATTAAAAATACTAAAAATGCAATCAAAAAGTAAATTAAAATCCTATTACTCATGGATAATCTATACCTCCTTTTGAAAATGGATTACATCTTAAAATTCTAAAAAATCCTTTAATTAAGCCTCTAAAAATCCCATATTTTTCAACAGCCATGATTGTATAATTTGAGCAAGTTGGATAAAATCTACAACTATTAGGTAAAATAGGTGATAAAAACAATCTATACCCTTTAATCAAATAAATTATTATAGTTTTCATTAAAACTATACAGTTAATTTTTTCCTACCTTTCTGTCTCCTTCTTTTTAAAATTCTCCTTCCAGCCTTTGTTTTCATCCTGGCTCTAAAACCATGTGTTCTTTTTCTCTTGATTTTTGAAGGTTGATATGTTCGTTTCATAACCTCGAAAATTTTAAAGTAGCACTAAATAACTTCTTCAAATTTAAATTTTGGTTCATCAACAACAGCTAAATACCTTATATACCACTCATATGCCTTTGCCCTCTTTCCAATTTTATACAAAGTTGATATTAAAAGCTTTAAATGCTCCACATTCAATATGTCCCTATTCAATAAACCCTCCAATACCAAAATAGCTCTATCATATACCCCATCCTCTATATACCTCCTCGCTAATTCATATACTGCATTCAAATACTTACCCTTTAGTTCATTCCTTAAATTTGCAAAAAATGGATGACTTACATTAGCCATAAATTCACCACGATATAAATTAATCGCTCCCTCTAAATCACCATTTCTTATATAATCCTCAAATAAATGTAAATCTACCCTCAAATTCTCATCTGTCCTAAATAATACCTTATCCTCCTCTATTATTAAATACTTAGGACTTTGAACTACACTCCAAGGCTCTATTACCTCTAATATTCTCCTTAGCCTCTCTTTTATATTCTCTGAATGTATACCAAATGCTATCGCTATATTCCCATATGTTAATACTTTATCCCTGTTCGCTATTAAGTAAATTAAAATCATTAAATTGAAACTGTCCCCAAATACGCTTATTGGTATAGGTTGATTGTTGAAAAAATATACTATATCCCCAAATGTAACTATATACTGCTCAGATACACTCCTCCAATGCTCAGCAAATCGCTCCACATATATCCTTAACCTCTGATCTTTCGCTAATCTCTTTATCTCATCCATATAATAAATAGAATCCTCTAAATTCAAATGCTCTAAAAATTCACT
>FWWM01017869.1_pt1 | contig 10208 bp, 6 predicted proteins | sample 2228351 | NCBI WGS metagenome assembly FWWM01 (sample SAMEA103939774, study PRJEB20133) | metagenome
CCGCCCCGGGCCGCGGTCGCCGCGGCCCGCGACAGCATGGCCTCGGCCGCCCGTGGGTCCCCCGAGCCGAGCAGGGCCCGGCCCAGCACCAGGGGCCCGAGCGGCCGCCAGAGCCGCCACCCGGTGGCCCGCACCCGGCCCTCCAGCTGCGCGGCGACCCTCCGCAGCGGCCCGAAGCGCCCGGTGTCGAGCAACATCCCGGCCTCGGCGGCCAGGTGGTCCACGACCTCGAGCCTGGTCGGAGGGTGCAGGAGGCGGCGGGCGGCCCGGAGCCGCCCCCAGGCCTCCTCCGCCCGGCCGCCCCGCAGCGCGGCCCGGGCCCCCGCGAGCAGCGCCATGGCCCGGATCCGAGCCGAGCCCACCGCCGTCCCGATCTCGAGGGCCTCCTCGACCAGCCGCTCCGCCTCGCCCAGGGCCCCGACGAGCGCCCGGGAGGCGGCCTCGATCAGGAGGGCGTCGGCCTCCACGTAGCGGTCCCCGGACTCGAGCGCGAGGGGACGGACCGCCCGCATCGCCGCGATCGCGGCGGCGTGGTCGCCCCGGTAGTGGAGGAAGTACCCCCAGGACCTGAGGGCCATGGCCTGCGCGTACTCGTCCCCCTCCTCGGTCCCCAGCCGCTGCGCCTCCGCGTGCCATCGCCCGAACTCGGCGCCGCCGCGGATCGTGAGCACGTACGCGAGCGACTGGACCGTGACCGCCCGCCCCCGTTCGTCCCCGGCCCGCGACAGGAGCGCGTGGGCCTCCCGGAGGCCTCGGAGCTGCCGTTCCTGGTCCTCGGGCGCCATGGTCTCCGACAGCGCGTGGGTGGCCCAGCCCTCTCCGGCCAGGTCCCCCACCGCCCGGAACAGCCGGCGCGCCCGCCGGAGGAGCGGCCGCGCGTCCGCGGTCCGCCCGCGGTCGCTCAGCGCCCGGCCCCGGACCAGGAGCGCCCGGGCCAAGAGCCCCCGGTCCTCCGCCCGGACCGCCAGGCGCTCGGCCCGCGCCGCCGCGCGGAGGGCCTCGTCGTGCCGGCCCATCTCGATCAGGGCCTCGGCCCTCGTGACGAGGAGCCCACCCTCTTCGGCCGCACCGACCGACCCCGCGCGCACGACCTCGAGCCCGCGGCGGGCCACCGCCTCTGCCGCCCGGGGGTGGTAGGTGCGCACGTCGTCCGCCCACCGTCGGAGGTAGGACGCGGCGGCCGCCGCGACCTCCCGGCCGACCCCGCCCAGCCGCCAGGCCCGCTCGTAGTGCTGGGCGATCAGGGCGAGCGGCTCGCGGGGCAGGTCCCCGGCCCGTTCCCGCAGCCACGCGACCACCTCGAGGTGCCGGCGCGCCCGCTCCGAACGCGCGAGCGACTCGTACGCGACGTCGCGGATCAGGACGTGCCGGAACTCGTACTCGGCGACGCCCGGCAGCTGGCTCCGCTCCCTCCGGCGCAGGAGCCCGCGGGCGGCCAGCGCGTCCAGCGCTCGCCTGGCCGCCGGACGACCGCGCCCCCCTGCGACGAGCTCGTCCCACACGCGCTCGCCGGCGACCGAGGCCTCCCGGAGCACGAGCTTCTCCTCCTCCGGGAGGCCGTCGATCCGGGCGGCGATCAGCAGGCGCACGGAGGAGGGGACCCGCGCCAGGGCGTCGGGGTCCCGGAGCCGCCACCCGCCCGCTTCGCGGCGGAGGGACCCAGCTTCGATCAACATCGCCAGGCTCTCCTCCAGGAAGAACGGGTTGCCCGCGGCTCGGTCGAGCACGACCCGCAGCACCTCGTCGGGGACGGCGGGCCCGAGGAGGGCGGACGCGAGCTCCCTCCCGCTCGCCGGATCGAGCGGGCGGAGCTCGAGCGTGGGGATCCCCGGCAGCCGGACCCCGGGCCTCGCCAGGCCGAGGAGGAGGATCGGCCCCCGCCAGGGCTCCGCACCGGCCTGCGCGATCAGCCGGAGCAGCTCGGGGTCGGCCCACTGGAGGTCGTCGAGGATCACGGCCGTCGGCCCGGCGCGCGCCAGCCGCTCCACCACACGGCGGATCGCGGCCGCGGCGTCGGGGAGCGAGCCCCGCTGCCCCCCGCCGGCGATCGCCGCGAGCAGCCCCAGGTCGCGGGCGAGGGACCTCACGTCCCTCCCCGCGGCGAGCCGGCGCGCCACCCGGTCGAGGCGGGCCGGGGTCGGCGGGCCGGCGGGGCCGAGGCGGATGCCGACGGCCTCGGCCACCGCCAGCACCAGCGCCTGGAGCGGCTCGCGGGCACCGAAGGCCGCGCACCGCCCGAAGGCCACCGTGCCCGGCCACCGCGTGCGGAGCTCGGAGGCGAGGCGGGTCTTCCCGAGCCCCGGCTCGCCCACGAGCAGGCTGACCCGGGACCTCCCCGCCCGCACCGCCCCTCGGAACGCGAGGTCCAGGGCCCCGAGCTCCGCCTCTCGGTCGACGAACGGCCCCGAGCCGGCCGGCCGGCCGGCCGGGACCGGCGTGAGCGGCTCGATCGCCTCGTACGCCAGGAGGCCCTCGGGCTTCCCCTTGGCCCGGCGCAGCCGTCCCCGTCCGTACCGGATCGCCTGGGAGGTGCGGTTCCTGGTCCGGCGGTCCACGAGGACGCGGCCGGGCGGGGCGAGGTCCGCCAGGCGAGCGGCGGTGTTCACGGTGTCGCCGATCACGGCGAACCCCGCCGCCTCGGCGGCCGGGACCACGATCACCTCGCCCGAGTTGACCCCGGCGTGGACCTCGGGGAACGGGATCCCGCCGCCCTCCGCCCGGAGCTCCCGGGCCCGGTCGCGGACCGCGAGCGCCGCGCGGACCGCCCGCTCGGCGTCGTCCTCGTGCGCGGCGGGCACCCCGAACACGGCCATGAAGCCGTCGCCCAGGACCTGGGGGACCGCGCCACCGAACCCCTCCACCAGCCGCTGGAGCTCGAGGATCCCCGGCCGGAGGGACCCGTAGACGTCCTCGGGGTCGAGCGAGGCGGCGAGCGCGGTGTAGCCGGTCAGGTCGGCGAAGAGCACCGTGACGAGCTTCCGCTCCTCGCGGAACGTCGGTGCGGCGCTCGCGGCCCCGCTCGCCATCCCCCGGACCGCCCCCGACCGCACCGAGCGCTCCCCCTCCGTCGTCGAGGCCGTCAGGCGCGGTACGCGAACGACGTCTCGGTCCGCGCGATCCCCTCCACGCGGTGGACCCGCTCGAGGACGGGATCCATCACCTGCGCGAGGCCCTCCTCCGACCCGAGCTGCAGCAGGATGTCGAAGTTCCCGCACACGATGGACGCCCCCGCGAAGGGCTCGCCCGGGGCGCCGAGCTCCCGACCGAGGCCGCCCAGGACGTCGAGCGTCCTCCCGCGCTCGGTCCACACGCGGACGAGCGCCGTGAAGCGCGGGCTCCAGCGCTTGGGGCCGAACGTCCCACCGGCGGCCTCGTAGACGCGCCGTTCGACCGCGTGCTCGGCGTGGACCCCCCTGGCCCACAGCAGCTCCCCGATCGTTCGCTGCAGCTCGGGGAGTCCCTCCGCCGCCAGGTGGACGAAGGCCTCGTACGCCCCCACCACCTCCGAGGCGAACAGGACCGGCCCCCGCTCGGGGTCCTCCTCCGCCCTGAGCGCCTCGACGACGTCGCGGACCCGGGTCCCCGGCTCCGCGCCGTGGACGAACGCGAACGCGTGCAACCCCTCGTAGCCCCCGATCGCCATCGCTCCCCCTCCTCCCTCGGACGCCCGGCCGCGCGGACCGAGCGCGTGGCCACGGGCTCAGGACCCGCGGTCCATCCAGGTCCCCCCGGTGTCCGTCGGCGGCCCCGCGGCACCCCCGAACCCCCCGACGGTGGCGGTGCACGCGTCGAGATCCCCGGGCGTGGACGGGACGGACGGAACACCGGGGCCTCGCACGGCCCCTCCCTTCGGTCGCGGACCCCGATCGTATGCGTCCCCCGCCGGGGGCGCTAGATGCCCCGACCCCTTACTGGGGCCGCTCGACGCCCGCCTCGCCGGGACCGCCCCGCTCAGCTCCCCTGGATCTCCGCGAACGCGGCGTCCAGGGTCTCGACGGCGCGGGCCGCGTCGTCCTCGGTGATCGTGAGCGGCGGGGAGAGGCGGAGGACGTTGCCGTGGAGCCCACCGCGGCCGAGGAGGAGCCCGCGCTCCTTCGCCACCTCCATCGCCCGGTTCGCGGCCCTCGGGTCGGGGGTCCTCGAGGCGCCGTCGGTCACGAGCTCCACGCCGATCATCAGGCCCTTCCCGCGGACCTCGCCGACCACCTCGTAGCGCTCCTCCAGGTCCTTGAGCCCCCGCATCAGGAACGACCCCACCTTGTGGGCGTTCTCCTGGAGGTGGGCCTCCTCGATGAAGCCCAGGTTCGCGAGGGCGCCGGTGGTCGCGAGCGGGTTGCCGCCGAAGGTCGAGATCGAGTTGGCCCGGAGCGACTCGACCATCTCCTCCCGCCCCACGACCGCCCCGATGGCCAGGCCGTTGCCCAGGCCCTTGGCGCAGACGATCGCGTCGGGGCGGACCCCGTAGGACTCGATCCCCCAGAACGCCTCCCCGGTCCGCCCGAACCCGGTCTGGACCTCGTCGGCGATGAACGGGATCCCGTACTCGTCGAGGATCCCCTTCACGATCCGGAAGTACTCGGGCGGGGGCGTGACGAACCCGCCCACGCCCTGGATCGGCTCCGCGATCATCGCCGCGGGCTCGCCGGTGGTGGTCTGCTCGATCACGTTCCGCAGGTCCTCCGCGCAGGCCACGCCGCAGTCCGGGTAGGACAGCCCGAGCGGGCAGCGGTAGCAGTAGGGCGACAGCGCGTGGCTCACCTTGAGCGGGGTGAACGAGGTCGCCGCCCAGTGCCGGTTCCCGGTGATCCCCACCGCGCCGAACGACCGCCCGTGGTAGGAGTTGCGGAGCGCGATGATCTCGTTCGACCGGCGCCAGCTCGAGGCGAACAGCAGCGCGGCCTCGATCGCCTCGGTCCCCGAGGAGACGAAGAACGCCTTGGTCGCCCCGTCGATCGGGGCGAGCGCGGCGAGCCGCTCGGCGAGCTCGATCTGGGGCCGGATCAGGTAGAGCGTCGAGGTGTGGGTGATCCCCCGCTCGATCTGGGCCTCGAGCGCCTCGACCATCCGCCGCATGAGGTGCCCGGAGATCGTCGTCACGATCCCGCCGAAGAAGTCGAGGTACTCCTTCCCGCTCGAGTCCCAGACCCGGGCGCCCTCCCCCCGTACCAGCTCGATGGGGCGCTCGTAGTACAGCAGGAGCCAGGAGGGCAGCACCTTCCGGTGCCGCTCCAGGAGCTCGGCGGCGTCGTCGGGGAACGCGTCCCGGTCCGCAGGCATCGTCGACCCTCCCTCGTCGCTCTCGGGCCGGCCGGGGCCGGCGCCAGCATCCTAGCGACGCCGAGGGGGGGCGGGGAGGCGGGAGCCACCCGGTCCGCCCCCGGCCGTGCCTGCTAGCATCGGGGCGTCATGGCGGCGGTCTGCGACATCTGCGGCAGGCGTCCCTTCTTCGGGATGCAGGTCTCCCATTCCCACCGGCGGACCAAGCGCCGGTGGGACCCGAACGTGCAGCGCGTCCGGGCCATCGTGGACGGCGCCCCCCGCCGGATCCACGTCTGCACGAGCTGCCTCAAGGCCGGCCGCGTCCAGCGCGCGCGCTGACCCAGCAGCCGCCGGACGGGCCGGCGAACCAGATCCCCGCCATGGCGGGCCGCTGCGTAGCTACTGGTCGCAGAACGCCAGCGCGCGCCCCGCGCTAGATCATGCCCGCCTCCACAAGGCGGCGGAACCAGTCCAGCCCCTCTCGCTCCAGGTTCGACAGGAGCCGCCCGAGAGCCTCCATCTCGTCGCTGATGGAGAAGTGCATGTTGACCTCAGCGGCCACGCCTCGTTGGCCGCCGAAGGCCCGCCCGAACTCCCGGATACTGAGGGCTGGGCACCTGGGGTCGAACCGGTCCATGAACAGGTCCAGGGCCTTCTTGGCCGAGAGCACCCGGTGGTCGCCCTCGCGGGTCAATATCTCGATTAGCTCACCCCACGTGCCGATCTCCCGGAGGCGGCCCACGGCATGTTGGACGAGGTGATCCTCGGCTCGGCGCCTCCCCTGGGCCCGGGCCCGGAAGACCAGCTCCACCAGCTCACCCACCTCCTCGGGGACCCGACGCATCACCTCTTCCACAATCCCCCACCGGATGGAGACGAGGAACAGGAACGGAACGCCCGTCTCCCGGCTCTGCTTGAACGCGGAGAGGATCTTGTAGAGGGCGAGGGCGAAGCAGTCGTCGGCGGCGAGCCCGACGACCTGCGGAGCATTTCGGAACTGGGAGCTGTGGACCTTGACGTTCACGGAGAGGGCTGGACGGCCCGCTGCGTCCTGGATGTCGAAGTCCTGCTCGGCGTGCTCCGCGCGCCGGTCGACCACCCGGTAGCCCATGCTGCGCACCGGCCCGCCCATGAGCGGTTCGAAGATCTCCTCGCCGAGTTGGGCCACGAGGAGGTTCGAGAAGATCTGCAGATGTCGGTCGGCCTCGTCGGAACCCGTGGGCTCCCCGAGCAGGCCCCGCAGGCCGCCGGTCCGAAAGCCCTCCAGCCAGCCCCGCACCGTCCCGGCTGACCGGCCGAGGACCCTGGCGATCGACCGCTCTTCCTGACCCTCCGCGGCCAGGATGACTGCCCGGAGGCGCTCCAGGGGCCGCCAGAGCGTGGGCTCGTCGTAGATCTCGGAGAGGAGCTGCCACAGTCGGCGGACCTGCGCGACATCGGGGCCGGTTCGCCAGGGGGAGGTCATCTCGCAGTCACGGCACGAGGGCTGCCATCTCCCGGATCGACACGGTGGCTAGGCGCCCCTCCCGGAGGAGCGAGGCCACGACCTGGGCGTAGAGCTGCTGTATGGAGCGGAGGTCCAGCTCTCCTCGCGGCCGCAGGGCGCCCACCAGGGCGGCGATCTCCTCCGGCGAGGCCCGGCGGGGCTCCCTCGCCGTCCGTGGGCAGGCGGGCTTCTGGGAGGAGACGATGATGTCGTAACCGGCGATGGCCTTCGACGTGAGCTGCTTGAAGGAGCGGTGCCCCTTGTCGAGGACCTGAACGAAGCGGACGTCGAAGCCGGCGTCGAGGAGCGCCCGCTGGAGCGCCTCCCACACCTCGGCATAGGACGTGTTGAAGGTGAGAGTCATCCAGCGACCGGGGCGGAGCGTCCGATAGCACTCGCGGAACGCGGCCGTCAGGAGCCTTCGGTACTCCTCGATGCCCTTGCCCTGGGCTCGGCTCACCACCACCTCCTCGGTGGGGTCGGTCCGGGCGAGGAGCCAGGCTTCCCATAGAGCGTTGACCTCGGAGTACAGGATGTTCCCCCCGTAGGGCGGATCCGTGAACACGAAATCCACCGACTCGTCGGGGATAGCGGACAGATCGGTCGCTGAACCCACACCGACGGCGAGCGCTGATCGGTCGTACCCGGAGATGTGGGCATAGTGGCGCGCCACCATCCTCGCCTTGTGGCGCCACAGGGTGAGGAGGTTCGTCTCCTCGAACACCGCCGGTAGGTAGAGGGCCCCGTTCATCGGCCGCGCACCGCCGAGGGCGTTGAAGCGGCGCATCTTCGAGCCGTGCCAGACGAGATTGGTGAACACGAACAGGAGGGCCGACCGGATGTCGACATCCGGTTCCCGCATGGCTGCTTGGTAGATGGCCGCTAGGATACGGAGGCTCCGGGTTGTGTAGAAGTCGGAGTACCGGTGAATCCCGTCGTGGTAACCGCGGCGCCACATGTCCCCCCACACGACCGGATCGTCCGGATACCAGTACCGGTCGGGGATGCCGTCCCGCTCGATCTCTCGGATGAGGCGCAGGTCCAGCGATCGCGGCGCTATCCGGAGTCGCCCGCAGCCCCCGCACCATGTCTCGAGGACCGCAGGCTCGAAACGGAGCCTCGGGCCCTCACCTCGACGGACCCGCTGATCACAGCGGGGGCAGGCAAAGCTCTGGTGGATCCGACGGTCCTCGCCGAGGGCGGCTTCGTAGACGCGGATAGGCGCGCCACAGGCAGGGCAGGCCACGACCTCTGTCCAGATGGCCTTCTCGAGACGGGCTCCGAGTCCGCAGGAGGGGCAGGCCGCCTGGTATAGCCAGGCCGCCTCTTCGGAGACCTCCGATGTCACGCGCCGCACCGCCCGCTCGAAGGCTGCGAGATCCACGGGGGCGCAGTGGGCGCGGCTCAGGAAGGCCGCCGATGGCGAGAGATCGATGAGGATCGCCCGCCGGCCAGCGGCGAGCGCGCCCACGCCGGTCATCCCGGAGCCGGAGAAAGGGTCGAGGACGACCTCCCCGGGGAGGCTGAAGGTCCGGACGGCCTGCTCCACGACCTCGGGAGGTACCTTGGTGTGGTAGGTATGGGCCAGGTAACTAGGGCTGGACTTGCTGCCCTCCACCACCGGCGGCAAGCTCTGAACCGGCGGGAGCCGCCGCCCTCGACCCTGTGCGAGGAGCCGCCTGACCTGCCCATCCAGCTCCGGGACAGGGCTGGCATCGAGAGCCGGACGGGATCCCAGTACCTCCGCCACCGGGTTGATCGACCCACCCGGCGACCGACCGCCTGGGATCAAGGTCCGCTGTGCCATCGCCCGCCTCAAATTACACCCCCGTAAGCCCCCGGTCCAGTCGAGGACGGTCGGTGCCGAAACCCTACTTCGCCCCACTGACAGTCTGGATCTGATCTGATCTGAGCCTGACCTGCCGACCCCGCCGGGACACCTTCCACCAGGGCGGACGGCCCTCATCGCCGTCGCACGGGTCATCTTTCCCGCGACAAGGCCCCCTGGCGCACTACGTGGGACCGGGTTGCGCTCCGAGACGCGCCCCACGCAACCGAACGCATCGGGCGACGGAGAATCCTCCAGCGGATCTCGCTCGGCGGGGGCCATGAGCGAAAGCCTCATCCCGGCCCATCTACCAGGGTAGACGGTCTGCCTGCTCGGCCGACCGACGGGCACTCAACGGCCCGAGGTGCCCTCCCACGTCACGGCCCAGAGGGGATCGACCGGGCCGATCCCCTCCCCGAGCGCGAGCGCGTGCCGGATCGCCTCGGTCACGAAGGCCTTCCCCCGACGCACGGCCTCCTCGAGCGGCTCGCCCCGCGCCAGGTAGGCGGCGATCGCCGCCGAGAGCACGCAACCGGTCCCGTGGGTGTGGGGGGTGTCGACCCGCTCCCCCTCGAGCCAGGTCATCCGCTCCCCGTCGAAGAACAGGTCGTCGGCCCTCCCCCCCTCCAGGTGGCCGCCCTTCACCAGCACCGCCCGGGGCCCCATCGCGAGGATCGCCTCGGCCGCGTCCTCCATGAGGTCCCGGGAGTCCACACGGAACCCGGCGAGCCCGCCCGCCTCGTGGAGGTTGGGGGTCACGAGCGTGGCGAGCGGGACGATCTCGGCGCGGAGCGCCTCCACCGCGTCCTCGGCCAGGAGCGGGTGCCCGTGCTTGGAGACGAAGACCGGGTCGACGACCAGGTTCGGGATCCCGGTCTCCCGGATCGCCTCGGCCGCGGCCTCGATGATCGCCGCCGAGGCGAGCATCCCGGTCTTCGCGGCGTCCACCCCGATGTCGGTCGCCACGGCCCGGATCTGGTCCGCGACCGTCGAGGGCGCGAGCTCCTCGTAGCCCGAGACCCCCTTGGTGTTCTGGACCGTGACCGCCGTGATGGCGGTCGTCCCGAAGACCCCGAGCGCGCCGAACGTCTTGAGGTCGGCCTGGATCCCCGCGCCGCCGCCCGAATCCGACCCCGCGATCGTGAGCGCGCGCGGCCTGGGCGGCGCGGCCCGCGTCCCGGTCACTCCCTCACCCCTCCGCGAAGTGGTCCCAACCCCTGGGCTCCAGGGCCCGTTCCCGGCCCTCGGCGTCCACCGCCGTGCAGCCCTCGCCCTCCATGATGCCCCCGATCTCGGAGAGCGACACCCCGAAGGACCCCTCGAGCTCGGCCCGCGCCCCCTCGACGGCCCCGGGCGGCAGGGTCGCGAGGAGCTCGTAGTCCTCTCCCCCGCCGAGGGCGAGCTCGAGGGGATCCTCCCCGAGGACGCCGGCCAGCTCGACCAACGCCGGCGCGACCGGGACGTCGGGGAGGGAGACCCGGGCACCGACCCCGCTCGCGCGGCAGAGGCGCCAGAGGTCGAGCGCCAGCCCGTCCGAGACGTCGATCATCGCCGTCGCCCCGGCGCCCGCGAGCACGCGGGCCTCGCCCACCCGCGCCCTCGGCCGCAGGTGGGCGGCGAGGAGCTCCCGGCCGG
>FWWM01017874.1_pt1 | contig 10204 bp, 19 predicted proteins | sample 2228351 | NCBI WGS metagenome assembly FWWM01 (sample SAMEA103939774, study PRJEB20133) | metagenome
AATGTGTTTCAATCCCACGCTGGTTCGATTGAGGCCCAGCAAGATGCCAGACATGTGGAAGAGCAGCCATAAGTTTCAATCCCACGCTGGTTCGATTGAGGCAGTCGCGAGCAAATTGCCAGGCCTCATCGAGAACAAGTTTCAATCCCACGCTGGTTCGATTGAGGCGCAGACCGGCTAATCAGCCGGCTGCTTAACAAGTCGAGGTTTCAATCCCACGCTGGTTCGATTGAGGCCGCCTGCCGGAGCAGGTAGCCCCCGCGGGGGAGATTGGTTTCAATCCCACGCTGGTTCGATTGAGGCTCGATGACATGACTGCCCCATACTCCGCCACGTTCGAGTTTCAATCCCACGCTGGTTCGATTGAGGCCCATGTCCGCGCCCGCACTCCCGCGGGAGCGTTGGCGGTTTCAATCCCACGCTGGTTCGATTGAGGCGCGGAGGAGCAGCTGCGCCGCGCGGAGGAGGCGGGATTCGGTTTCAATCCCACGCTGGTTCGATTGAGGCGTCAAACGCCAGCACAACACTTTCGGAGCCATCCGCGTTTCAATCCCACGCTGGTTCGATTGAGGCCGCGAGGTCACCACGATTACTGACTTCATCGCGAGTCCGTTTCAATCCCACGCTGGTTCGATTGAGGCACGGAAAGGAAGAGAGGGTGTGGGTGATCTACTTCGTTTCAATCCCACGCTGGTTCGATTGAGGCCCATCGCCTGCGCGCGGCGTGGCGAAGGCGAGGAAGGGTTTCAATCCCACGCTGGTTCGATTGAGGCAAGCTCTACAAGCGTGAGGCGATCGACCCGCGCCCGTGTTTCAATCCCACGCTGGTTCGATTGAGGCCAATTGGTTGGGAGTGGTGATGTCTGATGATGAGGACGTTTCAATCCCACGCTGGTTCGATTGAGGCCCTTTTCCCGTGTCGAATACAAGTGGGGGAAGATCGGTTTCAATCCCACGCTGGTTCGATTGAGGCGGGGCCATCTCGGGCTCCCCGTAAAGCCAGACCTTGGTTTCAATCCCACGCTGGTTCGATTGAGGCAAGGAATCAAGAAGCCGTTGACAGGGAACTGGATCCTGTTTCAATCCCACGCTGGTTCGATTGAGGCGCTCGCTCCGGGCCCGCGCAGGGCCCCTGCCCCGCGGTTTCAATCCCACGCTGGTTCGATTGAGGCGGATCTATGAGTGACGTAAGCGTTCTGTGTGCTCAAGTTTCAATCCCACGCTGGTTCGATTGAGGCGCCCCTGTATAGTTCCCTGATAGTCGTTCAGGGCCGTGTTTCAATCCCACGCTGGTTCGATTGAGGCCAAGGGATTCAAGAAATAGCGAAAGGAGGTGTACCATGGTTTCAATCCCACGCTGGTTCGATTGAGGCGAGCTGCGCGGAGTGGTGTTCATTGCCCTGCGGAACCGTTTCAATCCCACGCTGGTTCGATTGAGGCCGCGCGCCTGCATGGTCTTGCGTGAGGTCCGGAGAGCGTTTCAATCCCACGCTGGTTCGATTGAGGCGAGGATGGAGGCGAGGGCGGTTTTCCCTCCACCGTAAGTTTCAATCCCACGCTGGTTCGATTGAGGCTGCCATCCGCCAAATCGCTTGCCAAGTCCTGCAATGTTTCAATCCCACGCTGGTTCGATTGAGGCCGATCACGGACGAGCAGGGGAACACCTACTATCCGATCGTTTCAATCCCACGCTGGTTCGATTGAGGCCTGTAGACAGGCCAAGCAGCGATCACATGTGACTGTCGTTTCAATCCCACGCTGGTTCGATTGAGGCTTCCGGGGCGGGGGGCGGGAGGACCTCTCCCCCAACGAGGTTTCAATCCCACGCTGGTTCGATTGAGGCCCTGGACCACGAGATCCACCGCCTGGGCGAAGATCGCCTGTTTCAATCCCACGCTGGTTCGATTGAGGCCAGATTCACAAACACCTCCCCCGCGATCCCATAGCGCGTTTCAATCCCACGCTGGTTCGATTGAGGCTTCCCCTTATGGCGGCCCCAGTGGACCACCACCTCACGTTTCAATCCCACGCTGGTTCGATTGAGGCACGGGATGATGGGGGCGGTCCGCACGATGTTGCTGGCGCTGTTTCAATCCCACGCTGGTTCGATTGAGGCCGGACCTCCCAGCGCACCTCGACCACGATGGGGATCCCGTTTCAATCCCACGCTGGTTCGATTGAGGCCCCTGTATGCAGTTAAGGGTAATTGATCCGGACACCGGCGTTTCAATCCCACGCTGGTTCGATTGAGGCTCGGGCCTGCGGGGGGGATGGATCGCACCGCTTTCCGTGTTTCAATCCCACGCTGGTTCGATTGAGGCGCCGACATGGGGAGAGGAGGCGGGTGCCTCCTCTCGTTTCAATCCCACGCTGGTTCGATTGAGGCACATCACGCCGCGCGACTTCTTCATAGCCTTGCTCGGTTTCAATCCCACGCTGGTTCGATTGAGGCGCGTAATGAAGATTGAGCCCGCGAGCGACGAGATCGAGTTTCAATCCCACGCTGGTTCGATTGAGGCTCCACCGCTGCTCGATGCAGCCGTGTGTCCTCTGCAAGTTTCAATCCCACGCTGGTTCGATTGAGGCCGCCTCCCCGTTCGAGCACGAACGTGACCCGGATCAGTTTCAATCCCACGCTGGTTCGATTGAGGCGCTCTTCGTGCGGCAAAAATGGAGATTTTACACTCTCGTTTCAATCCCACGCTGGTTCGATTGAGGCCTGGCGGCGGCAGCGGTCTTGGGGGCCCCCATCTTCCGTTTCAATCCCACGCTGGTTCGATTGAGGCTGGGGGTGGAAATTCTCGAGTGAGGTGTGTCATGAACGTTTCAATCCCACGCTGGTTCGATTGAGGCCGAGGAAGATCTCCTCGGGGTCCTCGATCTTGACGATCGTTTCAATCCCACGCTGGTTCGATTGAGGCGCGATCCAGCTTTGAGGGCGCTCTTCACCTTCTTGAGCCAGTTTCAATCCCACGCTGGTTCGATTGAGGCCGGCGTGGAAGGTGGAGAGCCCCGGGTGGTCCGACATCGTTTCAATCCCACGCTGGTTCGATTGAGGCCTCCTCCACTTCCTCCACCCCCCACGCGAGCTCCCGCAGTTTCAATCCCACGCTGGTTCGATTGAGGCTTGAGTTATCCACGGAGGTAAAAAGTGTCATTGTAGAGTTTCAATCCCACGCTGGTTCGATTGAGGCAGGAAGCAGACCGGCTGATTAACCGGTTGCTTGACGTTTCAATCCCACGCTGGTTCGATTGAGGCCTCTTCCTCTCCCGGACCGGCCACCCCCTCTCCCCGGTTTCAATCCCACGCTGGTTCGATTGAGGCTTCCCGTCCCCGCCACGGTCAACCTGGAATACGACAGTTTCAATCCCACGCTGGTTCGATTGAGGCTCGACCTCTACGACTCATGGAGCATCGACACCACGGAGTTTCAATCCCACGCTGGTTCGATTGAGGCCGTTCTTGGCCTTCAAGATGGAGGTCAGGAACGACCGTTTCAATCCCACGCTGGTTCGATTGAGGCCCGGCGGACCCTGGCCGACCGGATCGGGGAGCGCTGTTTCAATCCCACGCTGGTTCGATTGAGGCTTACTGGATGCCCTCTTTTGGCTAAGCGTCCATTTCCGTTTCAATCCCACGCTGGTTCGATTGAGGCCATAGCCCTGCTCGCGGGATCGTTGTTGGCGATCAGTTTCAATCCCACGCTGGTTCGATTGAGGCCCCGGGCACGTCATCCACGTCCGCGCCCGCACTCCAGGTTTCAATCCCACGCTGGTTCGATTGAGGCTTGGATCAAAGAGCTCTCGACCCACATCTCGATTATTGTTTCAATCCCACGCTGGTTCGATTGAGGCGTCACCCCCTTTCCCCGCGGGACATCCAGCGGATGCGTTTCAATCCCACGCTGGTTCGATTGAGGCCTCCACGGCCACTTTGGAGAAGGCCCCGCGCCCCATCTCGGTTTCAATCCCACGCTGGTTCGATTGAGGCTGCGGGCCGATCTGGCCCGGCTCATCGCGGAAGTGGAGTTTCAATCCCACGCTGGTTCGATTGAGGCAGGGCGGTTTTCGTTTTGGGATAGCGCCATGATTCCAGGTTTCAATCCCACGCTGGTTCGATTGAGGCCTGAGGAAATCGAACAGGCCATCACTGAGATAGAAGGTTTCAATCCCACGCTGGTTCGATTGAGGCACACAACGTAGGTGGAGATGAAGTCAGTGATGGCAGCGGTTTCAATCCCACGCTGGTTCGATTGAGGCGAAGATGTCCTATCCCATCCATGTCATCCCAGGCTATGTTTCAATCCCACGCTGGTTCGATTGAGGCACGATGAGCGAGGATAAATCGTTTGGCGATCACAGCAGTTTCAATCCCACGCTGGTTCGATTGAGGCCGAACAGGGCGGGAGTCCCACTCGATGTAAACCGTGATGTTTCAATCCCACGCTGGTTCGATTGAGGCCGGGCGGTGGAGGAGGCGGCGGAGGCCCTGCGATGAGTTTCAATCCCACGCTGGTTCGATTGAGGCGTCTCCCTCCCAAAAACGAGCGCCGAGGGCCAATTCCGTTTCAATCCCACGCTGGTTCGATTGAGGCGAGGTTCAAGTCGACGGTGGGGAGCTCTATGTGCTCGGTTTCAATCCCACGCTGGTTCGATTGAGGCGATGCCGATATCGATGACGCGACGGACCACCTCATTGGTTTCAATCCCACGCTGGTTCGATTGAGGCCCCTCGCCTTGTGGAGGACAACATGCGGGATTTCCTAGGTTTCAATCCCACGCTGGTTCGATTGAGGCTCTACGATGATTGCGAATTGGGAGAGTGGTGCCTGAGTTTCAATCCCACGCTGGTTCGATTGAGGCCGTATGTGTGGGATGGTAGCCACATTTCTTAAGATAAGTTTCAATCCCACGCTGGTTCGATTGAGGCGTGGGAGTAGGAGATGGCGTCGGCGTCGGTTGGTCTGTTTCAATCCCACGCTGGTTCGATTGAGGCTAACGCGAGATCGTTCCGATGATAGAAGGAACTTCGGTTTCAATCCCACGCTGGTTCGATTGAGGCTTGGTGTCGGCGTCGGCGTAGTGGGAGGAGTCACGGTGTTTCAATCCCACGCTGGTTCGATTGAGGCTATGTTAGTGATGATGAATGGTATGTTACTTTTAACGTTTCAATCCCACGCTGGTTCGATTGAGGCGATCTGATCACAAGCAAGCCGGGCTCGCTGCTGGTCGTTTCAATCCCACGCTGGTTCGATTGAGGCGGTCGATCAATTCCCCCACGAAGTTCCTGCCATCGTGTTTCAATCCCACGCTGGTTCGATTGAGGCTCCTCGGCTTGGGGCAACAGTTACGATCTACAAGCGCGTTTCAATCCCACGCTGGTTCGATTGAGGCGAGAGGGTGTGGGTGATCTATTTTAAGAATGCGAAAAGTTTCAATCCCACGCTGGTTCGATTGAGGCGGGCGTTGGCGTGCGGGCTGGCAACGTCCCCCGCGGGAGTTTCAATCCCACGCTGGTTCGATTGAGGCCGGTAGAACCCGGGAACCAACGTGGCGCATCCCCCTGTTTCAATCCCACGCTGGTTCGATTGAGGCTCGTGGGGGTCACCGCCCTGCCCGAACCAGTCGGGCAAGTTTCAATCCCACGCTGGTTCGATTGAGGCCGATCACCTCCGGGACAGACATTCACCTCTCCTCCCCGTTTCAATCCCACGCTGGTTCGATTGAGGCGCGATGGAATGGTGGGAGGTTCTGGTCCACATAAGCGTTTCAATCCCACGCTGGTTCGATTGAGGCACCATGACGATGTGGTCACATCGGGTCGGAATCGCGGTTTCAATCCCACGCTGGTTCGATTGAGGCATACTGGTGTTGTGCGTGGGATAGCGTATTCGATTGAGTTTCAATCCCACGCTGGTTCGATTGAGGCCGCAGCAGCGGCAAGTTCACACTGATTAGCCCATTGGTTTCAATCCCACGCTGGTTCGATTGAGGCATGTCAGCAACGCGCTTGACCTGATCGAGAAGCGCGGTTTCAATCCCACGCTGGTTCGATTGAGGCACAAACTTTGGCCACTTAATTCGATGAATAAGAATTGTTTCAATCCCACGCTGGTTCGATTGAGGCTTTGGAGGTGGAAGAGATAGGAGTACAGGAGATCGCAGGTTTCAATCCCACGCTGGTTCGATTGAGGCGCTTACATCGTAGCCATCCCTGCCTGGATCTTCCGCGTTTCAATCCCACGCTGGTTCGATTGAGGCCAGTCACCTCCTCCATTGTTCTCTCTGCCTCTTCTAGTTTCAATCCCACGCTGGTTCGATTGAGGCCAGCGCCCGCGCCCGATGGCCTTCGTTTGGCTTATCATGTTTCAATCCCACGCTGGTTCGATTGAGGCCGAATTGACTCCGCAAGATCACGAAGTCTGTCCGCGAGGGTTTCAATCCCACGCTGGTTCGATTGAGGCCCAGTTCTCGAGTCCGCCATCGTCCTCGATGAAGCGGTTTCAATCCCACGCTGGTTCGATTGAGGCACGTGAATCGCTCCCAAGCGCACCGCCAGCCAGCCGGTTTCAATCCCACGCTGGTTCGATTGAGGCACGTGAATCGCTCCCAAGCGCACCGCCAGCCAGCCGGTTTCAATCCCACGCTGGTTCGATTGAGGCACCTTGGTTTCCTTGCCATTCCTGTTTACAACCTCCTGTTTCAATCCCACGCTGGTTCGATTGAGGCTTGCCCATGTTCGTCAACACCCGCGTGGTCTGGATCGCGTTTCAATCCCACGCTGGTTCGATTGAGGCACCAGACTGGGAAATGTTAACCCAGTTTATCATCGGTTTCAATCCCACGCTGGTTCGATTGAGGCACGGGGCGATCCAGCTCGTCCGCGCGGAGGAAGCGTGAGTTTCAATCCCACGCTGGTTCGATTGAGGCCGGAGACGGCGTCACCTACACCGTCTCCGTGGAGAGGTTTCAATCCCACGCTGGTTCGATTGAGGCACTGCCTCCCTGTGGTTGGACGCTCAGGAAAGATCAGTTTCAATCCCACGCTGGTTCGATTGAGGCGCCTCTGTGATCTGCTCGGCAATGGAGTGGATCGTCTGTTTCAATCCCACGCTGGTTCGATTGAGGCGTGGCGGTTCTTGCCTTCTGGCTTGGACAGTTCCTCCCAGTTTCAATCCCACGCTGGTTCGATTGAGGCTCAAGGACCCAAGGCTGGGCGCGACGATTACGATTTACGTTTCAATCCCACGCTGGTTCGATTGAGGCAGGCCGCGGTCGAAATACCACGAGTGCCAGCCGCCAGTTTCAATCCCACGCTGGTTCGATTGAGGCCCCAACCTGAATGCAGTCCTTAACACACTCTCCGAGTTTCAATCCCACGCTGGTTCGATTGAGGCCTCGCCCACCGCGGGCACTACCCGCAATCCCACGTCGGTTTCAATCCCACGCTGGTTCGATTGAGGCGAGGCGATCAGGGTGGCCGCCTCCGGGATCTCCCGCGTTTCAATCCCACGCTGGTTCGATTGAGGCAGGGAAACCCACTGAAGATGGAGCGCCCAGACCCGGGTTTCAATCCCACGCTGGTTCGATTGAGGCGCGATCATCCGCGCCGGCGCGGAGTGCGCCGGCGGGGTTTCAATCCCACGCTGGTTCGATTGAGGCGGATGAGGTGGAAATATGGGAGAGCCGAACGCCATGGTTTCAATCCCACGCTGGTTCGATTGAGGCAATTCTCAGAAGTTGTGACTGCGCTCGGGCTGCGTTTGTTTCAATCCCACGCTGGTTCGATTGAGGCCCAGGACCTCTTCGCGCTCCTCGCGAAGTCGCTCAGGTTTCAATCCCACGCTGGTTCGATTGAGGCGACCCGAGGCGAGCTGGAGATAGGCCACAGCCAATACCGTTTCAATCCCACGCTGGTTCGATTGAGGCAAGTCAGCAACGCGCTTGACCTGATCGAGAAGCGCGGTTTCAATCCCACGCTGGTTCGATTGAGGCAATAGACAAACCATTACATCCTTATTGTCCTTCTCACGTTTCAATCCCACGCTGGTTCGATTGAGGCCGTCCGGGCCGGTGCGATCTGCGCCGGCGGGATGAGGCGTTTCAATCCCACGCTGGTTCGATTGAGGCGGGCCCGGGGCGGAGTTCAGGTGGGTGGGGTTCTACGAGTTTCAATCCCACGCTGGTTCGATTGAGGCGCGTGGCCTGGAGCGCGAGCTGGTTGGCGACCTGGTCCTGTTTCAATCCCACGCTGGTTCGATTGAGGCTATCCGCTTGAGCTTGTGAACAAAGTGAACACTATTGGTTTCAATCCCACGCTGGTTCGATTGAGGCTCTATACAGTCGCACGAATTATCTCAGCACTGTTGTGTTTCAATCCCACGCTGGTTCGATTGAGGCGGGAGGTCCAGGGCCCGCATGTGCATGAGATGCTGTTGGTTTCAATCCCACGCTGGTTCGATTGAGGCGAAGATTCGGTGAAGATTTGGTGAAGGCGGACGACCGTTTCAATCCCACGCTGGTTCGATTGAGGCGGGGTGCGGGGCCTATCGGGTTGGGGGGAAAATTTCGTTTCAATCCCACGCTGGTTCGATTGAGGCTTGATTCCCATGAAATATATCGAGAACGAGACCCATGTTTCAATCCCACGCTGGTTCGATTGAGGCGGGAAAACTTACTATCCATTGAGGGCGAGGCGTTACGGTTTCAATCCCACGCTGGTTCGATTGAGGCGCCCGCCGTGCGGGCTGTGGGAGGCCAGGTGGATTAAAGTTTCAATCCCACGCTGGTTCGATTGAGGCGGGTAGCCCGCCCACAAGCAGAACGGCCGACCCATAGTTTCAATCCCACGCTGGTTCGATTGAGGCCAATTCGCGCGTGACTCGCAAGCCGTCTTCCGCTACGGTTTCAATCCCACGCTGGTTCGATTGAGGCCGCAGCCCCAATAACGCCCGACCTGCTCTGTTCGTCCGGTTTCAATCCCACGCTGGTTCGATTGAGGCACTTCGGACAAAAGGTCCAGCAAGGGGCAGAAAAGTGTTTCAATCCCACGCTGGTTCGATTGAGGCCATCTCCCTAACCAGTCCGCGCCATTGTTCCACGTCGGTTTCAATCCCACGCTGGTTCGATTGAGGCCGCTCTGTCTCTCCAGTCGCTTCGATCCTCATCACAAGTTTCAATCCCACGCTGGTTCGATTGAGGCCGCTTAAGGCATCGAAGCCATACCGCGAGTGGCTGCAGTTTCAATCCCACGCTGGTTCGATTGAGGCGCGCCTCGTCGCAACGGCCTTCCCCGGCCGCTTTGAGTTTCAATCCCACGCTGGTTCGATTGAGGCATTACCGCGCCCCCGACTTTGGATGGATTCCTAACCAGTTTCAATCCCACGCTGGTTCGATTGAGGCACTGATCATGAACTTCTTCTGATATCAACCCCCTCGTTTCAATCCCACGCTGGTTCGATTGAGGCCGTACGACTGCCCCGACGTCAGCCCGTCAAACGTCGGTTTCAATCCCACGCTGGTTCGATTGAGGCAGCCAAGCCTATACGCCGAAGAGCAGTTGCGACGCGCAGGTTTCAATCCCACGCTGGTTCGATTGAGGCCGCGAGCTGGTTGGCAACCTAGTTCTGGGCTGGATGGGTTTCAATCCCACGCTGGTTCGATTGAGGCACTGCCCTGACGTCAGCCCGTCGAACGTTACGGAATAGTTTCAATCCCACGCTGGTTCGATTGAGGCCAGCTCCGGAGAGTACGAGTGGGGGAAGGCAAACCACGTTTCAATCCCACGCTGGTTCGATTGAGGCCTCCCTTCCGATATATAGGCCCGACAATCCTTCCAAGTTTCAATCCCACGCTGGTTCGATTGAGGCCGGACCTCCGTGCCACCCTCTTCCTCGAGGTCGATGTGTTTCAATCCCACGCTGGTTCGATTGAGGCCGTCCGGCCAACCATAGGACGCGAACGTTGAGCAGCAGTTTCAATCCCACGCTGGTTCGATTGAGGCTTGCGTGCATCCGCTTGCATGCATCCGCCATCCCTCGCGTTTCAATCCCACGCTGGTTCGATTGAGGCGGGTCTATGGGGAAGGTTCCGCTCGCCGGGTGGGGATCGTTTCAATCCCACGCTGGTTCGATTGAGGCCCAGCAAGATGCCAGACATGTGGAAGAGCAGCCATAAGTTTCAATCCCACGCTGGTTCGATTAAG
>FWWM01017876.1_pt1 | contig 10203 bp, 10 predicted proteins | sample 2228351 | NCBI WGS metagenome assembly FWWM01 (sample SAMEA103939774, study PRJEB20133) | metagenome
GTCGCTCGCAGCCCGTCCGGCGTCTGCCCCCCGCATCCTGCGCCGGCTCCTCTTGTGGGCCGTGGGGACCGCCATGGGAGTCGGCGGGGTGATCTGGCCGTTCTGGGGCTGGGGGCTCTCCCAGACCATGCAGCGACCCATCGATCACGCCTCCCGCCACTCTTTCCTCCACGATCCCACAGCCGCAGGGATGTTCCTCTGGCCGATGTATGGGCCGCTGCTCCTCGCGCTTCCCTTCGTGATCCCATGCTTCCGCCACCGTCGCCGCCTGGCGATCGGCGGGCTGTTCGCCTTCTGCTTCGTGATGGGCTTGGGAGGGACCACCCCCTTGCCGCGGTGGATCTATGGGGCGGGCTGGGAGTGGCTGACCTACGACCGCTTCGCCCTGTGGGCGACCATCTGGCTGACCCCAGCCCTCGGGGCATGGGCCATGGCTTTCCGACGGCGGTTCCGATGGGCGCGACGGGCCGGCCTCCTGGGCATGCTCCTCATGGCCGCCGCCGCCCTCTACGCCGGCCAGCTGGCCTCTTTGCGGCCGACCCAGCCTCCCCTCCTCGACCTCTCGCCCCTGGTGGACTTTCTCCGTCAAGGGGAAGCCCAACGCTGGCGCTACGTCACCTTCGGATTCGGCGATCAGATGGCGCGCCTCTCCCTTTACACTCAGGCGGAGACGATAGACAGAAATTATCACACCGCCCGGCCATGGCCGGCGCTGCGCGAGAGCGGGTTGGGCAGCCTGGACGCGGCCTATTGGCTCCCCGATGGGCTGAAACGGCTGGAAGGGATGCTGGAGTGGCTGGGGGAGGTCGGGGTGCGCTGGGCTTTCGTCTACCATCCGGCCTACGCCCCGCTCCTCGCCCGCCACGGCTGGCGCTTGCGACAGGTGCTCGCGAACGGCGTGGAGGTCTGGGAGAACCCCCATGCCAGGCCGCCGCTGCCTTCCCAGGCGGAGCCGTTTCACCCATTGGCCGCCCTCTCGTGGGGATTGCTGCCCGGGCTCAGCCTGATCGCAGCCCTCTTCTTCTCCCTTCCCCCACGGGCGAACCCCTCCGCGCCCCGCGCGGCCCAGGAGCCATCCCGGTGAAGGGGCAAACGCCCGTGCGGAAAACGCTCCTCCTTTCTGGGCCTCCGCGCCCTCACGGGGACCTCCGAGATCCGCCGGCCTCATCCTTCTCTGCTCTGGCTCATCGGGCTGGCGGCATGGAGTCTCCGGGGAGACCGCTGGGCCTTCGTCGGCCGGGCGGGGATCGGCCTGGCTGCCCTGGGGCTGGGGTTAAGCTTCTCGCGGGCGGCGTGGTTGGGGTTCGGGATGGCCCTCCTCTGGCTCCTCGTGGCTCCCCGCCTCCCCATACGCCGCCGCATGGCCCTGGCCCTCGTCGGCGCTGGGGGCCTGCTGGCGGTCGCATGCGCCTTCGCCCCGCAGACGATGGTCCGCATCACCGGCGGCGGGAGCCCGCTGGAGGTCCGTTCGATCCTGGAGCGGCGATGGTTGATGGAACAGGCGCTGCGACAGATCACGGCGCATCCGCTCCTCGGGATCGGGGCAGGGACCTTCCCGCTGGCCCTGCGGGAGGGGCTGCCGCCGGGCTACCGGCCCGAGCCGGTTCATCACGTGGGCGTGCTCATCACGGCCGAGCTGGGCCTCCCCGGAGCCCTGCTGGGCCTGGGGGTGGCGGGGGCGTTTCTGCGCTCCGTGCGCCGAGGGGCCTCTCCAGAGGCCTGCGCGCTGGCGGCGTCCCTGCTGGGTTTGCTGGTCGTCAGCATGTTGGACCATCCCCTTTGGACGCTGGCGCCGGCCCGGGCGCTGGGCGCATGCCTTTTGGGGGCATGGGCAGGGCAACTTCAAGCCGATGCGGAGCCCGCCCTGACTTCCTCGCCGCGCGATGGATCGGCCCGGGGGGAGCCCGCCGAAGGATCCCGGAACGCTGGGAGGAAGAGCACCCCCATCCCCCATGACGAGCCCAGCATCGCCAGGGCGGCTCCCATCCCCCCCGAATGAGGAATGAGCAGCCCGTTCAGGGCGAGGTTGAGGAGGGTTCCCAGGAGGAAGACGCGGAATAGGTGGCCGGAACGCCCCCGCGCGATCCAGAGGGCGGCCCCCAGGCTGGAGAGGAACGCAGGGGGCCACGCCCAGACAAGCCCCCGCAACATCGGGATCGCCGGCTGGTAGGTGGCTCCGAAGGGCAGGCGGATCAACGGGTCGGCGAGGACGGTCAGGCCCAGGGCGGCGAGGACCGCCATCCCCAGGACGCCGGCCAAGGCCCGTCGGGCCGTTCGCTCGGGGCGCCGCTCGAGGGCCAGCCGGGGAAGCCAAGCGGTGAACACTGCCTGGCTCAGCAACAGCCCGGTTTCGTAAAACCGATAGGCGAGGCCGTAGAAGCCGGCCTCCACCGGTCCCTTCAGCGTCAGGAGGATCAGGCTATCGGCCCGCGCGTAGAGCGCGCCGACGATCCCGAAGCCCAGCATCCCCAATCCCTCCCGCGCCGCCTCCGGTGCCCACCTGCGCTCCCCAACCGGCCGCCATCTCCAGGGAGAGCCGAACCGCTCCGCCATCCCGCGCAGCCCGATCCCATCGAGCGCCAGCGCCCCTGCGAACCCCACCCAGAGCGCCGTCCACCCGTGCCGGGCGGCCAGGGTCATCCCGACCAAGCCCACCGTCCGGGTGAGGAACAGCACGCCCGCCGCCCGTTCCAGGCGGCCGGCGGCGCTCAGGCGCGTGCTATGCCACATCATCCACGCCATTAGCAGCAGAAGGGGAGTCACCCATGGAAGTTCCCTGCGGATCGCCGGGGGAACCACGCCGGCGAGGGAGCCGATGGCGGCCAGGGCGATGAGCAGGAGGATCCATCCGGCCTGAATCCCGAGATACGTTCGGACCCGCGGGTGGTCGGCGCGGGCCAGGTCACGGGCCATCAACGAGGAGAGGCCGCTGCTGCCGGCCTGGTGGGCCAACCGCAACCACCCCTGAAGGACGGTGAACCGTCCGAAATCCGCCGGCCCGAGCCAGAGGGCCAGGAGAAGGGACTGCGCGAAGCCCAGGACGCGGGACCATCCCTGGGCGCCTCCCCAGAGGGCGGATTGCAGCCAGAGCCGTCCGAACGGGCTGGGGCGCGCCCCCGGCTCGAGGGGGAGATCCGGGCTGGGGGGATGCGAAGGAGTTGGCGCCAGGCTTTCCAAAAGGGCTCCTCCGAATGAGCCGGGTGTTCGCGAACGAGGTCGGCGGCATCCGCGTGACCACCGTTCCCCTCCCGCGGGGCCTTCGACCCTCTAACGCCCACCCAAAAAGAGGGGGTTGAGGGCGTTGCCGTGCAGCGGGCCCCCAACCCCCTTCCGTTCCGAGAGGGGATGTCGCCTCAGGAGGCGTTGGCGAACAGGTAGTTCGCGAAGCGCTCCAGCATTGGGACGCCGCGCACCTCGTTCTCCAGGAGCGGCGTCATCCCCCGCACCAGGCCGTCGAAGAGGGCCTCGATCTCCTGCAGGTAGCGGGCCTGCATCTCGATGCGGTTGCGGACGAAATCGGGGGTGTTCTCGCCCAGGAAAGCCCGGTCGATCAGGCCGTTGACGATGACGCCGCCCACCGGGATGCCGAAATCGTGGAACCAGTGAATGAAGCGCCGGATCACGGCGATGGGCAGCGCCTCGGGCAGGGTCACGAAGAAGAACGCCGTGAGCTCGGGGTCGGTGATCAGGCGACGGGCCCGCTCCATCCGATCCCGGAAGCTGATGAGGTAGTCCATCAGGGGGTCGGGCTCCTCCTTCTTGGTGAACGAGAGCAGGCGGCGGAGGGCCTGAGCCTCTTGGCGGGACTTGATCATCTTGTTCACCCAGAGGGCGTAGACCTTGGACATGCCGAGGAGCCGGCGGGCGTTGGCCGTGGGGGCGGTGTCGAAGACGTAGACCTCGTATTCGTCCCGGAACATGATATCGATCATGTTCTCGAACATCGCCGACTCCTCGAAGGCCGGGTTCATGGTGGCCGACTCCACGAACTCATCGGCCCGCGTGGAGATCTCGGCGAACTTGAGGAACCACTGGATCTTCTCCCGGATCTCCCGCTTGGAGCGCTCGATGGTATCTTTGGTGTCGATCTCGTAGGCCCACAGGTTGGGCACCCCCGCCACCGGCGTCGGCTTGCCGAACACGTTCTGGTCCAGCAAGCCCGAGAGGCTGTGGACCGGGTTGGTGGAGGCGAGGAGGGTGCGCCGGCCCTGGCGCGCGAACCAGAGGGCCGTGGCCCCCGCCATCACGGTTTTGCCCACCCCGCCCTTGCCGCCGAAGAAGACATACTTCAGGCGGGGGTGCTCCCGCAAGAAATCCACTATGGTCTTCTCGATGCGGATCATCCCCTTCCCTCCCCGATGGGCTTTAGGCCTTTCCGTTCCCGAAAAGCAGGTCGGCCACGCGGGCGATCATGTCGAGGCCGGTGACATCCCGCTCCAGCTCGGGGACATACGCCAGGACCTGGTCGCCGAAGCGGGCGCGGATCTCCTCCAGATGACGGCGCTGCATCTCGATGCGGTTGCGCAGATAATCCGGGATGTTCTGGCCCAGCAGCTCGGCCGGGAGCACCCGGTTCACCACGTAGCCGGAGATGGGGACGTCGAACCGGCGGAACAGCTCGGCCGCCTTGAGGGTGTCCAGGATCACCAGCTCCTCGGGGATGAGGACGAAGAAGAACGCTGTCCTGCGGCTGTCCGTGAGGATGCTGGAGGACATGTTGATCCGCTGTCGGATATACTGCAGCTCCTCCAGGATGCGATCCTCCTCCGTCCGCTGGCGGCGGATGCGGGCCACCATCTCCTCGTATTCCCGCATCTCCTCCCGCAGCCGGGTGATCTTGGTAATCCACTCATCGTAGACCTTCGCCATGCTCAGGTAGTAGAGGGCGTGCCCGAGGGGGACCAAGTCATAAATGTAATAATCGTAGCGGCCCTCGACCACGATATCCACCACCGCGTCGAAGATGGCGCTCTCCTCCATCGCCGGCTCGGCCGAGGCCGCCTGGATGTAGTCCTCGATCTCCTGCGGCACCTGATCTAGGCCATACATGTCCAAGATCTTGCGCCGGATCTCCTCCTGATACTCCTTGATCCGGCGATCGGCGTCGATCTCCTGGGCCCAGAGGTTCGGCATGATCTCCACCGGGCCCTTGCCGAAGATGTCCCGCTGGAAGATGTCGGAGAGGCTGGCCTGGGGGTCGACGGAGAAGACCAGCACCTTATAGCCCTGCCGGGCCAGCCAGTAGGCGGTGGCAGCGGAGAAGGTCGTCTTCCCCAACCCGCCCTTGCCCCCGAACATAATGTAGCGACGCTCGGGGTTCTCACGGATGAGTTTCGCCAACGCGGTCATCATCCCTGTTCACCTCGGATGGAGTGTCCCAACCGGCGGCTCAGAACATGGCGTCGGCGACATCCCGCTCCCGCAGCATGCGGCGCTTCCAGGTGCTGATCTGGGGCACCACATACGGGAGGATGCGCAGGCTGTAATAGGGCGGCAGGATGGGGACGCCGATGAGATCGCCCATGGTGATTAAGATGAACAGGTGCTCCATGCTCGCCCGGGTCCGCAGGGCATAACGGGCCATATCGTGGGCCGCCATGCCGTAGGTGAGCTCCTGGACGAAATTCACCACCTGGCGCAACAGGTTCTCCCGCGGCTTCGGCTCGGCCATGTCTGCTACCTCCTCAGGCGTTTCGGATCAGAGTTTCCTTCGTATGGCGCGGCGGGCGCCTTCCGGCTCGGCCGCGATGGCCGGCGATGGTCTTCCCATCATCCGACCGGCCTCTCCCCTCCTCATAGGCCATGTAAATGATACTCGTGCTCATCGGTAAACTCGCGCTCCCGCAGCACGCGGCGCTTCCAGGTACCGAGGATGGGGACCACGTAGGGCAGCAGGCGCAGGCTGTAATAGGGCGGCATGATCGGGAGGCCGATGAGATCGCCAAAGAGGGCGGCGATGAAGAGGCTCTCGGTGGCGGCTCGCATCTCCAGAAGATGCTGCACCACGTCGTAAGCGGCGAACCCGTAAAGGAACTCCCAGAACGCCTGGCGCCAGGCCTGCCAGCGTTCCCTCAGCCGCGCCCGCAGGCTCATGTCAGGGCCCCCAAGGGATTTCCACGCTTGCTCTCCCGATGCGCCGCTGTCCGCCATTATACCGGATACGCCCCAAACCGGCCAATGGAAACTTATGGATGGAGCAGGGCCTTTGCCCGGTCCGCTGGATGCCCCTCCGGACGCGCCGCTCCCCCGGTTCGGAGGGCGGCTCTCCCGAGCCGCCGTTGCGGCGCGCCTGGAGGCGCGCCCTCCGAAAATGATCCAGCCCCCGCGAAAGAGGCGATCGCACCCCGAAGCGGGCGCGGGCCTCCCGGCGAATGGATCGGGGGGGATCCCCGAAAGGCGGAAGGCCTCCGACTCCAAACTGGCCAGCAGAAACTGTGGACGGAGACTGTCGGTCTTCAAGATCCGACGGTGGATAGCGGCCCTCCCTAACGGAGACGAAAGGGGCAAGCCCCCTTCGCCAGGGCGATAGAAGAAGTGGCAGGATCCTCCCGCTTGCTTTATTGTTTCCTTAGGTTAAGCCCCTCCCCTCCGACCGATGCGGATCGGTTGGCGGAAAGGCTCTTTCCTCGCGCCGTAAAGCCGTTTGGGGAAAGGGAGAAGCCATGGAAGCCATGATAGGAGGGCCCGTGGTCCCAGCGGATCAGCCGCAGCCCGGACAACCGGAGGCGTCCTCCCGCCCGGGGAAGATCGTGCTGTTCGGCTCGGGGGAGATCGCGCCGGCCGGGCGCCGGGGGCACGCGGCGGCCATGATGGACTTCGAGCCCCCGGTGAAAGTGGTCGTCCTGGAGACCCCAGCCGGTTTCGAGTTGAACTCGGCCCGGGTGGCCGGGCGCGTGGCCGATTTCATCCGGGAGCGCCTGGGGGAGTTCCGCCCACGGATCCTCGTTCTCCCGGCCCGCAAGCGGTGGACCCCCTTCAGCCCCGACGACCCCGTTCTGGTGGCCCCTCTCCTGGAGGCCGATTACATCTTCATGGGCCCAGGAAGCCCGACGTATGCGATCCGCCAGCTGGCCGGGAGCGTGGCCTGGCGGTATCTCCAGGCCCGCCACCGGCAGGGGGCCGCCCTGGGGATCGCCAGCGCGGCGGCCATCGCCGTCAGCGCGTGGGCCCTGCCGGTTTACGAGATCTACAAAGCCGGCCACGACCCCCACTGGGTCCGCGGGTTGGATCTGTTCGGGGACTTCGGTCTCTCGCTGGCGATCGTTCCCCACTGGAACAACCAGGAGGGCGGGGAGGAGGTGGATACCAGCCGGTGCTTCATGGGCCGCGAGCGGTTCGAGGCGATGCGCCGGTTCCTGCCGCCGGAAGTGGTGATCCTGGGGATCGATGAGCACACGATGGCCGTTTTCGATTTCCAGAAAGAACACGTGGAGGTCCTGGGGCTGGGCCGGGTGACGATCTGGCGGTCGGATGGGATCCAAGCCGTGGAGGCCGGGGAGGCTTTCCCGATGCGCTGGCTGGGGGAGGTCCGCCTTCCGCCGCCGATCGCGGTGCAGCCGCCCCCAGGCGCCCCGGGGTTCCCCCGGCCCGAGCTGCCGCCGGAGGTGGCGGCGCTGATCCGGGAGCGGGAGGCAGCCCGCCATCGGCGGGACTGGGCGACCGCCGACGCCCTCCGGGAGCGGATCCGCGCCCTCGGATACGAGGTCCAGGACACCCGCGAGGGACCCCGCTGGCGTCCGCTGGACGACCGCACCGCCCCATGGCAACCCCTCGATGCAACCGGATGAGCGCTGGAGGGGCCAGGCCCTGGGTCCACCCCTCCCCCTCGTTCGACCCGAAGGCCCCTCAAACCCCCAGCCGATCGAAAAAGGTGCGATGTCCTTGCATCCGGGCCCAAAGGGTCCATGCCAGGAATCCGGCCAGGCTGGCCATGGCCGCCCCGGTGCGCACGACGCCGGTCTGGGGATCAATGGACTCGCAGGCCAGCCCGTGGTCCATCGGAACCTCCCGCACCAGCCCCACCACCGCCGGATCCGGGTCCGTCAGCAGCCGGTTGGCCAGGTCAAAGACGCCCGGAAACGGGAAGTGGGGCGATCCCGGCCCCCCGAACGGGCCGGGGAAGAAATAAGGGTTCTGAGGGGACGAGAGCCAGCGCACCGTGTTCCGATACACCGGGTCATCGGGATCGCAGAAGCCATAGTAGGCCAGCAGGCGCAGGCTCCCTGGGGGCTCCTCCCGGATCTCCACGCCTCCCATGGGATCTCGGGCCCAGGCCCACATGCGGCCCTCCGGCCTGTCCACGATCCCGTATCGCCGGATCGCCTCCGCCAGCCGATCGGCCGCCGCCTCCCAGCGGATGGCCTCCGCCTTGTTCCCTACACGACGAAATAGATCGGCCGCGGCCCGGAAAGCCGCCCACACCAGCACATTGTCGTAGATCACCAAGGGATGATCCGTGGGGTCATCGGTGGGCAACAGGAAGGTCTCGTAAAGCCCGGTCCCCGGATCCCGGCGCTCCTCGATCCGATGCAGCAGGAACGGCACGGCCTCCGCCAGGGAGGGCTCGCGAAGCAACTCCGTATCCTCCGTCTCGGCCACATATCGCCAGAGGGCCAGCAGGGGCGCGGCGGCCTGGTCCAGCTCGAAACCCGGATAGAGGGGGACGCCGTTCAGGTAGAGGGCGTGGTCGGCGATGTGGGGGAGATAGCGGGGAAGAGCGCGCCGCAGCAGCAAGCGGGCCCGCTCCGGATCCACCAGCAGGATCGCGGGGAACGCCCAGAGGAAGGCGTCGCGGCTCCAGAAGGCACCGCTGACGTAATACAGGGGGCTCCGCGAGGTGACCATCACGGGGGCGCCGGTATCCAGGCAATCCCCCTGGCTGAAGAAATAGGCGAAGAACAGGTTCTCGTTCAACCGCCGGGTCAGGCCCTCGTCTGCCAGCCGGCGGGCGCGGCGCTGCAACCAGCGGAGGGTTTCCTGCCACAGCGCCCTCACCCCGCGCCGTCGGAGGTGCAGTGCGCCGGTGCGGGCGCCGTCCCAATCCGGGGCCACGGCCATATACAAGGCGACCTCCACCGCCTCCCCGGGCTGGAGCGCCCGTCGCAGGAGGCCCGAGTAGGCGAACGGTGCATCCGCGTGGAGCTCCAGGGAAAGGGGCGGCTCCGCCTGCAAGCCGATCGCCAGCCAGGGCGGTCCGGCGCGGAACTCGGCCACCCCACTCCCCGTCCACGGGTCGTGCCCGACGATCTGTGCTCCCTCAAGCAGCCGGGAGGTGAAGCGCGAGATCCACGTGCGCGACCAGCGGCCCTCGAACCCGATGGCGATGGATCGCGGGGCGCCTGAGCGGAGGGATACCCGCAGCGTGTAGACCAGCCCCCGCTCGGCGATGGGCGTCCACAGGCGGCCCTCCGCCTCCACCTCCCCCTCTTGGAGCCGCCAGACCGGGAGCCAATCGCCCTCCCGAAACCACGACAGGCGCCCCCGCCCGTGGAGCGGGCGGCCCTCCACCTCGATGATCGGGCGGATCAACGGATCCCCCTCGGCTTCGACGATCCCGTTGAGGTGTTCGTGGAGGACCCCGAGGCGATGCAGGCTTCCATCCCGCCGATCGATGAGCGGGAGGGAGAGCCACAGGTTCCCGGTTGGCAGGAAGGGGGGCGGCTCTTCGATGACCGGCGGGCGGGTGATCAGCGGATGCGCGCTCATCCCTTCATCCCGGTTAGGGTGATGCCCTCGATGATCTGGCGCTGCAGGAGGAAGAAGACGACCAGCATCGGCAGGGCGGCGGTCAGCGCCCCCGCCATCTGCCAGTGGATGTTGGTCCCGTATTGCTCGGAGAAGAACTGCAGGCCCACAGGGATCGTGCGGCTGGCGTCTGAGCTGGTGATGACGAGAGGCCAGAGGAACTCCTCCCACGACCCCAGGAAAGTGAAGATGGCGAGGGCGGCCAGGGCCGGGCGCACCATTGGAAAGGGGATCATTAGGCTCGAGAGGAAGTCATCCAGGCCAGGGGCAGCAGCATGATCCCCGATCCGGCCAGCAGGACCAGATAGACAAGGGCGCGGCCCGCCCAGCACCAGGATCCCCGCATGGCGACCTCCCCATCTTAAATACAATACTCAATCGGAACCACGCGCGCGGGCCGTCTTGGGCTTGTGAACGAGTGGATGGCTCAGGGAGCATGAGGCGTACCCCCCGCGCACC
>FWWM01001528.1_pt1 | contig 10201 bp, 10 predicted proteins | sample 2228351 | NCBI WGS metagenome assembly FWWM01 (sample SAMEA103939774, study PRJEB20133) | metagenome
TGACGAAAACAGGCACGCCGGGCGGCCAGAAAATGTGCTTCCAGTGATCCTTCGAGGCGTAGATTGTGCCGATGACAAAGGTAAAAAGCGCCAGCACACCCGTAACGGCCAGGTTCGAAGTAGCCGCCCCCAGATTGGGCACCAGGCCGAGCAGGTTGCAGAACAGGATAAAGAAGAAAGCCGTCAGCAGGTAGGGCAGAAAGCGATCGGCCTTCTCGCCGATGTTGGGCCGGGCGATCTCATCCCGCACGAACACGATGAACACCTCGGCCAGATTCTGCAGCATGCCCTGAGGCGCTGTGGTGCGACCGATTCCCTTGCGATAGCGTTGTGCGACCGGAATAAACAGCGCCAGTACCAGCAGGGCAGCGATCAATCCGAACACATAGTGGCGGGTGATCGACAGGTCCAGCACCAACTCGCCCTCGCGTGGATGCAACTCGGCGTAGAGGTGATGATGCGCCGCGACCAACTCCTCCAGTTCGGCGGGCGATTCGTAACGATGCCCTTCGTAGTCGGCCACGTAGCGTCCGGAATGCAGGGCCGAAGCCGTGCTGCCAAAGGCGTCCAGTCGCCAGGAGCCTTCGGGCGTGCGCACCAGGAAAAGCCGAGGCAGTTCGATGGTCACGAAAGGTTCCAGCGCCACGTAGTAGCCGTCGGCCGTATGATGGATGAGCACTTCGCTGATGTTTTCGCCACCCTCGCCCGTTTCGGCGGCCAGCAGCGGATGTGGCACCAATCCGAACAACGCGACAACGGCAAGCCACAGCCCAGTCCAACGCCACCGCTTCTGAATGTGCGTACGATCACCCATGCGTTCGTTGCAAAGCCATTCGATGCCAGCTCCAGATTTCCAGAATCAATCCCAGCACAAACACCCCTCCAAATCCTCCCAGCAGCGCCGTCGTGTGCAGGTTGAACACCTCGATGCACACGGCCAGCAGCAAAAGTGCGCCGATCATCCGCACCAGCATCCCCCCAATCACCCAACGCATAAAGCGCGGCATGGGCCAGCACCACGCCCGGCGGACGCCCCAGAGACCCAAACCGGTGTAGGCACCGGCCATACCGGCTCCTGCCATCAAACTGATCCAGAGGTCTTCCATCCCAAAGCCTGGACCATGAATCTATCAAAACGATCGACGCGCGCCTGGAACGCCAAAACTAAAACGCAAGACCCCACTTATTAGGCCCAACGCAATGAATTCTGAATAAATAGAGGCTTTATTTTTTGTCAATCGACCACGACTAAAGTCTGGGGCTTGTCCCTGTACTACGCAGCAAGCAGACCCTGCTGCGGTTCCGAGACTTTAGGCCGATTGACGACAGCCCTGGCCCTGGAAGCAATGTGCCGAGCCGCGTTCACGTCGGCGTGGTCGGTGTGCCCACAGACCGCGCAACGGAATGCTGCTTGCGATGGGCGGTTGGCTTTGGCTACGTGGCCGCAAACCGCACACGTCTGGCTGGTATAAGCAGCGTTGATCAAAACGACCTCAACGCCCGCCAGCCTCGCCTTGTACTTGATAAACGTGCGCAGTTGCCTAAAGGCCCAGCCACCCACCTTCGCCCGTTGTGCCTTGCGAAACCGTATCCGGTCGCGGATGCCTTTGAGTTCTTCAAGGGGAATGCCGCGTCCGGTGCCTTTGGCCTTGACAACGAGCAATTTGGCAATACGATGGTTTTCGTTGGTGCGAAATCTCCTTTCCTTTCCGCTAAGGCGCTTGAGCTTGCGACGGATATTCTTCGGGCGCAGGCCGCGGCGCTTTCTTCCTGCGACAGCTTTTTGCAGAAGGCGCCGCAACGTGTGCTGACGCGTCCGCACAGCTTCCACGGCAACGCTGCTGTAGCGATCCCTGTCGCTGCCGGTGGCAAGATTGACCACCCCCAGATCTACGCCGATGAAGTCGGTACTTGGCGTCTTGGTCCCCTCAGGTAGATCCACGGTCACCAGCAGGAACCATTTGCCGTCCCTGCGGCGAACAAGATTGCACTGCCCTTTGGCGTGCGTAAAGCGCTCTTTTTGGTACTTGCCCCTGATCATGGACACGATGATGCGCCCGGAAGGCCTCAGCAAAGAGACACGATCCAGCCCCTTGAAGCTCATCAGGCGCTGGTCGTAGGGGATGGCGGCGAATGGGCGGAAGTGCAGGCGCTTAGTCTTGTCGCACTTGTAGGCTTCGCACACCCTGGCGATGCAACGCACGGCCATCTGCGCCGACAAACCGAACCGCTCCCGCAGGGTGCGGTAGTAGCGCTTTTGCAGCGCGACCTTGTTGGCCGTTTTTCTAGCAAACGCTTCGCCTGCCAGCCAGTCGACAGCCGCGTTGAATGCACGCATCGTCGCTTCAAGCTCCTGCGCCTCGGGAGTTGGCGGCAGTTGCGTTTGCAGGGTCAGTTTCATATAGCACGAATCAGTCTATCCCTCAATCAGGCAGTCGGCGCTTCCTCCGCTGACTAAAGTCGGGGGAGGAAGCGCCGAAAGTTCTGTGAGCTCCGTCGCGTTCCGGTCGGCGCGACCGTCGTTGCAGCTGGGCATTCACCTGCCAGAGCTTGGCCATAACAGCCACCAGTCCCAGCACCACACCGATCAGCGTAAGCCAGGGCAGTGTGCCCAGCCAGCGATCTAACAGATAGCCGCCAACCGAAAAAAACGCCATGCCCAGGGCCAGTTGCAACCCCAGTCCCATGTAAGGGCCCAACGCACGAAGCGCTTCCTGTATAGAGGAAGCAGCTCCATTGGATTTCTTCCGTGCCTTCATGCACTGGCGCCTGGTTCAACATCCGCCTTTTTGGCACGCGCAGCGTCTCGCACGGGCGCCGCTGCCTCTTTGTCGGCCGAAGGCGCCGCCTTCGTTTCGACGACCCGATCAATCTTGCCCATACGACATTCGCCGTCGAAAATGGCACCTGCTTCCACTACCAGACGTCCGGTCTGGATGCGTCCTTCCACTTGGGCCGAATCTTTGAGCAGGAGCGTCTCTTCGATGAACAGCTCGCCCTGGACATGACCGGCGACGTCAGCGTTTTTGGCATGCAGCTGTCCCTCCAGCACCCCTTCGGCTGTAATGATCGCCTTACCCTGCACGTACAGGGAGCCGATTACTTTTCCACTGATGCGGATGTCGTGCGGCGTGCGCAACGTTCCCTCGAAAACAGTGCCTTCACCCACCAGATTTAACTGGTTAGGTGCCGGCGTGCTCGATGCGCGGCTCATCGTTGCCTCCTTTGCATTTCCTTTAAATAACGCCATAACGATTACGGGATGACGAAATAGTTCAATGGATCCTGCGCCAGTCCGTGGCGCCAGAGTTCAAAATGCAAGTGCGGGCCGGTGGTAATTTCGCCCGTATTGCCGCTCAATGCAATCGCTTCGCGGTCGCGCACCCGATCGCCTACCTGTTTAAGCAGGCGCTGATTGTGCTTGTAAACCGAAACGTAGCCATCGGCATGCTGTACGATGATAACAAATCCGCCCGCCTGGGTCCAGTCTGCAAAAATCACATAGCCGCTGCCGATCGCGCGCACCACGGTGCCTTCTTCCACGGCCAGATCAACCCCGTAGTGTCCGCTACGGGCATCGAAGCCCCGGGTCAGGAAGCCCGCAACGGGCGGTAACACGGGAAACTGAAGCTGCAGGAGCGGATCGCTTCGGAGCGCAGCCGGTTGCACATTCGGCATGGTCGGTGCAGCAAGTTCCAGCACCGGCAATGCAGGCGGCCGGTGTTCCTGCCAGTTTTCCGACGTTGGGGCGCGTTCGGGTAGCATCACACCCAATTCGCTGGATGGCTCTGGCTGCGCTGCTGACTCCTCAGCCGGCGTCACTTCGCCCAGGATAAGCTGACGTAATCGGTCAATGTACGCCTGCTGAACCGCCAGCGAATCTTCCAGTGCGGCCACCCGCAGACTGCTCAACCGCGCCCGTTGCTGCATTTCCTCGGTAGCCACTCCAGGGAATAACTCGCGCAGCGGGGTCAGCAGCACCAGCGCCACCAGCACAGTAGCCAGCAGCACGGCACTTGCTCCCATCAGCGCCAGCAACCGAAGCGGTCGTAATGTAACGGGCATAGGCGCCCCAGCATAGGTGTCTTCCATCACCAACACCACGACCTCTTCATCCCAGTGCGCTAATAGTTTTTTAAGAAAAGGCCACATGGCTTATGTTTTAAGATTTTTTGCAACCTGCCTGCAACAAACCGGTCTTCACTTCGGTTTACGAAGGCCGTGATCAGCAGGATTTTCTCTCAAACCGCCACATTACTGAACTTTACAGGAGATCCATGGCACACCATAAGTCGGCGATCAAGCGCATTCGTCAGAACGCCAAGCGTCGCGCCCGTAATCGCTACTACCGCAGCTGGATGCGCACCCTGATCAAGAAAGTACGGGCGGCCCAGTCGCGCGAAGAGGCACTTCCCCTTCTCAACCAAGCCAAGCGTTTGCTCGATCGCCTTGTAGTTAAGGGCATTATACACAAAAACAAAGCCGCAAACTACAAGCGCAAGCTGGAAAAGTACGTGAACCAGCTGGCTTGAAACCAGGCACTCTTCTTAAAGCAGGGCAGGGTGGTAGGTTTTTTGTTGTACACCCCTTTCAAAAGTTACAAATCAGTTGCTTTACGCTATGCAAAGTTTTGCGTATAATGTAGCTGCTTGAAGCAAGTTGGGAGGGCTCTTTCAGACTGTTGGGAAATTCAGTTTCGCAGCCACTGAAAATTCCTATTAATGATCTCTTGGACCGTGTTGAAAGGGTTGCTTTCGCTTTTGCTTTTGTAAATTCTACAGAGCATTTTGGTTAACCAGTAACCTTTAACCAGCCATGCCGAAGATGAAACCCCAACGCTATCTGCTGCTGACCGCGCTGACGGCCCTGACCATTCTGGGCCTGACGGGTTGCCGTTCGACTCCGGTCGAAGTACTGGGTGTCGAAGGAGCTGACAGCTTGCAGGTCAATCAGAGCGGCACTTTCACGGCAACGATCAACGAAAAAGCTAAGCCTCCCGTCGAGTTCAGTTGGAACTTTGGTGACGGCAGCACTGGGTCGGGCAACCCCGTCACGCACGCCTACACAGAACCCGGCACCTACACAGTGACCGTTACAGCCTCCAATCGGGGCGGCAAGTCTACGAGCACGGGCTCGACCTCGGTGGTCGTCTACCGTCCGCCCGTTCCGGCCGAGATCATCGCGATCACAGCTGATCCCATGCAGCCCGACACGCGTACGGCTGTCCGTTTCAGCGCGAACGTGCGGGGCGACCAGCCCATCACGTATCAGTGGAACTTTGGGGACGGCAGCACCGGATCGGGCGCCAACCCCACGCACACCTACACGCAGCCCGGTACCTACACCGTCACGTTGAACGTGTCGAACAACGCAGGCTCCGACTCGCGTACACTCTCGATCACCGTGCGCCCCTACGAGGCGGAGTACTGCGCCGATGTGGCTGAAATGAACCCGGTCTTCTTTGACCGGAACTCGAGCGTGCTGAACGAGGCCGCTCGCTCGGCGCTGCAGGAAAACCTGCAGATCCTGCAGGACTGCCCGAACCTGTCGGTGCGCATTGAAGGCTTGGCTGCGCCGGGTGAGCGCAACCCGCAGCAGCTTTCGACCGACCGCGCCCGTGCCGTAGAGCAGTTCTACACGAGCAACGGCATCCCGGCCAGCCGTCTCACTACGATGGGCCGGGGCCGCGTCACCGGCGTGACGAGCAAGAAGGAAGGACTGGCGCAGTACCGCCGCGCCGACACCATCCCGGTGCGGGGTGGCATGTAATCGCCTCTACTGACCAAAAGCAGCAGCGGGCTTCTCCTTCAGGGGAAGCCCGCTTTTTTATGGCCTGGATCTCCAGGCGGCCGCGCCCGTTGTCTTGTACACGGCTACCAGCGAGCTTCGCGATGCCCGGCTTTGACGAACACGCACAACAACGGCTGGCACAGGCCCTAAAGGCCGAAGCGCGACGGCTCGGCTTCGACGCCTGTGGCATTTCGAAGGCCGAACCACTCGACGAAGAAGCGCGCCGCCTGGAGGCCTGGCTGAAGGCAGGCTACCATGGCACCATGTCCTGGATGGAACGCCACTTCGACAAACGCATCGACCCGACCAAACTCGTAGAAGGAGCCCGCTCGGTCATCTCCGTGCTGCACAACTACTACCAGCCCCTCACGCACGACCCCGCGCCCCAAACCGGCAAAATCAGTCGCTACGCCTGGGGTGATGATTACCACGAGGTGCTCAAGGAAAAGCTGTATCAACTCTTCGCCTGGCTCGAAGCGCAGGTGGGCGAGGTGCACGGCCGCGCCTTTGTGGACTCGGCGCCGGTCATGGACAAAGCCTGGGCCCGCCGTAGCGGGCTGGGTTGGATTGGCAAAAACACAAACCTGATCAACCGCCGGATGGGCTCGTTTTTCTTCATCGGCGAGCTGATCGTGGACGTACCCTTGCCTCCGGATGGCCCCATCCCGGACTACTGTGGCTCCTGCACGCGCTGCATCGACGCCTGTCCCACCGATGCGCTCGTACAGCCCTATGTGCTCGACGCCCGCCGCTGCATCTCCTACCTGACCATCGAGCACCGGGGCGACGACATCCCGCCGGAGCTGCAGGAAAAAATGGGCAACTGGATCTTCGGATGCGACATCTGTCAGGACGTCTGCCCCTGGAACAAGTTCAAGTACGCCACGAGCGAACCGCGCTTTATGCCCCGACCCGGTCTGCCCGACACGCCGCTGGAGCGCTGGGAAGAATTAGACCTGGAGGCTTTCCGCCAGAAATTCCGCAAAAGCGCCATCAAACGGGCCAAATTCGAAGGCTTCAAGCGCAACGTGCGGATTGCACTGCAGAACGTCCGCTACGCCACGCTTCAGACGCCCGAGTAATATGGGATCACTGATTTACCGGTGCATGAAGGGACCACACCCCGTGTGGCGGATGTGATCTGGCGGATATGACAGGGCGGACACAGTGGTCCGCCCCCACGGGATTGGAAAAACGTCGAGGATCTGGTAGGGCGCACCGCCGTGTGCGCCCGTGTTTTCTCACATGCACCATGATTTTAAGCCCGTCGCTCGCGTGGCACAATCACGGCCAGCCAGGTCAGCCCGATCACTCCCTGCACGAGCGCAAACGCCAACACGGCTTCCCGCAGCGAAAGCACCTGCCACTCCAGCAGCATGCTGGCCACCAGAATCGAGCAGCTCTCCGAAAACAGCACGCCCAGCCACTCCGCAGCAAACACCCGGCCCCGAAAGGCATCTTCCGTGCGCTGCTGCAGCAGTACGCTTGCCAGAACCCAGTTGGCTCCGCTGGCTGCGTGCGCCAGTAACACGGTGGGCGCCACAGCGTAGGTCCAGTCCTGAAGTCCTACCATACCGTAGCAGAGGCCGCTGAGCACGATGCTCCAGCCCAGCACGGCTGGCCAGCGCCGCGCATCTCGGAAGATCGCCCGGACCAGCACCGGTCCGATTCCCGTGCCCAGTCCACGCGCTGCAAATAGCCAGCCGATTCCGGCTGCCTGGGCCGTCGGCTCAATCGCCTCGCCGATCAGCGCCAGCATGTAGACAAGTCCACCGCCGGCCAGCGCCCAGGCGCTTTTGGCCAGGGCGATGCGTCCGACGCCGGGATGCGCGGTAAGGTAGCGCCAGCCGTCCAGCAACGCACGCCCAGCCGTCTGCAGCAGCCTACCCGATGCCTGGGCCGTCCGCTGAGGGATGACCGTCCGATAGATGAAGAAGGCCGAGACCAGATAGGTCAGGCTGTCGATCACAAAAACCGGCGCCGTGCCCAGCCAAGCCGTTACCAGTCCGCCTGATGCTGCACCCAGTGCCAGCATCACCGACCAAGTAGCCGACATGAGCGCGTTGGCTGTCAAGAGTTCGTCGGTGCGGACAATGTTTGGGATCGAAGCGCTCTTCGCCGGCTGAAAAACGGCTGTCACGACCACCTGCAGCGTGGTCAGTACATAAACCAGGTACACCTCGCCGGGCTCGTCGATCACCAGAAAGCCCAGCACGATCACGGCCCGCACCAGATCGGCTCCGATCATAAGCCGCCGCCGCTCAAACCGATCCACCAGCAGCCCAGCCAGCGGCGAAGCCAGCGCCCAGGGAAGCAGCTTTGTCAGAAATACGCCGCCCAGCGCGAACGGTGAGCCGGTCAGTTCCGAAACCAGTGTGTAGAGGGCAATCGTGTTGAACCAGTCGCCCAGCAGCGAGATCAGATTGCCCAACCACAGCCTTCGGAAGTGCGCATTCTGGCGCACCAGCGCCACATAGCCCGTCGCCGAAGCGGCGCGACCAACCGGCCGGGACAGAGCGGCCTCCATGGGACGGTCAGGACTCGGACGCCTCCTTTTTGGCCTCGTCGGATCCAGCCGGCACGGCCGGCTGCTCGGGCCGCAACAACGGGAAGAGGATCACATCCCGGATCGAGGGCTGGTTCGTCAGGATCATGGCCAGCCGGTCGATCCCAACGCCCAGTCCAGCTGTCGGCGGCATCCCATACTCCAGCGCTCGCAGGAAGTCTTCGTCGATCTGCATGGCTTCCTCGTCGCCGGCTGCCCGCAGCCGCGCCTGTTCCTCGAAACGTGCCCGCTGATCGTCCGGATCGTTCAGCTCGCTGAAGGCATTGCATAGTTCCTTACCGCCCACGATCACCTCAAAGCGCTCAACGAGCCCGGGTTTCTCGCGATGCCGCTTGGCCAGCGGGCTTAGCTCGATCGGATAGTCGATGATAAAGGTGGGCTGGATCAGGTGGGGCTCGACGAACTCGCCAAAAATCTCGTCGATGATCTTGCCGCTGCCCATCGTGTCGTCGATCTCCAGCCCCAGCTTGCAGGCGATCTCAGCCAGTTCGTCGCGCGACTTGCCGTAGAGATCGTAGCCCGTCCGTTCTTTGATCGCCTCAAACATCGGAATGCGCGGCCAGGGCCGACGGAACGAGATCGTGTGCTCGCCCCACTGCACCTCAGGCGAACCGGTTACTTCTGTGGCCACGTGCTCGAGCAACTCCTCCACAAAGTCCATCATCCAATAGTAGTCCTTGTAAGCCACGTACAACTCGAGCATCGTGAACTCCGGGTTGTGGAAGCGGCTGAGCCCTTCGTTGCGGAAGTCCTTGCCGATTTCATAAACGCCCTCGTAGCCGCCCACGATCAGCCGCTTCAGGTACAGCTCGTCGGCAATGCGCAGGTAAAGCGGCATGTCGAGCGCGTTGTGGTACGTGATAAAGGGCCGGGCCGAAGCGCCCCCATACATGGGCTGCAGAATAGGCGTTTCGACTTCCAGATACCCCCGTTCATCCAGAAACCGCCGGATCGCCACGATCATGCGCGCCCGCTTTTTGAAAACCTCCCGCACCTCAGGATTAATAATCAAATCAACATACCGCTGGCGGTAGCGGAATTCTTTGTCCGTCACCTCGTTGTATACCTTCCCGTCTTGCTCCTTGACGACGGGCAGTGGCCGGAGCGTCTTGGTCAGCAACTCAAGGCGTCGGGCATGGACAGTAATCTCCCCCATGCGCGTGCGGAACACGTAGCCCTCCACGCCTACGATGTCGCCAATGTCCAGCAGCTTCTTGAAAACCTGATCGTAGTATCCTTCAGGCAGGTCCTGTCGCCGGACGTACACCTGAATGCGGCCGGTTTCGTCTTGCAAATCGAAAAAGGCGGCCTTTCCCATAATGCGCCGCGTCATGATCCGGCCGGCAATCGACACCTCGTAGGGTTCAGGCGCCGGACTGTCTTCCCGCGGCTGATGCCGCGCATCGTCAAAGTTCTGCAGAATTTCGGCTGCATGGGCCGTGACTTCCCAACGGTAGGGATACGGGTTGATCCCCATCGCCTCGAGTTGCTGGCGCGCCCGGCGCCGTTCCAGTTCCTGTTCGGTCAGTACGCGCTTCATGGTGCAGGCAGCTTGCGATCCGACAGCCTGATTTTCAGAAAAACAAAACAAAAGACGCAGCCCGACGAGCTACGTCCTTTCAGGCGGAAAAACGGACAGCAGGTGGTACCGTAGGCCGGCAAAGCGGGTTTCAGAAGCCAGATGAATAGTTTTCAAGCGGGCGGATTGTCATAGGGACGGGTTGCAGTGGCCGATCCAGCATCGCCGGGGGAGCCTTTTGTCCGGTGCTACGCGGCGTGGGCACCCGCGCGATGGCGTCCATGATCTCAAAGCCTTCGACCAGCTCGCCGAAGACCGTGTAGAGC
>FWWM01017883.1_pt1 | contig 10199 bp, 6 predicted proteins | sample 2228351 | NCBI WGS metagenome assembly FWWM01 (sample SAMEA103939774, study PRJEB20133) | metagenome
GCAAAGAGCTGTTTGCGACGAGCTTCGTCGAACTCGAGCACGCCCTGGCTGGTCAGGCGGTCGAACTCGTCGTTGCGCCAGTTGCCGATGTTCTGGCCAGCGTAGTTGTTGTCCTTGGTGGGAATCTGCACCGCACCGGTGTTGAGGTTCCTGTGCTGGAAGAGGCTGCCATCCTCGGCCAGGCTGCTCACCCAGGCGAACATGAACATCAGCCACTTGCCTTCCTCACCCCGCTGGATGAAGTCGTCGGCGAAGACCACCGAGCTGGGGGCGTTGGCAGTCCTGACCGCGATGCCAACCTGCCGCCACTGCTCAATGAAGAGCTGTTGCGTGCGCTCGCGGATGGCGTTGCCCGAGGTAGTCACCCAGTCCAGCTCAAAGCGCACCGTACGTCCGTCCACCGTGCGCTGCAGGATGCCGTCTGGGCCGGGGCGCCAGCCCACCTGGGCCAGCAGCTCGCGGGCACGGGCCGGGTTGTACTCGTATTTCTTAACGTTGGGGTTGAAGAGCGGGTTGGAGGGCGCTACCCAGGTGTGGGAAACCGGCTCGGCCCCATTGAAGAAGGCCTGCACCCAGGCATCACGGTTGATAGCGTAGAGCAGGGCCTGGCGGGTGCGCTTGTCATCCAGGGTCAGGTCGCGCACGCGCTGCACGTTGGTGAACTTGTTGATATCGATGTGCTCCCAGATGGCGCCCGGAATGGCCCAGATATCAAAGCGGCCGGGGGCGCGGGTGGTGAGCTGCTTGCTGCTGGCCTGGTCGGCCGAAATACCCACGGTGGAGGTCGCGTCAATCCCCCCGCCCAGAATGGCCACCAGGAGCGAGTTGGTGTTCTGGATGATGCGGTAGGTTACGCGCTGCACGTACTTGTCGGCCCCGCCCTGGGGCACGATAGCGGTGAAGTTGGGGTTGCGCACCAGCTCGATGGAGCTGTTGGCATTCCAGCGCTGCACACGGAAGGGGCCGCTGTAGACCATGCGCCCGGAGTTGATAGCCTGCACGGAGCTAAACTGCTGGAAGAAGTTGCGGTACAGCTCGTTCAGGCGCTGGGCATCGCGGTCGGGGTTTAGGGGAGCCGCAGCCGCCTTGACCTTTTCCCACTCGGGGCCCATCTTGTGCACAGGGGCATACCCAATCGGCGAGCCGTAGGTGTCATAGTAGTAGGCCGGCTCAAAGATGACGGTCATGTTCTGCTTGTCGCGCACCCGCAGGCTGACCCGCTCCCAGTAGTCCGGGTTGATCACGGCCATACCCTTGGCCTTACCCACTTCGTAGTAGAAGGCAAAGTCGTCGGTGTCCAGCGGATCGCCATCCGACCAACGCAGGTTGGGCTTGAGGGTGATGTCGATCTCCAGGCGGCGCTTACCCCCACCAATATCGGTCACCCGCAGGCGGCGGTTGGCCAGGGTGGGCACCTCGGTAGCCAGCACCGCTTCGTTTTCAGCCCGCAGGTTCTGTACGATCAGCGGTGCGAAGAGGTAGTTCTCGATCTCGGTCTTGATCGACTGGTTGGAGATCACGTTGAGGAAGTCGCCCCCCAACACCCGTGGTTCTTGGGAAGCCCCAATCACCAGGCTGTTGTCGGCTGGGCCCGCCAGCGCTGCACCGGCCACCAAAGTTAGACCAAGTGCAACAATCTTGCTATAACGATTCATCAAGCCTCCTTTGGGATTCTGCGTTTGCACAGAATCGTTTAACTATGGCATTTTGCCGTCCCTATTATAGCCATCCTGCTCAACCCGTCAAATGTCGCTAGGGTGAGGGCTGGGCATCCAGCCATTGAGCCTTTGTTTAGACAGGCACGCCATTCTAGCCACTGGTCTTAGTCGCATCCACCGGTTGGTGGATACCTGCTCCATCCCATCGCCGAGAACGTTAGAGGCACCCCTGCAGCCGCTTTGGATGGATGGTGTAGGAAAAAACACGCCTGCCGTGAACAGCAGGCGCGACGCGGTGTAAGGGTGGGTTGGAGATCAACCACCGCAGCAGCCGCTGCTACCCTCACCCGCGGGCGCTTTAGCCCCATCGGTACGGAACGAGTGGCCGCAGCCGCATGAGGAGGTGGCGTTGGGGTTGTTTACGCTAAAGCCCCCCCCCATAAGATTTTCAACCCAGTCCACTTCGGAGCCTACCAGCAACGGCAAAGACATGCGATCCACCACCAGGCGCACCCCGTGCATCTCCACAACCGTGTCGCCCTCGAGCTGCCGCTCATCTACCGCCATGCCATACTGGTAGCCACTACAACCGCCGGACTTAATGAACACCCGAATCGCCGCATCGGGCTTGTTATAGCGGTGGAGAATCTCTTTGGCGCGTTCAGCCGCCAGGGGTGTAATGGAAAGCACCGTCTGCTCCTGAACCACAAACAACCTCCTCACCCAAGACTAGCACTTCGGCCAAGCCAAAAGGTAAGCAAGAGCACCCCAGACCGCCCGGTAGTATGTAGGCATGGACATCGCCAAAGCCCAAAGAGCCTTGCAAGAAGCCCGCATCCCCGGTTGGTTGCTCTACAGTTTTCAGGGCAGCAACGCGCTGGCGCTGGAAGCCCTGGGGCTACAGGGACGGATGCTCAGCCGGCGGTTTGCTTACCTGATTCCAGCCCAGGGTGAGCCGGTGCTGATTGTTCATGCCATCGAGAAAACCAGCTTTCCCACCCTACCCGGGCGCTGGGTGGTGTTCTCGAGCCACCAGCAATTTGTACAAGCCCTGCAAAACCACGTAGCCCCACTGGGCCGCATCGCCATGGAGTACCTGCCGGGCGGCGGCATCCCCTATCTTTCCCGCGTAGACGCTGGAACCCTGGAGCTGCTGCGGGGTATGGGGCTCGAGGTGGTCTCGTCGGCGGAAATCCTGCTGCAGTTCCAGACCTGGACATCCGCCGACCTGGCCGCCCACAAACGCGCAGCCGCTGGCATCCGCGCTGCTCTAGAGCATGCCCTGGGCTTTGTGCGGGCCCGGCTCGACCACCCCCCCAGCGAGCTCGAGGTGCAGGCCGAGATCTGCAAGGTCTTGGAAGCCAGGGGCCTGGTTTTCGATCACCCGGCCATGGTGGCCTACGGCCCCAACGCTGCCAACCCCCACCACAGTGTGGGGGAAAGCCGCCTGGAACGGGGTCAGGTAATGCTGATCGACCTGTGGTGCAAGGAGCCCGGCGGCCCCTACGCCGACGTAACCTGGATGGCCGGCTGGGATGTGCCCGAGGAAATTCACCGGGCCTGGATGGTGGTGCGCGATGCGCGGGATGCCGCGCTCGAGTACTGCCGACAGGCCTATGCCGACGGGCGGCAGCCCCGGGGGTTCGAACTCGACCGGGCAGCCCGGCAGGTGATCGAGCAGGCCGGTATGGGAGGCCATGTGCTGCACCGCACCGGCCATCACCTGGGCTTCAGCACCACCCACGGCAACGGCACCCACCTCGACGACCTCGAGACCCACGACACCCGCCCGCTGATCCCCGGCCTGGCCTTTACCATCGAGCCAGGGGTTTATCCGGGGCCTTTCGGCATCCGCAGTGAAATTAATGTCTACCTGCACCCGAGCGGCCCCGAGGTGACCACCGGCTTACAACAAGAAATGGAGCGACTTTGAGCCATTAGAGCCTCACAACCGCCGGGCTGCGCCTACTGCCCACAGCTCGGGTCGTTGTATGCTTTCAGGCGGTTATGGAACGACCCCTGATGGTGTTTAGCGGACAGTCCAACCTACCCCTGGCCCAGGAGATAGCCGACAACCTGGGGGTTCCTCTTGGCAAAAGCATCACCGAGCGCTTTGCCAACGACTGTCTCTTCGTCCGATACGAACAAAGCCTCCGCGAGGGCGATATTTTTATCATTCAATCGCTCACCCCTCCCGTGCAGGATCACCTGGTAGAACTTCTGATGATGATCGATGCGGCTAAAAGCAGCAGCGCAGCCCGGGTCACGGCGGTCATTCCCTACTACTCCTATGCCCGCAGCGACAAAAAAGACGCCCCCCGCATCTCGATTGCGGCCCGGCTGGTCGCCGACCTGATCCAGGCCGCCGGGGCCGACCGGGTGCTGACCATGACGCTCCACTCGGCCCAGGTGCACGGATTTTTCAAGGTTCCCGTAGACCACCTTTCCGCTGAACCGGTAATTGCCAACTATTTTGCCACCCGCGTAGAAAAGCTGGAAAATGCCGTGGTGGTAGCGCCCGACGCTGGCGATATCAAACGGGCCAGTTCGCTGGCACGCCGGCTGGCCCTGCCCATTGCCTTCATCGATAAGCAGCGGCTGTCCGACACCGAGGTGACCTCGAGGGGGCTGGTCGGCGACGTGCGGGGCAAAACCGCCCTGGTCATAGACGACGAGGTCTCAACAGCCGGAACCCTGGTGCAGGCCGCCGAATCCCTGGTGCAAAACGGCGCCCAGGCGGTCTATGCCGCCTTCACCCACGGCGTGTATGTGGGCCCCGCCATCGATCGGATCGACAAAGCCCCCATTGTGGAGGTGGCGGCCACCAACACCTGCGCCTACAGAGCCCGGCCCAGCAGTAAAATCAAGCAGCTCAGCGTTGGGCCCCTCTTCGCCGAGGCCATCTGGCGCATACACCGGGGGGAATCGGTCTCGAGCCTCTTTACATAAAACCACTTTCTGACAAACCACAACACCAGGGGGGCCAGACCGCTGCTCGAGAGCGGTCTTTCAAAACACCTGACGCGCATTTCAGCAGCACTGCCAGAATGCTTTTCTACTACGGGCCCTGTTCACCGGGGTTGGCGGAGTCGGCCCCAATGCGCACCGTCAGATCGGCGTACAAAGCCGCCTCACCGGAAACGCGTGCAGGCAGCCCGATGGCCTCGCCCAGCGCCTGGGCCAGCCCGGCCTCACCGTTGGTCAGCACCTCGCTGTGCGGGGGTGCGGTCTCGATTTCTCGTAGCAACACCCGCAACCCCAGCGCCCGTAGCTTATCCCGCATCGCAATGGCTACAGATTCCTGCGGCGCTGCATAAAGCACCGCGGCTTCGCGGCCCCGTAAATCCTCCAGGGTTGCTTGAGCCGGTTCCGGCGCGTCGGCGAAGTAACGCTGGATCAATTTTTGCAGCTCGGCACGGTCTACCTCCCAGCCCTGGCCGAACCGGCCCGGCGCCAGGAAGGAGACCAGTTGGGGCTGCTGTATGGCAAAACCCATCAGGCTGGCAATCTGCGTGCGGGTCAGGTCGGTGCGGATGTTCTGTTCCACAGCGGCGATGGCCTGTGGCAGGCGCAGCAAGCCACTGGGCGTGAGAATCTGCTGCTTTAGCGCATGAAAGAAGTTCTGCTGGCGTTGAACACGACCAATATCGCCCAGGGCATCGTGGCGAAAGCGCAGATACCCTTCGGCTTGTGCGCCGTTTAGAAGCTGGCAGCCGGGCTCGAGGTCGATATCCAGCTTGGCGGCGGTATCCTTATACCTCATGGGCTTTTCCACGCAAACTGTTACGCCCCCCAAGTCATCCACCCCATTGCGGATGGCCTCTACGCTCACCGCCAGATAGGCGTCGATCTCAACCCCTGTCAGGCCGCTTACCACCTGCTTGGCAAGCTCGGGGCCGCCAAACTTGTTGGCGTGGTTGATGATGTACCACCCATAACCGGGAATCTGCACATACACATCCCTGGGAATCGAGAGCACCACAATGCGCTTGGCCGTGGGGTCGAAGCGCACCAGCAGGTTCACATCCGACAGACCACGGAAGTTCTCGGGTGCGCGCTGGTGGTAGTACTTGTACTCGGGCGCCACCCCCAAGACCAGGACGTTGAGGGGGCGATCCAGGTTACGCGGCAACGTGCCGTAGCGCAGCAAGGGTTGAAGCAAGGGGTAGGCCCACCAGGCCGCCGCTGCCAGGATAAGCAGAACCAGAAAAAGGACGACACGCCGCATATCCTTGCTAGTTTAGCCCAACAAGGGTGAGAAAAACCGATCCGCCAGAGTTAAGGGGTGACTAGTCCAGGGTAAAGCGGGGTTCCGTCTCGTGCAGGCGCACCCGGCGGATGATGCGCTGGTCGTGTTCGGTATCGTGGGTACTGGCGATGACCGTGACGTAGTCGCGGATGGGGCTGCGCAATACCTTTTTGGTTAGCACCTCCTCTACCTGGAAGATGCCCGCCGAGTTGTTCATGATCACCCGAATCTCCACCGGCACCTGTGCCCCTTTCAAGATCTGCACCTCGTCGACGGCCAGGGCGCTGATTGAGTGTATGTCCACCGACCCCAGGGCAAAGGCTTTGCGCCCCCGGCCCTTGGAGATATCGGTGCCGTCGGCCACAGCGGTGATCCCCGCCTCAATGGTCAGGGGCTCGGGCTCGAGGTCGTGGCTATTAATGGAGTGCAGCATAAAAGCCCGCAGCTCGACGCGCTGTTCGGGGTCGCGATAGATTTTTTCTAATATCCTGTCCAGAATGGGAATCGCCAGCATCACGCTGAAGGACTCATGGCGCACCCGGTGCACCTGGTTGCCGATGTCATGCAGCATGGTGGAGAGCAGCACGGTAAGAAACGTATCGTCCAGATCGCCCACACCACTCTCCATCACGTCGGGCTTGACCCCGTGGTCAACCAGTAGCTGCAGGATGGTCACGCTGGCTGCACCGGTCAGCAGGGCGTGCACCCTGCCGTGGTCGTTGTAGCCCAGTTTGCGCACGGTGATGTAGTTGGCCATATCCCAGTGGCCCCGGGCCTCGGAATCCGCGGTGAGCATCTCGTAGGCGGACAGCGCCTTGGGGTAGCGCTGCAGGCCCTCACGGATAGCCAGGTCGGCCTCGACGTAGAGTTTGGCCTTGGGCTGGGTGACCTGAACCGTGCGTTCGTTCATAACCGTGCCGCCATCGCTCATACCCTGATGGTAGGGCCTCGAGGCTTAATAGGCCGTGATAAAAACCACAGGCACCCGAGGCCTTTCACTCCCCCTTAAACTGCGCCGGGCGCTTTTCCAGGAAGGCCCTGGTGCCCTCGCGCATATCCTGGGTCGCACAGGCCAGGCCAAACAGATCGGCCTCGACCTCGAGGGCCTCCTGCAAATCCAGGTTCTCACCCCGCCCCACCGCCTCCTTAGCCAAGGCCAGGGCCACCGGGCCGTTTTTCAGGATGGCCGCAGCCAGCTCCTTGGCGGTCTGCAGGGCATCCTCGCCCACCCGGTTGACCAGGCCCAGGCCCAGGGCTTCCTCGGCAGGTACGTGCCGCCCGGTAAAAATGAGATCCAGGGCGCGGCCCCGGCCCACCAGGCGGGGCAGGCGCTGGGTTCCCCCGAAGCCGGGGATGATGCCCAGCCCCACCTCAGGAAGGCCCAGCTTGGCGTTGCGGCTGGCTACCCGCAGGTCACAGGCCAGGGCCAGCTCGAGCCCACCCCCCAGGGCATAGCCGTTGATGGCCGCAATGCTGGGCACCGGCAGGGCCGCAATCTCGTTGAAGACCGACTGGCCCATAATGGCGAACTCCCGCGCAGCAAACACATCCTGCAGGCTGGCAATCTGGGCGATATCCGCCCCGGCCACAAAAGCCTTGCCTTCTCCGGTAAAGATGGCTACTTTTACCTCGGGGTCTTGGGTGATCACCTCGGTCACGCCAGCCAGTTCGATGAGCAGATCCTGGTTAAGGGCATTGAGGGCCTGGGGACGGTTGATGGTGACAATGCCCATTCCGTCCTCGACCCGGTAGGTCAGGTACTCGAATTCGGGCATCTCGAGTTCAAAGGTCTGTGCCATTGCGTACCTCCACGGGGCTCCCGCACGCAGCCGTTAATGCTCCGTGCCTGCCCAGCATAACAGAGCCGGGTTAGCTGCACACCGACCTACTTAGCCTCGAGCCAGTTCTCCCCTATGCCGGTGCCGACCTCGAGGGGCACCGCCAGGGCCCAGACCTGCTGCATGACCTCGCGCACCACCCCGGCCACTGCCTCCGCTTTATCGGCCGGGGCCTCGACCAGAAGCTCGTCGTGCACCTGCAAGACTAGATGGGCTTCCAGCGGTTCCAGCTCCGGCTGGAGCTTGACCATAGCCAGTTTCATCAGATCGGCGGCGGTGCCCTGCACCGGCATATTGAAGGCCATGCGCTCGGCGGCCTCCCGCACGCTGCGCACGCGTGCATCGAGATCGGCCACAAAGCGGCGGCGGCCAAACAGGGTTTCCACGTAGCCGGTCTGCCGGGCAGCAGCCAGCACCTGTTCGATCCATTCCCGCACCTTGGGATAGGAGGCAAAATACCGCTCGATAAAGCTTTCGGCCTCGGCGTAGGAAATGGAAAGCTCGTTGGACAGACGATGGGCCGACATGCCATAGAGCACGCCAAAATTGATGGTTTTGGCAGCCCGGCGCTGCTCGCTTGTCACCCTGTCCAGCTCCAGCCCGAACATCCAGGCCGCGGTCTGGGCGTGAATGTCCTTGCCCTCGCGGAATACCCCGATAAGGTTTTCGTCGCCCGAGAGGTGGGCCAGCACCCGCAGCTCGATCTGGGAGTAGTCGGCCACCACCAGCCTCATCCCCGGTGCGGCCCGGAAGGCCTTGCGGATACGGCGGCCGATCTCGGTGCGCACGGGGATGTTTTGCAGGTTGGGGTCTACCGAGGAAAGCCGCCCGGTAGCGGTGCCGGTCTGGTTGAAGCGGGTGTGCAGGCGGCCGGTTTTGGGGTGGATCAGCTTGGGCAGGGGATCTAGATAGGTGCTTTTGAGCTTGGTCAGCTCGCGGTAGGTCAGGATGCGTTCGATGATGGGGTGCTGGCCTAAAAGCTCCTCGAGCGCGCTGGCGGCGGTGGAGCGTTTGCCGGTCTGGGTCTTGCGGCCCGGGGCGCTCAGTTTGAGTTCGTCGTAGAGCACCACCTCGAGCTGATCCCTCGAGTTCACATTAAAAGAACGCCCGGCCAGCCGGTGAATCTCGGCCTCGAGGTAGGAAATTTCCTTGGCAAGTTCTTCCGAAAGCTGCAACAGGTATTCGGCATCAAGCGAGATGCCCCGGGCCTCAATTCGGGCCAAAACCGCCGAGAGCGGTTTTTCGATCTGCTGATACAGCCACTCGATTTTGGGGTTCTCACCAATGCGGTTTTGCAGGGTCTGCCACAGGATGTGGGCGGCCTGGGCCCGCTCGGCAGGATCGGGGCCCCAGTCCCCCGCCCCGTAGCGCCGCACGGTGCTGGCAGGGTCGGAGTTGGAGGGGTCGTAGAGGTAGGCCAGCAGCATGGGGTCGTCGCCGGGCGGCACCCAGACCCCTTCCTTGAGGGCCAGCACCGAGAGGTCCTTGGCCACCATGCTGCGAATCTCGGGGAACTTTTTGAGCTCCTGCAGGCTGGGCTGGCCCCGGTACACCCTGCCCTCGGCATAGGCGGCCAGGCCCAGCCAGTTGGCCCACATGGGCTGGGCGCGGTCGAGGGTGTAGCCCAGAAAGGCCTCGAGCGGCGGCGGCCAGGGGGCTTCCTCAGCGGCGGGAGGGGCGGCCAGCAGGTTCAGCTCGCGCAGAATGGAGCCGAACTCGAGTTTCTCCAGGGCTTCGCGCAGGGCCATGCGGTCGGGTTCACGGCGGTGGCAGTCGCGGAAGTCGAGCTCGAGGGGAAGGTCGGTGTGGATCAGCGAGAGCGCCCGGGAGAGCTGAACCTTGTCCCGGCTCTCCTCGAGGCTGGCGCGAATTTTGGGGGACAGGGCTTCTAAGTTCGCATACAGACCTTCCAGCGAGCCCCACTCCTGCAAGAGCCTGGCCGCGGTTTTCTCGCCAATGCCCTTGGCCCCCGGCAGGTTATCGGAAGAATCGCCTACCAGCGCGCGGTAATCCACCCACTGCGCCACCGATACACCGTACTTCTCCTGCACCGCCTGGGGGTGCATTAGCCGCCCGTCCGGCAGCATCACCTGCACGGCCTCGGAGAGCAACTGGAAGCTGTCGCGGTCGCCGGTGAGAATGCGCACCGGATAGCCCTCGCGTTCCCCTTTTTTAGCCAGCGTACCGATCACATCGTCGGCCTCGTAGCCCGGCACTTCCAGCCGCTGGAGGCCCATCAGATCCACCAGTTCTTTGATCTTCTCTAGCTGTGGATGAAAGTCGTCGGGGGTGGCCGCCCGCCCGGCCTTGTACTCCTCAAAAGCCTCGTGCCGGAAGGTTCTGGTGGGCGGGTCGAAGACCACAATCACGCAGTCGCCGTCTTCCTTGAGGAGTTTGAGCAGGGTGCGCAGAAAGCCAAAAATGGCCTGGGTGGGTTCGCCCCTCGAGGTGCTG
>FWWM01017884.1_pt1 | contig 10199 bp, 8 predicted proteins | sample 2228351 | NCBI WGS metagenome assembly FWWM01 (sample SAMEA103939774, study PRJEB20133) | metagenome
GTCGGCGAATCGAAAAACCTCTCGCCCATGCCATCAATTTTCCATGCAGACCAAAGACGATGGTCCTCGCGAAGTACGTTTCCCTGCCAACACTCCGGGGGTCCCGCAAGCTCGATGCGGCTATGGCGTTCTAAGGATGACGGCGGATTGCGCTTCGCTTCATCCGCCCTACGGGGGGTGATGGCGGATTCCGGCTTCGCCTCCATCCGCCCTACAGTAAGCGGCCCTTTTGTGACTCTCTTCCCCTATAAGGAATCAGCCTGAATCATGAGACTTGCTTGGATAGCATCCCGTTTGCAACCACTATGGGCCATCCTGGCTGATTGGGGAAGGTGCAGTTCCCCGAAGGCTTACGTTGCTGGATGATGAGGCCGACACGAAAACTCTTTGTGGGCTACGATCGAGCCAACGTTCCATCTAACGTGAAACACAAGAAGGCTTCGGCAAATTTTTTGTCGTCATGGCATGGATTCCAGGGCTTTGAGAAGATTGGGAACGGTGTCCTTGGGGGATACAGGGGACCAGGCTTTTTGAAGAATGCCGGAAGCATCAAAGAGGAAAGCCGAACGGATGATCCCCTGGACCTTTTTGCCTCGAACCACCTTTTCTCCCCAGACACCAAAGGCTTCGGCCACCAGATGGTCCGTATCGGAAAGCAGCGGGTAACGCAGGTCATGCTTTTCCGCAAAGCGTTTCTGGGTCGTGGGGGAATCGGGGCTGATTCCTAAAACCTTCACCCCCAAGCCCTGCAGTTGCGGGAGAGCTTCCTGCACCGAGACGGCCTGAGCCGTGCAGCCTCCCGTGTTGGCCCGCGGGTAAAAAAAGATGAAGAGTTTGGATCCGGCAAAGTCTTCGGGACGAACCACGTTGCCGTCCTGGTCCAAAAGGGAAAAGAAAGGCACGGAATCTCCGGGGGCCAAAGACGCGGGCTTGGATGGTGCGGACATGGAGCGGCTCCTTTCATGACCGATAATCGGCGTTAATTTTTACGTAATCATACGAAAAATCGCATGTATACACGGTTTCCGATTCGGTCCCTTCTCCCAGTTCCAAGGTGATGTGAATATCCCTCTGTCGAAGCGCGGCCGAAGCTTTGGCTTCCAAGGTTTCGTCCTGCACGGGTTGCCCGTTTTGAAAAATACGCACATCGTCAAAAAACAAGCTGACACGGTCGGGATCAAAATCCACCCCGGAACGGCCGGCTGCCGCGACGACTCTTCCCCAATTGGCGTCCTGACCGAAAAGAGCGGTCTTGACCAAGGGGGAATTGGCGATGGTTCGGGCCACTTGCAAGGCACGTTCTCGTGTGCCGGCATGAGAGACCGTCACCGTCACGAACTTGGTGGCTCCTTCCCCGTCTCGAACAATCTGCTGCGCAAGATCCAGACAGACCCGGGTGAGCAGTTCCCCGAAAACTTTGGCTTCCGAAGATAAGGGATCCGTGATGAGGGCATGATCAGCCGAACCGCTTGCCAGAACCAGGACCGTATCATTGGTGCTGGTGTCCCCGTCCACGGTGATTCGGTTGAAGGAACGGTTCACGGATTCGGTGAGCCAATAGGCCAGCACCTTTGGTGTGAGGCGCGCATCGGTGGCGACAAAGGCCAGCATGGTGGCCATGTCGGGAGAGATCATGCCGGAACCTTTGGCCATGCCGCCGCATGTGATAGGGGTGCCGGCAAGCTCCGTTTGAGTCCAGGCCGTTTTGGGCACCGTGTCCGTGGTCATGATCGCTTTGGCGGCTTCCAGCCATCCCTTGGAATCTAATCCGGCGATAAGCTGAGGATACGCTTCGTGCAAAGGTTCCAGGCGAAGTTGCGGCCCGATGACCCCCGTGGAAGCCACAAGGACTTCGTGCGGAGCGATACCCAGCAAGGAGGCCAAACGTTCGGCGCTTTGGCGGGCCCGCCGCAAGCCTTCTTCTCCCGTACACGCGTTGGCGATGCCCGCATTGATGAGAACCGCTCGAACATAACTTTGACCGGTGTTCAGGTGTTCCTTGCACAAAACCACGGGAGCGGCGCAAAACCGATTCCGAGTAAACACACCCGCCGCCGCCGCCGAAGTGTCACTGAGAATCAAGGCGCAGTCCAGGCGATTCTTATAGCGCATACCGCTTTCCGCGGCGGCCACTCGAAACCCCGGCACCTGAAAGGCGCCTCTTCGCACACCCCCGACCTTAGCTTCCATACCCATGAAGTTCCGCCTCACTTCCCGCAACATTTTTTGTATTTCTTTCCGCTGCCACAGGGGCAGGGATCATTCCGGCCCACCTTCTTGTCCTTTTTGACCGTTTGCGGCGTGCTCGGACCGTCCGCAGGGCCGTAATACATGGGCTGGTTTTCCTGTTCCTGGCGAAGTTGCTGAACCTCTTCTTCCCGGCGGATCTGAATGTGAAACAGAATCCGCACGGTTTCCTCTTTCAGCCGATGAATCATGTCATCAAACAGAGCATGAGCCTCTCTCTTGTAAGCCACTAAAGGATCCTGCTGCGCGTAGCCTCGAAGCCCGATCCCTTCTTTGAGATGATCCATGTTCAGAAGATGGTCTTTCCACAAACTGTCGAGGGTCTGAAGCAAGACGTAGTTTTCCAGATCCCTCATGAGGGTTTCGCCGAATTCCTCTTCCCGTGCAGCATACCTTTCCTGAACCCGTTGCCAGAGAAGTTCCTTGAGGTCTTCCGGGCTCATGTCGGCAAGTTCGGAAGCCGAAGGCATGAGTCCCGGGCCGAAAAGGCGTTGCACTTCCGCGTTCAAAGCTTCCAGGTTCCAATCTTCGGCGTAGGATTTTTCGTCTGTATTGGATTCGATGATATCCAGCAGAAGCTCTTCGGCCATATCCATGATGGCGGGTTTCAGATCCCCGCCTTTGAGGGCTTCTCGACGTTGGCGGTAGATGACTTCACGCTGCTGGTTCATCACATCGTCGTATTCCAAAAGGTGCTTACGGATACTGAAATTTTGAGCTTCCACCCGTTTTTGGGCATTTTCGATGGCTCGGGACACCAACCGATGTTCAATGGGTTCGCCTTCTTCCATGCCGATGCGTTGCATCAAACCTGAGATACGATCGGCGGCGAAAATGCGCATGAGATCGTCTTCAAGGCTAAGGTAAAACCGCGATGAACCGGGATCCCCTTGACGACCCGCACGGCCGCGCAACTGATTGTCGATGCGCCGAGCTTCATGGCGTTCGGTGCCCAGGATGTGCAATCCTCCCAGTTCGGCCACTCCAGGGCCGAGCACGATATCCGTACCTCGGCCGGCCATATTGGTGGAAATGGTCACGGCGCCCTTTTGACCCGCTCGAGCGATGATTTCCGCTTCCTTTTCATGATGCTTGGCGTTGAGCACCTGATGCGGAATGCCTTCGCGCTTGAGCATACGGCTGAGCATTTCCGACTTGTCGATGCTCACCGTGCCCACCAGCACAGGACGACCCTGGGCGTACAGTTCCTTGATTTCTTGAACGACCGCCTGAAATTTTTCCCGTTCCGTTCGATAGATGCAATCCGGATGGTCGATGCGGATCATGGGTTTGTGTGTGGGAATGACCACCACTTCCAGTTTGTAGATCTTGGCGAATTCTTCCGCTTCCGTATCGGCCGTGCCGGTCATGCCCGCCAGTTTTTTGTACATGCGAAAGTAGTTCTGAAAAGTGATGGAAGCCAAGGTCTGATTTTCATTTTCCACACGGACACCTTCTTTGGCTTCCAAAGCCTGATGCAAACCATCACTGTAGCGCCGCCCGGGCATGAGACGCCCGGTGAATTCATCCACGATGATCACTTTGCCGTCTTTGACGATGTAGTCCACATCCTTTTGGAAAAGGGTGTGGGCCCGCAGGGCTTGCTGCACATGGTGGAGAAGGTCCATGTTTCGAGGATCATAAAGATTATCGACACCGAGCAGGGATTCGGCGGCGGCGACCCCTTCTTCGGTGAGGGTGACCGTGCGGCTTTTTTCTTCCTTTGTGTAATGAATGTCCGGTTTCAGGTGAGGAATGATGCGGTTGACCCGCACATAGAGCTGCGTGGATTTTTCCGCCGGGCCGGAAATGATCAGAGGAGTTCTCGCCTCATCGATGAGGATACTGTCCACTTCATCCACGATGGCGTAATGAAGTTCCCGCTGCACCATGTCTTCCAGGCGGAACTTCATGTTGTCCCGAAGATAATCAAAACCGAACTCGTTGTTGGTTCCGTAAGTGACATCGCAGTCGTAAGCGGCCTTGCGTTCTCGGTCGTCCAGCCCATGGACGATGCAGCCCACCGTGAGGCCGAGAAACTTGTAAACGGCACCCATCCATTCACTGTCGCGCTTGGCCAGGTAATCATTGACCGTGACCACATGAACACCGCGACCTGTCAGAGCATTGAGATAAACGGGCATGACGGCCACCAGGGTTTTGCCTTCGCCCGTTTTCATTTCGGCGATTTTGCCTTGATGCAGCACGATGCCGCCGATGAGCTGCACGTCAAAGGGACGCATGCCCAGGGTTCGTGTGGCTGCTTCTCGAGCTACCGCAAAGGCTTCGGGCAAAAGATCGTCCAAGGGTTCGCCTCGCGAGACCCTTTCGCGAAATTCCGCCGTCTTGGCTTGCAGAGCCTGATCGCTGAGTTTTCTCAAGGACGGTTCCCACTGAATGATGGCGTCCACAAGAGGAGCGATGCGTTTGATGTTGCGTTCATTTTGGGTTCCGAAAACCTTTTTTAAAAGGGCACCGATCATGGTGACGATTCTCCTTGATTGAGGTGAAAAGCGACCCTTACGGCCGCCGCCTCGGTTCTATAACGCACAAGGGCGGGAAATTCAACGCAACGATCCCGAAACGCAAAAGAACGGAGAAGGGGGGGGTTGCTCGAGAACCCGCAGTAGCAAGGTTCGTCATGGCATTTGAGGGCGTAGGGCGTAGGGCGCATGGAGCGAAGCGCAATGCGCCATTCATGCTTCAAGGCTGCCAGAGGAGATCAGAAGAGAATTTGATCCCAAAAGCGGTCTCCAGCATGAAGGGCTCGGGCATTATCCTCAGTGCTTGGTGACCGCTGCCTATGATGTCTTCAGGCGTCTTGCCATCGCCAGAAGTAAGGTGTCGGTGCTTGTCACTAACCTGCTGCACAAGGGCAGTTTCCCCAGAGAGGGGATCATCGAGCTCTACTTCCGTGGAAATCTTTGACGAAATCCTATATACAATCTGTCGTGTGAAATACCACCGGCCAAAATCTGCCCGATCGTCTCAGCCCCGCATCAACAAACGGCCTCCCAACACGTGATGCTCAGCTAGAAGCGAGAAACTCAAAAATCCTTAAGTCAACAGCATTGTCGAAGGGGGCGTGAATCGGTAACGAGCCCTTCCTACCCCTATCGTCTCGGCCTGCAACGGCTCATTTCAAGTTCTCAAACAAAATCCTCGCAGAAAGGCCCGCGCTGGAACGTTCTGAAGACTTATGCGGACGGCGAGCCTTTGGCGTCCCTCTGAAAAAGGCCCTCAGGGGTCCATCCGGAAATTCCCGGCTTCTGAGAAATTCTTGACACACGCAGCAGGCTTTGCTAAAGACCCAAATAAAAAAACGGTGTTTTGTGTTATGAAACAGACGGGGCAACCAAACGCCATTGAAAAAGCGCTGCAGGTCCTTTTGGCTTTTCAGGTGGACCGACCGCGCTGGGGTGTGCGTGAACTGGCGGCGCATTTAGGGTTTAGCCCGGCGACCATTCAGAGGGTTTTGCAGACCTTGAAAGCCTACCATTTCATAGACCAGGACCCTCAAACCCAGCAGTACCGACTGGGGCCGATCTATTACCGATTTCTGGAGGTGCTCCAGAGCCAGCATGCCATCGTGCAGGAAGCGGGTCCCATCATGCGTCGCCTGGCTTATGAGACGGGAGAAACGGTGCATCTCAATGTGGTGGACGGGCGTGAAAGGCTCTGCATCGACAGTGTGGAATCCATGCAGTCGCTCAAAGCCGGCATGCCCGTGGGAAACCGTTCGCCCCTTTATGCCGGAGCTTCCTCCAAGTGTCTTCTGGCATTTTCTCCAAGGGCCTTCGTCGAAGGTTACCTGGCTGAACTGCGCCCCACGGCCTTGACGGCCAACACCATCGTGGATCTGGAAAAGCTCAAAGCCGAAATCGACGTCATCCGTCATCGGGGTTGGGCGGAAAGCCTGGCGGAGCGCACCTTGGGGCTCGGGTCCTTGAGTGTACCCATCTTTTCCCACAACGGTCATCTCCTGGCGGCGCTCAGCCTGGCCTTGCCGGAACTTCGGTTTCAAGACCCGGAGCACAAAAAGCGCTGTCTCGGACAGCTTTTGGAAGCAGGGTGTGCATTGTCTCGACGCATGGGCTGGCGGGGATCCTATCCCAAGCTTCATGCGCAGGGCGAGCGGTGAGAAAGACTGGGGACAAGGAGAAGGGGAGCACCATGACGAGTGAAGCCAGGGCGTTAAGCGGCATCAAGGTGTTGGATCTTTCGCGTGTTCTTGCGGGACCGTATTGTTCCATGATGCTGGGGGATATGGGGGCGGATGTGATCAAGGTGGAGCGTCCTGGAGCCGGGGACGACACGCGCCAATGGGGACCTCCGGAAGCGGGTGGAGAAGCCGCTTATTACCTCTGTGTGAATCGGAACAAACGCAGCATCACGGTGGATCTGAAAAAGGAAGAAGGCCGGGAAATCATTCGAACCCTGGCTTCGCAAAGCGATATTTTGATCGAAAACTACAAAGTGGGTACGTTGCCCAAGATGGGCCTGGGTTATGAAGATCTCAAAAAGATCAATCCCGGCTTGATCTATTGTTCTATTACCGGATTTGGTCAAAACGGGCCTTACAAGGACAAACCCGGCTACGATTTCATGATTCAGGGCATGGGCGGTATCATGAGCATCACCGGCGATCCCGAAGGCCCTCCCATGAAGGTGGGTGTCGCCATTGTGGACATCACGGCCGGGCTTTTTGCGTGCAGCGCCATTCTGGCGGCGCTCTATCACAGGACCATCACCGGTCGAGGCCAATACATCGATGTGGCTTTGCTGGACGCCGTGGTGGCCTGGCTGGCCAACGTGGGCAGCAACTACCTGGTTTCCGGAGAACTTCCGAAACGATACGGGAACGCTCATCCCAACATCGTGCCTTATGAACCGTTCAAGTGCAAAGACGGCACTTACATCGCCCTTGCGGTGGGAAACGACCGCCAATGGCAGGATTTCTGTCGTTTAGCCGGCCTGGAGGCTTTGGCGGATGATCCGCGATTTGCCACCAACCCGCAGCGGGTCATTCACCGCAAGGAACTGATCCCTCTGGTTGCCCAAGCCATGTTGCAAAAGACCGGTGACGAATGGCTGGAAGCCCTGGATCGGCTCAAGATTCCCTGTGGGCCCATCAACACGCTGGATCGAGTGTTTTCGGACCCTCAAGTCCTGGCTCGAGAAATGGTGGCGGAAGTGCCGCATCCCACGGCCGGTTCCGTCAAGCTGGTGGCAAGCCCCATGAAGTTTTCGGAAACACCGTGTGTCATCGAAAGGCACCCACCCCTTTTGGGTGAACATACGGAAGAAGTGCTTCGAAACCTTCTCGGTTATTCGAAGGAAAAGATTCAAAAGCTTCGTGAACAGGGGGTCATCTGAGAAAAGCCATGGGTGAAGCCTTGATCATCTTTGTCAACGGTGTGCTGGGGGTTTTCCTGGGTATGGGGGTCCTGTACGGAGCCATGCATCTGCTGGCCTGGATTGTGGGTCGTGTGGCCAAGGAGGGGCAATCGTGAGCTTAGGGTTTCTGGATCTGTGGGCTCAGATGGGCCTTTTGGCCGTCACCCCCGGCATGGTCTTCATGTGGGTGGTTTCCGGGATTCTCTTTTATCTGGCCATTGCCAAGCAATTTGAACCACTGTTGTTGTTGCCCATCGGCTTCGGCATTCTTGTGGCCAATCTGCCTCTGACGGGTTTGATGGAACCCGGTGAAGGGCTTTTGTGGCGTTTTTATCATTACGGCCTGCAGTGGGAAATTATTCCCCCCGTGATTTTCTTGGGGTTGGGGGCCATGACCGATTTCGGACCCATGTTGGCGCGACCTTCCCTGATCTTTTTGGGAGCAGGCGCCCAAGTGGGTGTCTATGTCACTTTTTTCATCGCCAGGCTTATGGGCATGTCGCTGCCGGAAGCGGCCACCACGGGGATCATCGGAGGCGCCGACGGTCCCACCACCATTTATCTCGCCACAAGACTCGCCCCGCATATGCTGGGAAGCTGTGCCGTGGCCGCCTATTCCTACATGGCCATGGTGCCTATCATTCAACCTCCGGTGATGAAGCTTCTCACCACGCCCGCCGAACGGGCCATTGTCATGAAGAAATCCCGTAAGGTCCCCAAGCTGGAGCGGATCCTTTTTCCCATTGTGGCCACTCTGGTGACCATTTTGGTGGTGCCCGCGTCGGCTCCCCTGATGGTCATGTTCATGCTGGGAAATCTCTTTCGAGAATCCGGTGTTGTGGAACGCCTGGCCGGGGCGGCTCAGAATGAACTCATGAATATTGTGACCATCTTTCTCGGCCTATCGGTCGGAGCCACCATGAACGCTGCCACCTTTCTGCAGCCTAAGGTCATCTTCATCTTTGTGCTCGGTTTGGTGGCCTTTGCCGTGAGCACGGCTTCAGGGGTGCTTTTCGCCAAGTTCATGAACTTGTTTCTCAAGGATAAAATCAACCCGCTCATCGGCGCCGCCGGAGTGTCCGCCGTGCCCATGGCCGCTCGAGTGGTGCATCAATTAGGTAGTGAAGCCAACAAGAAAAACTATTTGCTCATGTTTGCCATGGGCCCGAACATTGCCGGCGTTATCGGGACCATTTTGGCGGCGGGAGTGTTCCTTGCCATGTTGCAATGAAATGCTTTGGTGCGTTGATGCGGAAATCGCGGTTTTGGTCAAGGATACATGCTTCGAAAACTTCACGGACTCTAAAGGAGGAATCCACATGGCTGAAGACGTTCTGGCCCCTATGGTAGGGAAAATTTTGAAAATCAAGGTAAAGCCCGGCGATACGGTGCAGGAAGACGATGAGGTGCTGGTGATGGAGTCCATGAAATTGGAAACTTCCGTGCATGCACCGTGCAGCGGTGTGGTCAAGGAGATCAAGGTTTCCGAAGGCGACCGCGTGGAAGAAGACGATGTCTTGATGGTCATCGAATAAACCGTAAGGGGGACGCTCATGCAGTTTGAACTCACCGAAGAACAGCGCATGGTGCAGGAACAGGCGCGCCGTTTTGCCGAAAAAGAGATTCTTCCGACGGTGGAGGAAGAAGAGCGGGGCCATGTGTTTAACCGGGAACGGTTAAGAAAGATGGGGGAATTGGGCTTTTTCGGGTGCTGCATTCCTGAAGAATACGGGGGAAACGGCATGGGCTTCGTGGAATCGGTGCTCATGACCGAGCAGATCGCCAAAGTGTCTCCATCCTGGCGTGTGCCTTTCAATATGCAAAACATTGGTCCCGCCATCACCGTGAATCAATTCGGCACGGAAGAGCAAAAGAAGACCTACATTCCCGGTTGGGTTTCCGGAGAAAAGATCGGCTTTTTTGCCATTACCGAACCCAATGCCGGTTCCGATGTGGCGGGGATGCGCACCACGGCCAAGGACATGGGAGACCACTGGGAACTCAACGGCCAAAAGATGTGGATCAGCAACGCTCCCGTAGCCGATGTGGGCCTGGTTTACGCTTACACGGACAAGGAAAAGAAATACAAAGGCATGACCTGCTTTATTGTGGATGTGGCCAACAATCCCAACATTGAACGGCGTGCCATTGAAACGAAGCTTGGCCTTCATTGTTCCCCCACAGGAGAACTGATTTTTGACGGAGCCAAGATTCCCAAGGACGCTGTTTTGGGTCAGGTGGGGGAAGGCTTTAAAATCTGCATGTGGATGCTCAATAACACGCGGTTAAGCTGTGCCGCCGGTGCTTTGGGGGTTTCCGGAGCGTGTCTGGAGCTGGCCGTCAAATACGCCAATGAACGCACCCAATTCGGCAATCCCATTTCCACCTACCAGATGATTCAGGCCCAGATCGCTGAAATGGCCGCGGAACATGAAGCCGCCAAATGGCTTGTCTACCATGCGGCCTATCTGAAGGATCAAGGCAAGCCCAACCAGCTGCAAACGTCCATTGCCAAGTATTTTGCTTCGGAAAGCGCTGTGCGCGCGGCCAACGAA
>FWWM01017886.1_pt1 | contig 10198 bp, 7 predicted proteins | sample 2228351 | NCBI WGS metagenome assembly FWWM01 (sample SAMEA103939774, study PRJEB20133) | metagenome
GAGGCACCGCCATTTTTTTCCGAGGCCCTGGAAAACTGAGGGTGAGACAGACTCACGCCCCCTTGACACAACACTTTCCTTTGGTAGGCTTAAGGTTATGGCAGGAAGGAAACTTCTTATGGGATTCAAAACCTGGTGGACACTTCTTGCGCTCGCCGGGATGGCGTGCGCGGGCTGGTTGCGGGCGCAGCCTGTCGGGAAAATCGTCTCGCTTGCGAACCCGCAAAGTCCCCGCGCTGCGGGCGACTGGCCGGGCTTGTCCCGTCGGGTTGCCCCTGACGCTGGCTCCCGCGATGCCCCGCTGCTGTTCTGCATCGGCCTGCACATTGAACCGTTCGGCGCGAGCATCAGCAAACTCGTCGGCGAGGGCGCTGTCGCGCCGCAGCGTCTGATGGACCGGCCGGGGCGCGGCGGCATGGGCCGTCTGGGCGGACGTCCGCCCGCGAGTTACAACACGGAATTTTTCTTTCGCGCCCATTGCCGCGAGATCCGGGAACTGGCCGCCATCGTCGAACGCGTCGGTGGCAAACTGACCGTCCAGGCGCAAACGCCTTTCACCAGCCAGTGCGTCGCGAAGGGTGAAAGGATCCTTGCCGAACTGGAATCGCGCGGCCACGCCATCGCGCTTCATTTCCACGAGGACGCGCACCTGGGGCGCAACTCCGAGGGGTTGCCGGTGGAAACCTGGGCCGCCGTGATGCGCGAGGAGATTGACCTGTTGCGGAAGTGCGGCGCCAGGGGCGTCCGCTCCTGGAGCGGCGGGAATCTGTATCCCGGCGTGGTGGAAGCGGCGGCGCGTGCGGGGTTGGACGTGATGAGCGACCACAAAAACCCGCGCCGGCAGCAGACCGACCCGCGCCTGCTGGCGGTTCATCCGTGGCGGCCGGCGGGCGGGCCGACGGAGACCGACCTCGACTCGTTCACGCGACACGATCCGAACGGGAAGATCATCTACCTGCCAGACGGGGTGTTCTCGCGCACCGACCACGCTGCCATGCGCCGGGCGCAACAAGCCGGCGGCGATTGGAAGTATTTTGATTTCTTGACCGAAGGACTGGAGATGTCGCTGCGCGCGGCGCGTCCTGACCGGGTGAACGTGTTTCATTTCACTGTCCACCCGGGCGAATTTCGCGGACGTACCGGGCGGCCTTTTGCGGTGATCGAAGCCTGGCTCATGGAGGTGCTCGTGCCGCTGGTCAAAGCGGGCAAGGTCAAATGGGCGACGTTTCCGGAAATGGCCGACGCGTTCGCGAACTGGGAGAAAGCCCATGCGGGTATAGATCCCCGCAGTCCCCAGACGCGCGGCGAGCCGTCGGGCACCGCGCCGAAAACCGGGGCAAGCACCGTGCCCAAGCGTGCGGCAAAAGCCACGCCCAAGCCCGCGGCGGACGCCACGCCGAAGGCCTTCATCACCTTCGCGGTGAACACGCACGACTGGCGCTTTACGGAGGACAGCGCCGACACGTTGTTACGGCTCATCGGCATTTTCGAGAAGCACGGGGTGCGCGGGGATTTTTATTTCACCGCGCCGCTGGTGGAGAGCTACGTCGCGAAACGGCCGGACGTGATCCGGCGATTGAAGGACAGCAGCATGACGATCAGCTACCACACGCGCCCGCCGCATCCGCTGTGGCGGGATTTCAGTCAGCCGCTGGCCGATAAAGAGGGCGAGGCGCTGGCCGAGGTGCTGCGCGATTACGAGACGTTCCAACTGGATCTGCGCACGGGGCGGTTGAACCGCCAGAAACCGGGCGGCTACCGCTACGTGGCGCAAGTGTTCGGCCGCAGACCCGTGGCGGTGGGCGCCGCGGACGCGCCACCGTCAGTCCGGGCCGCCGCCATCCGCGTGTTCCTCGAACTCGGGGCCAAGGTGGCGGTGTATCACCACGAGACCGGCACCAAACCGGACCAGCCCTTCGAATTCCGCGATGGCATCCTGGCGCGGCCGAGCGACTTCAGCGTGACGCGCATCCCCACGCCCAACAACCCGCGGGGCATTTTCTGGTGGAACATGGTCGGCACGCCGCGCGAGGCGGAGTTCGATCCGATGCCGCGGTTGAAAAAGCAGCTCGCCGAATGGCGCGCGCCGCGCGCGCCGTTCATCACCGCGTTGATCCACGAGAACGACTTCTACCGCGAGGACGGCGCGGGCTGGTATTCGATCTACTACGAAGGCAAAGCGCCGCGCGGGCGCGCCCGCGCCGCTCCGTTTGACCTCGACACACCGCCCGTCGGTAAAGCCCGCTCCGCCGAGGTGCGTGAGGCCATCTTTCGGAAATACGAAGAGCTGGTCTCGTACGCGGCCGCCCACCTGCGGGTGGTGACCTCCGAGGACGTGTGGGCCATGAGTCGGTGAGCTTCGCGGGACACCGCCCACCGGAGCACAACGCGATGTGTGATTTCCCCCGCGAAAGTCATGCCGCTACCGCGACCGACCAGACCGCAACCGTTGTTGTTCCCATTGGAGCGGCAGGGCTTCCTGCTCCTGGGCGTCGGCTTCGGCCCGCAGCCGGGCGGCTTCCGCTTCCTCTTGGCGACGTTTGCGTTCGACGACGTGCCGCAGGGCGTGGCTGACGGCCGACTCGGTCCGCGCCCGCTCGTGGGCCAGGACTTCGACGAACCGTTCCCGCCAGATTCCTTCGGGCAAAAAGTGGTCGGCCTTCCCGGCCATTCGGACGAGCGCCTTCCAACGCCCGGCCGCCTCACGGACCACGCGGACCGTCGGTCTCTTGCCCGCGGAAGATCCGCGACGCTTGGGAAGGATTTCCGTTACCAACTCGGTTTGGGCCTGCTGGGTGGTCAGCCAAGGACGAAGGTGTGCGACGTCGCACACGACCCAGGAAATGGCCGCCAGGTGGCCTTCATCCAACAAGTTGTCCTGCACCGCCTGCTTCGCGGCTTCAGGCAATGAGGTATGCCATTGAATTCTCGGGCTCACGGTGGTCCGACCCCACCCTTTCGCGTCGGCGATCCGCTGTTGGGTCCAGCCTTCTTGCGTGGCGAGCCGGTGGCATTCGGCCCACACGTCCAGCAGGCTCACGGGCGTGTGGTACTCGTCGTTCTCGTTGTCCTCGTCCGCCTTGGGGCTGATCTGCTCCTCGGTTAGGTCGCGGTGGACAAAGACCGGGACGGTGCGTAGGCCGGCGGTTCGGGCCGCCTCCAGGCGCGTGCCGCTGGCGAAGATATCGTACTGGCCATCGACTGCCACGCCCCACAGGCTCCGCGTGCGCTCGAACCCGTTGCGGCGAATCGGTTCCGCCAGACGCCGCACCTGTTCCGGGTCGCGTCGCTTCCGTGTGTTGAACGGGCTGTGGACACACCGCTCGATGTCGGTGTCCGCCAGCCGTATGGGACCCCTCTGTCGTTTCGCCACATGCAGTAGCCATGTCGGATTCCATATGGCGTTGCCTCCGTTTACAACGGAACCTCGTCCAGGTCGTATTCCGATGGGCCAATCGGCACGGGCTCCGGCATCGGGCCCAGCGTGTAGCCCACGATGCGGTCGGATTTTTTGTGCTACCGCAGCCACGCCGGGCGGTACGCCGACTTCCACCGCCTGCGGCACCTGTTCATCACGAACTTGGAGCGGGCCGGCCTCTCGCCCAAAATGGCCCAGACGCTCGCCCGGCATTCGGACATCCGGCTGACGCTGGGCGTGTACACCCACGTCGAGCTGGCCGACCAGACAGCGGCCATCCAGGCCCTGCCGGCCCCGCCGGCCGGCGACCAACATTCGGATGCCGTCTCTCAAGCAAAGTCGGTGCGCGAGCGGCTCGGCGGGCTTTCGAGGTACTACGAGCGCAGGGCCGCGTGACCGGCCTTTACGAGGCAAGGCGTGCGCCAGCAGGATAGGTCGAATGTCAGTTCGCGGGCCAGTTCTGTTGGCAGCGGAACCCGAGAGGCCAAGGCCTCGGAGGTGGCCTCGTCAAACTCGTACTTCTGGCCCATGACGATTTGAAACCAGCGGTCGCGGTCACGTAGCACTCGGAACATCTTCTCGTCGGCACTGCCCGCCAAGAATGGCTCATACACCACGATGGGCCGGCGGCATATTTCTGCCTTGCAGCGGACGCGGTCCAGACGGCCCGTTCGCTGCTCCAGCGTACTGGGGTTCCAGCACAGATCGTGGTGAATGACATGCCGGCAGAAGCGGTGCAGGTCAACGCCTTCGCCCATGACCGAACTGCTTATCAGGATTTCCGGAAACAGGGGGCTATTGAAGGCTAGCATCAGGCGGTCTCGGATTTCCGTCTTCGTCTTGCCGTAGACCATCCGGACCAGCGGCATCACGCGGTAGCTGCCGTCGTCGGTCTCCTCGTCGACCTTGTCCTCGTCGGCACGATCGGGCCGCCTTGGCTTGGAGTAGATGCTGACGGCCTTGAGGTACTCCTCAAGGGGGTTGGCCGGTTCCCGACGCCCCTGCACGCTCGGCGACCAGCGCCGCCACGGCTGCAAACGTCAGCAACCGGGGCCGCCACATGCGGGCCGTAAACCCGGGTACGCGCACCTTGGCGATCCGCTCCGCAGGCCCCAGAGTCCCTAAAGGGTCAATGCTGCCCGGCGGGTCCTCGGCAGGGTCCAGCAGAGTGGCTTGGGGCAGGTATCTTGCCGAGAGGACCGTGGCCAACACCCCCAGAGTTGCGTTGCTTTGCACTTCCTTCTCGATATTATTTTGCCCGGATAACCGCGTCAACGGTCTCTGTCGCCCCTACCGCAACGTCAATTCATCGGCGACCTCGGCCAGAACCTGCGTGACCTCGGCAGCTACTTCTTTCGGGGGCACGTTCTGGCCATCGCCAAGCTCTACCCGAAGATGGAACTTGATGGGAACCTTGTACCTGGCCTTGATTTTCAGCAATTTGTCCATCTTGTCGCCGAGGTCCTGAATCTGTGCCGGTTCCAGGTACGCGCTGGCTGCGAGGACCTTCGGAGGCGCACCGGCGCCAGTGCCAGCCGTGCCCGGTGCGCCGCCGCCACTCGGGCAGAGCTTGAGCCGGACGGACTGAGCCGCATGGAATTCGCAGGGCCACCTCGCCGAGCCGTCGGCAAGTTCTACGAAGCGGGCCTGAAGCGATCCGCTGATCGCGTCCCGCACCGTCTTCCAGGGAAGCACCTTCCCCGCCTTCTGCGAAAGCGCCGTGGCAATCGCCAGCGCGGTTGCCTCGTCGTTCTGCCAGGCGGCCGGCAGGTTCTCTGGCAAGATTTCCGCCGCAGCGATCATGGGGGGCGGGACGGAAAGATTGGCCGCAGGAGTCAACACGCCCGCGGGGATCGGCTCGCCGAGGATGCTCGCCGGGCCGGAGCGAAGCCAGACTGATCCGTTCTCAACGGCGGCCGCGATTGCGTTCTCGACCACCTGCTGACTGGCCCTCGGTATTTGGACCGGTTCCGTGTAGCCCCCGCGGTCAACTTGAACGATCTTTCCGCCGCTGAAGTAGTCGATCGCCGACTGGGCCGCGATCTCGTCGCCGGGCCACAGCTCGGGCAATTGGTGCGGCGCAAGCAACTCCGGGGCGATCTCTGCGAGTTCAGCCGCCTCGGGAAGGACCAGCTCCAGCGCCGGGTCCTTCAGCGCCGTCTCGTCCGGCCGTGAGCGCCACCAGGTACGGAACGATCCATCGGGCCGGGTCAGACGCAGGACGAACGTGCCCTGCTCACAGCCACCCACGAGGGTATCTACGATAGCATCTGCCTTGAGCATTTTCGGCAGGTGCGGCAGTTGGGCGAATGCACCGGCAAGGTCCTTGACTCGCCGGCTCGTTTCCCCTTGCCTCCATAGGTCATAGGGCCCGCCGGGCAGGAGCGCTTCGGCCGTGATTGCCGTGTCCTGGATTCGTGCACGCTTGTCCGCCTTGATCGTGGTGAAGTGCGGGTCGTCGGTCACCGTGATTTTGAACGCCTGAACGTCGTTCTTCTCGGAAACGGTGGCGACAATGCAATACGCCTGCCGGATCGCCTCCGGGACGCGCCCCTTGGCCTTTTCGATATTCACGACTAGCGTTTGCATGCGGGCTGCGTCGATACTGCCGCCTTCCTCTTGCTTCTTGAGTTCCTCCCGCACGGCCTCCCAAGCCAGATAGTCACGGATGCGGGCCTCGGCGATTTCCAGGCCGTCCTTGGACGGACAGAGCAAGAGCACGGCATTGCGATAGACCCGCGGGTTGTCCGGGCCCGTGTTCTCGTCGAGGAACCGCCGGGCCTCGGCACTCGGTTTGCCCGAGTCCGAGGCAGCGCTCGGCCCAAGCACGGCGTAGCGAAAGGCGCCATCATCCTTCACGTCGCTGGGCTTCACCGGCAGCGTGTGGACCTGCACGCCGGCCGCCGACGCACCGGCCGTGAGCTTTTTCACGCGGCCGATTTCGTCAATCAGCCGCGCCCGAACCACGTCGTCCGAAATGCTCTTCATGGCCACGGCGTGCATCTGGTTCAGGTTCGGCCGGTTCCCCAGCCGCCACGTGCCGGGCAACTGGTCCCCCTCGGGCGCGTAGAGGTCGTCCAACCAGTGGCTCACCTGGCACCACCGCAATAGCGCCTTCTCCAATTCGATCTTGTCCGGCCGGGTTGATCCGACCAGCACGGTCAGGTCTCGGGTGTGGGCCGTCTGGCCCACCGGTTGGGAGTGCAAGAACGTGGCCACGACCGCTTGCTCCACCTCGCGGAACTTCAGGCCCACCGAATCTCTCTGGATTTCCCGGGCGCGGTTCAGTTCGCCCACCAGGATCGGCGTCCACGCGGTCTTGCGGCCTTCGTGTTCTTCCGTATCGGCCACCGTCACCAGTTCGCGCATCGCCTCGGAGAGGTCCTCCTGATCCGGGGCATTCAACAGGACCGCCGGGCCCACCAGCGGGCTTGCGTCCCATTTGGCCGCTTCGCGCAGCGCCAGGGCCAACGTGCGCAGGACGCCCCGCGTCCGCTGGAAGCCATGCATCTGGGTCCATTTGGCGTAAAGCACTTCGGTAAGTTCAGGATGAAACGGATAGCTTTTCAGGAACCGTTCTTCGGCCGCCGCGCCCGCCTTGGCGGTCTGTTCATCGACGGCCTGGATACCCTGGAGCGCGGCGATCACATGCGGACGAAACGCCCCGGGATCACGAATCGAATCCGGCGTGAAGAACCGCCGCCTGAGGACCTCGGCCACGTCTTCTTTGACCACAGGCTCGACGCCCTCTTCCTTCTCGCGCCGGAAGATGTCATAGAAGTCGCCCAAGAGTTGCCGCCCCAGCTCGTCGCCACTCTTTTTCGGGTCGGTTGCCAAGAGTGACGCCACGACGCAGCAGCGCGGAACCTTGGTGGCCGCCTGGGTGAGGTACTGGAAGAAATTCACCAGCCGGTCCCGCCAATCGCGGTCCTGGATCACCTTCTCCTTGGCGTACATCAGCACCTCATCCATCAGCACCAGGATGCCCAACCCGTCCTTGAGCGGCAGTTCCAATAGCTCGGTGAGCGTGTTCTCGGCCGGGGCGGTCGCGCGTTCCTCGGCCTTGCCGTCGGCGTGAAGCACCCGCAGCCCGTCATCGCCAGCAAGCTGGTATGCCAGGACGCTCCAGGGGTGCTTGAGCCGGCGAGTCTTGCCCTCGGGCGAGCGGACCTCCATCCCCTTTTCGACATCCAGCTTGTCGAAGCACAGGCCCGCCACGCGGGCTTTGACAGGCTCCTGGCCGATCGCCTGCGTGAACTCGTGGACTGCCGGCAGGTCGGGCAAGCGATCCGGGGCCAGGTGCAGGTGATACAGCGTGATCAGCGTGTGCGTCTTGCCGCCGCCGTAGGTCAGCTCGAGCTGCCGGACCGCCTTGTCGTTCTTGCCGGCCAGGCGCAGTCCCACGTCGCGCACGAGGTTCCGCAAGTTGTGCGTGGGAAAAGTCAGGCCGAAAAAGCTCTCCGGCTTCTCATAGACCGGCTGCTTGCCGCGCTGCATCATGACCTCGTAAAGGTCCGCAGCGAACATCGTCAGCGACAGCTCGCCGGATTTCAAATCGTCACGAAGCTTGACCACTTCGTGCCACGGTTTCCAGGGAAGTTTAGGCATTGGATTGTTCCTCCTGCCCTGTGGAGGCGCCAGGCAACGGTCGCATGCGAATCCGGTCGTCCGTGACCACGGAAAAATGTCCCTCCCAGTCGGTTCGGCTTTGAAGCACGCTGAGCACCCGCCGGTTATCGGTGTCCGGATCGCTGCCAGCCAGACGGAACAAAACCACACCACATGACGCCGGCAATCCAAATCGAAATGCCAATTCACCGAAATCCTTGTCGTGGGTCACGATAAGGCGGCTTTCGGCCTGAGCGCGCGCCAGGATGACAGGGTCGGCTTGTGAACGCATCGACTCCTTCACAGACAACACGTCGTGGCCGACGGCCCGCAACTCGGCGATCACCGTGGCCGACACGTTTTCGTTGGCAAGAATTCGCATCAGCCACTCCCTACGTCGGCACCGGGTAAACGCGCTCGGACTTCAGAATCTCGCCCGCATACGCCAGACATGCTTGAACGTCTTCGGCCCTCAAATGATCGTACTCGCGCAGAATCTGTTCGACGGTCCAACCCCGGCCGAGCAGGTCGATGACGAACTCGACCGAAATTCGCGTTCCCTTGATCACTGGCTTGCCGGCCAGGATGTCGGGATCGATGACGATACGTTCGTGCCAGTTCATGGACTAGCTCCTTTCTTGGGAGTTCGCTATTTGTCGTCGTCGAAGGTGAACAACGGTTGCGGCTTCTTCCTCTTGGCCCCCTTGGCCCCGATGTGATTGCTCAGGCTTTCCAAGAGCGAGCGTTCCTCGCTGCCGGGCTTGGCCAGCTCGATGAACGATTGTAACACGCGGCGGAACAACTCGTGACGCCTGAGCCCGTGTTCGTCAAGGTATTCATCCACCTTGTGGACGTCGCCGCCTTTCCACAGGTGCATCAACCGATGGATGCGGTCGACGAGCGGTACCGGCCGGCCTCCGGGGGCCTCGTAGCCCATCGACCGCCCGCGCCTTTGGTTCCAGGGCTTGAGCTGGACACTGCTGCCCGATTGCCTAGCATCGGCGTCTCCGCCGCTGACTTCCGATTCATCCATTTCAGCATCTGGCCCATCTTCTTCCTCAAGCGACGAGACGTCGCTTCCACTCTTGACCAGCATGTCCCAATCGCGCACGAGCGCCTGGTCCGACAGCCCACACGCTGTGGCGTAGAGAATGCACGCTCCGACAGGGGCTTCTTCGAGGCCGAAGTCGTGCCGATGGAGCAGGTAATATGCCGTCGGCTCGTCGAGGCGATCCACCGTAGCAGCGGCGTCCTCGCCGCTGTCCGCCGCCCCAGGCGACGAGACGTCGCCTCTACGCAGCACGCGGCCAACCACGAAATCGACCACCATGCGCCGAACATGCGACAGAAACTCGGACACGGTCAGGATCTGGCCTGGATCGTCGGCCTTCTTGACCACCGGATGCTTGCTGTACGCTTCCAACGCCGGCCCAGTTGCCGCCCAAACAAAGTCCGGCCCGCGAATGCCGGCATCCCAAAAGTCCCGCAGCCGCTGCGTAAGCCTCGCCCGCATCTCGTCGAGCACTTGATTATCCCACCCGGGCCGGGCGCTCTCCGGCCGCTTTTTGCAGACAAGCCAAACCGACGAAGCCAACGCCGCCCCGGTCAGAGCGCGGGTTCGGTTGCCCATCTCCGTCTGGATCGGCCAGCTTCCGTTCACCACGAAGCCCGCACGGATCATTGCCGACACCAGCGCTTCCCAGGCCTCCGGCTGCTTGTTGGCAAATACGACCACCATGCGTCCCTGCGGCCGAAGCGATTGGTGACACGCCCGAAAGGCTCGAAAGATGCCTTGTTCATAGACGGCCCGCGATCGTGCCGCATCGCCGCCGTGCCGGCTGGCGTCGTCGATCAGCTCGCCATCGTTCGACTCGGCATCCCATTTGGGCGCCAGCGGTTCACGAAACGCATGGTCGAACTCCGGCGATAGCCCATACAATGTCCGCCGCAGCCAGACGTAGAAAAAGTCCATCAGGTCGGAATACGGAATCGCATCGTAATACGGCGGATCGGTAACGATGGCATCTAGTCCGTCGAATAATTTGGTCTTTGCTGATGCTCTTACGGGCAACGGCGCAGGAGCCTTAAGATTCCACTGAGCGTAATTATCTAGAGCTACGCATATGCGCTCAAAACAAAGCTCATAGCTTCCCGCAGCCCGTCCAATCGCGT
>FWWM01017887.1_pt1 | contig 10198 bp, 12 predicted proteins | sample 2228351 | NCBI WGS metagenome assembly FWWM01 (sample SAMEA103939774, study PRJEB20133) | metagenome
CTCGCCCACGAGACCTCCTGCCCGCCCCTCGTCAACGACCCCGGCGTCACCGCCGAGGTCCTCACCCTCGCCCGCGACTACTTCGGCGAGGGGCGCATCCTCGGCGTCCCCACCATGGGCGCCGAAGATATGTCCGTCTTCCTCGAAGCCCGGCCCGGCTGCTACTTCTGGCTCGGCGCCCGCAACGAGGCGAAGGGCATCGCCGGCCGCCACCACGATCCCGCATTCATGATCGACGAGGATGCCCTCCTCCTCGGGACCGAGTTCGCCGCGCGCATCATCGAACACTTCCTCCGCCGCTAGCGGCTCGCCAGCTCCGCCTCCAGCAGGTCCAGTGCCCCCGCCGGGTCCGTCGCAAACGCGGCCAGCCGCCGATGCTCGGGCGCGAGCAGCCCCTCCTCCTCGGCACGCTCCATAAGTGCCACCAGGCCGTCGAAGAACCCGAACGCGTTCACGAAGACCAGCGGCCCGGCGTGCAGCCCCAGCTGCCGCCACGTCACCATCTCGAACGCCTCATCCAGCGTCCCGTAGGCCCCCGGCAGCACCACAAACCCATCGGCCAGCGCGGCCATCAGCGCCTTCCGCTCCTGCATCGATTCCACCACATGCAGCTCCGTCAGGCCGCGGTGCGCCAGCTCCATCTCCACCAGCAACTGCGGAATCACCCCGATGACTCGCCCGCCGGCCACCAGGCACGCATCAGCCAGCGCGCCCATCAACCCCACCGTCGCACCGCCGTACACCAGCGTCAGCCCCCGGCGCGCAAGCTCGCGCCCCGTTGCACGCGCCAGCTCCAGGTACCGCCTGCGCGTCCCCGACCGCGATCCGCAAAACACGGCCACCGCGCCGGCCGGGCGCCCCCCGTCGTTACTCAGTGACCCACCGGTCGACATCCCGGTCCCAGCTCAGCAGCTCCCCGGGCGCGAAGAACAGCGCCAGCTCCCGCGCCGCGCTTTCCGGCCCGTCGCTCGCATGCACCAGGTTCCGCCCCCGGTCGATCCCGAAGTCCGCCCGCACCGTGCCGGGAGCCGCCTCCGCCGGGTTCGTCGACCCGATCGTCGCGCGCACCACCCGGATGGCGTCCCGGCCCTCCCAGGCAATCGCAATTACTGGTCCGCTGGTAATGAACTCCACCAGGCCCGCGAAAAACGACTTCTCCCGGTGTTCCGCGTAGTGCTGCTCCGCCAGTTCGCGGCTCATGCGCAGGAGCTTCATCCCCGCGATTTTCAGGCCGCGTCGCTCCAGCCTCGCGATGATCTCCCCGGCGAGCCCCCGCTGCATCGCATCCGGCTTCACCAGGAAGAGCGTTCGTTCGTTCGTCTCCAAGCCAGCACTCCTCCTACCCGGCCGTGCGCAGCCGCCGGGAAATCGTGATCGCAGGTTCACGCAGGTAGAACGGTTCCGCTCCCGCTGCCAGCTCGCCGCGCCGCGCTGGGCCGGCCAGGTGTTCCAGCACGGCCCGGCAGCGTTCCCCCGGGCCGAGCTCCACGCCGCCGAAACTCCCCGCACCCTCTCCGGCCAGCGGCCGCCCGGCAGGCAGCTCGGCAACGAGCCGAATATCGCCCGCCGGCTCCAGCCCGGCCCACTCCTGGATGCCGAACTCGCCCCGGCCCGCCGGGTGGATCGCGATCAGCACACCCGTGGCGCGCGCCGCAAGCGCCACCGCCCGAAATGTGCTCACTCCGTAGAGCGGGACTCCCGTCGCCAGCGAAAGCCCCTGCGCGGTCGCCAGCCCTACCCGCAGCCCCGCGTACGAGCCCGGGCCCGTCACCACCAGGATGCCCGCCGGTCGCTCTCCGCCCAGCAACCGCTCAATCGTCCCCAGCAGCCCGGTCGTGTGGCTTCGCTCCTCGGTCGCAACAACAACGTCCCGCTGACCATCCCGGTCCACACCGACCGCAAACCGGTCGGAGACAGAGTCGATGGCGAGGATCGTGCTCATGCCGCCCGGATCGCCTCGACCAGCTCGCGCCCGCGCTCCCCGCGGGCGATGAACCGGAGCCGCCTGCTGCGCGGCCCGTGCTCGCCCGGCCGCAGCTCCACCACCAGCCCATCGCCGGGCAGCAGCTCCGCCCCGCGTTCCGGCCACTCAATCACCAGCACGCCCTTCTCCGCGTAATCCCACAACCCCAGCTCATCCAGCTCCTCCACATCCTCGATCCGGTACAGGTCCACGTGGTACAGCACCTCGCGGCCGGCATACTCATTCATCAGCACGAACGACGGGCTGTTCACCTGGCCGCGGCAGCCGAGCCCCCGGCCAATCCCCTGCGTCAGGCACGTCTTCCCGCTGCCGAGGTCCCCGCTCAGCAGCACCACATCGCCGCGCCGCAGCGCACGGCCCAGCCGCTCGCCCAGCGCGCGCGTCTCCTCTTCACTCGTCGAAGCCAGCTCGATTGCCGTCTCCTCTGCCATACCGCCAGTATAGGGAGCCCGCCGCTAACGCCACATGCCGCCGCCGTCCCCCTTCCTTAGCAATTTCACGACCTCATACCGCTGATTGACCACTAGGTAGTGCGTGGCTAATTTTGACTCTGCAATCGCCTCGGCCACTCGCCCACGGCGCCCCCATCCTACCGTCCCTACACGGAGTTCGTTGCGCATGATCAGGACCTCCCCCGAAACCGGTAAGCCCCCCGTGTCCGCGAGCCTCGGCGCCCGCATTCGCGCGGCACGCCGCGACGCCGGCATGAGCCAGGGCCAGCTCGCCCAGGCCCTCAATACCACCCAGAGCGCCATCAGCCTCTACGAAGCCGGCCAGCGCTCCGTCGGCATCGACATGCTTCTCAACGTCGCCCGCATCCTCAATCGCCCGCTCCACTACTTCCTCGGCGAAGAGGGCGAAATGCTCTACGTCAAGGACAGCGACATCGCCCAGCTCATCATGGAACTCGAGCGCCATCCCGAAGACCTGCCCGAGCTGCTCCAGTACTGGAACTACCTCCGCTGGCGCCGCATGTCCGCCAACGGCAGCGCCCGCCACTAACCCACACCACGCCGCTCACCTACCAGCGCAGCCGGGCATTCCGCCCGGCTGCTCGTCTCTCCGCCAGCTTCGCCCCCGGAGCCTGCCCATGCGCCGCCTCTGCGACCCAGCCGATGCCCGCCGCCTCCTCAACCCCGGGCCAGTTGGCATCATCACCACCGCCTGGCGCGGCATGACGAACGCCGCCCCAATCGCCTGGATGTCCCCCCTCTCCATCGACCCCCCGCGCCTCGGCTGCGCCATCCGCCCCGAGCGCCACACCGCCGCCATGATCCGCTTCAGCGGCGCCTTCGCCATCAACATCCCCGGTCCGGCTCTCCTCAAGCACACCGCCTTCCTCGGCTCCCTCTCCGGCCTCGAAACCAACAAACTCGAAGCCGCTGGCCTCCAAACCTTCTCCCCACTCTACATCGACGCACCCCTCCTCGAAGGCTGCCTCGCCTGGATCGAGTGCCTCGTCGAGGACACCATCCGCATCGGCGATCACACCCTCTTCGTCGCCTCACCCGTCAAAGTCCAGGCCGATGACGCCGCCTACGCCGGCCACTGGCTCCTCGAATCTCGCGACCTCAGCCCGCTCGTCTACCTCGGCGGCACCCGCTACGCCGTCATTGGCGACCCCCTCGAAGCCATCTACCAGGTCGATGAACACGGCGCCCTCGTCGCCGAAACCGCCGACGAGCGCGAGGCACGCCTCGAGCGCGAAGCCCGCGAAGCCGAGCTCCGCCGCCTCGAGGGCGACGAAGGCTTCCGCCAGCGCATGCAGTCCGAAGGCTGAATCGGGGCAGCCGAAACCGCACACGCGCCGCGGGGGCCGGTGCATCGCACCGGCCCCCGCTCCATGCGTCCTTGTCTCGGCCCGGGCCTACCGATTCTCGAGTGGCACGTACGGCCGCGGGTCCGCCCCCTCGTACAGCGCGTTCGGCCGCACCAGCCGGTTGTCCGCATACTGCTCCAGCAGGTGTGCCGTCCATCCCGCGATGCGCGACATCGCGAAGATCGGCGTGTACAGGTCGCTCGGGATGCCCAGCATCTTGTAGACCGAAGCGCTGAAAAAGTCCACGTTCGGGTAGAGCGGCTTCCCCTCCAGCTTCTTCGCCAGGTAGTCCCGCAGCTTCAGCGAGAGGTCGAAGTACTTCCGATCCGGCGACGTCTCCGCCAGCTTGTGGCCAAGCTGCTCCAGGATGATCGCCCGCGGGTCCGTCGTCTTGTACACCCGGTGGCCGATCCCCATCACCCGCTCCCCGCGCGCCAGCAGGTCGTCCACGTACGCCGGGATCTTCTCCTCGGACCCGATCGCCTCCAGCGTCCGGTACACCGCCTCGTTCGCACCGCCGTGCAGCGGGCCCTTCAGCGTCCCAATCGCCGAGGCAATCGCCGAGTACATGTCGCTCAACGTCGAGGCAGTCACCAGCGCCGAGAACGTCGAGGCGTTCATCTCGTGCTCGGCGTGCAGAATCATCGCCACGTCGAACACCCGCGCCTCCAGCTCGTTCGGCTCCACCCCCTTCAGCATCCAGAGGAAGTTCGCCGCATGCCCCAGGTCGTCCCGCGGCGGCACTGGCTCCAGCCCCTGCCGCAACCGGTGGTAGTTCGCCAGCACCGTCGGCATCCGCGCCGTCAGCAGCGCCGCCGTCTTCTTCAACTGCTCCTGCGAAAGGTCGCTCGACTTCGGATCCAGCGCCCCCGCGATGATCACCGAGATCTCCAGCGCCCGCATCGGCCGAATCTGCCCCACGATCTCCCGCTGCACCCGTTCATTCAGGTCCGAAAGCGGCCGCTGATACTGCAGCTCCGCCTTCAGCGCCTCCAGCTCCTCGCGCGTCGGCAGCCGCAGGTTCCACAGCAGGAACGCCACCTCTTCGAACGTCGAGTGCTCCGCCAGGTCGAAAATGTTGTACCCGGCATAGATGAGCTCCCCCTTCTGGCCGTCAATCCGGCACAGCTTCGTCGCTGTGACGTTGACGCCCTCCAGGCCCCGTGCAATCACCTCGGTCATCTCCTTGCTCCTCGCCGCGGAACCCGCGGATTGTATACAAGCCTCAGCACCACCATCCTACCACGCCCGCGCGTCCCCGTGGTCAACCCCCCTCAGCGGTACTTCGCAGCCAGCGGCAGCCGCCGATCCCGTCCAAATGCCCGCGGCGTAATCTTCACCCCTGGCGCCGCCTGCCGCCGCTTGTACTCATTCCGATCCACCATCCGCACCACCCGCTCAACCGTGGCCCGGTCGAACCCCATCCCCACGATCTCGTCCACCGTCCGGTCGTCCTCAACGTACGCCTCCAGGATCGGGTCCAGTACCTCGTAGGGTGGCAGCGAGTCCTGGTCCAGCTGCCCGGGCCGCAGCTCCGCACTCGGCGGCTTCGTAATCGAACGCTCCGGGATCCACGCCCGCCCGGCGCGCGCATTCCGCCAGCGCGCCAGCCGGTACACCAGCGTCTTCGGCACATCCTTCAGCACTGCATACCCGCCCGCCATATCCCCATAGAGCGTCGCGTACCCGGTCGCCATCTCGCTCTTATTCCCCGTCGTCAGCACAATCGCCCCCGTCTTGTTCGAAAGCGTCATCAGCACGTTCCCCCGCTGCCGCGCCTGCAGGTTCTCCTCCGCCGTACCCGGGTCCGAACCTTCGAACACGTCCGCCATCATTTCCAGCATCGCCGCGTGCGCCGGCTCAATCGGGATCGTCAGCAGCCGCACCCCCAGGTTCCGTGCCAGCTCCTGCGCATCCTCCTTGCTGTGCTCGCTCGAATACCGGCTCGGCATCGAAACGCCGATCACCCGCTCCGCCCCGATGGCATCCACCGCCACCGCCGCCACCACCGCCGAATCGATCCCACCCGAGAGCCCCACAATTGCCTCCCTGAACCCCGTCTTTCCCAGGTAATCCCGCGTCGCCAGCACCAGCGCCGACCACACCTCCTCCTCCTCCTCCATCAACGCAGCCACCGGCCCGCCCGCTGCCGCCGGGCCCCGGCTAGTCTCCAGCCCCACCCCCAGGTCGACCACCTCGGCACCTGGCTCCCACTCCCGCGCCCGCAGCTCCACCCGCCGCCGCGGATCGTGCAGCCGCCGCTGCGCCACCTGGTCCAGGTCCACCTCCGCCACCAGCAGCTCCTCCGCAAACTGCCGCGCTCGCGCCACGGTCCTCCCCTCCGCATCCACCACCACCGAAGCGCCATCGAACACCAGCTCATCCTGCCCGCCCACCGCGTTCAGGTACGCAATCGCAATCGTATTGTCCGCCGCCCGCGTTGCCAGCATCCGCTCCCGCTCCAGCGCCTTCCCCCGGTGGTACGGCGACGCATTGATGTTGATGCACAGCTCCGCCCCGGCCAGCGCCATCGCATCCAGCGGCGCCCCCGGGTACCAGATGTCCTCGCAGATGCTCACCCCGAATCGCACACCGCCCGCCCGGTACACCACCGAACGCCGCCCGGCACGAAAGTACCGCTCCTCGTCGAACACCCCGTAATTCGGCAACCGCTGCTTGTAATACGTGTCCGCCCAGCGCCCATCCGCGAACACCGCCGCCGCGTTGTATGCATCATCCTCCCGCCAGTCCACAAACCCCACAACGGCCACCAGTCCCCGCGTCGCCTCCGCAATCGCCGCCGTCGCCTCGCGCGAGGCCTCGCAGAACGAGCGCCGCAGCACCAGGTCCTCCGGCGGGTACCCCGTTATCGCCAGCTCCGGGAAGGCCACCACGTCGCACCCCGCCGCCCGCGCCTCCTCCAGCCGCGCACGGATGCGCGCCACGTTCCCCTCGATGTCGCCCACCGTCGTGTTGATCTGGGCCAACCCAAGGCGCAGCAGCTTCATCGCTCCTCCTCGCCGCGAGTATAGGCCCCACCCCTCCCTTCACGCTTCCGCACGCAACCCCCGGGATTCCCCCTAGGCACCTCACCCAATTCACGGCCGCAGCCCCGGCTGGCACCATCTCCCTCGGCGGGGTTTCGAGGTAGGGAGATGACTCGAAACACCATTCTTTCCAGCCCCTGCCCGCTCTGCGGGCGCCACGGCCAGGCGCACTCGCGCCTCCTCCTCGCCGATCTCGAGCCGATCGGCAAACGCCGCAGCACCTACGCGACCGTAATCTGCCGCGATTGCGCCTTCGCCATGGTGCTCCGCTCGGAGGCATCGGCCATCCGCCGCGCCAGCTAACACCCGGCCGCGCGCACCGCCGGGCCCCGGTACCGGGGCCCGGCGGCCCCAGCTAGAATGGGCCCATCCCCGGCGGCAGGAGGCGCCCATGAACAACGTCCTCGCGATGATCCTCGCAGGCGGCCAGGGCGATCGCCTCTCCATCCTCTCCGAGCAGCGTGCCAAGCCCGCCGTCGTCTTCGGCGGCAACTACCGCATCATCGATTTCGTCCTCTCCAACTGCGCCAATAGCGGCCTCTCCAAGCTCGCCGTCCTCACCCAGTACCGCCCGCGCTCCCTCTTCAACCACATCGGCGCCGGCCGCCCCTGGGGCTACGACACCCCCGAAGGCGGCATCCAGATCCTCCAGCCCTACCTCGGCAAAGCCGATGCCGACTGGTACCAGGGCACCGCCGATGCCGTCTACCAGAACCTCTACGTCATCGAAGAATCACGCGTCCGCGAAGTCCTCATCCTCGCCGGCGATCACATCTACCTCACCTCCTACCGCAACATGATCGCCTACCACCGCTCCCAGGGCGCCGATGCCACCGTCGCCGTCTACAGCGTCCCCCGCAGCGAAGCCCACCGCTTCGGCGTCCTCGACCTCGACCCCACCGGCCGCGTCATCGACTTCCAGGAAAAACCCCGCGAACCCCGCGGCTCCTGGATCTCCATGGGCATCTACGTCTTCAACAAAGACGTCCTCGTCGAACAACTCCAGGCCGATGCCGACCTCGGCGACGCCAGCTCCCACGACTTCGGCAAGGACATCATCCCCCGCATCTTCCGCACCCATCGCGTCTACGGCTACCAGTACCACGACTACTGGCGCGACGTCGGCACCATCGAATCCTACTGGGCCGCCCACATGGACCTCCTCGCGCCCAACCCCCCGCTCGACCTCGGCGACCCCGACCTCAAGCTTCGCACCGCCGGCGCCATACCCCCACCCGCTCGCTTCGGCCCGCGCGCCCGCGTCATCGAATCCCTCGTCTCCCCCTCCGCCCGCATCGATGGCGAAGTCTACCGCTCCGTCATCTCGCCCGGCGTTGTCATCGAAGAAGGCGCCGTCGTCCGCGAATCCATCATCCAGCACCGCTGCCACATCCGCGCCGGCACCGTCATCGATCGCTGCATCCTCGATAAAGAAGTCTCCGTCGGCCCCGGCTGCATCATCGGCACCGGCGACCCCACCATCCCCAACTTCGAACGCCCCGATATCGTCAACACCGGCATCTCCATTATCGGCAAGCGCGCCACCATCCCCCCGGGCCTCCGCATCGGCCGCAACGTCGTCGTCGGCCCCGGCGTCCACGAAGAACTCGCCGAATGCGCCGAGCTCGAATCCGGCGCCTCCATTCACCCCACCCACATCCCCCTCCACCTCTTCGTCTGAACGGTCCACCGGCCGTGCGCCTCTACACCCTCGAAGAAGCCCGCGCCGCAATCCCAGCACTGCGCCCCATCCTCGAGCAGATCCGCCAGGCCTACCTCGAACTCCGCGCCATCGAAGCTGCCCGTTCCGCCGCCGCCCGCGGCGCCACCGCCGATGGCCACGACCTCGGCGCACCCTTCGCCGCCGAGTCCGAAGACCCCGTCGAGCGCCTCGCCGCCACCATCCGCCGCTCCATCGAAGCCCTCGAACGCCGCGGCGTCGAACTCAAAGACCCCGCCCGCGGCCTCATCGACTTCCGCCACGAGCGCGACGGCCGCATCGTCTACCTCTGCTACCACCTCGGCGAACCCACCATCGCCTACTGGCACGAACTCGATGCCGGCTTTGCCGGCCGCCAGCCCCTGTAGCCCCACACCACCGCTCTATAATCCCCCGCACTCCACCTCCGGAGGGCACCCCATGACCAGCGTCTACCCCGTGCGCGACATCTTCGTTCACGCCAACGGCCTCAGGCACCATCTCCTCGCCCGCGGCGCACCCGGCGCACCCGTCGTCATGATGATCCACGGCCTCGCCGGCCAGGCACACACCTTCGATGCCATCGCCAACCACCTCGCCGCCCGCTACCACGTCTACTGCCTCGACGTCCGCGGCCGCGGCGAATCCGAATGGGGCCCCCCCGACCAGTACACCATCGATACCTACGTCGAAGACCTTGAGGCCGTCCGCCAGGCCCTCGGCCTCCAGCGCTTCGCGCTCGTCGGCACCTCCATGGGCGGCCTCATCAGCATCCAGTACACCCCCCGCCACCCCGAGCACGTCACCCGCATCGTCCTCAACGACATCGGCCCCGAGATCGACCCCGTCGGCCTCCAGCGCATCCTCCAGTACATCCAGGGCGCCCCCGAGATGTTCGCCGACCTCAAGGCCGTCGTCCGCTACTACCGCGAACACTACGCCCCCATGGTCGCCGGCCTCAGCGACGACCAGCTCCTCGAATTCGCCCGTTACAACGTCCGCCGCTCCGATACCGGCGTCTACGTCTGGAAGATGGATCCCGCCATCCGAACCGCACCACCGCGTCCCACCGCCATCGACCCGTGGGATGCCTACCGCGCCATCCCCTGCCCAATCCTCATCGTCCGCGGCGCCCAGAGCGACGTCCTCTCCCCTGCCGTCGCCCAGCGCATGCTCGAAGCCAACCCGAACGCCCGCCTCGTCGAAGTCCCCGGCGTCGGCCATGCCCCGCTACTCATCGAGCCTGCCGCCCGCAAAGCACTCGAAACCTTCCTCGGCGAGCCCACCCCAGCCGCAGACCATTGACACATCCCGGCGCCCGCCCTACCGTGATGCCCTCAACCGAAGATCACAAAGGCGACGAACGGGAAGAGTACCCTGCAAAGCGGGCCCCCAGAGAGCCGGGGTAGGTGAAAACCGGCGGCAGCGCAGCAGGCGAATGGGCCCGGGAGCCCCGCAGCCGAACCCCGCCAGGCAGTAGGTTGCGGCGGAGTGGCACCGTTATCACAGCCAGGGCCTTCGCGGGCACACCCCGCGGCGGCTGAAGAGTGCCCCGGCGGGCAGCACCCCCGGGGAACAAAGGTGGCACCGCGAGCGACCCCTCGTCCTTTGGCAGGCGAGGGGTCGCTCTGCTTCCCGGCACACCGCCG
>FWWM01007563.1_pt1 | contig 10197 bp, 12 predicted proteins | sample 2228351 | NCBI WGS metagenome assembly FWWM01 (sample SAMEA103939774, study PRJEB20133) | metagenome
GGTCGGTTCACATGCCCGCTGACAGCGAACAGGCGGGTGCCCGGGCTTTGCGGCGTGCCCCACTGCCGATACCACTCGGGACCGTTGAGGATGATGGGAGGCACGCGGGCTAAAGTTTCCGCGTTGTTGATGACGGTGGGCTTCTTGAACGCGCCGACAGCAGCGGGGAAGGGCGGCTTCAAGCGTGGCTCGCCCCGATTGCCCTCCAGCGATTCCAACAACGCTGTCTCCTCACCGCAAATGTAAGCGCCAGCGCCCCGGTGGATGACGATGTCGCACGAGAAGTTCGTGCCCAGAATGTTCTTGCCTGCCAACCCATGTTCGTAGGCTTGACGAACGGCTTCCTTCAGGATGAGATAGGGCTTGCCGAACTCGCCACGAATGTAAACGAACACCTTTTCGGCTTGGATGGCGTAAGCGGCAATGAGGGCACCTTCTATGATGGCATGAGGGTCGTGTTCCAAAATCAGGCGGTCTTTGAAAGTGCCCGGCTCGCTCTCGTCGCAGTTGACGCACACATACTTGGGGAACACTTGCTTAGGCACAAAGCCCCACTTGACACCCGTTGGGAAACCAGCGCCACCACAACCCCTTAGCCCCGACGCTTTCACGATGTCAATCACTTCGTCAGGCGTTAGTTCCGTCACGGCTTTGCGCAACGCTTTGTAGCCGTCGTGTTCCATGTAAACGCGAATGTCCGTGCTGTTGGGGATGCCAACGCGACGCTTGACAATCAGGACCTCCTGTTGCATCGGTGCGTCACTCCTTCGGTTTTTGTGTCCGCAATGCGTTCGCTCAAGCCCCAATCATCACGCAAGCAGATGGCTTCTTGGATGAGCGCCATCAAGTTTGGGTAGCACCGTGCTCGCAGCGCTTCAAATTCTGCCAGCGTGTAGCCGATGGGTTCCACGCCTTCGGGGGCGAGTTGCAGCAACAGCGCCTGTCGCTCCAATAAGTTTTCAGGCAACCGTTCCGCCACTACCAACACATCCACATCGCTCCAGAAGTTGAAATCGCCCCGCGCAACCGAACCGTAAAGCCAAACAGTCACTTTGCCCAACGCTTGGTGGGCTCGTTCAGCGAACTGTTCTGCCAAGGCTTTCAATTCTGCCCACCGCCGTTTACGCTCTTGCAACCATTTGGGCGTCGCGGAAAGTTCGTTGGACAAAATCCATCACCTGCCGAGCATCGGTGAGGGCTTGCTGGGCGTCAGCAGCGTTGTAGAACTCAAAAGGGCTTCCTGTCGGGTGCGCGTTGGGGTAACGGGGCGGGATGTAAAGTCGGTCCAAACGCTGAGCGCTTTCTTTGATGCTTCCGGGCACGGTCACCGAAAGGGCTTCCAAGCGACGAACCAACGCCAAAACGCTGTGCCCGTGCGCAGGCTGTCCCAGCCCCAGCAGCAACCCTTTGACCGCCATTTCCGCTGCTTGCTGGGCTTTGAAACACGCCCAAGCGAAATCGCCAGCGGCAGTGTCTCGTTCCGCCGAAGCCAAATTGTGTTGGGCTTGACGCCACCAACGCTCAAACTCCTGTGCGTCCACCATCGGCGTTGTCACCGTCCGATACCCCGTCGCCAAAGCGGCGGCGCAGTTCGGCAACGATTTGCTCCACTTTGTCGGGCGTCACGCGTTCATACAAGTCCATTGCGTTGACCAACAAAACGGGGGCTTTGTCGCAGGCTGCCAGACACTCTACCTCTTCCAGCGTGAACAGCCCGTCCGTCGTCGTCTCGCCCACTTCAATCCCCAGCACTTCCTTCAACCGCTGCAAGGTCTTGTCGGCGCCGTGCAGCAAGCAACTGACATTGGTGCACAACATCAACTGGCACTTGCCGACGGGATGCGTGTGGAACATCTCGTAGAACTTGATGACGGCTTCCACATGGACAGGCGTGGTGCCTGTCAGTTCGGCGATTTCCGCAACGGCTTCGGGAGGGATGTAACCAACCCGCTCTTGCACTAACCACAAGAGCGGCATCAAAGCGGCTTTGCGCTCTGGATACTGGGCGATGATTTGCTCCGCTTCCTTGCGCATCTCCTCGGTGAAGAACGCCATGCTTCAATACACCTCGCCTCGTGTGCCGATGGCTTCTATCGTGACGACCTTACGCTCTTCGTCAATGCGGTAGACGATGCGGTATTCGCCCACACAGAGGCGATACAGCCCTGCCAATTTGCCCCGCAACTTGACAATATCCTTGCCGAAAAGGGGGTTGGAACATAGCCCGTCAATAGCACTCTCCAGACGCTGACGCACCTCTGGAGGGAGCCGGCGAAAGGCTTTTGCAGCATCTCGGTGCCACTTTACTTCAAACTTGCCCATGCTTCACCTGCTCCCACGATAGGAAGGCTTCTTCGCGCCCTGCCTTGCGGTCGGCTTCCGCTTTGCGAATCATCGCCATCATTTTTGGGTCGGTCAGGATGTCCCAAGTGGCTTCCCATTCTTCCCGCTCTTGCAGGAACTCCAGAAACTCCACCGCAAACTTCAATCGCTCAGGTGAGAGGCTCTTCAGCAGTTGGTTGGCTCGTCGGCGCAGTTCCCGCACGGATACTTTGGGCGCTTCGGCAGCGATGGCGGGAGGGCTTTTTGCTCCCATCATCGGTCCACCTCCCCCATGACGGGGTCAAAACTGGCAAGGATGGCAATTAAGTCAGCAACGAGGTGCCCTTTCGCTGCGACGGGCAACGCGTGCACATGGATAAACGACGGTGCCCGCATGTGCATGCGGTAAGGCTTCTCGCTACCGTCGCTGACGATGTAGAACCCGACCTCGCCTCGCGCGCTTTCCACTGCCGCATAGGCTTCACCGGGTGGAACAGGATAGCCACGACTGTAGAACAAAAAGTGGCGGATGAGGGCTTCCATGTCTTTGTCCAGCCGTTCTTTCGGAGGTGGGGTTGCCCACGGGTGGTCTGCTAACACGGGACCGGGTGGCAAGTTCTCTAAGGCTTGGCGGACAATCTTGAGGCTTTCCAACATCTCCAGCATCCGCACCCAGTAGCGGGCATAGGTATCGCCTTCTTCAGCGACGGCGATTTCAAAGTCAAAGTGCTCGTAGGACGAGTAGGGCATCGCTTTGCGCAAGTCCCACGCCACGCCCGATGCCCGCAGGCTGGGACCCGTCACGCCCCACGCGATGGCATCTTCTTTTCGTAAAACCCCCACGCCCTTCGTGCGAGCGAGCCAAACGGGGTTTTTGCTAATGAGTTCGTCCAACTCTGCCCACGCTTGCGGGAATGTGAGGAGAAACTCTTGACACTTTTCCACCCACCCGTCAGGCAAATCGTAACGAACGCCGCCGACGACGATGTAAGAGTAAGTCAAGCGAGCCCCGCACAGCATTTCAAATAAGTCCAAGATTTTCTCCCGCTCGCGGAAGCAATAGAAGAAGGCGCTCATGACACCTAACTCCAACGCCATCGTGCCCAAGAAGACCAAGTGGCTGGCAATGCGCTGCAACTCCGCAACGATGACACGCAGGTATTGCCCCCGCAGGGGTGGCTCCAATCCCAACAGTTTCTCCACCGCAAGGCAGTAGGCGAAGTTGTTGGTCATGCCCGAAACATAGTCCAGACGGTCGTTGAGGGTGATGACCTTGTGGTAGGTTTTATGCTCCGCTTCTTTCTCAATGGCGGTGTGCAGGTAGCCGATGACGGGTTCGGCATCCACAATGGTTTCGCCTTCCAAAGTCAAGATAAGCCGCAGCACGCCGTGGGTGCTGGGATGCTGCGGTCCCATGTTGATGGTCATCAGCGCTCGCTCGCGTTCCACTGTCGCCATGCGCCATCACCTTTCTGGCGTGTGTTTGAAGCCTACAGACAATTGCGCTTTGCGTCACCACTCGTCAAATCGCTCTTCGGGTTTCTCTACAGGGGTGCCCGGTTGCCAGAAAAGCGGGAAGTCTTTACGCAGCGGGTGTCCGGGAAACTCCTCGTAAGTGAGGATGCGTTTGAGGTTCGGGTGCCCATCTATGTGGATGCCAAACATGTCCCAAATTTCCCGCTCGTAAGGGTTGGCGCTGGGATAAAGGTTCGTCACGGTGGGCACCCACGCGTCACCACTGGAGACGCGCACCTTCACCCGAATTCGCAGGCGATGGGTCAGCGAGAGCAGGTGATACACCACCTCAAAGCGGGGTTCGCCCCGCAAGGGCAAATAATCCACCGCCGTGGCGTCCACCAGCATCTCAAACTTCTCTTCATCGCGCAAGAACTGCAAAGCATCTAACAGCGCCGACCGCTGCACCACAACGGTGACTTCCCCGTTGTGAACCTTGACTTCTTCCAAGCCATCACCCAAATGGGCTTTCAATCGCTCCGCGACCGAAAGCAATCGGTCTATCGTGGTGCTCAGCGCTTGCGTTTCTGCCATCCCTTTCGCTCCTTTCCCGACACTGTCGTGTTGGCAACCGAGCAACCCATCAAGCGTTTGCGCCCACAAGCCGCATAAAAGATTGCGAAAGGTTGTGCCAATTCGCAATAGGGAATGAGGGGGACGAAATGCCGCTGTGGTGAGGGTGACTTTTTAAGATGCGGTGGCAGAATTACTTGCACGGCAAGGAGGTGGGACGATGGAACGGCTTTGTCTGGACGGGACATGGTGGTTGACAGAGTTTGAATTGGGCGAGGGCGAGCGACAAGGAGCGTTCGCTGCTGACTTCCCTTTGCCTCCCGAACGGACCCTGCCCGCCCAAGTGCCGGGCGTGGTGCACTTAGACCTTATGTGTGCGGGCAAAATCCCTGACCCCTTCTACCGCCTCAACGAGGATGCTGTCCGCTGGGTGGAGGAGCGGGAGTGGTGGTATCGGCGAACTTTTGAAGTGCCGCCATCTCTCTTGCAGCGCGACGAAGTGGAGTTGGTCTTTCATGGCTTGGACACCGTTGCCACCATTTGGCTCAATGGCGAAAAGGTGGGCGAGGCGGACAACATGTTCGTGCCACACCGATTTCCCGTCAAGGGATTGCTTCGGGAGGGAATGAACACGCTGGTGGTCAAGTTGGATTCGCCCACGAAGGTGGCGGAAGAACGAGAGCAGCGGTTCGGCGTTCTTCACGCTTCTTTCTATCGCGCTCGTCCCTACTTGCGAAAAGCCCAATACGCTTTCGGTTGGGACTGGGGTCCCCGATTGCCCACCTCAGGCATTTGGCGCTCAGTGGAACTGTGCGCTTACGATGTCGCTTGCGTGCGCACCCTCTGGGGCTATGTCACCGCTTTGAGCGAGGACAAGTCTACGGCGCAGGTGCGGGTGGAAGCGGAAATCCACGCTGTCAAGGCAGCCGAAGGGCGAGTGCGATTCCAACTCAAGCGAGGCGAACAACACTTTATCGCTTGCGTTCCCATCTCTCTGGAAGTGGGCGACCAAACCGCTTATGCCGACCTTACCGTGACCCAACCCCACCTGTGGTTCCCACACGGTCTGGGCGAGCAACCCCTTTACGAATTGCGGTGTTGCGTGGAGGTGGACGAGAAAGTCACTGACGAACGGAGCATCCGCATCGGCTTGCGCACTGTTGAGTTGGTGCGGGAGCGGGATGAGGAAGGCGAGAGTTTTCTCTTTCGCATCAACGGTGTGCCTGTGTTCTGCAAAGGCGCCAATTGGGTGCCTGCCGACAACTTTCTCCCCCGCGTCACGAAAGAGCGCTATCGCCATCTTTTGCAAAAAGCGGTGGATGCCCACATGAACATGCTGCGGGTGTGGGGCGGAGGCATCTACGAAGACGAAACCTTCTACGACCTGTGCGATGAACTGGGCATCATGGTTTGGCAGGACTTCATGTTCTCATGTGCGGAGTATCCTAAGGAAGCATGGTTCCACGAGCAAGTGCGAGCGGAGGCTGAAGCCGTTGTCAAGCAGTTAAGGCATCACCCTTGCATCGTTCTGTGGTGCGGCAACAACGAGAACGACTGGTTCAACTACATGAAGGTGTGGGGGCAGCGGGATCGGTTCTATGGGGAAACGGTTTACGCTCAGATTTTGCCCGAAGTGTGTCAACGCTTGGACCCCTCACGCCCCTATTGGCAGAGCAGCCCCTTTGGCGGCACAGACCCCAACTCCATGCGAGAAGGGGACCGCCACAGTTGGGAGGTGTGGTTCCAAAGCGATCACCTCCGCTACCTACGCGACACGGGACGGTTTATCAGCGAGTTCGGCTTTCAAGCCCCTCCCGTGTTGGAAACCGTTGAAGCGTTCACCGAACCTGAAGACCGCTACCCCAACAGCCGCGTGATGGAGCACCACAACAAATGCCCTGACGGCACCCAACGCATTTACCGCTTTATGGCGGGGCACTTCAAAGTGCCCAGCGATTTTGCTGAGTGGGTGCGGGTAGCACAACTGCTTCAAGGCGAAGCCCTCAAATGCGGTATCACCCACTGGCGCCGACGAAAGTTCAAAACGGCGGGAACGCTCTTCTGGCAGTTAAACGATTGCTGGCCGGTCGTCAGTTGGAGCGTGGTGGACTACTTCGGTCGCCCTAAAGCAGGCTACTATGTTGTCAAGCGCGCTTTCGCGCCCGTGCTCATCACCGTGATCCCTGAAGAACCGCCCACTGTGTGGTTGGTCAACGACACTCTTTCCCCAGTGGAAGGGACAGCCGTTGTCACCGTGCAAGATGGTTGGGGCAAGGAGTTGTGGCGAGAGCAGCGGGAGGTGACGATAGCGCCCAACGCTGCTCAGTTGCTCCTTTCTGTTCCCCTACCCGCTATCTTTGACCGCACCCGCCATTTCATCGCTGCCCAATTCTTCCTGCCCGGTCAATCCGAGCCCCTCAGTTACGATGCGGTGTTCCTCGCCCCTTATAGCCACTTGTGCCTGCCACCCGCTTCGGTGACAACAACGGTGCGTCAAGAGAACGAGCGAGTGTTCACCGTTCAAGTCCATTCGCACGTTTTTGTCAAGGGCGTGTGCTTGAGCCTTCGGGGTGAACCCGAAGCCGAGTTCAGTGATAACGCTTTTGACCTTTTACCGAACATGACCCGCACGGTGACCGTTCAGATTCCTAAGACGATGACGGAGGCAGAGTTCCGCACCCGCTTGACAATGTGGCACTATTGAAAAGCGCTCAACTTCAACGCTTGCGAAGGAGGGATGACGATGGGGAAGTTAGACGGGAAAGTCGCGTTGGTGTTAGGAGGCACTGCTACGGACGGTTACAACTCCATCGGTGCTGCGATGGCGCACTTTCTTGCGGAAGAAGGTGCCATCGTGTTTCCTAACTCCCGCACGCGTGCGAAAGTGGAAGCGACGGTGGCATCGCTGGTGAAAATCCGCCCCTACCCCAAGCCTGTGGACATAGACAAACTCACTTTTGACACCCGCGATGATGCTGCATTGGAAGCCTGCTGCGACTGGATTGAACAGGAGTTTGGTCCCATTGACATCTTGGTCAACGCCCAAGGCATCCTCCGACGCATCAACGCCGAGGACATCCCCCGTGAGGTCTGGGAGGAAATCTTTGACATCAACCTGCTGAGCGTGGCGCGGGCGTGCCAGATTGTGGGCAAGCGAATGTTACAGCGAGGACGAGGGCACATCATCAACATCGCCAGCGAGACCAGTTTGCGGGCGGTGCCCTATGTGGCGGCGTATGGGACGAGCAAAGGTGGCATCCGCGCGTTGACGGCGCAACTGGCGTGCGAATGGGCGCGACATGGCTTATGTGTCAACGCCATCGCTCCCGGGCTTATCCCCACCGACCTCAACCGCGCCGTGTTAGAGCGCGAGCCAGAACGGCTCCAACGCTTCCTCAACGCCACCCCAGCCAACCGCTTGGGCGTTTACGAAGACCTGCGGGAAGCCACCATCTTCCTCGCCACTTGCACCAACTATGTCAACGGCATCACTTTGCCGGTAGATGGTGGGATGAGCGTGGTGCTGTTCGCTGCTTACTGAAACTGTGGCGAAAGTGAGCGCTCATCGGCTCAGTAAGTCGGAAAGCAGCGCAAAATTGCGGTGGGCGTTTCGTCGCTGCTCTGCCACAAAATCGGCGATGCGGTCGCGGCGGTGAGGTTCCCACTCTTCCGTTATGCGGCGGAGTGCGTCAGCAATATCTGCTGCAGTGGCTGTCAAGGGCAGGATTTGGTCGGCGGCGACTTCTCCCAAAACGCCTTCCACCTTCGGGTCGTAACTGAGCCCGAGGAAGGGCACCCCTAACACGCACGCAGCAATTAGCGCGTGAAGGCGCATTGCCACCACCAACGGAGCCCGCGCAAGCCCCTTCAGCCCGTCCCGCCATCGCTTATACTGCTCCCAGTCGCTGGGAAGCAAAGTGCTGAGGGAATGCAATGCCACTTCGTCCACCCCTGGCTGCAGCGGCAACAACAGCACCCGTTCGTTTGCATTCATCCGCTGCCGCAGGGCGCGAGCGAGAAATCGCACTTCCCACTTCTGCTGGGTCGGTCGCAAATTCACGACGGCACAGTAAGTTGGCTGAGTCGGTGGCAACTCGTCCCACAAAAAAGTCAAATCCGCTGTGACAGAGCAGTTTGGGATGTTTGCCCCCAGCCGTTGGGCTAAAGTGGCGGAGATGGGGTCGCGGAAGGTGACGAGGTCACAAAGGGACAAAGTTGTCCGCGCCAATCGGCGGGAGGTGGGGCGACGCAGGGGTCCTAACCCTTGCCCCAGCAACACCACCTTTTTGCCCATCCCTTTTGCTGTCCAAATGAGTAGGCTGTAGAAAACGAGCGACCGAACGCTGGTGACATCCTGCAACAGGGAACCACCGCAGCCGATAAGGCACTCACTTTCGCGGAGGGCGGCGAAAATGAGATGCCATCGGCGGGGAACCGCAACGACTTCGTGCTCACTTTGGGTTGCAGTGGGATGGCGGCTCAAGACGAGAACACCGCTGTGGTCAAAACCACATTGCTGCCAACCGCGAAGGAAAGACGCCAATGTCCACTCGTCCCCAAAATTGCCCGCACCGAAATAACCGAAGAGGCACACTTTTGCCATCCGCCCCACCTACTTTTTGCTTCCCCGTCGCTCCAAAGGAACTCCTTGTTGGCACAAAGGGCAAGCGTCGGGCGGGAAAGTGCGTAAGGGCAATCGCAGCAGCACTTCTGTCCGCACGGGCAGTTGCAGGGGCGTTTCCCCTCGGTCAACGAGCACCGCCACGCCTACCACTTCCGCACCGCTTTCCAATGCCAGTGACAAGGTCGCTTTAACGGAGCCTCCCGTTGTCACCACATCCTCCACCAGCAGCACTCGTTCTTTGGGAGCGAGGGCAAATCCGCGTCGCAGCACGCGCTGCCCGTTTTCCGTCTCAGCGAACAAGTAGCGGCACCCCAGTTGCCGAGCAACCTCGTAAGCCAACACAATCCCACCAACGGCAGGTCCCATCACTGCGTCAATAGGTTCGCCAGCGAACCGCCGAACAATCTCCTCGCCCACGCGCATGACCAGATGGGGACGCTCCAACAGGCGAAACTTCTCTACATACTGGTCGCTGTGTAAACCACTGGTCAGCAGGAAGTGCCCGTGTAAAACTGCTCCGCACTCTTTCAACCAACCCAGCAGTTGCTCTGCGAACGACATTTTGCCGACCCCCTTCTTCGGACGGAGCATGCTCGCTTTGAAAAAGTTTGCGCTTTTGCGGCAGAAAGAAGAAGCGCTGCGTAGAGCGCCGATAAAACCTTTACGCAGCCGCTGCGTCCATGCTATTTGCCTGACGACGAAGGAGGTGAGCCGCTGATGACTGGATTGATGATGGACAAACTGAAAGTTTCACCTTTTCGGGGCATTGCCAGCGCTGTCCGTGTGGGGACGCGCTTGTTCCTTGCGCGCGGGCAGGAAGGGCTGATGGTTTTTGACCTTCGGGACGGCACAGCAGAGTTGGTGGCTCACTTGAAGGAGTTTCCTGCCTTTGACCTTGTGCTGCTGAAAGACGGTTCACTGGCAGTGGCAGCCGGACAGCACGGGGTCGTGGTGTTGGACACTCACACTTTGCGACCCGTGCGCATTTTCGCCACCGATTTTCCTGTCCACAGTGTGATGCAAGAGGATGGACATGTGATTGCGCAAGCCACGACCCTCAGCCCCCTTCATGCCCGCATTGCTGTGCCCCTGTGATGTCCCCTTGTTGTCTCCTGCTTCCTATCCCCTTTTCGCCACGAGTGCGTTGACAGCAACTATTGCGTTTGGCGTTGCCTTTACGCTTCCTTTGCGAGCAGCCATGCCATCGGGTTAGCAGGACCGTG
>FWWM01017888.1_pt1 | contig 10197 bp, 8 predicted proteins | sample 2228351 | NCBI WGS metagenome assembly FWWM01 (sample SAMEA103939774, study PRJEB20133) | metagenome
CGGTGACGCCGTCGATCCCGAGCGCCACGCGCGTCTCCAGCCGCGTCAGACTCGGGAGGTCCGGGAGCACCGCCCTCCACACAGCCACCTCCTCCTGAGCGGGCGCCGGAAGCTTGCGCAGAATGAGCATGGCCGCGCGCTGCTCGCGGAGCTGAATCGCCGTCCCCCGACCCAGCACCGCGGCAAAGTGCACTGGCTCGATCTGTTCGGCGGCCGCGAAGTGCCGGAGGGCCCGATCGAACTCGCCGTCGCGCAGCTCGGCCGAGCCGAGGAGGATGTGTCCGCGCGGATCCGCTGGCGAGTCCTGGAGCAGCTGGCGACCGATACGACGCTCCTCGTCGATCTTGACGAGCGACGGCGAGACGGGCGGCGCGGGGCGGCTGGCCATGAGGCTCTGCGCGAGCAGCTTGAAGTTCACGCCCGCACGCGGATCGAGCTGGCGCCTCACGGCGGCGTTGACGGTGACCGCCTCGGCCCCGTGCACGGTGGCGAGCACCTCTTCGTAGAGCGCGCGCAGCTCCGCGTATTGAGGGTCGCCGGCGGTGTAGCACTACTGCGTCAGTTTACGGCGGCGGTCGACTCGACGGTACGGGAAGCGGCCGCGGACGAAGCGGTTGACGAGGGCACCTTTCGATGGCGCGGCGATCAGCTGCTGGTACAGCGCCAGGGGGACACCGAAGTACTCGTAGACGAGGCCGTTCCGGAATTCGATCTCCAACACGTTGTGGTCGGCTGAGAACATGACGGATGCCAAGCTCGTGGACTCGACGAAGATGCGCCGCCCTGTCATGGCCGGGCTCCTTCCTCGCCAGGTCGGCGCCGTCGCCTGCGTTTCGGTCGGTCGTGGCGGTGGCAGAACGGGCAGCGGGGCAGCCAGGTGGCAGTGGCGCGGGCAACCGCGAGGCGCGCGCTGATGAACGAATCGGCGAAATGGCGTTCAGGCCGCGCATCGGTACGCACCAGGGCCGCTTCGCCTTCTGGTCGGGAGGGGAAAAATGCGATTCCGCTCGGCGACGACGAACGCGAAGCAGCACAGCACCACCGAGACGTGGTGATGCCAGCCGCGGAACCGGCGCCCTTCGAAGTGGTCGAGCCCCAGCTCGCCTTTGAGGTCCTCGTAGATGCGCTCGGTACGCCACCGCTGCATCGTCAAGCGGACCAATTCCTTCTTCTTCGTCCCTTTCGGCAGCGAGCAGAAGAAGTAGTTGGCCGGCTCGCTCTCGCCATCTCGCCACTCGATGATGAGCCAGACCGATTCGCGTTCGTCCGGCTCGAGGCGTTGCTCCCGGCACGGGAAGACGCGCCTGAGCGCGAAGTTGGCAGAGAGCTTCTTCTTCGTTCCCACCCGCCACGTGTAGCGGCGGAACATCCCCTTCGCCTTCAGCTTGAAGGCGAGGTCACGCACGCTGACGGCATGGCAGAAGCGGCTCACCACCTCGCCGACTTCGAAGACCGTCGTCCGAGGGTCGACCGCCAGGGAGAAGTGAAGGTCGAGCCTGCGCAGCTCGAGGCGGAATTCGCTCGAAGTCCCGTAGGCGGTGTCGCCGAGGACGACGCCCGGAGGAATACCGTTTGTGCGCGCCCTGCGAATCATGTCGAGCGCCAGCTCGGGCTTGGTCTTGAAGACGACGTCGTCGGGAATACGGGCCTCTTTTCGACGGGCCGGGTCGTCTGTCCACGACCGCGGCAGATAGAGCTCGAAGTCGATGGGCAAATGCTCGCTGCGCGTCACGACGCTCAAGCTCGGTGCAACCTGGCAGTTGGTGATTTTGCCGGCGGAGCCGGTGTACTGGCGGTGGACGCCGACCGAGTGAGTGCCCTGCTTCAAAAACCCGGTGTCGTCGACTATCCACGCCTCGATCGGCTCGCGTGCCACCATCGCGCGGATGCCGTAGTCGGCGGCGACGCGGCGGACCGCGTGGTCATCCCAGGTGGAGTCCGTGAGGAAATGGAGCAAGCGCTGGTGAACGGCATCGACTTCCGCGGCGTTGCCACACGCCCGAGCCGCGATGGGTTCGACGCTCTTCCGCTCGCCATCGCTCAGAAGCCCGAGGGCGTAGGTGGCAAACGAAGCACGCCGCCTGGCATGCCCGAGGACATCGCCGATGCGTTCGAGGAAATCTTCCAGCCGAGCCTTGCCAGCATCCGTGAGGTGGTTCATGCCGAGGTTGGATCATCGGCGGATCGCGACGTCAAGTCGGCCGACGACGGCGCCGAATGCGGATCATCCGATCGACATCCCAGGCCGATATTCAGGCCCGCCACGACGTCCTCGATCAGGAGACCGGCCTCTCAACGCAGTAGTGCTAAAGGCGAGGGCTTCAACCCTCCCAAAGTGGGACAGTGACGTCGACGAAGTGCAGGCCCACGCCCAGAAGCCAGTGGCCCTCGGGCGCCGGCACGGTGCGCACCAACTCGGCCCTCAAGCCCACCGAAGGCTGCCCCTCGCGCACGGCCAGCGACAGATCGACCAGCTCGCCGAGCTCCGCGGGCATCCGGTGAACGTAGACGAACGCGCCTCCCAACGAGACGTCGCGTACCGGCAGCTCGAACTCCTCGCCGTTGTCCCGGCGCAGCCTCGCCACCGCGGGCGCGCTGATGCGCGGGTGCTTTCTCTGGTCGGCCGTCTTCGCGGCGCTCTGGCTGCGCGACGCCGTCGAGGTGTACGAAGAGGACACCCGGCTGGCGCCGCCCGAGCTCGTCGCCGCGCGCGTGGCGCTGCCGTCTGACCGTTCGTTCAGTGCCTACGACGAGGCTCTGGCGAGCGTCACGGGCGAGCGGCTGCCGGACGACACCGAGCTCACGTGGAGCCAGGGCCTGCTCGACGTTCTGTTCGAGTATCGGATCCGGTCGGCGGCGGCCCGGTTCTCGATCCGCCCCGCCTTCGGCCGGCTCGGGGAGCGGGTGTTGACGGTCGTGCGCTTCGTGCCGCCCGGCGGCGCGGTGCGGGCGTTCGAGTTCGCGGGCGACCCGGGTTTGGTCAGGCTCGACCCGAGGTGGCACCAGGCGGCCTGGCACTTCGTCAGGCTGGGGTTCTTCCACATCCTCGACGGCACCGACCATCTGCTCTTCCTGCTGTGCCTCGTGATTCCGATTCGGCGCGTCGGTCCGCTCGTCGCCGTCGTGACGTCGTTCACCGTCGCCCACTCGATCACGCTCCTCGCGTCGGCGTACCGCCTCGCGCCCGACGCGCTGTGGTTTCCGCCGCTCATCGAGACGCTGATCGCGGCCTCCATCGTGTACATGGCCATCGAGAACATCGCCGGGCTGAACCCGCAGGGCCGGTGGCTGATGGCGTTCGGCTTCGGTCTCGTGCACGGCTTCGGGTTCTCGTTCGCGCTTCGGCAAACGCTGCAGTTCGCCGGGTCGCACCTGGTCACGTCGCTGCTGGCGTTCAACATCGGCGTGGAGCTCGGTCAGCTCGCTGTCCTGGCGGGCGTCGTCCCGGTGCTCCACCTTCTGTTCAAGTTCACGCTCGACCAGCGGCTCGGCACCATCATCCTGTCGGCCCTCGTGGGTCACACCGGCTGGCACTGGCTGCTCGAGAGGGCCGACCAGTTGCGGCGGTTTCGGTTCGACTGGCCCGCGGCCGACCTGGCCCTGCTGGCGAGCGCGATGCGCTGGCTGATGCTGGCCCTCGTCGTGGCGGGGGCTGCGTGGATGCTCGACGCGCTGCTCAAAAGCCTGAGCGCCCTGCCGCCGAGCGCGGGCCGGGCGGCGCGGAGCCGCGAGTGAGCGCGCGGCACAGGCAAGCGAACGAAGGGACGAGGCAGACGCAACCCTGAGGGACCCACACAAGGAGTGAACTATGGCACAGACAGATCGTCGCACGGCGCCGGCGCTCGCGTGGTTCGCCGCCGGCCTCGTCGCCGCGGGAGGCCTGATCGTCTGGGTTGCGCACCCGGTGTCGGGCCAGGCCCAGCGCGCCACGGCCTTTCCCAGCACGCAGAACGGTGAGTGGCCGCACTACAACGGCGACGTGAAAGGCAGTCGCTACTCGCCCCTCGACCAGATCAATGCGTCGAACTTCAACAAGCTGGAGGTCGCCTGGCGCTTCAAGACCGACAACCTTGGCCCGCGGCTCGAGTACAAGCTCGAAGGCACGCCCTTGATGGTGGGTGGCACCATCTACGCAACCGGCGGCACGCGCCGCGCCGTCGTGGCGCTCGACGCGCGGACGGGCGAGCTCAAGTGGGTGCACAGCCTGGACGAAGGCCGGCGCGCCGAGGTCGCGCCCCGCAAGCTCTCCGGGCGCGGCCTCTCCTACTGGACCGACGGCAAGGGCGACGAGCGCGTCTACTACTACACGATCGGCTATCGCCTCGTGGCGCTGAACGCCAAAACAGGCCAGTTGGTCCCCACGTTCGGCAAGGGCGGCATGATCGACCTTAAGGAAGGTGTCGTCTTCGGCAAAGGCGGCAAGCAAGTGCAGATCCCGCTCGAAACCGGAGAAATTGGCGTGCACTCCACGCCGCTCATCGTGGGCGACATCATCATCGCCTCGTCCGCGATGGCCGAAGGGTTGCGCTACGAATTCAGCACGAACGCCAAGGGCCTCATCCGTGCGTACGACGTCCGGACCGGCAAGCTCCTGTGGCGCTGGAACACGATGCCGGGCCCGGGCGAGCCTGGTCACGAGACCTGGGAAAACGGCTCGTGGGAGTGGACCGGCAACGTCGGAGCCTGGACGGAACTCTCGGCCGACCCCGACGCCGGACTCCTCTACGTGCCCGTCGAAACCCCGACGATCGACGTCTACGGCGGCAATCGCCCCGGCGACAACCTCTACGCCGAGAGCCTCGTGTGCCTCGACCTGAAGACCGGCCAGAAAAAGTGGCACTTCCAGTTCGTCCACCATCCGCTGTGGGACTACGACATCTCCGGCTGGCCGCTCGTCATGGACGTCACGATCGACGGCAAGCCGCGGAAGATCGTCACGAACCCGACCAAGCAGGGCTGGCTCTACACCTTCGATCGGATCACCGGCGAGCCGATCTGGCCAATCGTCGAGCGGCCGGTCCCGCAGTCCGACGTCCCGGGCGAGAAAACCTCCCCGACGCAGCCCTTTCCCACCAAGCCGCCCGCCATCTCCCGCAATTACCTGGCGGCTGACGATGTCATCGACTTCACGCCAGAGCTGCGCCAGCAGGCGCTCTCGAACTTGAAGAAGTTCCGATGGCTGCAGACGCCGTTCGTCCCGTACATGATTCCCAACGAGAAGGAGCTCGGCGCGATCCAGCTCGGCAACACGATGGGCGGTGTGAACTGGCCGGGCTCGGGATTCGACCCGGAGACGGGCATCGTCTATACGCACGCCAACAACTCGTCGGTGGGCACCGGGGTGATTACGCCCGAGTACTTTGCGAAGATCAACCCCGAAGCGCAGGTCAAGCAGGGTCGCATTCCGATCTGGGAGTCCCCGCATTTCGGTCAGCCGGAGGCCCCTCTCGGCGAGGGCCGGGGCCGGAGCAATCCCCTGACCGAAGGTCTCGAGGGACTGCCCATTGTCAAGCCGCCCTACGGCAAGGTCGTGGCGGTCGACATGAACACGGGCACCATCAAGTGGGAGGTGCCGCACGGCGAGACCCCCGACCTGGTCCGCAATCACCCGCGGCTCAAGGGCCTCACTATTCCGAAGACGGGTCAGAACGGCATCGTCGGTGTCGTGATCACCAAGACGCTCGTGATCGTCGGCGACCCGCAGGTCACCGCGCCGCCCGGCCGGCCGCGGGGCGCGATGCTCCGGGCGTACGACAAGCAGACTGGCGCCGAGGTGGGTGCCGTCTGGATGCCGGCGCAGCAGAGCGGATCGCCCATGACCTACATGGTCGGTGGACGCCAGTACATCATCGTGGCCGTCGGCGGCGGTACCTATTCGAGCGAGTACATCGCGTTCGCGCTGCCGGAGAGCGAACTCAAGAAGGCGACGAGCAGTGGGCAGCCGTAAGAGAGGATCCGCGCGGAACAAACGGAGCGTCGCGCTGGCGGTGGTCGGCTTGGCCATCGCCGGCGCCGGCGCAGCGCTCGGCGGGCAGAGCCCCCGGACGGTCTGGGACGGGGTCTACACGGAAGCGCAGGCGAAGCGCGGCGCCACGCTCTACGACCAGCAGTGCGCCTCGTGTCACGGGCCGGCGGGCGCGGGCGGCGGGCTCGCGCCGGCTCTCACGGGCAGCGCCTTCGCCGCGAACTACGACGGCTTGACGGTCGGCGACCTCTTCGAGCGCAACCGCCGCACGATGCCGGTCGGGGGGGAAGGGACGCTCAGCCGGGAGCAGACCGCCGACATCACGGCCTACCTGCTGCAGTGCAACGGGTTCCCGGCGGGCGAGGTGGAGCTGCCGAGCGAGGTCCACGCGCTCAACCTCATCGCGTACCTCGCCACGAAACCGAAAGAGGGAACGTGACCGGCGGTGCCGGTTGACAGCACCGCGGGAAGCGCGGAGAATGCGGCCGTCTCACCGCGCCGTTCGTGTCGGGCGAGAGCACGGAGGAGGACCCATGAGTCTCAGCCGCCGACGTTTCGTCAGTGGGCTCGCCGTGGCGTTGGGATACGCGGGCTTCCGCCCAGGGGACGTCTTCGCCCAGGGGCGCGCGGGGCAGGTTCCCGGGGCTCGCCGTGAGCCCATCGACCTCGACAAGGTCGTCAAGCTGAACAACAACGAGAACCCGTACGGGCCGCCCGAATCGGTCATGCGCGCCATGAACTCGGCCTGGAAGTGGGTCAACCGCTACGGCACGCCCGACGGCGGCCTGAGCGACGCGATTCAGGAGCTTCACGGCGTCAAGCCCGAGAACATCCTGCTCGGCGCGGGCTCCGGCGAGATCCTGGATGCGGCGGCCGTGACGTTCCTGCTGGGCGGCAAGAAGGTCCTCGGCGTCGAACCGACCTACGGGTCGGTGTACCAGCGGGCCGCCCTGATCAAGTCCGAGGCCATCAAGATCCCGTTGAAGCCCGACTACACGCAGAACATTCCGGCCTTGATCGAAGCGGCCAACCGCCATGCGTCGGAGATCGGGCTGCTCTACCTGTGCAACCCGAACAACCCGACGGGCATCATCGTCCCGAAGGACGAGGTGAGGCAGTTGCTCGACGAGATTCCGAAGGACCTGCCCGTCCTGATCGACGAGGCGTACCATCACTTCGTCGACCATCCCAGGTACGCGACCTCGATCCCGTACGTGCTCGAGGGCCGCCCGGTGATCGTCACGCGCACGTTTTCGAAGATCGCCGGCCTCGCGGCGATGCGTCTCGGCTACGGGATCGCGCCGGCAGCGCTCATCCAGCGGATGCGCCCCTTCACGACGGGCAGTCAGAACGTCCTGGTCAAGTTCGGCGGCGCGGCGTCCATCCGCGACACGGCGGCGCAGGCCACCGTCAAGGCCCTCAACATTCAGGTGCGCGAGAAGACGATGGCGGAGCTTCGCGCTTACGGCTACGAGGTGCTGCCGTCCGACACGAACTTCTTCATGGTGGGCGTCCGCCGCAATGTCCAGGACGTCGCGCAAGAGTTCAGGAAACGTGACATCCTGGTCGGCCGCCCGTTCCCGCCCATGACCGAGCACTTGCGCGTGTCGGTGGGCACCCAGGCGGAAATGACCCGGTTCATGGCGGCCTTCAAGGAGATCTTTCCGCCGGGCACGGTGTCGTCCGCCAGAAGTTAGCCGTTCGCATCGCGCGCCGCGAGTCGGCCCGGCCGGTCCTGGCGGCGAGCCGACACCTGCGGCTGATGAGCACCGGAGACGATCGACATGGGTTCGTATCGGAGGTTCAGGCGCAGCCTGCTCGTGGTCCTGACCGCACTCGGCACCGTCTCGGGGCCGGCGCTCGCGTCGGCGCCGACCGGCCCGGTCGTCGACCAGGCGCAGCCTCCGATGGTCGAGGCGCCGGAGGGAGCTCGAGCGCTCCAGCCGGCTCCGGGCCGCGTCACGGGCGTCGTCGTCGACGCCTCGGGCGCCCCGGTACCCGGCGCCGCCGTCGTGGCGGAAGTCGCCGGCGCGCCGACGCTCGAGACGACAACCGGCGCGGACGGGCGCTTTCGCCTGAACGGCCTGGCGGCGACCGAGGTCGACCTGCGGGCCTCCGCGCCGGGCTTCGACCCGGCCCGGCTCCGCCTCGTCGCATCCGGCGAAAGCGACGTCCGTCTCGTGCTCCACCCCGCGCGGCTCCATGACGTGGTGACCGTGACCGCCTCGCGCGGGGCCGTGCGTCTCGAGACGCCGGCGGCCACGACGGTCCTGACCTCGGCCGAGCTGCTCACGACGGCGGCGCCGATGGTCGACGATGCCCTCAGGAACACGCCGGGGTTCAGCCTGTTCCGGCGATCCTCCTCGCGCGTGTCGGTGCCCTCGGCGCAGGGTGTGACGCTGCGCGGCATCTCCGGCTCGGGCGCGAGTCGCACGCTCGTGCTGGCCGACGGCCTCCCGCTCAACGATCCCTTCGGCAGTTGGGTCTACTGGAACCGCGTCCCCACCGCCGCCATCGACCGGGTCGAAATCGTGCGCGGCGCCGCCGGCGACCTGTACGGCGCCGACGCGCTGGGCGGTGTCATCCAGATCCTGACGTTCCCGGCCACCCAGTCGCGGCTCCGGGCATTCGTCGAGGGGGCCTCCTACGAGACGGCGCGCGCCTCGCTGTTCGCCGCGACACAGGTTCACGGCTGGACGATGGCCGCGGCCGGCGAATGGTCCGATACCGCCGGCGCGATCCGGGTCGCCCGCGACGAGCGCGGCCCCGTGGACACGCCGGTGACGAGCGACTACCGGACGGCGTTTGCCACGGTCGGCTACGGCGCCGGCGGCCGCCGAGGGCATGTGCGGTTCGGCGCGTACGACGAAGACCGCTCGCGCGGCACGCCGCTCCTCGTCGATGACACGACCTGGCGCCAGGCGTCGGCCGAGCTGGCGGGCGGGCTGGCCGGCGGCGCCTGGCTCGTTCGCGCCGGCGGCGGGTCGCAGGCCTTCTTCAACAACTTCTCGGCGGTGTCCACCGGACGCACGACCGAGCGCTTGACTCGCGCGCAGCGTGTCCCGACGACGTTCGCGCAGGTGAGCGGCCAGTGGGTGCGGGACTGGGGCCGTCACGCGCTCCTGCTCGGCGGCGACGGCCGCCGCACGCGGGCCACGATCTACGAAACGCGCTACTCGCCTCAAGGCGTGCCCTCCGGTCCGTTCCTCGCGGGCGGCACCGAGGTCGACGCTTCCGTCTTCGCGCGCATCAGCGTGCGGGCGGCTGACCGCGTGACCGTCGTGGCCGGCGCGCGCGGCGACCTCTGGCGCTCGAGGCCGCGGGACTCGGCGGCGCCCACCCACGCGGTCAACTTCTTCAGTCCGAGCGCGTCGCTCACCTGGCAGGTCTTCTCCACCTTCGGGGTGCGCGCCGCGGCCTACCGGGCCTATCGCACGCCGACCCTCAACGAGCTCCACCGCGGCTTCCGCGTCGGCGACGTCGTCACCGACCCGAACCCGCTGCTCGACCCCGAGCGCCTAACCGGCGGGGAAGTGGGGGTGCTCCTGGCGCGCGGTCGCGCATCAGCGCGCCTCACCGGCTTCTGGAGTCATCTGGACGGCGCGATCGCGAACGTGACGTTGCAGGTGACGCCGACGCTCATCACCCGTCAGAAGCAGAATGCCGATCGGGTGCGAGCCGCGGGGTTGGAAGCCGAGGTCGACCTTCGCCCGAGCGCCCGGCTCACCCTGACCGGGCTCGCCGTCTTCACGGCGTCTCACTTCAGCCACACGCCGAAGCAGCCGGCCATCCAGGGCAAGCGCGTGCCGCAGGTGCCGACTTACCAGCTCGGCGCGAGCGTCACCTACGCGGATCCCCGTCTGCTGACGGCGTCTGCGCAGCTCCGCTTCACCGGCGCGCAATTCGATGATGACCTGAACCAGTTCGAGTTGCGGGCCTTCGGCGTCGTGGACGCGTACGCGAGCCGGTCGCTCGCGCGCCGCGCCCAGGCCTTCGTCGCGGTCGAGAACCTCTTCGATACGGAGTACGACGTCGGCCGGACGCCGGTCAGAACGGTGGGCTGGCCGAGAACGTTTCGGGCCGGGCTGCGACTCTTCCTCCCGTAAGGCTCGTCGAGCTCGGCCCGGTGTCGAACACCTCTCCTACGCCGCGGCGGCGGCGGGCACGCCGAGGACCTGGGCGAAGACCGCCGTCGCGCGCTGCATTTCCTCCATCGTTCCCAGCGAGATCCG
>FWWM01002143.1_pt1 | contig 10195 bp, 11 predicted proteins | sample 2228351 | NCBI WGS metagenome assembly FWWM01 (sample SAMEA103939774, study PRJEB20133) | metagenome
TGGGTGGTCCCCATCCCCCCGTGGTGGATCACCAAATCCAGGGTCGGGAAGATCCGGGCATACTCCACCCACTCCCGGAGGGGGAGGTCGGGCAGCGCGCGGCGCACCGCTTCCCGAAGCCCCAGGGCGAAGGGGCTCCGCCCGAGGACGACGATCGGCTCCCCACCCCGGCGCTGCACCGCCCGGGCCGCGCCGATGAAGAACGCCGGGTCCTCGGTGAAGGTGCTCCCCAGGGTGATGAGGATGCGCGGATGGGATCGAGGGGGAAGGTCCGACGGCGCCGGCGGCCGCCGGCCGCCGAAGAACCGGTTCTGCGGATCCAGGGCGATCAGGTCAGCGAACCATTCGGCGGGGAAGAAAACAATGTGGGCCCAGGGGGAGACGATCTGGGGGAAGGGATCCGCCCGCCAGAACCGCCCGGCGAGGCCGAGGCGGTCGGCGACCAGGGCCAGCCGATCCCGCGCCCGCTGGAGGTCCGCGCGGGCCTCCGGGGTGGCCGGATCGGGCCAGCGGCCGGAGGGGAAGCCCACGACGATGAGGGGAAGGTCGTAGCGCTCCGCCGCCCACGCGGCGGCGCCGGCGAACGGCTCGGCGACGATCCCGTCAGGCCGCCATACCTCGATGAGGGACCCCAGGCATCGGAGGCCCCGGGCGTGCTCCTCCGGGTGGAGCCAGGCGTCCAGGGCCCGCTCCCGCCGCCGGTGCGGATCCGCCACGGCTTCCGATCGCAGCGGCGGCTGCCATCGCCAGCCGACGGTGGGCAGGGGGGCGAAGGGCAGGCCCCGGCGGACCACGGCCTCCTGGACCAGGGGGCCGCTGGCCCAGAGCACCCGATGGCCCCGCCGGGCGAGGGCGACGGCCAGGTCGAGGTAGCCGCCGTAGTCCAGGTGGCCCCACAGGGGGACCGAGACGAAGAGCCAGCGCCGCGGCCTCATGGTCCCATCCGGATCGGCCCCCGGCCGACCTCCCGATGGCAGCGCTCGCAGGCCAGGAGGACGACCTCCCGGATCACGAAGAAGGGCTCCAGGGTTTCCCGATGGGCGGGGTGGCAATCCACGCACTGCACTGAGGTCCGGAGGTCGGGCCGGAGCAGGTCGGTGTGGAAGTGGTTCTCGAAGGCCTCGCGGGTGACCGGGTTGGGCTGCCCCGGGGGGACTCCCCCGCGGGCGGGCTCCCGGACGTGGCAGAGCCGGCATCCGGCCTCGGGGAGCCCGGGGAGGCGAACGGGGTGCTGGGGGACGTCGGGGGGGATGAACGGCGTGCGGGCGGCGTTCCAGGCCCCCAGGGCGAGGGCGCGGTGGGGGAGAGAGGAATCCCCCCGGTGGCATCCCACGCACGAAACCCCGGCGGCCGCGTGGGCGGCGGCGAGGTCCGCGGCGCGCCCCCTGCGGGCGGCGGCCGCCCGTCCCACGTAGGTGCGCTCCGGGCGGAGGTGACAGCCCGCGCAGAAGGCGTCCTGTTCCTCTGCCCGTGAGATCGTCAGCGCCGCGCCGAGCGTCCCCACCAAGGCGCCGCCCAACGCCAGCCCGGCCCATCGTCCCAGGGAGAGGCGCATCGGTTCCCCGCGCCCGCGAGCCGCGAGGGGAGGAGACGGCGGAGGCCGTCCCCCTCCGAACGAAGGTTTACTGGGAAGGTTCGCCTCCCACCACATGCTCCTCCCCCGCCTTCCGGACGCGCGCGGGGATCCGGTTGCGGAGGAGGAGGATCAGCCCAGCGGCCATGGCGATGAGGGAGAAGATCTGGGCCGTGGCAATGTTCCCGATCCGCCACGCGTCCGGCCGCAGGCTTTCCACCCACAGCCGCCCGAGGGGATACCAGATCAGGTAGAGGGCGAAGAGATCGCCCTCGCGGAGCCGGTGGCCGAGGCGGCGGTTCAGATTGAAGAGGAGGAAGAACCCCAGGGTGTTCCAGAGGGACTCATACAGAAACACGGGGTGGAAGCGGGTCTCGGGCGGCAGGGTCAGGTGCTGGGGCAGCCGGTGCTCCAGGGCGATGGGGATCCCCCAGGGCAGGGTGGTGGGGGGGCCGTAGAGTTCCTGGTTGAAGAAGTTCCCCCAGCGGCCGATGGCCTGGCCGACCAGGATGGAGGGGGCGACGATGTCCAGCCAGCGCCAGATGGGGAGGCGGTGCCGGTAGGCGTAGAGGAGGAAGCCGGCCAGCCCCCCGATCAGGGCGCCGTAGATGGCCAGCCCGCCCTCCCAGATGTAGAGGATCTTGATGGGGTTCTCTCGGTAGTAGGGCCAGCCCACCGCGCCCTCCGGGTTGGAGAACACGTGGTAGAGGCGGGCGCCGATCAAGCCCAGGATGAAGACCACCAGCAGGCCATCCCACACGTGGTTCGGGTTCTCCCCTCGCCGCCGGGCCTCCGCGGCGGCCAGCCAGGCCCCCAGCAGGAGGCCGACCATCAGCAAGAGGCCATAGGCCCGGAGGGCGAAGTTCCCGACGCACAGGATGGCTCCGGTCGTCCCCGGCGGGCAGAACATATCAGCCTCCATCGTCGGTGGAAATCCAAGCGCCCTCCATTATAATGCGATTCCGCCCCGGTTCGCGGTTCACCCACCTCCGCCCGGCGCGCCGGGAGACGCGCCCTCCGAAAAAAGAGGTCGGCCCGCTTTGGGGGCGGATCCCGGTGCCTTTCGCGCCTCAGGGCGCCCTCGGCTACAATGGACGCCGGCCGAAGGGCCGAAGGCACGGCCCCCGGCGGCCGGCTTTCGCTCCATGCTCAGGAGGCGCCGATGCTGCGCACGCGATGCCCGTATTGCGGTCGGCCGTTCTCGATCTCCCGCGAGGAGGCTGGGGCGATCCTGGCCCAGGCGAGCGTCGAGGGCGCCCGATACGGGATGCGGGAGTGCCCGTTCTGCCGCCGGCGGGTCAAGATCGGGCTGGCGGAACTGCGCCGCGTGGCCCCGGCTCCGGCGGAGGTGCCCGCTCCGGCCGCCGAGGGGCCGGAGGCCCCATCGCCGGCGCCTTCCCCCGAGGAGGAGGCAGCGGTCGAGCCGGCGGTCCTGGAGGGGCCTCCCCCCGTCGAGGCGCCGGCGGAGCCGACCCGTCGGCGAGGGAGGCGGACGGTGAAGGCCTCCGCCGCGGAGCCCCAGCCCGCGCGGCGATCGGCGAGGAAATCCACTCGGAAGACGGAGGAGGCTTCATGAACGCGGTGTCAGATCGTTGGCAGCGCCCCGAGTGGCGCGACGCCCTGGCCCTCGCCGGGGATCGGGTGGAGGTCCGGAACCCCGCCTGGATCCGGGAGGCGGGGATTGAGGAGTTGGTCCGCCAGGCGGTCTTCGGGGATCCTGCGCAGCGGATTGAGGCGCGTGGATGGATCTTCGCCATCGGCCAGGCCATGGGGATCGGCCCCGCCTCCATCCACGATCTCTACGCCGCCCGGGGCCGGGGCGAGGTCCCCCCCGTCTTCACCGTGCCGGCGATGAACCTGCGCGGGATGACCTACGACATGGCCCGCGCGGCCTTCCGGGCCGCCATCCGCCTGGATGTGGGGGCGCTGATCTTCGAGATCGCCCGCAGCGAGATCGGATACACGGACCAGCGGCCGGAGGAATACGCGGCGGTGATCACCGCCGCGGCCATCAAGGAGGGGTTCCACGGGCCGATCTTCCTCCAGGGGGATCACTTCCAGGTCTCCGCCAAGGCTTACGCCCAAGACCCGGAGGGGGAGCTCCAGGCGGTGCGGGAGCTCACCGCCGAGGCGATCGCGGCCGGTTTTTATAACATTGATATTGATACCTCCACCCTGGTGGACCTCTCGAAGCCCTCGCTGGATGAACAGCAGCGCCTGAACTACACCCTGTGCGCCGCGCTGACCCGTTACATCCGCTCCATCGAGCCGCCGGGGGTCACGATCTCCGTGGGCGGGGAGATCGGGGAGGTGGGCGGGAAGAACAGCACGGTGGAGGAGCTGCGGGCCTTCATGGACGGCTACCTCCGGCATCTGGAGGGCGCCGTGGGGATCAGCAAGATCAGCGTGCAGACCGGCACGACCCACGGCGGGGTGGTGCTGCCGGACGGGCGGCTGGCCCAGGTGGCCATTGACTTCGAGGCCCTGCGGGCCCTCTCCCGGGCGGCCCGATTGGAATACGGGCTGGCGGGCGCGGTGCAGCACGGGGCGAGCACCTTGCCGGAGGAGGCGTTCCACAAGTTCGTGGAGTGCGAGGCCTGTGAGGTGCACCTGGCCACGGGCTTCCAGAACCTGGTCTTCGATCTGCTGCCCGTGGCCTTCCGGGAGGAGATCTACGCCTACCTTCGGGCGCGCCACGCCGATGAATGGAAGCCGGGGGAGACCGAGGAGCAGTTCTATTACAAGGTCCGCAAGCGGGCGTGGGGGCCCTTCAAGCGGGCCTTCTGGGATCTCCCGGAGGGGACGCGGGCGGCCATCCGCGAGGCCCTGGAGGCCCGCTTCGCGCTGCTCTTCGAGCGCCTCGCGGTGGCGGGCACCCGCGAGCTGGTCGCCCGGTGGGTGCGGCCGGGCCCCGTCCCGCGCCCGCGGCCGGCGGCCCCCCCGCGCCGCGCCCCCGAGGCGGTCGAGGGCCTGGCCGATTAGCGGGCATCGGGGTGGCCGCCCGCGGGGGATGGGCTTCAGCGGCGGGCGCTCGCCGCCCAGAGGCCGGCGCCGATGATCAGGACGCCCCCGAGGAGGTGGGCGGGGCCCAGCGGCTCCCCCAACAGGAAGCGCCCCAACAGCGCCCCGTAGATCGGCAAGGTGTTGTAGAACATCATGGCGCCGCCCGGGCCCAGCCGGCGCACGCCCTCGTTCCAGGCCAGGAAGCCCAGGACCGTCGGGGCGACCCCGATGTGGAGCACGGCCAGGGCGACCTCCGGGCGCCCGCGGAGGGGAAGGACGAACTGCTCCGCCAGGGCGGCCGGGATCAGGAGGGGGAGCGCCAGGGCCATCGAGAGGGCGGTGGTGGAGAGGGCCGAACGGCGCGCCATCACCCGCCGCCCCAGCACGGAGTAGATCCCCCACAGGGTGAGCGCGGCCAACACCAGCAGATCCCCTATGCCGCCGTGGAGGGCTTTCCAGAAGTCCGGGCGGCCGTTGGAGAGAATGACGATCACCCCGATCAGCCCCACAAGGGCGGCGGCCAGCTGACGGAGGGAGAGCGGCTCCCGGATCAGGAGGGCGGCTAGGAGGCCGGTGACCAGCGGGCCCAGGCCGTTGATCAGGGTGGCGTTCACAGCGGTGGTGAGCCGCAGGCCCCAATACAGGGTCGGGGCGAAGAGGGCCACGCCGGCCAGGGCCATCCCGATCAGGAGCGGGGCGTCCGCTCCGGGGCGGCGTTCCGCCGGGGGGCGGGATCGCAGCAGCCATCCGAAGCAGAGGGTGGCGATGAGGAAGCGGAGCGCGGACAGCGTCAGGGGCCCGATGCTGTCACGCAGCCAGCGGCCCAGGATCATGTTGGTGGCCCAGGTGAAGGTGGCGAGGTTCACCAGCAGCAGGCCGACCCAGGCCGACTCGCCGGCCTGCCGGATCCAGCCCTTGAGGGGGAACCCGACCTCGGTTCGCTCCATTCGGCTCTGCGACGCCGTGTTATCGGAGGCGGGGGGAAAGCCGGGCGCCCCGGGCTCGCTCCTCCAGGGCGGAACGGGCTGCTGCCTCGATATACGGCAGCGCCAGCCCCCCCAGCCCGCCCCCGAATAGGACCCCGGTGATCCATCGCATCCACGAGTTGAACGACCCCAGGGCATCCCCGACGTAGAACCACGCGGGCAGGCGCCCGCCCGTCAGCATCACCAGCCAGGCGTTGTCATACCGGAACCCCCGCTCCCCGATCCCATACAGCAGGTCGTTGACGAAATGAGAGGTGCCGTCCAGGGCCATGGGGAGGGCCAGGAGGAGGAAGACGCCGAAGGGCAGGGGACGCCAGCGGCGGCCGCTCAGCGCGTAGAGGAGGGCCACGGCCCACAGGCTGGTATACATCGAGATCATGCGGTCGGACCAGGCGACTTTGTATCCGAAGGTCGGGTTGCCGATGAAGGCCCGCAGCTGCAAGGGGTTTTCGTAGGGCCAGACCTGGCGGATCTCGCTCAGCGAATACATCGGCTTGAGCCCGAAGAGGAAGAGGGAGCGCTGGGGCAGCTGGTGGCAGAAGAGGCTGTAAAAGTCATACAGCCAGCGCCCCGGCGTCTCCCATCCCCAGTGCATCCACACCGGGGCCAGCCAGGGGAGGCCGACGAACAGCCCATAGCCGACCAGGAAGACCCAAATCCACTCCCGCAGGAGCCACCGCCCGATGCGCGCCGAGCGCGACGGCGGGGCCTCCGGGATCCATCCCTCCGGATCGCGCTCCCAGACGCGGGGATCCATCCGGGCCGCCTCGCCCGGGGAAGACGCCATCGCGCAGACCTCCGCGCCGGCCTGAGTGTATATAACGCGTATATTATGATAACCGCAAACGGGAATCCATGCAGGAGGTCCGCGATGCGGCTCCCGTTCTTCGGCCCCACCTTCGAGGAGATGCGAGATCCCTCGTGCCAGCCGCCGGAGGTCCGCGCCCGCGCCCTCGCCGCCCGGGAGCGCGACCCCCTGGATCCCTATAACCTCTTCCACATCACCTGGCGCGACCCGTCCGGCCGGATCTATTGTGAGGTCCTGCCCTCCGCCCTGACCGGGGTGGAGGCGCCCATCGCCGTCCTCTACGCCAAGGACTTCCCCACCGGTTCCCACAAGGTCGGGGCCGCCTACTCGATCCTGATGGAGAAGGTGCTCCTTGAGGGGCTGCGGCCGGGGGAGCATGTGCTGGTCTGGCCCTCGACAGGGAACTACGGGATCGGTGGGGCGTGGGTGGGAGGGCGGATGGGGTTTGAGGGGATCGTGATCCTCCCCGAGGGGATGAGCCGCGAGCGCTTCGAGCTCATCGCGACCTACGGCGCCCGGGTGATCAAGACCCCTGGCTCCGAGAGCAACGTGAAGGAGATCTACGACAAGTGTAAGGAGCTGGCCGCCGCCGACCCCCGGGTGCGCATCCTCAACCAGTTCAGCGAGCTGGGGAACTATCGCTTCCATTATTATGTGACCGGCAACACCATCGTCGAGCTGGCGGCGCAGCTCCAGCGGCAGGGGATCGGGAACGGGCAGGTCGCCGTCTTCGTCTCGGCGATGGGCTCGGCGGGGACGATCGGCGCGGGCGATCGGTTGAAGCAGGTTTGGCCGACGTGCCGGATCGTCGGCCTGGAGCCGATCCAGTGCCCCACCCTCTACATGAACGGCTACGGGGTTCATGATATCCAGGGCATCGGCGACAAGCACGTCACCTGGATCCACCACGTGATGAACATGGACGCCCTCATGTGCGTGGATGACCTCTCGTGCAAGAAGGGCCTGCAGCTCCTGACCGAGGAGCCCGGCTGGAAGGTGTTGGCCCGCTGGGGGGTTCCGGAGGAGCAGATCCACCGCCTCTCGCAGATCTTCGGCATCAGCGGGATCGCCAACGTCCTGGGGGCCATCAAGGCCGCGAAGTTCTACCGCTTCGGGCCGAAGGACCTCATCGTCACCGTGGCCACCGACAACATCGAGCGGTATCGCTCGGTGATGGCTGATCTCACGCGGCGATACGGGCCGATGGATGAGACCGAGGCCACGGTGCGCCTGGTCCACATCTTCCACGGCCAGGGGCTGGATTGGATCCAGGAGGGCACGCAGGAGAACCGCCGCCGCTGGCACAACCTGAAATACTTCACATGGGTCGAGCAGCAGGGGCGGACGGTTGAGGAGCTGGACGCCCAGTTGGATCCGGAGTGGTGGGAGCGGGAGCAGGCGCGCATCCCCGAACTGGATCGGATGTGGCGGGAGGCCCGGGGGTTTTGAGGCCGGGCCCGGCCCCCAGGGGGGCGCCTCGCGGCGTTCGAGCCCTTTCTCACTAAATCCACCGGGTGAGGATGGAGGTGGGGATGTCCCACCCCGATGAGCCCCTTCCGGCTCCCCATCCTCGAGGCGGGGGGGTCGGCGAAGGATCCGCGGTCGCCGCTTTCTTCGATGTGGATTACACCGTGCTCTCGGTGAGCTCGGGGGGGCAGTGGATCCGCTACCTGCGCCGGAGCGGCCGGATGACCGGGTCGCTGGGGTGGGCGTTCCTCTGGCTGGGGCTGCGGTATTACCTGGGCGTGTTGGATTTCCCCCACGCCATCGCGCGGCTGACGGCGATGGTCGCCGGGATGGATGCGGAGGCCTTCCGGGAGGAGACCCGCCGGTGGTTCGAGGAGTGGGTGCGGCCCTACATCGCGCCGGGCGCGGTGGCGCGCATCGCTTGGCACCGCGGGCAGGGGCATCGGGTGGTCCTCGTCTCCGCCGCCACGGAATACGTCGTGCGCCCGCTGGCGGAAGCGCTGGGGATCCCGGACTACCTGTGCACGCACTTGGAGGTGAGGGATGGGCGCTTCACCGGGCGGGTGGTGGAGCCGCCATGCTACGGCCCCGGCAAGGTCTACTGGGCGGAGCGCTACGCGGCGGCGCACGGGGTGGATCTCTCGCGGAGCTATTTTTATTCCGACAGCTACACGGATCGCTATCTCCTGTTGCGGGTCGGCCATCCGGTCGCCGTGAACCCCGATCCCCGCCTGCGGTGGCTGGCGCGGCGGCGGGGATGGCCCATCGAGCGCTTCTATTGAGGCGGCCACCCGCCCGCCTCTGGGCCTTCCATCCATGGTGGCCTAGGGAGACCGCGATGCGGGCCTCCGGCCGCTCCTCCCATCCCAACCCCGCCCGGGAGATACAAGGGGAACGTCTCCCGGAGCTCCCGGCCGCTGTATTCCAGCCCCAGCATGAAGAGGAGGATGATGGATCCGATCTCGGCCGTAGTGTGGACGAAGGCCTCGCTGAAGCGCAGGGGGGCAAGCCCCCCTCGCCGAAGGACAGCCCGGCCAGGAGGATGAGGGGGATGGGGGAGAACCCCAGGTGATACGCCGCGCGATGCAGCAGGGCCAGGCCGATGAAGATCACCCCCAGCTCGATCAGGGCCATCCGGGCCTCCAGGGGCGTTCGAACGAAAGAGGGCGGGTCGCCGGCCCGCCCTCTTTCCTCGCGCTTTCCCGGTCTGCCGCCGCGCGGCCGTTCACTCTGGGTAGGTCGGCCCGGCGGTCAACGGCCCGACGCGGTTCCGGAATTCCACCCGGCTCCACCCGCAGCGGGCGCAGGCGACCCGGATCTCTTCGACGTAAGGGTCGTGTTCCTCCGGCTGGAGGATCGCCCAACGGATCCGGCTGCCGCATTGGGGGCACGTCGGGGTGATCAGCCAGGCGTAGATCCCCGGCGGGTGGATCCAGGCCAGGACGGTCGCGGCCAGGGCCAGGATCACGCCGATCTGGGCCGGCCCCTGGGGCCGGAGCCCGACCCCGATCCCCACCCAGATCAGCGCCAGGACGGCGATGAACCAACGCACATATGGATAGCGGATGAACAGCATGGACGCCTCCCATCGCGAGGATCAGCAGGGCGGGCAACGGAGGCCCCTGCCGAGGCGGCCTCCCCGCCCCTTCAACATCATCCCCCTCTTCCCCGCGGCCCCAGGGCGGCCGGGGAGGGAATCGCTTCAGCGGAGCCGGTCCGGGAGCGGGAGGCGGGGACGGGCTCCGGGCCTCATCCTTTCTTCGCGTTGTTGGTGAAAATCGGGAGATGCCCCAGGGAGATGATGTGGCGCCACTTGGCCCGCTCCCCTTCCGTGAACACCGCCGCCTCCGCGACCACAATGGCGCTGGCCTTGTTCATCAGCAGGCGCATCGCCTGCAGGGTGGATCCGGTGGAGATCACGTCGTCCACCAGCACCACCTTCCGCCCGCGGACCAGCTCGATGTCCTTCTCGTCCAGGTAGAGGGTCTGGGGCTGCCCGGTGGTGATCGAAAGGGTCTCGGCGCTCAGGGCCTCGCCCATATAGGGCTTGTAGCTCTTGCGCAGGATCACGTAGGGGAGGCCGGTCTCGATGGAGAGCTGGTAGGCCAGGGGGATGGCCTTGGCCTCCGGGGTGACGATGACCTCCGCCTCCTTCGGGATATGTTTCGCCAGCTCCTTGGCCGCGGCCAGGACCACCTCGGTGTCCCCGAGCATGTTGAAGATGGCGATCCGCACGCCGGGGGCGATCTCAAAGAGGGGAAGATGGCGGGTCAACCCGGCGATCTCCACGGTGTAGGTCTCGCGCTTCGGGCTCATCCGGCCTGCCTCCTGCCAGGATGCCGAGGCTATTATACCAGA
>FWWM01017894.1_pt1 | contig 10195 bp, 9 predicted proteins | sample 2228351 | NCBI WGS metagenome assembly FWWM01 (sample SAMEA103939774, study PRJEB20133) | metagenome
AAAGTATTTGCTCCAAATCAGATATTTTTGCTGGATAGTAATAAAATTCATTGGCTGTCCTTAACAAACAGTCCTTGAGTTCAGCCTTTATGTAATAAACATCTGATGAAAAAACTATTTTGTATGAACCATCAAAATCCCTTACTAAGAACGACTTACTCTTTCTTTTCATATAATCCTTTGCTCTTTCAATAACTCTTTTTATCTCATCGGTGGAGTATGGCTTCAGAATGTAGTCTATAGCTCCAACTTTGAAAGCATCAATCGCATAATCAGGAAAGGCTGTAACGAATACTATGAAAATATTTGGATTGATTGAGTTAACTCTTTGTGCGAGTTCAAGTCCTGACATTTCAGGCATTTTAATATCAACAAATGCAATGTCAAAGTCTCTGTTTTTTTCAATCTCCTTTAAGAAAGCACTTACATTAGTGAATGCTGAGATGATAATTTCTCCAACTTTTTTCAGCTCAATTTTTAGCCTTTCAACTGCCAATGGTTCATCATCTATAACTAATACTTTCATCTTCTCTTGAACCTCATCTTAAATTCGGTTTTCTCAGCAATACTCCATGTTAAGCTTCCATTAAGTAAAATTCTTAGTCTTTCAGAAAGATTTTTAAGTCCAGTGCCAAGTCTGAGGGAGTCAATTTTTCTTCCATCGTTTATAACTCTTATCTCTACATTGTCCTCATCTACGGTGGCTTTAATTTCAATGTTAAGAACTTTGTCAGGCAGTAGTCCGTGTTTTATGGCATTTTCAACAAGAAGCTGAACTGAAAATTTTGGTACATGAAAATCAAAAGCCTCATCTGGATATATTACATTAATTTTTGAACCAAATCTTATGTTTTCCAAGTAAACATAGTCCTTAATGTTTTCAATTTCTTCCCTAAGCGTGATTAATGATGACTCATTCATAAGTCTTCTCAAAAAATGACTTAGCTTTATCAAAGCATCAACAGCTCTTTGTTTATCAATTTCTACAAGTGCAATTATTGCATTAAGTGTGTTGTGAATAAAATGAGAGTTTAGCTGAGTTTCAAGGCTTTTAAGTCTGCTTTCAAGAAGCATCTTTTCAGTTTTCTCTTTGTTCGCTTTCATCCTCACGATAAGAAAGAGAAGGAGGCCAATAAGATAGTTAAGAACTCCTGTAAGAACAGAGAACAAATAAGGGTTTTCAGAGACAATATAAGGCATTGGCATTTTTAATTCTGAGACTATCCAAAGGGCTAATGTAAATCCAAAGAAACCTGCAGAAAAGGAGAAAAATGCTGCAAAAATCCACCAAATGAGCTTATTTTTTATTTTTGGAAGTATGAAATGATTATTTAGACTTACAAGAGAAAAAGACATAACTCCAAGACATCCTCCGAGTATCACTCCTGCAGTCAATCCCTGAATTCCTGAAAGTCCAGCCACCTCATACACGATGAAACATAAAAGGCTTGCGATTATGATACTTAAAAAAACTATAAAAATCCAATCCCTTAGACCTATTTTTAATTCAAATTCACTCAAAATCTAATCCTCTTATCAAATTTAACACACCGATGCTAACACCAATCCAACCCTGATATGCAAAGCTCATATCTCCAACCAGATATAAATTTTTAAAGGGAGTGAAATTTTGCGGAATTCTCCAGAAAGTGTTTTTCCTTGTTATAGGAATTCCACCCTGAGAAATTCGTCCAAGATATCTTTTAAAAGTTACTGGAGTAGATAGAAGGCAATACTCAATGTTATCTTCTTTTAAGCTTAGATATTCAGAGAGAACTTTCTTCATCTCCCTTGTCTTTTCAGACTTCGCTTTATTGTACTGCTGTTCTGTTAAATATATCCAATCCTTGTAGGCAACATGGGTTGAAACAGTAAATGTTGTCTCCTTTCCGTAAGGCATAAAAGAGACAAAATAGGTGTTAAATTTTTTTGTTTTATGATTATTCTCAGGGATTAAATAAAAGCAGTGCTCTGGCTTTATTCCCTTTAAAACTCCATACAAAACACATGCTCCCTTGTCTGATATCCTATTTTTAAATTTTGACAAATAATTTTTGATTTTTTCATCTTCAATGATTTCAAGGTTCTCAAGAAATGGAAAGGCAAGAATTAAATGGTCGTAACATTCTGAGCCAATGTCAGTTTCAATTACGAACTTTTTATTTGACATACTGATCTTCTTTACAGGATTTTTTAGATACACTGAAAAACCATTAAAAAGTTCTTTAATTATCTCTCCCATTGGCTTTTCAGGATAGGCAATTCCAGTGAATGGATATCCAAGAGCAAGAAACATGGTAAGAGCATTAACCTCATCAATATCAGCCTGAGCAGTAACAATAATGTGAGCTCTTATAAAATCAACATAATCCTGAGTTAACGAGTTTCCGTAAAAGCTCTTTAATACATTCATTGCAGGCAGAAAATAATATTTTGCAAATTTCATAATAGAGAGTAAATTTTTAATTTCTCTTAAGGGTTTATAAAAATTGATGTGTGAGCTAAAATTTCTTAGAATTTCAACCGTAACACTGCAGACTTCTCTCCAAAATTTTTCGTGTCTTAAGTTAGGAAAAGCCTTTGATATTTCTTCAATAGTTTTTTCTAAGCTCAAATATCTTTTTACACTATAATCTTTGCCCACTACTACGATAGATGGCTCAGCTATCCTTCCAGAAAAACTTTTTCCAAGTTTTTTAAGAATTATGTCAACGGGATAGCCCTCTATAAGTCCCGGAAGTGTGGTTGCTGCAATGTTAAAAACTCTTCCGTCTCTCATGTAGCTTCCTGAACATCCACCTAAATTTTCAGATTTCTCAAAGACTTCAATTTCTATTCCTTTTTTGCTAAGCAAAGCTCCTGTGAGAAGCCCTCCTATTCCAGCTCCAATAATTCCGGTCTTTTTCATTTTTCCTCTTTTGCCTTTTTTCTTTTTGCTTTATCCTCATACATCAGGATATCCACCTTATTGAGTAACTCCTCAAGATTTGTATCTACATTCGGATCAATTTCAAGTAATCCACACCCAAAGGTCAATATGCTACTTACTTCTTTCATATGATTTCTTATTCTTTCCATAACTAATTCCACATCTGCCATTCTGGCATTTATGAAGAGAATTAAAAACTCATCTCCTCCAAATCTAAATACATAGTCGTAGTCTTTTCTGACATTCTTTAAAAGAATAGAGGCAAATTTTTTAAGCAATTTATCTCCCTCTACATGCCCAAAATTGTCATTGATGAATTTAAAGTGATTTAAATCAAGGAAAGCCATAACGAGCCTGTAGTTTTGCCTTCTTGCTTGAGTAATCTCCCGATTGAAAACTGAATAAAGATACCACCTGTTGTATAATCCAGTTAAAGGGTCTAAGAGAGCTAATTTTTGTAATTTCATATTAAGTTCTTTTAAAGAATTTGTCACTGTCTCAAGCTGAATGTTTTTCTTGTATAGCTCTCTTTGGGTATTCAACAATTCGTTATTTAACTTGCTCATTTCATTAAGCAGTTCAAAATATTTTTTCTGAACAAAACTCTGCTCCTCTTCTGCTCTTTTTAGTTCAAGTCTGCAAAGATTAATTTTTTCATTCTCTATTCTGAAAAACTCCTTTTCAAGATTGCTATTCAGAAATTCATCTCTTCTTATCTCTAAGAATACTTTTTCCTCTGATATTTTTTTACGAAATATATACATTCTTTGTATACTTGAAGGATTGCTTATAGTTAGCGTAAAATCAACCTCTTCCTTATTGAGAGCAATATCTAAAAGTTGTTGGGCTAAGTCCTTACAAATTTTTTCAAATATTGAATAGAGATTAGCATCCTCTGGTCTTTCTATGAGAGCAAGTGAATCATTGAGTATCTCCAATTTTTTATCATCTTTCGAAAGCACTAAAGTGCTCACTTTATTTTCACTCATCTATGATTCTCCCAATACGGATTTAATGTCCTCTGTGTCTATTGCATAGCCATCTGCTCCTAATTCGCGATATAGATTTTCGTTAATAACAAAGGGCCTTCCACCTACTATAATTTTTATCTCCTTGAGAGTTTCATTTTTCTTAAGATTAAAAATCATTTCCTTAAGATTTTTTATATTTTCATCCCAAGACACAGACAGCAAAATAATCCTTGCCTTTTTTCTAACCGCATACTCTATCAATCTATCTAATGATGACACTGAACCGATGTAGTAAGTGTCGTAGCCATCTAATTCAAGAAGGTCACATATCATCCTAATACCCATTTCATGAAGCTCTCCCTTTGCGCATGCTCCAACAATAGAAACCCCCTTATGGTTGCCAGTTATAACATAGGGATACATCTTGAGCATAATTAACTGGGTTGTTGCAGTAATGTAGTGTTGCTCTCCTAATGTAATTTTTCCTGAATTCCACATGAACCCTGCCTGATATAAAGCATCCCTTAGGATTTTTAAGTAGATTTCCTTGATGGTTATATCATTCCTTAATAGCTCAATGATAAACTCAAATGCTTTGTCCCTCTCTCCTTTGAGAGCAAGTCTTAAGTACTCTTCCCTGTATTGTTTATAGGCGTCTAAATTGTCTATGTTTTTTTCATAGTTTGAAGAGGTTAGAAACTTAGCTGAGATGTCTATTATCTTACTGATATCCTTCTCTATAAACTTTCCACATTTGTTCTTAAGGCAGTTACACAACTCTTTTAGGATAAAAATGAACCTTTCCTCAGATATTCCGTATCTATTTATTTCTTCTTTAAGGGATGACAAGAAACCAATAAATAGAATTGGAGAGTCTAATCTTATTGACTGAATTATGTAAGAGGCACAATCTTTTAGTAAAAACCTTAGGTTAGCTCTTGCCTCATCAATAAGATTTTCTGAGCAATTAAGTTTTCCCAGTTTTTGTTCACATGTGGATATAACTTGCTCCATCTTCAATTTATTGCTCCCTTTAAAGACTTTAATTATTGTCTTACAAGCTCATCATGGGCATTCCCATATCAACCTATGGCTTATTCCAGACAAGCTTTTTTAAAATTAATATCTTTTATTGGTTCAGGCATTGGTTTTCCGAACAGATAACCCTGAGCCAAAGGAATGTCAAGGGAGGATATAACCTCAAATTCCTCCTTTGTTTCTACTCCCTCAGCAAGGGCAATAATTCCTAAATCTTTAGAAATATCTGCCAAAGACTTCACAATAACCCTTTGATGAGGATTTTTATCAACATTTCTTATGAGTTCCATGTCTATCTTCATATAATCCGGCTTAAGTTCCTTTAACATCAGGAGGCTTGAAAATCCAGAGCCCGTGTCATCTAATGCTACTTTCAATCCGTTTAGTCTATAATAATTAAAAATACTGCTTAAATGGCTGACATTTTGAACTCTCTCAGTCTCTATTACCTCAAATACAACCAATGTGGGATCAATTTTTAACTGCCTAAGAGCATTCATTGTTGTTGCCAGACAGAATTCCGGATTGTAGATTGAAGCCGGATTAAAGTTGATGAAAATGTGAACATCATTAAGCTCATGTTTCTTAGCACTTCGCAAAGCCTGTATCCTACATTGCCTGTCAAGATTAAAAATCATGCCTGTTTTTGATGCTAAAGTAAACATGTCACAGGGATTCATTATGCTTCCATCTTTTTTTATTCCGCGGGCAAGGCACTCATAGCCATAGATTTTAAAGTTCTTGACATCTATTATGGGTTGAAAGTAAAAAGTGATACTCTCATTGTCTAAAATCCACTTTAAATCTAATCCCTTGAAAAAAGATATCCAATAGGACAGGGGCTTAAATTTGGTTATGCTGTCTATTCCTAATTCTTCTCCCTCCTTCAATGGAAGGACTTTAATGTTTTCAAATTCAATTTCAGTGAATGAACTATCTTTTGTGATTGTACTGACAAAAAATTCTAACTCTCTTGTTATTACTTCTAAGTAATTTTGAAAATTGTTGATTTCAAAAATACTACCTAACCTATAGAGAATTTTTTGAAGCATGTATTCATGGGATGCTGTGATGATGAGTCTGTTATATCCATTTGGTATTTCTGGCGTTGTAGTGCATACTTTACACTCCATAGCCACCTCCTTGTTTACTCATAGGCTTTAAATTTTCTTAGCTATTACAACATAAAGAGGATCAGAAAATAGGGTACAGCCAAAGTATTTATCATCGTATGGTCTTCTCCAGCCTCTGTATGAATAGGTTACAAAATCAGTAAACTTATTAGTTTTTCTCAAAATTTCTATTACATAACCCATTCTTTCAAACTCGTGAAGGTCTATCCAAAGCCTAATTACCTTTGGAGGAAAATATCTATTTGAAAAGCTAAAACTTACTTTACCATCTTTCTTAAGCACTCTGGCAATTTCATTGGCAATCTCAACTGGATGTGTTATATACTCAACAGAAAGATCACATACAACCCAATCAAAGGTTTCATCAGGAAATGGAAGCACAGGCTCTTTGTTTATATCTTTTACAATAAAATCCTTAAGCATCTTGTTATTTTTCATCTCCTCTGCATTGAGTCCAAGCCCTGTAATCTCAAGGTTTAATTCCTCTGGAAGGTGTGATTCATAACTGCTCATTAGGTCAATCACCTTTGAGTTGGCAGGAATAACTTTTCTGTAAAGCTCAACAAGATTTGCATGGCACTGTCTGTCTATATGATAGGTAAAACGAGGTTCTTTATAGAATACTTCGTCGTCAGTTTCATCTGCTCTTAAAAAGCTTTCTCTTTTTTCAATTTCAAAGTCTGTTGATTTACCTTCCACAGGCACTTGCATTCCAGGTCCATATTCAAATGGCATATTACACCAAGCTCTGCATTCTCCACCTGCAATTGGTGCAATTTCTATAATATCTATAATTTTCCCCTTGAGATTAATATCATACTTTGCAACAGGATTATTGATGTCAATAAGAATTTTAGAGTCGTATATATCAACTACTCTTGCTGGATTCATGTTCTCTGGAAAAACATTTGCTAATCCCCCAAAAAAGCCCAATGGATAAAATCTGCCTATTTTAGGCTTAACTGTAAAAAGAAAAGGTTTCACAGGACGAAAGCTATCGTATGGAACTTCAAAGATGTTTCCTTCGTCATATTTGAAAAGTTCACCTGTTTTGAAATTCAGATTGAACTCATCACCAACTTTTTTTCCTATCAAGTTTTCTCTTAATTTCGCAGGCATAACATCCCAGTCTCTCCACATGTTAATTTTGCAAAGGTAATTTTCTTTGTGTTTACCTATCCATGAATCCCAAGAAAATTCAAAGGATGTAGTTACTTTACTTTTTTCTTTTACCTTTTTCATAGCACACCTCACAATATTTTTTAAATCTAACTTTTAAAAGAGGTTATTTTGTATGCATTTTTTGTAATTTCATACCTTATCACATACCTAAAAATACAGATATAAATCAAATAATTGCTATAATCATTCAGGATGCCGAAGCAATCCCGTTCTTTCTTGAAAAATGACGAGATTGCTTCGCACCCTTCGGCTGCGGAGCCTGTCGCGAGCCAAAGGCGTGGCGACCAATCACAATGATTTCGTAAGTGCAAAAAAGACAAAAATGCTTCAGGACTAAAGTCTTTCCCAATTACAAAAAAAGGGATTGCAATGATAAGAAATACTTTGTCATGATAAACAATTCAATATCCAAAATCCAAAATTCACCATGCACCATCCACCAATCACTATGCACCAATGAGAAGCTGACTCCCCTTATTCGGAGACTCGCAGTGACTTTCTCTTTAGTCGTCACGAGGCTTACAAAGCAAGTCGAAGCGTCTCTCTTAGCTCGTTGAAGAATTACCAAGCTTTCGCTCGCAACAGAAGGGCTTGCAGTGACGAGTTTCTATCTATCTTTGTGTATTTGACAAACAACCACAAATATATGTTATTTTTAATGAACGGGGCTGTAGCTCAGTTGGGAGAGCGCTTGAATGGCATTCAAGAGGTCGGGGGTTCGACTCCCCTCAGCTCCATACTTAAAAATCAATGACTTGCCTGCCTGAGACATGCTTACTTACCTGCCAAACTATGCAGTAAATATGTAGTTGATTTTTTGTTTATATGGCTGTCAAGGATGTCTACTGCTCTGCTCATGTGTTCAGGTGCAAGGTGTGAATATCTCAAGGTCATGGTTATGCTTTTGTGTCCTAAAAGCCTTGATACTGTTGTTAAGTCTACTCTTGCCATTACAAGATGGCTTGCATAGGTGTGTCTCAAGTCATTAAATCTAAAATTCTTTATCCCTGCACGCCTGCAAGCACTATTGAAACTTCTTTTGATATCTAAATATTTTTTACCTGTATCAGGATTAACAAAAATATAATCAGTATCAAGTCTTCTTTTTGCGTAAAGCCGTCTCATCAGGTCTTTAACTGCTTCATTCAATGGTATTTCTCTCCTTTCGCAATTTTTCGTATCCTCAAGAAAGATAAGACCATGTTTAAGGTCTACATGTTCCCATTTGAGATTTAATATTTCTCCCTTGAGCATTCCTGTATGCAAAGCAAGAAAAACAATTAGATATAAGTGATTATCACACATTGAAAGTAACTTTTGAATTTCATCAACACTTAAAAATCTTAACCTCTTAACTTCTCCTTTAAGAAGTTTAACTTTCTGAGTTTGTTCGTATTGTTCTTTTGATATCAGATTCCATTCATATGCTTTCATAAATGAGTGTTTAACTGTATTCATAATTCTATTTACCGATGCTGTTTTTCTTCCATTGATTAATTGAGATTGAAGTAAATTCAGCTCTCTGGTAGATATTGAATTAAGGGGACTGTTTAAAAAACAATCAGGAAGAATTCGTAAAAAGTATTTCTTTGTCTTGTAAGCTTTTTGCCTTTTACTGTACCATTTGAGATACTCTTGATAAAACTCTTTATACAGCAAAGGATTAGTCTCTGTTTCTGCCTTTTGAGTGTCTGGGTTTTTCAGCTGCATCATTACTTCAAGATAAATTTCCTGAGTTTTCCTTTTATCTGTTGTCTTTGTTGAAATTCTGTGTTTTTTCCCGTTATGGGTAAAAGATATCCACCATGTTTTTCCACGCCTATAAAGCCCCATCATTCACCTCCAATAATGAGGCTTTAATACTGGATTTGTCAATGAGCGGTTTTAGATATGATACAAAATATGATAGGTTATTTTGCAATTTTGGATGTAATCCCCTTGACTTTGTCTTTAACCTCATCGTCTTGGATTTTACAGGTAAGCCTTTGTTGTATAAATCGTTCTACATCTACAGCTCTAAACCTTACTCTTTTTTCAACTCTGACAAAAGGCAGGTATCCTTTTTCCATGTAATGGTAAAGATTGCGTTTACTGACTTTTAAGATTTTAGCTACTTCCTCAGGTGCTAAGAGTTCTTGCACTGTTGTCGTCATATCTTTGTATTAACACTTAGAGAATGCTTACAATTTTTTTAACTTCATCAAATTCAAAAATATCTTTAACCAGTCTGTCCCAGACTGATATTTCTACTTCAATGTTTGTCTCATTTATTTTCTTTATAACTCCAGAGAAACCCTCGTATGTGCCCTTTATAATTTTTACAGGGGCTCCTTCTTTAAAGTTTTTGAAAGGTTTAATAAGTGGAGTCAGTGAGTCAAACCCTTTAAGCATTCGTTTGTATTCTTTGCTTTCTTCAATATGTATGTGTCTTTTTATGTCTGCTGGTATGTGTTTAGATGGATCACGCATGACAATGATACATTCAGGAAATTCTGTATCAAGAACAAGAAAGCCAGCTTTAGAAAGAAGTGAACGAAAAATTTTAATGTATTTTGTGTGCTGAACGTAACTAATGTATGCCATAGTGCAATATTACTTTTTCTAAAGCCATGAGAAAAAATTTAAAGGGAATGAAAATTATAGAACCATTTCGGCAGTTCAAATGAAGTGTTTTTCAGTAAAGAAGAAAAACTTTGAGAATTTTATTTTCCATTCCATATAGTTCAAATGAAAACTTTCAATCTAAAAAATGATGCAGGGTAATTGCATAATTTTCATTCCATATAGTTCAAATGAACTTGAAGTTCTTATATGGTCAATGATAGACTGGATACATCAACTATGTTCTCAGCAAGATATCTGTAGTAAAGTGGATGTTTGTCCTTTCTATCAACCACACATAAAAGCTTTATTTGCTTGTCTATATCACCATCGTGATATCC
>FWWM01017900.1_pt1 | contig 10194 bp, 9 predicted proteins | sample 2228351 | NCBI WGS metagenome assembly FWWM01 (sample SAMEA103939774, study PRJEB20133) | metagenome
TAGCGTGGGGACGCTGGCTACCCCCACGCCACGGGCAGATGCACGCCGTGCCCCGATCCGGCGCCCCGCGGCCGCCGAACCCATGAAGCCGCAGGGGCCGCACCTGCCGGTGCGGCCCCCGCTCGCACACGCCTGCGGGACTTACCGGGGCGGCTCGGGCGGCAGCAAGCCGAACATGCGGAAGGCCGGGAACAGCGGTTCCAGGCGCTCGGCCCGGCGAATCGCCGCCAGCCGCTGGGCCTGCTCCGGCGTGAGGAGGGCGTCGAACCCCTCCAGGTACGCCCGGTGCACCGCTCCCATCTGTTCGCGCAGCCCCTTGCCCTGGAGCACCAGGGTCCCCACCGCGGTGGCATCGGGGTTGTCGCTGCGCAACAACCCGGCGAGCTGTTCCTCGGTGGCGCGGAGCTGTTCGCGCAGCGGCGTCAGGGCGGCCTCCTGGGTCTCCAGGAGCCCCTTCCACTGGTCCACCTGCTCGGGGGTGAGGGCGAGGAAGCGCGCCACGGCTTCCATGCCGCGCTCCCGGATCGGCCCTTCCTGGGCGAGGACAGGAACAGCCACAGCCACGGCCAGCAGTACCACGACGAAACGTTGCATCACCACGCTCCTTTCCGGGATCCTCGACGGATCGCCTCACAACCGCGGACGCAGGGACCGGGGGCCCATGCCATCGCGGATGTCTTTCCCTCGTTCGCCTTCGCGCACCCACTCGCGGGTGAGTTCCTTGAGCCTCTCCCACTGGCGTGCGGTCAGCACCTGCCGCACTGCCAGGAGCATCTCGAAACGGTGCGTTTCCATCCGCATCCGCGCCTGCTGGAGGGCGGCAAAGGCGCTGCGAACCGCCTTGGCGTCGAAGGGTTCCCGGTCCGCCGCGGCCCGCAGATCGATCTCCGCCTTTTCCACCGCCGCCTTGAGGTCGACGAGCTCCCTGGCGTGGGAGAGACTTGCAGCTTCGAGCTGCTCCCGCTGCTCCGCCGTCAGGACCAGTTCCTCGGCGACCCGCGGACGCTCCCACCAGCGGCCGGGCGGTACTTGCAGCACTTGACCGTGGCCAGGTAGGGGCTCCAGCGTCGCCAGCATGCCGACCGTAAGTGCAAGCGGGCCGATTCTCATGACACGCCTCCCTTCGTACGCCCCGCACCCTCGGGGAGCAAGGTGTCGAGCAGCTCCGACGGCGCCAGCGCTGCCAGCGGGTCGCGCGCCAGCACCGCGTCCACCTCCTCGAGCACCACCTCGACATCCACCACCTGCCTGAACGCCTGCCTCGTTCGCGTGGCGGGGAGCAACAGCACGAGGAACAGCACGGCTGCCGCGGCGAACCACCACCGCTGTCGGTGCCGGCGCGGCTGTCCCCACACCGCCAGGGCCTGCTGCCGCAGCACGGCCAGCACCGCTTCCGACGGCAATTCCTCGCGGGTCGCCGCCACCGCGGCCAGGAAGTGCGCGCGCCGCCTCCGGCAGAGGAGACACTCGCCGAGGTGGGCCTCGGCCTCCCGGTCCACGTCCAGCCCGGCCAGCAGGCGGTCGAGCTCGTCGTCGCGCAGATGTCGCCCGTTCATGGCATGGCCTCCTCGACGGCGGCGCGCACCCGGTGCACCGCCCGGTAGAGGTGGGTCTTCACGGTGCCCACGTCGACCCCGAGAATGGCGGCAATCTCGTCCAGGTCCAGCTCGGCGAAGAAGCGCAGCGTGAACACCTCGCGCTGGCGCTGCGGCAGCCGGGCCACCTCCCGCCGGACGAGCCTCGCCGCTTGACGCGCCATGGCCACCCGCTCGGGGTCCGGCTCCTCGGCGTGCGTCCGGGCCAGGGGGTCCTGGGTCTCGTCGTCGGCGTGCTCCAGCGGCAGGAACGGCACCAGCCGCCGGCGCCGCCACCGGTCGCGACAGAGGTTCACGGCAATGGCCGCGATCCAGCTCGCAAAGGAGCCCTCGCCGCTGTACGACCCGAGCCCCTGCAACGCCCGGAGCAGTGTTTCCTGCACCGCCGCCTCGAAATCGTCCTCGCGCGGCACGAGGTGGCGGCAGACGCGGGCCACCGTGGCCTGATGGCGGACGAGGAGCGCCTCGGCCGCCTCGCGGTCGCCCGCAGCGGCCGCCGCCACGAGGGCGTGCTCGTTGTCGTCGTCCACCAGCGCACCCTTCCGCACCGCCGTCGCCATGTCCTTGGAGACGGGCAGCGCCACCTTCGGTTGACAATACCCCATCCGCCGGGCACTCTCCGCGCCATGCGGCGACTCGACCTCGATACCAGTTGGGGCACGCTACGCGTGGCAGGTGGCTCTCGGGCCGGGGCAGGGTCCGTCGTGCTGGTGCCGCAACTCCGCCTCGCCCTCGACGCCGGCTACCCGCTCCGCGCCCTCCTGCCCGTGGACCACGTGGTCGTCACCCACGGCCACGCGGATCACCTGCTGGGGCTCTTCTGGTGGGCCAGCCAGCGACAGCTCCAGGGCTTGCCGGCCGGCACCGTCTACGCCCCGGCGTCCGTCGCCGGCGAGCTCGAGGACGTGCTCGACCGCGTGGCCCACCTCGAGGGCGGGGCCGCGTACGGGGTGGCCGTCGTGCCCGTTCACCCTGGCCAAACGGTTTCCCTGCGGCGCGATATCGCCCTCCGCTTCTTCGCCACCAGCCACTGGCTCGAGACGCTCGGGTGTTGCCTCGAGTGGCGACGGCGGCGACTGCGCGCCGACCTGACGCACCTGGAACCGACGGAGGTGGAGCGGCTGCGGCGCACCGGCCAGGAGGTCACCGAGGAGGCGACCGTGTCGCTTCTCGCCTACACCTCGGACACGGGCCCCGAGGTCTTTTCCCGCGAGCGCTGCCTCGTCGAAACCGAGGTGGTGGTGAGCGAGTGCACCTTCCTCGCCCCGGAGGAGCGGGAGCGGGCCAGGCGCTTTGGCCACATGCACCTCGAGGACCTGATGGCCATCGCTCCCACCCTCGCGGCCCGCCACCTCCTCCTCACCCACCTTTCCCCGCGCCACGGTCTGCAAGAAGGGGAAGCGCGCGTGCGCGCCGCCCTCGCCCCCCTGACCCGCGCCACCCTGCAGTTTCTCAACACCGACTGGCCCTGACGACGGGCGCGTTCACACGCGACGGCAGCCGTCGTGTGATCCGGGCCACACGTCCCTGTTGCGCCGGCACCCAAGCTGCACTAGGCTAGTCGCAGTAACCGAGCAAGACCGGTGCTCCATGACCCGACACCCCCCCTCGGACGCCACGCCTGCCGCAGCGGGCGGCCGGTGTGGCTCGCGAGGGGGCGCCAGGTGGCGAGGGCACGGCGCCGGTCGGGAAAGGAGCGTACGGACATGAGAAGGTCGATCCTACACGTCGTTCTGGCCGTCGCCGTGACGGCCACCCTGGCGGCCTCGGAGGCGTGGGCGGTGTTCGCCGGCACCGAGGTGTTCCTCCCCTCCGTGGGCCGCAGACCCGGCGCCGCGGGCTCCCAGTGGTACACCACCGTCTGGGTCTACAACCCCAACCCCGCTGCCGTCAACCTCACCTTCTACCTCCTCGAACGCGACAGGGACAACTCCGCCCCCCTCATCTACAACGACACCCTCCCCGCCGGCGACGTGCGCCGCTACGACAACGCCATCTGGACCATGTTCGCCCGCGAGGTCTTCGGCGCCCTCCGCATCGTTGCCACCGATAAGGTCATCGTCAACTCGCGCATCTACTCGGTGGGCGCGGGCGGTGCGCAGAAGGACTCCGTTGGTCAGTTCTTCGCCGCCGTCCCTGCCGCCTTTGCCATCGGTCCCGGCCAGAGGACTCAGATCCTCGGCGTCTGGGAGACTTCCCCCAGCGACACCTCGGAGTTCCGCTACAACTTCGGCTTCGTCGAAACCACCGGCGCGAACGCCACCGTCACCGTCACGGTCTACGACGAGACCGGCGCCTCCATCGGCGCCAACACCTATAACCTGCGTCCTTACGAACAGAAGCAGTTCCGTTTTCCCACCGAGTTCCCCTCCCTCTCCACCACCAACGCCCGTCTCCAGGCCGAGGTCACCTCCGGCACCGGTAAGGTCGTCGTCTTCGGCTCCGGCGTCGCCAACGCCTCCAACGACCCCTCCACCTTCGAAATGTCCTTCGACGACACCCTCCTGGGTGCCGGCGGCCTCACCGCCGTCGCCCACGACGCCACCCTCACGGGCGACGGCACTCCCGCCTCCCCCCTCGGCCTTGCCAACAACGCCGTCACGAGCGCCAAGATCGCCGATGGTGCCGTCACCAGCGCCAAGATCGCCGATGGGCAGGTGGGGAGCACAGACCTCGCCAACAACTCCGTGACCAACGCCAAACTTGTCGACACTGCCGTCACCACCGCCAAGATCGCCGACAACGCCGTCACCAGCGCCAAGATCGCCGACGGCCAGGTCGGCAACGCCGACCTCGCGAGCGGCGCCGTGACCGGCACCAAGGTGGCCGTGCCCCTGACCCTGGCCGGCGCCGCCACCAAGACGCTGGAGCTCACCAACACCTATGCCGGCGGCATCCCTGGCGCCACCCTGCGCGCCTCGAACAGCGCCACCACGGGTGGTATCGCCGGCTTCTTCGAAACGCAAGGGAGCGACGCCACCATTGTGGCCCAGGGGCGCGGCTCCGGGCCGCTGTTCAAGGGGTTCGGCGGCAACGGCGGCGAGGACGAGATCCGCGTCGACAACAACGGCACCGTACACCTTTACAACAGCTCCCACGCAGAGACCATCAAGCTCGACGCCTCGACGGGGAAGGGCACCTTCAAGGCCATCGAGGTGGCAGGCCACGCCGACGCCAGCATTCCGATCGCGTACGCTACCATCGGGGCGAATGGCACCAAGCGGACCGGAACGAGCAACGTGACGAGCACCTGGAACGCCGCCGAAAAGCGCTACGAGATCACCATCGCCGGCGAGTCGTTCATCTATTACAACTACGTCACTCTCGTGACCGTCGCGAGCGGCGAGCGACGGTTTGCCGTCGTGGATAGCGTAAGTGGTAGGCTGTTGGTCACTGTGATGGACGCCGCCGGTAACAAGATCCAGAACAACTTCCACTTCGTGACCTACAAGCCGTGAGAAGACGGCGGGCCGGGCGTCATGCCCGGCCCGCCGTCCCGCTCGTCAGAACCGCTTCAGGTACTGCTCGTGCTCCCAGGCATGCACCGTCGAGATGTAGCGGTGCCACTCCTCCCGCTTGTTGCGCAGGAAGTTCTCGAAGATGTGCGGCCCGAGGGCGGCGGCGAGCACCTTGTCGCGCTCCAGGTTGTCGAGGGCCTCGGCCAGGGACGCGGGCAGCTGCCTGATCTTGAGGCGCCGCTTCTCCCGCTCGGACATCTCGAAGATGTTGCGGTTGACGGGCTCCCCGCACTCGAGACCGCGCTCGATGCCGTCGAGGCCCGAGGCCAGCATGACGGCCATGGCCAGGTACGGGTTGCACGCCGGGTCGGGGACGCGCACCTCGCAGCGGGTGCCGATGCCGCGCCGCGCCGGCACGCGCAGGAGCGGCGAGCGGTTCTTCTCCGACCACGCCACGTTGACCGGCGCCTCGTAGCCCGGCACCAGGCGCTTGTAGGAGTTCACCAGGGGGTTGGTCACGGCCACGAAGGCGCGGGCGTGGTCGAGGATACCGGCCATGTACGCCCGGGCCACCTTGGAGAGCTGCCACGGGCCCTCGGGATCGTAGAAGACGTTGCGTCCCTCCGCGTCGAAGAGACTCTGATGGGTGTGCATCCCCGAGCCGTTCTGCCCGACCATGGGCTTGGGCATGAAGGTAGCGTGGAGGCCGTGGTCGCGCGCCACCTTCTTGACGACGAACTTGAAGGTGATGATGTTGTCGGCGGTGGTGAGGGCGTCGGCGTACTTGAAATCGATCTCGTGCTGCCCCGGGGCCACCTCGTGGTGGGCCGCTTCCACCTCGAACCCCATGGCCTCGAGCACCTCGACCATGTCGCGCCGGGCATCCTCGCCCAGGTCCACGGGGGTGAGATCGAAGTACCCGCCCACGTCGTGGGTCTCGTGGTTGGGCTTGCCGTCGGGGCCGAGGCGAAAGAGGAAAAACTCGGCTTCCGGCCCGGCCATCATGGTGTAGCCGAGCTCGGCGGCCCTGGCCACCACCTTCTTGAGGGCCAGCCGCGGACAACCCGCAAAGGGGGTCTCGTCCGGGTTGTAGACGTCGCACACCAGCCGCCCCACCTTGCCGTAGGGCGTGTCCCAGGGGTAGACCGCAAAGGTCGCGAGGTCGGGCTTCAAGAGCATGTCCGACTCCTCGATGCGGGTGAACCCCTCGATGGAGGAGCCGTCGAACATGATCTGCCCGTCGAGGGCCTTCTCGAACTGGCTCTCCGGAATCTCGACGTTCTTGACGATGCCGTCGATGTCGGTGAAGGTGAGGCGCATGAACCGCACCCCCTGGGCCTTGCACGTCTGCAACACGTCGTTTCTCTCCACGGTGCCCTCCAAAGAGCAATTTTGCGCATTCTGGACGTGCATCTTGAAAAAGTCAACCCCATCGGGAGGCGTTCTTGCTGGCGCGACGTGCAGACTGACGTGGTTTCATGTGTCACTCTGCCCAGATCACGAGTTCGCGCCCCTCCCCCAGGGCATCTCGCACCGGCGCCAGGGCCAGGACCAGCTCCTCCCTGGGCAGCACCGGCAGGTGGGCGAGCACCAGGACCTGGCAGGCGAGCCGCGGGGCGAGCTCGGCCAGGTCGCTCACGTGGGCGTGTCCACCGAGCACTGCCGCCACCCGCCGGTTGGCCTCGACGAAGGAACACTCCACCACCGCCACCGCTGCATCCACGAGCTCCGGCCGCGCCAGGAGCTGCGCCGCGCGACCGTCCGCCCCGTAGGCCAGGACCGCCCGCCCACCCGCGGCCCGCCGGAGCACCCATCCCAGGGTGGGTACGCCGTGATCGCGGGCAACGGCGCGGGCTCGACCCCCAGGCAACACCACCTCCTCCCCGTCCTCGACGCCGCGCAGGACCGTCTCGAGGTCGAGGCGCTTGCGCACCGACTCCAGACCCGGCATGAGGGCGAGGGCCGCGAGGAAGGGCTTCCGGATGGCCTCCGGCAGGTACACGGTGGGCGGCTCCTCCGGGTAGAAGCGCGCGCGCAGGTTCAAGTAGGCGAGGAGCGCGGCGCTGTGGTCGAGATGGGCGTGGGACAGCAGGACCACCGGCTGCGCCGCCACCGCGGGCGAGAGCCGGCCCAGGTCGAGGGCCACCCCGAGCTCGGGCACGGCAAAGGCGGTGGCCCGGGCCGCCACCGACGCGCCGCGCAGGTACACGCCGGCGACCTCGGCCTCAAGCTCCGCGCCAACGCCGGTTGCCACCGGCGCCGGAAAGCGCACGCACGCCACGCCGCGATTGTAGGCCCGCGCCGTCTCCGCCCACCCTCCTGTCACCCTGAACAGTCCCGTCACCCTGAGCGCAGCGAAGGGTCCCGACGCACCGGCAGGCCTACCGGCCCCTGCCGTGCGGTCCCGCGGCAAGCCTTGGCGTGCGCAGGAGCACCTCGCACCGGCGGCAGGCGGTCTCATGCGCAGGAGAGGTGCAGCACCATGGCTCCCTGCGCCACGCGCCGACACAGGCAAGGGTACCTGGCACGCCTCCTCGTGGTGGCTGGTTGCGTCGCGGCCACGGCGGGCGGCGCCGCCGCCGACCCACCCACCAACATCCACGGCACGGTCGCCATGGCGGCGGACAACCCGGGCCGGTTCGGCACCTATTGGCAGACGCGCCTCTGGGCCTCGCAAGAGGCCGTCGATCACGCCGTGCTCCGGCTCTGCGCCGGCAACGAAGCCCACCCGGCAGCCGCAGCCGAGTGCCAACAGGTACCAGTGCCACGAGGAAAGGTCGTCACCCTTGAGAATGCCTTATCTGGTTTCCCGTTGACGCCGCCCGCCGCCTTGTACTTCTCCTGGGACGGCATCCCCGCGGAGCAAGGAGTCGTCTTCACAAGAACCTTCACGGCGGCGCCGAACGGCGCTGCCGGCACCCTCGGACAAGGGGCGCACGGCCAGCTCCTGACGAGCCTCCCAGCAGCCGGCACCAGTCAGATCGTGCCGTTGGCGCTGGACGCGCTGAAGTTCCGGAGCAACGTCGGCATCGCCAACCTCGGAACAGCGAACAACGTCACGGTGCGGGTGAGGAACACGCAAGGAACCGTCATCGGCGAGAAAGCCTACACCCTGCCGGCGTTCGCTTGGCGCCAATTGAACGACGTCTTCCTCGAGCTCGGCATCGCCACCTTTTCGTACAGCTTCGCAGAACTCGTCGGAACAGCGCCCTTCGCCGCCTACGCGAGCATCGTCGACAACACTTCAGGCGACCCGACAACCATGCCGGCGAAGTGGGACGTGGAAGGAGCCAAGAACCACTTCCTCCCCGTCATCGCCCGCCTCCCCGGCTACAGCGGGACGCAGTGGCGCTCAGACGTCGTCGCCATCAACTGGCAGGGTGCAGAGAAGGAGATTCCTCTTCTCTTTGAGGCGCAGAACCGGGACAACTATCGGAACCCGAATCCGTGGTTCTTGGTCTTCTACGAGGATAAGGCGCTCCTCGCCTGGGAAGATGTCCTCTCCTCACTCTTCAGCCTTGACAATACGAAGGGGAGTATCGTTTCCGGCGGCATCGAAGACAAGCTCCTCTGGAGCCGGACGTACAACGCCGGCGGCACAGCAGGGACGTTCGGCCAGGAGTTCCCCGCCATCTTCGACGACGAGTCAAAGATTGCTGGCGACGCGGTCGGCGTCCTGATCGGGCTGAGCCAATCGACCGACCCCGCGAGTGGGTACCGCTCCGCGTTGGGCTTGCTCAACACCGGGTACAACGCCGCCACGTTCAAGGTCGAGCTCTTCGACGCCGACGGGAACCTCAAAGGCACGTTCACCCAGGAAGTCCCCGCCCTCTCCGTCTTGCAGCTCGACAAGGTCTACCAGCGCGTCACCCAGGACGCTGTGGAGAACGGCCGCATCAAAGTCACCGCGACGGCCGGCCAGGGCTTCGCCTACGCCAGCATCGTCGACAACGCCACCGGCGACGCCACAACGGAGTACGCGACGATCGTGCGGACCATCAAGAAGGTGACCGGGGAGGAGTACGTCCATGCATGGTTCGATGCTCTTGTGATTGACCATCCCTTCTATCTGAACGATGCCGAGACGCGGTGTTTCCTCAATGATGCCTGCGGGGTCGTTGGGTACGGCGACCAACTCCTGAGGATTCTCTATCCTCACACCAGCTACACCGGCACAGAGGATGAGTTTGTCGCGCTTTATCGAGGGCTTGCAGATTACGACCCTTCAAACGGAGAGCTCTGGGCCGCGATGGACCCAGGGATTTTCGACTTTCGAAACAACCACGGTCTGGTCTGCTTTGCAATTGCCCCGAAAGGCAATCGTTCCTGCATGAATCTTCCAAATGCCCACATCCCCTCTGCTTTGTTAATTGTCCGTTCTTACCTTGTTAGCAGAGTCGACAAGCTTCCCGACCACTACGGTGGAAGCTTATTGACAGGCCCTGACTTGGCATTTGACCCGACGTGGCGCTCCGAGGACCCTACCTGATTCTGCCGCAACACATTTAAACCTGCCAGCCAAGAACAACGATATGAGAGGTGCCAGTCTAGTTCCTTTATTCCTCAGTCTCTTGAACCTACTCGTCCTGACCATAACAACAACGGCCATCCCCTGCTCGGAATGCAGTTCACAAGACTTCCTATGCTTGGCAAACTGCGATGCGGGCGGCGGCAGTTGCGGTGTAAATGGCTGTCAGAGGGAACTCGGCGAAAACTGTCGGACGTGTCCAGAAGATTGTGGCGTGTGCTCCTTCTCCTGTTCTCCCCCCAACTGTAACGACAACAACGCCTGCACCTCGGACAAATGCAACACTCTTACCGGCCAGTGTTCCCACACACCCATCTCCTGTTCTGACGGGAACCCGTGCACGTCCGACAGCTGCGACCCGGCGACGGGGTGCGTGCATAGGCCGGTTGATGATTATTCTCTGAAGTGCGGTTCCGGCGGGTGGTGCGTCGGTGGTGGTTGTCAAGCTGGCTGTGCCTCGACAGGCTGCGCTGATGACGGAAACCCGTGCACGAAGGCGAACTGCGGCACGGACGGCAGATGCACGACCGTTCTGCTTTCCGGCCGCGCCTGCACCACCGCCGACGGCAAGTCCGGCACTTGTCAGGCGGGGAGTTGCGTGGCGAACGGGTGC
>FWWM01017903.1_pt1 | contig 10192 bp, 6 predicted proteins | sample 2228351 | NCBI WGS metagenome assembly FWWM01 (sample SAMEA103939774, study PRJEB20133) | metagenome
TTGTTTGTAACAACCAAGAATTCCATTTTCTCGTCTATTGGTTTCCCTTTGTATTCGGCTTTTACAACTCTTTGTCCAACAGGTTTGGTTATGTCATAAACGTATTCTATTCCTTCAAAGACATCAAAATTGTATTCTCTAAAGTTATAATCAACAATATGCTGTGGTTTGTCGGAAGTAGGATCTATATTTACAAAATTTTTTGCAGATTCTTCGAGCCAGTCTATTATCTGTTTCCCGTTAAGTTTTGCAACATAGACTGTATTTGCGTATATGTATATATCTGTTACAGAACCTATTGTTATATCTCTATCAACGTACGTGAAATAAGCTGGACCGTTACGACCTGCTTTGAATGGTGCAGCAACACTGAGAATTGGAAGATTTTCGTACTCAGTACCCTTGAATTCTTTCTCAGCCCACCAAATTTGTGCGTAATTAACAAGCTTTGCAACAGGGTTATCCATTATTCTTGATAAATATGATGTGATTTCTACCGTTGTCTTTCCTATTGGTGTTTTTACGTACTGAACGGTCTTATTGTGTCTTTCTACCACTATTTTTTCAATTTCCGGATCTGACGGAACATCTTTTGTTACAGGTAATAGTTTTGAAGAACCGCCTTCAACATTCCATTTTTTAGAATCTTTGTCATATGTTAAATTAAGTTCGATAACTCCAAGGAACGTACCCCAACTACTAGCCATTACAGTTGGCACACCGAATATTAAACCTTTTTCGTTATCAATGTTTGGAATTCCTTTATAGTCTCCCGGAAGTTTTTTATGTTCGTGTCCTAATATCATTGCATCAATTCCAGGGATTTGAGCAAGATAATATGCAGGATTTTCCTTTGCTCCTGGTGTGTCAAGTGACTCGGTACTTATACCACCGTGTAGTCCTACAATTAAAACATCAACCTTATTTTTTAATTCAGGAATAAGTTTTTTAGCTGTTTCTAAGATATCATCAGCTAAAACCTTTCCTTCAAGATGTCTTCTTCCCCAGACAAGAACTTGCGGAGGAGTAAATCCAATGACACCTATTTTAATAGGAATACCGTCAACCTCTTTTTCGAGTATAACATACGGTTGTGCAAGGTATTTCTCAGGCTCATCAGCCAATCTGATATTTGCAGATAACCAAGGGAATTTTGAATATTTCTTTGCAAGTTCAAAGTATCCAAGTCCAAAATCAGTAATATCGTGATTACCAACTACAACAGCATCGTAGCCGATGAAGTTGTAAACTTCTACAATTTTTGGGTAGTCTGGTTCCTGAATTGGTGAGATTGTTGCTTCCATATCACCTAATAAGCTTCCTTGCAACAAATCCCCGTTATCGATCAGCAACGTGTTTTTGTTTTCGCTTCTTACAGTTTTGATTAAAGAGTAAAGCTTTGATACTCCGTAAGTATCTACCGGTTTGTTTGCCATATAATCGTACGGTAGAATGTTTTGATGAATATCAGTCGTTGCCATAATGACAAGTTTGTGAGCGCTCTTTTCCGCAAATAAAAAGACCGAAATAATTACAACAGTAAAAATCACTAAAAACTTTTTCACAATCTCCACCTCCACAATTAAAGTGCTAACGCTCTGATAAAATTATTATACCACTTTTTTTCCTTGACAAATGCAATTTCTAATGTATAATAATTTTAGCAAACTAATAGTGAAAGTGCTAAAGAAATGATAAATCGATAAACTGATCTGAGGATGTGCTGAGGTGATGAAGAAATGGAAGTTAAAGACATAACTGAAAGGCAAAGACAGATTCTTTACTGCGTTGTTAGTGAATACATCCGAAACCATGAACCGATAAGTTCAAAGAAAGTTCTTAGCTCTTCTAACCTTACTTGGAGTGGTGCAACGATAAGAAATGATATGAACAGGCTTATGAAAACCGGTTATATCTATCAACCTCACACTTCAGCTGGAAGAGTACCAACGGATAAAGGATTAAGATTTTACGTCGATGAACTTCTTAAAATAAAGAGTAACGTTAAAATAAAATCGACATCAGTTGAAACAGTCACAAAATTTCCAATAGGTGATTTGGAAAAAATACTAACAGGTGCCGGGAAACTTCTAAGCTCATCAACGAATTCACTTGTAATAATCCAAAAACCGAGTCCTTTAAAGTTAAAGATAAAAAGAGTTGTTATTACACCAGTAACAAATACTTTTTCGGTTATAAATATAGTGACAACGTTGGGACTTGGAGCTTCGATCCCCATCCAACACGGACCTATAGAAGATTTTCACAGTATTGAAAATATTTTAAACAGTGCGCTTTCAAATACAAATTTAAGCGATTTTAGAGAGAACGTTAAAGAAGTACTTTCAAAAAGCTATAATTACAATTCTGTCGATAAAGCGTTTTTGGAACTTTCAGAAAAAATAATCTCAGAAACATATGAAGATTATATACTTGAAGGATTACAAAATATAGTTAATTTTGTCAAACCAAATAAAGTTTCAGAAGTTCTAAGAGTTATCTCTTCCGACAATTTTTCCAAAAGAGTCTTTTTACTCGAGAATGGTGTTCACATTGGAAAAGAGCACGGCATAGCTGGTCTTGAGGACTTTTCAATAGTTTTAGCTTCGTTCTTAGCTGAAAATATTGACATTGGTCGAGTTGCTGTTGTTTTTGAAAAATATCAAAACTACGATTCTATAATTGATAATTTAATATACATAGTAAACAGACTTGGCGAATATTTCACAATAGTTGGTAGAAACGTGTAAGGACATTTAAGGAGGGATATCGAATGGAAGAAAAGGAAAAACAACAAGTTGAACAAAACGAACAAATCGAACAAAATTTAGAAAATAGCGAGCCAACACAAATTAGTGAAATTGAACTGCTAAAAGAAAAGATTAAAGAACTTGAAGAACAACTTAAAGAGTGGCAGAACAATGCCAAGTATATAAAAGCCGCTTTTGAAAACTACAGGTACGATTCTGAAAAGGCTCTGAAAGACTCAAGCAAAAGAACGGCCGAAAGAATCGCAAAAAACTTCATAGATGTTTTAGAAGATTTTAGAAGGGCTTTCAAACATTACGAACAATCCAAAGATTTGGAAAGTTTCTACGTTGGTGTTAGTAAAATATATTCTAATATCGTGAGAATTCTCGAAAACGAGGGTCTTAAACGAATTGAATTATCTGGTACGTTTGACCCGTTTGTATGTGAAGCGGTTGAAAAGGTAGAAACTGAAGAGCTTCCAGAATATTCTATTGCGGAAGTTTTCGAAGATGGTTACAGATTCTACGAAAAAGTCTTAAAACCTGCAAAAGTTAAGGTTGCAGTAAAACCAAGAAAAGTTGAAAAGAAAGAAGAAAAACAAACTGAAGAACAAGAAAACTCTAAAGAAAGTTAAAGAAAGCAGAGGCGATGTGAATGGCAGCCCAAAAGAAGGATTATTACGAGATTTTAGGTGTCAGCAAAAACGCAACTGATGAAGAAATAAGAAGTGCTTATAAAAAACTTATTAAACAGTGGCATCCTGATAGAAATCCAGATAATAGAAAAGAAGCGGAACAGAAATTTAAAGAAATCCAAGAAGCTTATGAAGTTCTATCAGACCCAGAAAAAAAGGCTATGTACGACCGATTCGGTTACGTTGGCGAAGGCTATGCTCACACCTACGGTCAACAAGGTGTCAATTTCGAAGATATTTTCAACGGTTTTGAAGATATTTTCAACATATTCTTCGGTGGCGGTACAACGAGACAGTCATCTCAAACCACGTCAGGAAGAAGAGTTCGTAGGGGAGAAGATATAAATATCAATCTTGTTGTAGATGACCACCAAGTTTTTACCGGTACAACCGTACAAGTCGATTATGAACGAATGGAAAAATGTGAACACTGCAACGGTGAAGGAGTAGAGCCTGGTAGTAGATGGGTTACCTGTCCTAAATGTCGTGGTACAGGTGTTGTACGTGAAGAAAAACGAACACCTTTTGGAGTATATATAAATCAATACTCTTGCGATAACTGCGGTGGAACCGGAACAATCCCCGGACAAACTTGTAGTAGTTGTAAAGGAAACGGAAGAGTCAGAAAGACCGTTAAATATTCTGTAAACGTCCCTGCAGGTGTTGACAATGGAACTGTGCTGAGAATCTCTGGTATGGGAAATGCCGGTCTTCACGGTGGCGGATATGGAGATTTGATAGTCCACATTAGGGTACGAAAAACAATGGACTATGAAAGACAAAACGATGATATAATAATTACAAAAAAAATAGATTACGTACAGGCAATCTTAGGAGGAACCCTTTCCGTAGAACTTCCTTCAAAAGAAATAGTTGAAGTTGAAATACCTTCAGGTACCCAACCTGATGATTTGGTTACAGTAAAAGGAAAAGGATTCCCAAGTATCAAAAATGCTAAAAGGGGCAATTTGATTGTGAGACTTAAAGTTGAAATTCCAAAGAGAGTCTCTTCAAAAGAACGTGAGTTACTTAAACAAATTGCAAAAGAAAAAGGACTTTGAATATAGTGTTAGTATGATATAATTGGAAGTAGCCGAAAGGCTACTTTTCTATTTTTAAATTTAGAAAGGGGTTATACAGTGAAGACAAAGCCAAGAAAAAAGTCGAAAAATTCAAAAAAAATTCTCTTTTTTGTTCTTTTTTTAGCTTTAACCTCAGCAACTGTGTATTTTGGAATAAATTCGCAAACCAAAACTTCTGAAAATTCTAACTATGAGAGTCGCAAAACTATACAAATTAGTTACCTTGATCGTTCAAGTTCTAAAGAATCAAGGTTAGTCAAGGTACTACCTTTAGAAGACGGATTCATTGCTGTTGGAAGCTCATACAGTTCAAAAGAGAAGCTGTTCGATATTTATTTAACAAAATTTGGGAGAGATGGTGAAGTTAACTGGGAAAAAAGAATAGGTGGAAGTGATGACGATTACGGGTTTGACATTATTGAATCGATAGAAAAAGACGGATTTGTAATAGTTGGAACCACAAGATCAAAAGAGTACAAAACAAAAGGTTCGTATGATGTTTTGGTTATGAAAATAAATAACTCAGGAGAACTTGTTTGGGTATCAACTTTTGGTGGCAAAGATTGGGAGAGAGCTTACAAAATTGTTTATTTCGATGGTGGTTACGCTTTAGTTGGGGATAGCTACCTAAAAGATGGGGATGTATCTCAAAACTTTGGCGAACATGACTTTTGGGCTTTGAAGATTACAAAAGATGGAAGACTAATATGGGATAAATCTTTTGGGGGTTCTGGATGGGATAGAGCTTACGCTTGCGATATATTGAAAGATGGCGAAAACGAAATTTTAGTTGTTGTGGGTTCAACGAATTCTTTTAAAGGAAAAACTGAACTGATTTACGATACCTATATCATTCTATACGACAAAAACGGTGAACAGTTATCAAATTTTTCACTCTCACAAAAGATTAATAAAAATTCTTACTTATCATATTGGCCTACAGATATGAAAATAAAAGACGGGAAAATCTATCTATCAGGTTACCTTTTCAACGGAAAGGTCGAAAACGGATTTATAGCTATAGTTGATCCGTACAGTAATGACGATGCCATTCTAAAAGAAATCTCTAACAACAATACAACGAGAGTGAATTCTATCTTTTTGGATGTTAAAACTCTTTATTTTGTCGGTTATTCAGAGGAAAACGGAATGAAGAAACCACTTTACGGTCAATTTGAACCCGAAAGTGGTGTTGTTAAAATGTTCATACTAAGTGAAGAAGAGTATGGCATTGGCTTCAATATTTCTAAAATTCCAGACAATTTATTGATAAGTGGTGCGAAATTAAATTCCGGTTCATTAAAAGGATTTGTGAAATCAGTTATTTTCAAGTGATTTTTCTTCAAAAAAGTTATTCTCGTATAGATAATCGAATACTTTTCTTGCAACGGGAGCTGCGAACAGTCCGCCGCTTTCACCGTGTTCTATTAGAACTAAAACAGAATATTGTGGGTCATCAACTGGCGCAAATCCAACAAACCAAGCGTGTGGAGCGCCTTTAGGGTTTTGAGCTGTACCAGTCTTTCCGGCAACTTTGTATGGAAATCCAGTAAAACTTTTTGCAGCGGTTCCGCCGTTTGCCGCACTACCAACAACAGTTGTAACTTCCGTAAGTCCTTTTATAATAGTATCCCAGACTTTTTCGGGTATGTCCAATTTAATCTTCTTTTCCTCTGTAGGTTCATTAACAACAAGTTTGGGTTTTACAAAAATTCCCCTGTTTGCTATTGTGTTGTATAAAAAGAGCACTGAAAGTGGTGTCATAGATACATACCCTTGCCCTATTGACGTAACGATGGTATTACCTGGGTACCATTTTTCTTTGTAAAACTTTTCTTTCCACTCGGGAGTTGGTATCACGTTTTCAACTTCGCCCGGAATGTTTATTCCGGTTTTTTTATCAATATAAAACGCTCTTGCCACCTTTACAAGGTTATCGATTCCAGTATTCAAGCCTGCAGTGTAAAAGTAAACGTTACAAGATACTCGAAGTGCTTTAACGATATCAACTCTTCCGTGACCTGATGGTAACCAATCTCTATAGGTCCCTGTTATATTTCCTCTCGTATCTCTGTAATGATAAACCCCTGTACAATAAACTTCTCCTATTGAACCAAATAATTGATCAGCAAACGCTGTTATGACCTTGTAAGTTGACCCTGGTGGATAAAGTCCAGATATAGCACGGTTCATAAGTGGAGTTAAGGGATCTGAAAGAAGTTTTTTCCATTCTAAATAATCAGTGTTGTTCAAATCATACTCAGGGGACGGATAGGATACCATAGCAAGTATATCTCCCGTTTTGACATTTGAAACGATTATTACTGAAGGAGTTGCAATTTCTGTCAGAAGCTCGTAAGCGTACTTTTGAAGCCCATAATTTATAGTAGTTTCTATGTCTAATCCATTTTCAGGAATAGTCTTTAGAACGTTAGATGAATCTCTACTCCCTACTCCAGGTAGTGCATAACTTATTCCGACACGCCCTTTCAAAACATCTTCGTAAACATACTCAAGTCCAGATACACCAATTCTGTCTGTGTTTAAGTTTCCAACAATGTGATAGAATTCTCCACCAAAAGATTTTCTAATTTCGTTGAAGGTAATATCGAACCCCTTAGATTTTAAAGTGAATGCCTGAAGGGAATTAATTTCTACTTTTCCATTCAATCTTAAAAGTGAAAGTTGTTCGGTTGACAGATATTTTGATAATTCTTTTTCTAAATCAGCGCTATATTTTTTCACAACTAAATACGGTACTTTCTCGCTCCAGGCAATTTTAACACCATCGGAAGAGACTATACTGCCGCGTAATCCTTTTTCAAGATAAGTTTTTGATAAAATCTGATCTAAGAAAGCTTTGTTTTTTGAATATTCAAAATATTGAACCTTTATTATCCCAAAAATTACAAATGCAAACATACTGAAAAGCAATAAATACGCTAAAATTTTCCTAATCACGGTCTTCTTTCACCTCAGCTAAAACTTTTTCAAGAATCTCAAATTCATCAATTTCACGATCGAGTTTTTCAGAATATATATTCTCAAGTATTTTGTTAAGCTCGGGACCAGCTTTTAAAGAATATCTTTCCATTAAATACGTTCCAGAAACTTTCTCTAATTTTGTAGTAAGAATTCGTTCTATATACTTTTTGAGATACTCTATCTCTTTTTCATTAAGATACGACGAAAGCTGACAATAAGTGTATGGATTAGCTTTCCCCAAAATTTTGTAGATTTCAGAAAATGAGTATTCATTTTCTATCATATTTTTCACTACTACAATCGTGTTCTCACTTGCTTTGAGTGAATCTATGAATTTTTTCGGATATCCGTACTTTTGTCTCATTTCATCCAAAGTTTTTGTGTCGTAATACTCGAGTAAGATTGTAGACAACGCGTAAAAATCAGAGATATTTTGAAATTTTTCTTTTAAATACGGAAGAAATTTGAGCATTCTTTTAATCTTTTCTTCCATAGTTGGTGTGTAATAGGTCTTTGGGAAAATATGTCGTAAAATACCGATTTCAGCAAGTCTTCTGATAGCTGGCAACGGATCTACTTCTTCAAGTATCTTTTCTATCTCTTGCCTTATTCTTGGACCGGTTATACGTTCGAGAAATCCGTCTTCAAGATTTCTTTTAAGAATATTGAATGTATTTTCTTCGATAGAAAATCCATATCTTTGTTCGAATCTAACTGCTCTTATCATCCTTGTTGGATCATCAACAAAACTTAAGGAATGTAGTATTCGAATAATTCCATTTTCAAGGTCATTTCTACAGTTGAAAAAGTCGTATAATCTTCCAAATTCTTGTGGGTTAAGCTTTATAGCCATTGCATTTATTGTAAAATCTCTTCGATACAAATCTTTCTTTATTGTGCTGAAATCTACAAGAGGAAGCTCTCCGGGCTGTTCATAATACTCAGTTCTTGCAGTCGCTACGTCAACCTTTAACCCATCTTTGAAAATTAAACTCGCTGTCAAAAACTTTTCGTATTTTACAACGGTAACGTTCAATGATTCAGCAACGTAGTCTGCAAATTTCGTACCGTTCCCTTCGACAACTATATCGATATCGAAATTCTCTATTCCAAGTAGCAAATCTCGGACAAATCCACCGACAACGTAAACCGGTATTTTTAAATCTTCACCATAGTTTCCTAAAAGCCTAAGTAAATTGAGAAGCCGTCTAGGAATTCGTTCTCTCATTATATCTTTAACATCCGAAAAGTTTAAACTTTCCTCTATTCTTATTGTTATCGCATTTGGATAATTTTCAGCCCTAATAATATCAGACCTTGTGATTATACCAACTAAGATATTATTTTCATCAAAAATTGGCACTCTCCCTATTCCGTTTTTTATCATAAGTTCTTTTATCTTTTTGACTGGGTCCGTCTCTTTTGCGGTTATAAGTCTTGATGTCATAATCGATTTGACGGGTCTTTTTCCAAGATGATGGTTCAAAGCTTTATCAACAGCCTTCTTTGTAACAATTCCAACGACCTTGTTCTCATCAACGATAGGGAAACTACTGTGCCCGGTTGTCTCCATAAGTTTGTTGACATGGTCAATAGTGTCTGAAACAAAAACTGTTCTAACAGGTTTCGACATAATGTCTTTGGCTCTGAGAACTGGTTCAACGTAATCTGGAAATATTTGTAAAATCTTATGAATTATCTCGTCTATTGAAGCATTTGAAATACTTCCTGAAGCTGCTTGTCTATGACCACCACCGTTAAAAGTTTTCATCATTTCTGCCAAATTAACCTCGTGAGACTTTGTTCTGCCTACAAGATACACTTTTTTGCCCATTCTGACAATAACAATAAGTGTTTCAGTGTTGTAAGTGTACCAAAACTTTGCAGCTATAGCATTTAATCCGCCAATGAATTTCTCACTTTCAGCGTAACTTATCGCAAGTTTGTGTCCTGCAAGCTCATAAAGTTGAACATTTCTAATAAGCTCTTCAAGTATCGTTTTTTGGTCTATTGTTAAATCAAACCTAATGTAATCTGAAACAGTTGTAAGATTTGCTCCATTTTCCAAAAGATACATAACAGCGTAAAAATCGTCCATAGTTGTACTTGAAAATGTCAAACTTCCGGTATCTTCATATACCGCTATAGCCAAAAGTGTAGCTTCTTCTTTATAAAGAGGTATGTTCCTTTCTCTAAGAAGGTTGACTACTATCGTAGATGCAGCACCTGTTTCTTTTATTATTTTCTGACGGATATTCGCAGTTTCATTCGTATCTCTTATCGAAGGGTGGTGGTCTATTATTATCAAATTCGTTTCATCGGAAATATTATTTTTTAAAAATTCGCTGATTCTCTCAGTGCCTGGAGTATCAGCAATAACAAGTTCTTCAATAACAAATTTTGGAGGGAGGTCTTGTTCCCTTACATAAAGAAACTTATCTTCATATAGTTTTAAAAACTCATCTAAATTCTGAGCTGGTTTTCCCGATATGACGATTTCATATTCTGGAAAGAGCTTTTTCAAACCTACACAGCAAGCAAACCCGTCAAAATCTGGGTTAGAATGAGTTGTTATTATCTTCAAAATAATCTACTCCTTAAGTTTTGTTCTTACAAATAAATTATATCATCAAAGTAAGAAAAATAAATGGTGGGAGAATAACCCCCACCACTCAATATT
>FWWM01017904.1_pt1 | contig 10191 bp, 9 predicted proteins | sample 2228351 | NCBI WGS metagenome assembly FWWM01 (sample SAMEA103939774, study PRJEB20133) | metagenome
TGGTAGCCCCGCTGGCTGAAGAGGTGCCCGGCCACGGTGAGGATCTGGCTGCGGCGGTCCATGGCTAACGATCGTTTGTTAGGTTAGCACGGCCAGAGGGAAGGGACAAGTGTCCCGCACCACCTTTTGCCTTAAAGCCCTATCTCAGGAGAAGCCTTTTCCCCTCTTCCACACACCGCTCCCCCTGGCAGGCCCGCACCTTAAGGGAAAGGCCCAAGAGGGTTTCGGTGACCTTCTCTGCCCCTTCGTAGAACCTCTCGTCCACGGAAAAGCGCCCAACAAAAAGACCCGGGCCCTTCCGCTCTAAGGGGAGGGTCCCCCCAGGAAGGAGGAGGGAAACCTCCTCCGCAGGGAAAAGGGTTTCGGCCACCACCTCCACCACCTCTCCCAGCCTCGCCCTAGAAGGCACCAGGCTCACCTGGAGGAGGGGCTTAGCCTCTACTCGGAGGAGCAGGGTTTTCCTGCCGAGCTCCGTTTCCACCCTTAGGGGTAGGGCCTCCCCAGGCTTGGCCTCCCAGGGGGTTTGGAGGAGCAAAGGCCCCTCGCCCTCGTAAGCCTTCCCCGCGAAAAAGGCCCGGAAAGGCCCCGGGGGGTTCACCTCGAGGGTGAAGGCCTCCCCGGGGGCCACAGCGGAAGGAACCCTAACGGAGAAGGGGCCCCTTTCCCCCTCCGGAAGGAGGGGGCGGGTGAAGGTGAGGGTTAGCCCCTTTTCCTCTTCTGGGGAGAGGGCCACTTCCCCAGGCTCCGCCCCGTACCCGGGGAGGGCCTGGGGCAGAACCCGGTAGACCCCAGGAGGCAGAATAGCCCTACCGCCGCACCCCAGGAGGAGGCTTACGGGCCCCACCAGAAGGGCCCCCCGTCCCCCTTCCCCCTGGCAGGTGAGGGAAAGGCGGGCCGCAGGGGGAAGGTCCACCTGGACAGGCCCCTCCCCCGGCTTCAAAAAGACCTCCCTGGGCAGGGCGAGGATCCCGGGCGGGGGCTCCACCCTCACCCGGGCCCCTTCCCGGGGGAGATAGAGGAGAAAGCGCCCTCCCATGTCGGTCCGCACTTCCGCATCCCCATAGCCCAGCCGAACCCCCCCAAGGCCCTTATCCCCTAGGCGCACTACCCCCTCCACCGGCACCCGGTCATAGCCTCCTAGGGCAAGGGTTAGTTCCTGGGGCACGGGAAGGCGAAAGCGGTAGATCCCCTCCAGAAAAAACCGGTAAGGGTAACCCACCAAAAGGCGGAAGGCCAACGGTTCCTCCTCGTAGGAGAGGGCCAGGGAGGCGCTGAGGTCCGAAGGGGACCAGCCCACCTCCGCGTTCCCTGAGAGGGGCCTACCCCCATAGGCCAGGGAGAGGCCAAGGCGGGGGAGGGTTCCCACCTCTCCCGAAAGGCCCACGGCCAAGGGGGAAAGAGGATAGGCCACCCGGGCGGAGAAGGTCCATCCCCCCTCCCAAAACCGCCCCTCCAAACGGCCGAAGAAGGAAGGTTCGGCGAAGCGGTAAGCCAGCCGGAGGCCGAAAGGGTACTGCCCCTCCAGATCCAGCCCCCCGGTGGAAAGGGCTAGGGAAAGGGATCCGGAAGCGTACCGGCCGAAGAGGTAAGGGTCCCCGTAGCGATGGGCTTCGGCATAGACCGACCCGGCCCATCCTAGCCGGAGGGCGTAGGTTCCGTCGGCGTAAGCTCCCTCCACCCCTTGGCCGGAAAGGCGCAGGGCGTAAAGGATCTGGCCGCCGGATTCGCGCCAAACCCCCTCCGTCCAAAAGCTTCCCCTTCCTACCCCCAGGCGGATACCTACCCCTCCCACCGCGTAGCCCCCTTCCAGAGCGGAAGGGGAAAGGCGCAGGGCGTAGGGGCCGTAGGAGAGCCCGATGGCGCTCCCCTCTAGGGGATAGGCCAGGCGGAGAGCAAGGCCCGCATCCCGGGCCAAGGGGCCCTCGAGGGAAAGCGTGCCCCCCTCATCGGAGCGAAGGGCAAGATGCCCAAGGAGGACGTAAGGCGGAGGAGCCCCTCCTTCTGGCAGCACCCGGATTAGGTGGATCCGCTCAGGAAGGGGTGGGGCGGAAACGGAGAGGCGGAGGAGGCCATAGCCCCTAAGGGCAAGGCGAACCTCCTCCTCCGCCCCAGGGGGGAGGGACAGGATCCTCCCTTCGGACTCCACCTCCCCCTCCAGGGCGGAGAGGCGGATGCCCAAGGGAACGTTCCCCCCGTTCTTGAGGAGGAGGCGGAGTTCCTGGCCAAGGGCCCGGGCGGGGGGAGCAAGGTCCAGGCGGGGACGGGCGGGCACCAGAAGGGTGCGGCAGACCCGTGTCCCCTCTCCCTCTAGGCAAACGGGGTAGGATCCAGGGGGAAAGGCGGAGGGCACTTTCAGAACCGCCACCTCTACCCCTCCCTGCCCCTTGGGCGGGAGGAGGACGGCGAGGCCCTCAGGAACGGCCAACCTCCCCCCAGGGGGCGCTTCCTGAAAGGTCAGGAGGAGGGTGGCCCCAGGCTCTGCCGTTAAGGGAGGGAGCCCGCCCTCTCCCCCTTCCCGCCCCCAGGCGGGCGGCCCCCCAAGGAGAAGGGGGAGGAGAAGGAGGGCAGTCCAGAACCTCATGCCTCAGTTCCTTTGGTAGCCGTAGGTGAAAGTCAGGCTCCCTGTGGCGGGGAAGGCGATGAAGGTGTCCTCAGGGGAAAGCTCCACAAGGAAGTAAACCCTGAAGGTGGCGGTAGCCCCTGGGGATAGGGAGAGGAGGCCCCGGTTGTCGGGAAGGGCAGAGATAAGGGTGACCCCCGGCACGTGGTTGGTGCATCCCCCTGAGCAGGAGAGGAGTTGCACCAAAACGTATAGCCTCGTCGTCCAGTCCACGGGAAAGACCCCGGTGACGTTGGTAATCCGAAGGCACCAGTCGTTTCGCGCTCCGCAGATGGTCCCCCCGCCACCGCTCCTAGTGGGGGCGGAGGCGACGCATTCCACGTACCGCCCCAAGCCCCCCACCGCTGTGGTGGGGAGGAATCGCTTGGAAGAGGACTGGGAGAGGAGATCTAAATAGGCAGCCAGATTCGCCACGGGGTAGGGTACACCCCCCACGGTTTCCTGCATGAGGAAACCGGATGCTCCAAAATCGTAGCGCAGGTCGGAGGCATCGCAGTTGATGCTTTGGGCCCACGCAGGGAAAAGCAGGAGGGAAAAAAAGGCTAGGGCACGACCCATACGCCCTCCGCAGCGTACTCCCCGTAAGGGGTGGAGGCCAGGAGAACCGCCCGGTAGCGCCCAGGGGGAAGGGGAGGTTCAGGCTCTGGCTCTAGGGCAAGCCTCCTCCGCCCCCCGGGGAAGAGGGGCAGGTCGGCGAAGCCCAAACGGGCCACCTCCTCCCCCTGAAGGGAAAGGATCCTCACCTCCCCGGAGAGCCTAAGGAGGACGTTCCCCGGGTTCTCCAGGAGGAGGGGGAGGGCCCTCCCCTCCCCCCCAACCTGGGCCTTAAAAGCGGGCCGCTCGGTGCCCTCCAGGGTGGCGTAGACCGCCAGGCCCACCTGGGGACGGACGGAGAGGGTGAGGCCACGCCCCAGAACCCTAGGGGTTCCGGTGAAGAAGACCATGCAGGCGTAGGTGCCCTCTCCAGCAGGTGCCCGCAGGCTGAGGCGCACCCGTGCCTCTCCCCCAGGGGGCAGGACCAGGGCCGTGGGGAGGAGTTCCAGGTGAGGGCAGAGGTCCCGCTCCCCACCGGGGAGGGGGGTTCCATCCTCGCCTAAGGTGAAAGGGGTGAGGAGGAGGGAAAGGCTTTCCTCCTTGGGCAGGCCGTTTTTCACCGCCACCTCCCCCGTCCACACCCCTCCGGGGGGAAGGCGAAGCTCCAGCCGGGCCGGGCTTATGAGGAGATCCACCTGGGCCCAGGCCGCAGAGAAGGGGAGGAGAAAAAGGAGGAAGGCGAAGGCTTTAGAGCGGTTCACGTTCATAGTTTAAAAGGGAGAAAAACCGGGGTGGAAGGAATGCCCCTTCCACCCGGGAGCCCATGCTTCTCCCTTAGGGGGAAGCGATCTGGAGGTCCACGGTGATGGTGTGGTTGTAGCCCGTGAGGGGGATGTCGTCGTTGATGTCCATGGTCAGGAGGTAGTAGAGGCGGTAGACGCTCCTGCCCTGGCCGCCACTCCCGGCGTTGAAGAGGGTCATGCCGGAGGTCAGGGTAGAGGGCACGCCCGTCCAGGAGGCTCCCTTCCCCGAAACCTTCTCTGCGTACACCTTGAGCCGGGCCGTGCTCAAGGGGGAAGGCAGGGCTCCCACGGAGGCGACGGAGACCGTCCACTGCGCCCGGTTGCTCCTCACCGTGACCGTGCCGTAGTCCGCCCCGCCCGTACCGTTCACGCTGGTGGGGGCGAAGTCCTGGGTGCCCGTGGCGGTGTCCAGGAAGGCGTAGTAGGCCGCTTGGGAAGCCTTGGTGTAGGGCGTGCCCCCCACGTTGACGGTTTCGCTCCCCGTTAGGGTGGCATCGGCGAAGTCGAACAGGTAGTCCGTGGCATCCAGGGTAAGCTGGAGCACCGAGGGGATGTTCACCGTCACCGTGTGGCTGTCCGTGGTCTGGGCTAGAGCGGAGGAACCCAGAAGGGCCAGAAGGGCGAGAAGCCGGTATGCACGCATCTTTGCACCTCCTTGGAAGCCCGGTGAAAGTCTTACTCCCTCCCGGGCCCCTACAGAGTACAGCATCCGCCCGGGCTGTGAAAACCCTGTGAAAATTACCCTCCAGGTTCTAGGATAAGCCATCCCTTACCCTGAAGGACCACCTCCATCCTTCCCCGGCCCCAAAGAACGTGTTCCCCTGATCCCAACCGCTGGCCGGCCAGTTCCGCCTCCTCACCTGGGGGAATCTGGATCCTGAGGAGGAAGCGCCCGTTGGACACCACCCGGATGGTCAGCGTCCCGTGAAACGGAAAGATCTCTCCCGGAACGTACACCTGTCCAGGGATTTCCACTTTGAGGATGTAGGGGATGCGTAAAGCCACCTGCGCTTCTGCTTTTTGAGCTAGGGCTGGACCCGACAAACCTAGGGCCAACCAGGCCGCTAAAAGCCATGGCCGCATGCCCACCTCCGTAAAGGGGAACCAGGGGGCAAGCGGCCAGGAGAAAGAGAAGGGGTGCGTTCGGCCGGTTGCGCCACTGGCTCCCCGTGCCCCTTGGCGCCCATCTTGGGTAACACGGTTCTTCGCCTCCGAACGCCCTACAAACCCTAGGGCTGGGTTGGACACCTGCCGGAACCGGGGTACGTCCCGTTACCGGCCCCCTCCAACAAAGGCCTACCCTCAGGTGCCCTGGGAAGGACAGGCCCTAGAACCTTTCTGGTCAGGTCCCGGGTGAATCGGGACCTTACCCTACTCCCAGGTTAGCACAGCTAGGGGGGATGAAAGTCCCGAAGGGAGAAACTGCATCCCCACTCCGGGCCAGACCTGGCCCAGGCGCCAGAGGTCCTTGGGGTCCACCAGGGCCGGCTTGGCGTACCCCCCGAGGCTCCCCTTGTCCCTGAGGAGGACCAGGGGCCGGCCCGAGGGGGGCACCTGGACCCCGCCCAAGGGGGTGGGTTCGGAAAGCCCTTCTCCCCCGGGCACCGGGGGCCCGGAGAGCTCCACCCCCATGCGGTCCGCCCGCTCCACCCGAAAGGGGCCGGAAAGGAGGGCGGAGAAGGCCTCCCGCGTGTACTGGGGCCCAGGGAGGAGGCGGAGGCGGAAGGGGCTCGTGAGGGGCTCCTGGGGAAAGGACCGGCCGGGGCGCGCGGGGCGCTCCGCCTGTAAGCCCAGCACGTCCCCCGCCTTTAGGGGCCTGCCGATCCGCCCCCGGAGGTCGGGGGAGGCGGAGCCGAAGAAGCGCCCGGCCTCGAGGCCCCCCGCCACCGCCAGGTAGACCCTCGCCCCAGGCCCCCGGGGCCGGAAGCGGAGGGTCTTCCCAGGGGGCCAGAAGAAGCTCACCCCCGGAGGGATGGCCTCCCCCTCCAAGACCCCCTCCAGCCCGTAGCCCGAAAGGGCCGCCACCAGGGGCCTCAAGGCGGTGAGGGCGGGGCCCTTGTAGGCGATCTCTAGGAGGGGAGCGAAGGGGGGGTTCCCCACCAGGCGGTTGGCGAGGGCGGCGGAGCGGGGGTCCAGGGGGCCGGAAAGGGCCAGGCCGAACCGTCCCCCGAAAGGCCGCCCCCCGTCCAGGAGGAGGTCCAGAAGGCCGGGCTCCTCCACCCGTAAGGCGGGGAGGCGGGGGGAGGGGGGCAGGAGGTCCAGGGGAAGGGGCTCAGGGGGCGTGGGGCCCTCCGCCTCCCGAAAGCGCACCCGGTCCCCGGGGCGGAGGAGGAAGGGGGAGGCGCGGTGGGGGTCGTAGACCGGGACCAGGGCGGTGCCCAAAAGGCGCCAGCCCCCGGGGGAAGGGAGGGGGTAGATCCCCGTCTGGACCCCGGCCAGGGCCACGCTGTGGGCCGGGACCCGGGGCCTCGGGTGGGGGCGGCGGGGCAGGCGCAGGGCCTCGTCCACCGGGGCCAGAAAGGGGAAGCCCGGGGTGAAGCCCAGGGCGTAGACCCGGTAAAGGGGGGCCTGGTGGCGGCGCTTCACCTCCTCCAGGGAAAGGCCGGTAAGCCGCGCCACCTCTTCCAAGTCCTCCCCGTCGTAGCGCACGGGGATCTCCACCACCCGGCCTTCCGCCTCCAGGGAGGGCGCAAGCCGGCGGAGGAGGTGGAGCAGGCGGGCGCGGGGGAGGAGGCGGGGGTCGTAGGCCAGGAAAAGGGTGGCGTAGGCGGGCACCGCGTCCCAAAGCCCCGGGGGAGGGTCTTTAAGAAGGGCTTCCGCTAAGGCCAAGGCCCTCCGGTTCGCCGCCTCGGAAAGCCCTTCCCCCAGGCGCAGGTAGAGCCCTTCCACCCCTCCACTTTACGCGCTCCTGGGGGCCATGGCCCCCTGGAGGAGGCGGTCTGGCAGGAGGAGGATGGGGAGAAGGGCCAGGAGGATGAAGAAGGCGGCGTAGAGGAAGATGGCCTTTAGGGCCTCCGTGATCCCCTCCTTCACCGCCCCCTCCACCTTGGCCACCTGGGTCCGGAGTTCCGCCTGGACCCGGGCCTTGGCCTGGGCCAGGGCCTCGGTCCTCAGGTCCTCTAGGGCCTGGAGGAAGAGGGCGGCGTTCCCCGTCTGGAGGAGGGCCTTCAGGGCCGGGGGGAGGATGGGGCTTCGGAGAAGGGCGGCCTTGGCCCCCTCGTCCCCGGCCAGGGCCCGCCCGGCCAGGGCCTCCAGGACCCGGAACTGGCCGGGGATGCCCCCCTCGGGGAGGGCCTTTTTGGCCTCCTCGGGGAGGAATGGGTCGGCGAGGAGGGCTTTCCGGGCCTCCTCGTCCCCCTCCAGGGCCCTCAGGTAGAGGGCCTCGAGGCGGGCGAACTCCCCCTTGAGGTCCAGGGCCATCCCCTCCCCCACCTGGGCCGGCCGGCCCACCGAAGCCCCTTGGGGGAAGGCCTGGGCGAAGCTTTGGCTGAGGTGGGAGGAGAGCACCGTGCCCAGGAGGGCAACGCCCATGGTGGAGCCGATCTGGCGCACGAACTGGACCATGCTGGTGCCGCTCCCGATGCGGTTTGGGGGGAGGTCCGTCTGGGCCACCACGTTGAGGGCGCTCTGTGCGGGCCCAAGACCCAGGCCCAAGAGGAAGAAGAGGAGGACCGCGGCCCACAAGGGGGTGCCCACCTGGAGGAGGAAGTGGAGGGCGAGGAAAAGGCCGAGGAGGAAAAGGGTGCTTCCCAAAAGCAGGGGCTTGTACCGGCCGGTGCGGGCCAGAACCTGTCCACCCCCCACGCTCCCCAAGACCACCCCCAGGGTAAGGGGGAGGACGGTCACCCCGCTTTGGCTGGCGGAAACCCCCTTCACCACCTGGAGGTAAAGGGGCAGGAAGGCCACCGCCCCCAGGAAGGCGGGGCCGTAGAAGAAGGCCGCCACCGAGGAGAGGCGGAAGGTGGGAAGGGCGAAGACGGAGAGGTCAAAGAGGGGGTGGGGCATCCGCCGTTCCGCCCAGATCCATAGCCCCAGGGCCAAAAAGGCCAGGAGGAAAAGGCCCAGGATCTCCGGGCTCCCCCAGGGGTAGGTGCTCCCCCCAAAGGAGAAGGCCAGCATGAGGGGCACGGTCCAGAGGACGAGGAGGAAGGCCCCCAGGAAGTCAAAGGGCTCCCGACGTTCTGGGCTTAGGCGGGGCATGTAGCGCAGGATGAACCAAAGGGCCACCGCCCCCACGGGCATGTTGATGTAGAAGACCCAGCGCCAGGAGAGGTGGTCGGTGAGGAGGCCCCCAAGCCAGGGCCCCACCGCGGAGGAGAGGCCGAAGATGGCCCCGAAGGCCCCCGCCAGCCGGCCCCGTTCCCGGGGCGGGAAGAAGACGGCGATGGTGGTGAGGGCCAGGGCAAAAAGGGCCCCACCCCCCACCCCCTGGAGCCCCCGGAAGAGGATGAGCTCAGCCATGTTCTGGGCCTGGCCGGAGAGGGCCGAGCCCAGGAGGAAAAGGGCCACCGCCCAAAGGAGGACGGCCTTGCGGCTGAAAAGCTCCGTAAGCCGCCCGAAGATCACGGAGAAGACGGTAGAGGTGAGGAGGTAGCTGGTGGTGACCCAGGCGTAGTACTCGGCCCCCCTAAGCTCCCCCACGATGCGGGGCATGGCGGTGGAGACGATGGTCTGGTCCAAGGCGGCCAGGAAAAGGCCCAGGAAAATGCCGATCATGGTCAGGCGGACTTCTTTGGGGGTGGCGTTCATGCGTCCTCCAGCAGGCGGTCTAAGAGCTTCAGCAAAAGGGCTTCCTCTTCCCCACCCAGGCGCTTCAGGCGCCGCCTTAAGGCCTCGGCGAAAAGCCGCTCCGCCTCCTCCAACGCCGCCTCCCCCTTGGGGGTTAGGAGGAGGCGATAGCGGCGGAGGTCCCCCTCCTCCCGGGCGCGGAGGAGGAGGCCTTGGGCCTCGAGGCGGCGCACCATGTGGCTCACCGTGGGCAGGGGCAGGCCCATGCGCCGGGCGGCCTCCGTGGGGTGGGGGTGGTGCTTCAGGACCCGGAGGAGCCAGGCCTCGAGGCCCGAGATCCCCCTCGCCTTCAGGCCCGCCTCCGCCTCCTCCCTAAGGAGGCGCTGGAGGCGCCAGATGCGGGCCAGGAGCTCCCAGACCATGGGGGGATTATACTTTCAAAAGAAACCTTTTGACTGTAAAGCAACCCACCAAAGGACCGGCAGGTCCCTTCGGGCGCCTAGCCTTCCCGCGCCGCCTGCCAGCGCGCCTTAAGCCGGGCGAAGAGGGCCTCCACCTTGGCCTTGGGGAGGATGACCTGCTCCGTCCGCCCCTCCCCGATGAGGTCCCCCAGCTCGTTGAAGGCCTGCATGGTGGCGTAGACCCGGTTGCCCACCGTCTTCTCGTGCCGGGCCACCACCCTAACCCGCATCCCCGGGAGGGCGGAGGCCAGGTGGCGCACCTCCACGTAGCTCCCGATCCCCTCCTCCCCCTCCTCCAGGAAGGGGAGGATGATCTTCCGCCCGGCCAGCTCCATGTGCTTGGCCATCCAGTAGGTGGCGTAGACGGGGTGGACGGGGCCCAGCTCCTCAAAGTCCACCGTCATCTCCTCGGTGACCACGGTCTCAAAGACCGCCTGGTAGCCTTCCGGGATGGGGCGCATGGGGCTATTTTCTGAGGTCCAGGACCCGCTTAAGCTTCCCCCCCTCGCTCCTTGGGGCCTCCCCGGGAGCGAGAAGGGTGACCCGCATGGTCACCCCGATGGTGTCCTTGATCTTGTGGGCCACCTTCTCCCTTAGGGCGTGGAGGCGGTGGTCCGCCTCTATGACCTCGTCGGACAGGGCCTTTTTGCCGATCTCCTGGAAGAAGGCCTCGGAGACCTCCACCTTGAGCTCGGCCTCGTCCAGGGTGCCCTCCCGCCGAACCACGATCTGGTAGTAGGGCTCCACCTCGGGGATGCCCAGGAGGACCGCCTCCACCTGGGTGGGGTAGACGTTCACCCCGCGGATGATGAGCATGTCGTCCGTGCGGCCCAGGATGGGCCCCATGCGCACATGGGTGCGGCCGCAGGTGCAGGGCTCGTAGGTGAGGAAGGTGAGGTCCCCCGTCCAGTAGCGGAGGAGGGGCATGGCCTCCTTGGTGAGGGTGGTGAAGACCAAAACCCCCACCTGCCCCTCAGGGAGAGGCTCCCCCGTGTCCGGGTCCACCACCTCGGGGAGGAAGTGGTCCTCCCAGATGTGGCTCCCC
>FWWM01017912.1_pt1 | contig 10187 bp, 10 predicted proteins | sample 2228351 | NCBI WGS metagenome assembly FWWM01 (sample SAMEA103939774, study PRJEB20133) | metagenome
GCCGCCGAGACCTCTGCGCCCGCCGCCCCCGCGGCTACGCCTGCACGCCTTCGCCTGGATCGGCGAGGGGTAAAAGTGTCCAATCCTCAGGCCCGCGTTCCTTGACAGGAGGGGGGGCGTTGCTATAATCGACGGGGGCTTGGGCCCACAGGCCCCGGGCCGGAGCCGTTGCGCCCTGAGGCGGATCAGGGGTATGCCCACGTAGCTCAGGAGGCAGAGCGCGTCCTTGGTAAGGACGAGGTCACCGGTTCGAGTCCGGTCGTGGGCTCCAGCCTGTACTTCGCGCACGGAGGATCGGTATGGCGAAGCCGAAGTTTGAGCGGAGAAAGCCGCATGTGAACATCGGGACCATTGGCCACGTGGATCATGGCAAGACCACGCTCACGGCAGCCATCACCCACGCCATGGCCCACTACGGCCTCGCGGAACCCAAGGGGTACTACGACATCGACAACGCGCCGGAGGAGCGGGCCCGAGGGCTCACCATCAACATCAGCCACGTGGAGTACGAGACGGAGAAACGGCACTACGCGCACGTCGATTGCCCGGGGCATGCGGACTACATCAAGAACATGATCACGGGAGCCGCCCAGATGGACGGGGCGATCCTAGTGGTGAGTGCCGCAGACGGCCCCATGCCCCAGACCCGGGAGCACATCCTCCTGGCACGGCAGGTCAACGTCCCCGCCATCGTGGTCTTCCTGAACAAGGTAGACATGGTGGACGACCCGGAGCTCTTGGAGCTCGTGGAGGTGGAGGTCCGGGATCTGCTGAACCGCTACGGGTTCCCGGGCGATGAGGTTCCGGTGGTCAAGGGGTCGGCCCTGAAGGCCCTGGAGGCCCTGGAGAGCAACCCTAACATCCGCCGTGGGGACGACCCGTGGGTGGACAAGATCTACGAGCTCATGGACGCGGTGGATAGCTACATTCCGTTGCCCGTGCGGGAGGTGGATAAGCCCTTCCTGATGAGCGTGGAGGACGTCTTCACCATCACGGGCCGTGGCACCGTCGCGACAGGGCGTGTGGAGCGGGGCCGGATCAAAGCGGGTGAGGAGGTGGAGATCGTCGGGTTCCGCCCCGAGCCGCGCAAGACCGTGGTCACCAGCCTGGAGATGTTCCGGAAGGTTCTGGACGAGGCCGTGGCCGGCGACAACATCGGCGTGCTGCTGCGGGGTGTGGAACGGGACGACGTGGAGCGGGGGATGGTCATCGCGAAGCCTGGGACCATCAAGCCGCACACCCGGTTCCAGGCGGAGGTGTACGTCCTCACCAAGGAGGAAGGAGGGCGCCACACGCCCTTCTTCAGCGGGTACCGGCCGCAGTTCTACTTCCGGACTACGGACGTGACGGGTACGATCAAGCTCCCGAGCGGATTGGAGATGGTCATGCCCGGGGACAACGTGAACCTGGAGGTGGAGCTGATCGCCCCCGTGGCCCTGGAGGAAGGGCTACGGTTCGCCATCCGGGAAGGCGGGAAGACCGTGGGTGCGGGGGTCGTCACGAAGATCCTGGAGTGAGGCTGGATGGCACGGGAGATCATCGTCCTCGCCTGTACGGTGTGTAAGCGTCGGAACTACGTGACGCAGAAGAACAAGAAGAACGATCCCAACCGGCTGGAGCTCCGGAAGTACTGTCGGTGGTGCCGCAAGCACACCCCGCACCGGGAGACGAGGTAGGAACGATGCCGCTGCGGGAACGGGATCGGGAGCTGAGACGCCGACGTCACCGTCGGGAGCGGATCCGCAAGCTCCTGGAGCGGTTCCAGCGGGCCCAGACCCAGGAGGAGCGGGAGCAGCTGGTCCAGAAGATGATCAAGCGGGCCCCCTGGCGCTATCCAGAGTTCCTTGCCCTCCTGCGTTCGTGATACCATAGGGTCTGGAGGGGCGTAGCTCGAACTGGCCAGAGCGCCGGTCTCCAAAACCGGAGGTTCCGGGTTCGAGTCCCGGCGCCCCTGCCACCAGAAGCCGCATAGGAAAGGATTTCTGCTTGCGTAGGCGTTGAGGGCAGGGGAAGGGGTGGAGTGCCCCGGGCGAGCCACGGCACTGCACGGGCTCCCCTCCGGTAGCCCCAGGACAGGTGGATCCAGGGCGGAGAGGGTGAAGACGTATCGGTGCGGCCGAAGCTGCCGGTCGCGCCGCGCAGGAGGGCCTCGGAGAGCTCCGATCCGGCCTGCTGCAGGGCTGCTCCCCTGGAAGCTCGGCGGCTAGGTGCGCGGCAGGCCGACCGGGGCGAGCACCAAGACCCCTTTGTGCTCTGCGGCCTCTACTGCGGAGGGGTGGATGACGAACCCGAACAGGACAGGGACGGGCCGGGCAGGGAGGACGGGAAGGAGGTCCTGCACCTTGCGGAGGAGGCTCTCTACGTCGCGGCCGTAGATGCGGCTTCGGACCTCTCCCACGATGACCACCGGCTCATCGTCCCGCTCTCCCTCTCCGTAAAAGTCCACCTCGATCTCCTTCCCGTCGGTGGTGAAGAAGCGGCGGTGAAGGGTGCGTACGCGGATGCCGTGGTGCTTTTCTAGGAAGGCGGGGGAGAGCTCCCGGGCGAGCTCCTCGAGGGTGAAGCCCAGGGTGTCGGAAAGTCTGCCTACCTGGCGGGCGAGCTCTGCCACCTGCTGCTCCGTGTGCTTCTGGGATTCGGCGAGGGCCCGCACTTCCCCGGCCAGCTGTGCCAGTTGCTCTTCAGTCCGCCGCTGGGCTTCGGCGAGGGCGGCCACGGCCTCTTCCAGGCGGTCGGTTCTCTCCTCCAGACGGCCCAATCGCTCTTCGGCCCGCCGCTGGGCTTCGGCGAGGGCACGGATTGACTTGTTGGTGGCCCGCTGGGCCTGTGCGAGGGCGCGAAGCTCCCTCTGAGTGGCCTCCTGCGCCTGCACCAGGTCCTTCGTGAGGCGGGGGAGCTCGAGGAACTCCTCGCCCAGCAGGACGGCCCTCAGCTCATCCTTCCACTTCGGCTGCCGCTCCAGCAGCCGCAGCAGTCCCTGGAAATCCTTGACTGTGAACGGCATCTCAAGGCCATTGTAGCGCGGACGGAGAGGGAGGTGGGTGATGGGCTTTGCGGCCTGCTCCCCTAGAGCCCCTTGGCCCGCAGGAGCCGTTCGTAGAGGGCCTCGAGGCGTGCCACCATGGCCTCCACGCTGTAGGCCTGGGCGTCTCGCCGGGCGGCTTCGCCCAGCCGACGGGCGGAATCCGGATGGCGCAGGAGATCCGCGATCGCATGGGCCAGGGCCCCCGGGTCTCCGGGCGGCACGAGCACGCCGTTGCGGCCGTCCCGCACCACGTCCACAAGCCCGCTGACGGCGCTTGCGACCACGGGCTTTCCCGCCGCCAGGGCCTCCACCGCGGCCTTCCCCATCCCCTCGTTGAGGGAGGGCTGGACCGCCACCTCGAATAGGGACACGAGCTCCGCGACGTCCCGCCGCAGGCCCAAGAACCGCACGGCGCTGTCCACCCCGAGCTCCCGGGCCCGCCGCTCAAGCTCTGGCCGAAGCTCCCCATCCCCGACGAACACCACCACCGCCTCCGGCACCTGTTCCCGGATGCGGGGAACGGCCTCCAGGAGCACCTGCACCCCCTTGACGGGCACGAGCCGCGCCACACACCCCACGATCCGGGCCCGGTCCGGAAGTCCCAGCTCCCGCCGCTTTACCTCCGGAGGGACCGCGGGGGTGCGGAACCGGGAGAGGTCCACCCCGCTGTGGATCACCTCGAACTGCTCCGGCCGCCCCACCCCGAGCTTCAGGTGGTCCTCCCGCTCGGCCTCCGTGAGGCAGACGATGGCGTCCGTCCACCGCGCGAGGGCCGCCTCCACCCTGCGCAGGGCCGCAGAGCCAAAAGGACCCAGGTATCCGTGGAAGGCGTGGCCGTGGGGGGTGTGCACCACCAACGGCACCTCCGCCCACCGGGCCGCGATCCGGCCCAGGATTCCCGCCTTCGTGGTGTGGGTGTGCACGAGGTGGTATCGGCCCCGCCGCATTAATCGGTACAGCTTCCACAGGGCCACGGGGTCCTTGAGGGAATGGGGCATCCGGACAAGCTCGGGAATCCGCACGAACGCCACGTCCTCAGGGACTTCGGACTCCAGACTCCCCTCCGGACCGAGGCTCGGGCCGCTCGCGAGGGTCACCTCATAGCGGGTGCGGTCGAGGTGGCGGACGGTGAGGAGGGTGTTCTCCTGGGCTCCCCCGACCACGAGGCGCGTGATCACGTGGAGCACCCGGATCCTCCGGCTCACGGCTCCGCCTCCAGGGCCTCATTCCACATCTGACGCACCGCTTCCCGCCAAGCGGCCTCCAGTCGCTCCGCCCGAGCCCTTCCCGCTTCCCCCATCCGTTGGCAAAGGCGGGGATCCCGGAGCAAGACGCGGAGGGCCTCGGCCAGGGCACCAGCATCGTGCGGGTCCACGAGGAGGCCTGTTCTTCCGTCCTCCACGGCCTCCACCACCCCACCGCTCCGTCCGCCGATCACGGGCTTTCCGCACGCTCCCGCCTCCAAGAACACCGTCCCAAACCCTTCGATCCCGTCCCGCGTCTTGAGCAGACGGCTCGGCATCACGAACACGTCGCAGGCGGCGTACAACCCCGGAAGCTCCTCGTCCGGCACGTAGCCGGCGAAGACCACCCGGTCCTGGACACCCAGAGCCTGTGCGAGATCCCGCAGCCGGCGCTCCTCCGGGCCGGTGCCCACGATCATGTACCGGACGGGCTCCTCCTTCAGAGCCGCGAGGGCCCGGAGGACAAGGTCGTGCCCCTTCCGCGGTACAAGCCGGCCCACGGTGAGCACCACCCGGTCGTCTTTGAGTCCGTATCGGTCCCGGATCGGCCTGGGATCAAGGTCTGGTCGGAACCGGCGGGTATCCGGAACGGGCATAAGGATCTGGGCGCGCCGAGGCCGCATCCCCATGGCCTCGTAGTGGTCTACGGTGAAGCGGCTGTTGGCTATGACGAGGCATGCGCCCTCCACCACCCGCCGCACAAGGTGCCGCACGGCCCGGCTGCGCATGTACGGCGCCATCTCGCCTCCGTGCAGGTAGAGGACGTAGGGGATGCGGTGCCACCGCCGCAGCTCAAGGCCCACCGTTCCCAGGTACAGGTGCCCGATGTGGAGGACGCGGATGTCGTCTTTGCGCACGAGGGCACGGGCCGCGAGGAGCATCCGGGAGACCTGCAGGGCTCGGGCCACGGGGTGGGGGGAGATGGGGACGCGGACCCGCACGATGGGATAGGGCTCGTGGAGGTCGAACCGCGCGTCCTCCCGGAGCCGTGGGGCCAGGACCATCACCTGGTCCGGCGGCACGCACCGGCAGATGCGGGCGTACAGCCGCGCCTCCCCACCCACCATGGGCGGGAAGTCATTGGTGACCAACAGCCCCCGCGCCATCCCGCACGAAGTACGTGACCTTCCCGGAGCTCAGCCGGCCGATCTGTGCCCGGCCCACCTCCACCTGCCAATCGGGTCCTAACAGGTCGTTGAGCAGGTCCCGCGCCCGGAGGAGATCGGCATCTGCGCCGCCCTCCGTCTCCACGGTTAATTTGGCCGGCTCCCGCTGCCGGATCCGAATCCGGCCCCGGAGGGAGGGCGGCAGGAGCTCGAAGAATCGGTCGAGCACCGCGGGCGCGAACCGCACGTCTCCGTGGGCCACGAGCAGGTCTTGCACGCGGCCCAACACCCGTACAGCCGGGAGCGCCCGGCCGCACGGACAGCCCGGATCCTCGATCCGCCCCACGTCCCCGAGCTCGTACCGGAGGAGGGGGAACCGCCGGTTGTGGAGGGAGGTGACGAGGATCCGCCCGCCCTCGGGCAGCTGAGGATCAGGGGGGGCTTCGAGGTACGCGCTCTCCGCGGTCAGGTGCAGCGTGCCCTCGGGGCACTCGAAGGCCAGACAGCCCACCTCCCCGCTTCCGTACTCCCGCGCTACGGGACACCCGAAGGCCTGCTCGATCTCCCGGCGCTGGAAGGCGTAGAGGGGTTCGCCGGTGAGCACGACTACCTTGAGGCCGGAAGGAGGCGTTTCGCCGTTCTCTAAGATGGCCCGGGCGAGGGCGTGGGCTGCGGAGGGGAAGGCATAGAGGAAGGCGGGTCCGTAGGCACGGATGCGGCGGAGAAATTGGGAGACGTGTGCGTCGAACCGATGGTCCACGGGAATCCGCAGCCAGTTCATCACCCAGTCCTTCGTCTGGGTCAGAAGACCGACCAACCCGCGGTGGCCGGGACCCAGCAGGAGCACACCCCGCTCGGTGAAGTCCGTCCCCCACCACCGCAGCCCCCGCCAGGTGCCCGCCAGGTACCATGCGTACGCGGACCGGTCCAAGGGGATCCGGATGCCGCTTCCCCCGGATCCCCCAGAACCCCGTACAAGCCAGCCGCGGCCCGTCAGGATGCGGGAGGCATCCTGCTCGACCTCACGACGGAGGAGGGGCGGGATTCGGGCGTAGTCCTCCGGGGTGAACGAGGCGGGCAGGGAACGGAGCCGCTCCCGATAGAAAGGGCTCCGTTCGCGCGCATGGGCCACCAGCTCCTGGAGGCGCTGCAGCTGCTTTTCCCGCACGAGCCACCCCGGATACCACTGTTCCACCCACACGGCAAACCGCGCCCGGTCCAGCTCCCATCCTAGGCAGCGCTGGCCCGCCCGGCGGAGGAGGTCGGCGAGGGGAGAGAGGCGGTTCACAGCGAGTCTTCCCGCAGCCTGAGGGTTCCCCACACGTAGCCCGCGGCGTAGGTGAGGAGGGTTCCCAGGTAGATCCAGCGGAGGGTCAGGAAGGAGACGGTCAGGTTCAGGGCGTACCGGAGGGCCCGGCGCAGCAGCGAGGTGCGCTCCGCCACGGGCTGTCCGTGGGCGGTGGCCTGCTCGATCACGAACTCCGGGTAGAACTTCCGCACGTAGGCCGCGCCCACGCCGTTCCGGAAGTACTGGCGGAGGATCCCACGGAGGGTGGGAGGGAGGAGGTGGTGGATCCAGGCGTTCGGAATCACCACCACCCGGTAGCCCGCCCTGCGCACCTCCCGCCGAAGATACGGATCGAGGCCCCTTGGGATCCACTCGTGCTCCCCGCCCACCCGATAGAAGAGGTCCTTCCGGATCGCAAGGCACGGGTGCTCCGCGAGGTCGCTGTCGGTGATCCGGTCCACGAGCGGGGAGGATCGGCGCGGGAGCTCCCGCATGGCCCGCCGGACCACCCAGGGCGCGTCCGGAGGCGGGAGGTTCGCCACACCCGCGATCCCGATCGTGGGGTCGCTCTCGAACGCCCGGAGGATCCGCTCCAAGAGCTCCGGGTGGCCGATCCGGGTGTCGTCGTCCATGGTGACGAGGATCTCGCCCCGGGCGATGGCCGCCCCGGTGTTGATGGCCCGGCCCTGTCGCCGATCGCCCTGCACCAGGATCACCTCGAACCGCTGCTCCGTCTGGTCCTCGAGCTGCCTGAGGAGCTGCGTCAATAGCCCATGGCGGTCCTCGTGGGCCGTGGGGATGACGATAGAGAGGCGGGGATCTTCGCCTTCCCGGCCGAGCAGCACCCGCAGGCGCGGGGGAGGGCCTTCCTCCAGGTAGCGGACGAAAGACTTCCGGCGCTCGAAGGCCTGCGCGGCGAGGTCGAGCGGAAGTCGGAGCTCGATCATGTGGGCCGGTAGACCACCCGGGTGATGGGAGGGTCCGTGGGCTTCCAGGTCCAGCTCCCGTGCATCCGGTAGTTCCAAACGACGGCCACCCCGATCCCCAAGAGGTTGCTCAGGAGGTACGGCAGCCCCGCGGCGGTGAGCGCGAGGTACAGGGCGTACTGGAGGGCGCTCCCCACACCCGTCACGGCCCAGTACTGGAGGTAGCGGCGCAGCTTGATTCGGAGATCCCGCGACCGGCGGTCCCGCCAGGTGAAGGCGTCGTTCCACAGGAAGTTCCAGGTGATGGCTGTGGCGATCGCGAGGGCCCCCGCAGGCCGGTAGTGCATCCCGAGCCGCACGAGCCCCCACAAAGCCGTGGTGTTCACCCCGATGCCGGTGGAGCCCACCAGCACGAACCGCGCGAATCGCAGGTCCTCGGGGTTCGCGGGGAGCAGCCGAAGGAGGTGGCGGAGGTACTCGAGGTTCTGGCGGAGGGTGAGTTTGCTCTGGCCCGCGGCCCGGGCCTCAAAGGTGTAGGGGATCTCGGCCACCCGACGGACCTTCCCCCGGGCTAAGATCTCCAGTAGGATCTTGTAACCCACGGGTTCCAGCCGCACACCCTCCACCACGGACCGGCGGAAGGCGAAAAAGCCCGACATGGGATCGGAGACGACCCGCGCCCGACGGAGCAGAAGCCGCGCAAGCCCGGCGGCCACGCGGCTGATGAGCCTCCTCAGGCCGGAAAGGCCGCGGGAGGAGCCGCCGGGGAGGTAGCGGCTTGCGACCACCAGATCTGCGCCCGTCTCCTCCAGGGCCCTCAGGAGGTCTGGGATGCGCTCTGGCGGGTGCTGCAGGTCCGCGTCCAGCACGCACACTACCTCTCCCCGGGCCGCCTCGATCCCCTCCACCACCGCGGTGGCCAGTCCCTGCCGCCCCGTGCGGTGCAGGAGCCGGATCCGCGGGTCCTCTCGGGCGAGGGCGGCGATCACCGCGTCCGTGCCGTCCGTGCTGTCGTCCACGAACACGAGCTCAAACGGCACTCCCTCGAGGGCCCGGCGCACCCGGTCCACCAGAACCGGCACCGCCGCTCGCTCGTTGTAGGTCGGGACGACGAGCGAGAGCAACCCCGTCCTCATCTTCGTCCTGCGGCCTGCAGGACTTTTCCATACCACGTCTCATAGTAAGTCCGGTAGGCCCCGGACCTCACCGCTTCCCACCAGGCGCGGTTCTCCCGGTACCACGCCACGGTGCGCTCGAGCCCCTCCTCCAATTCCACCCGGGGCTTCCAGTTGAGGTAAGAACGGGCACGGTTTGTGTCCAGGGCGTAGCGGCGGTCGTGGGCAGGCCGGTCGCGGATGTGCTGGAGCAGGGATTCGGGCTTCCCGAGCATCCGGAGGATCGTGCGGGCCACCTGGAGGTTGGTGACCGTGCAGCCGGAGGCGAAGTTCAGCACGGGCCGAGGATCTGGATGCAGGAGCACGCGCAGGAGCCCCTCACAGTGGTCCTCCACGTACAGCCAGTCCCGCTCCTGCCGGCCGTCCCCGTAGATGGGGATGGGCTGGTCCAGGAGGGCGTTCGTGATCACGAGGGGGATGAACTTCTCCGGGAACTGGTACGGGCCGTAGTTATTGGTGCACCGGGTGACCACCACGGGGAGCCCGTACGTCTTCCGGTACGCGAGGCAGAGGAGGTCGGCGGCCGCCTTGCTGGCCGCGTAAGGACTCGTGGGATTCTGCGGGCTGTCTTCCGAGAAGCGCACGCCGGGCGGGGCCGGCCCGTACACCTCGTCCGTGCTCACCTGGATCATCCGCTTGACCCCGTACCGGAGGGCGGCCTCCAGTAGAGTCTGGGTGCCCACCACGTTCGTGCGCACGAACGGCCGACCGTCCAGGATGCTACGGTCCACGTGGGTCTCCGCGGCGAAGTTCACCACCGCGCCCAGGCCCTCCCGGAAGAGCCCTCCCACGAGCCGCGCGTCCGCCACGTCCCCCCGCACGAACCGGTAGCGAGGGTCTTGGGCCACGTCCTCCAGGTTCGCCAGATTTCCCGCGTAGGTGAGCTTGTCGAGGTTGATGACCTCCACGTCCGGCAGAGCCCGGAGCAGCGCCCGGATGAAGTGGCTCCCGATGAACCCGGCTCCGCCTGTTACCAGTACCCGCATGCCCCGCCTCCGCTACAGCACCACCTCGGAGTCGTCGCTCACGAACAGCCGGAGCCCCTTCGGTCCGTTCCCGGACCGGCGGATCACCACGTGGCGGCCCAGGACGCTGTCCATCATCCGCTCGACCCCTTCGAGCAGGCATCCCTCCAGGACCACGGAGTGCTCGATGCTGACCTCCCGGAGCACACTCCCCGGGCCGATGGCCGTGTAGGGGCCGACGTAGGAGTCGGTAATGCGGCAGCCCTCACCGATCACCACGGGGCCCCGCACGACGCTGCGCCGGATCACCGTCCCCGCGCCCACCTCCACCCGGCCCGTGACCACGGATTCCTCGTCCACCTCTCCCAGGATCCGTAGCCGCGCGTAGGCGTCCAGCACCGCCCGGTTGGCCTCCAAGAGGTCGTCCTTCTTCCCCGTGTCGAGCCACCACCCCTCCA
>FWWM01017913.1_pt1 | contig 10186 bp, 9 predicted proteins | sample 2228351 | NCBI WGS metagenome assembly FWWM01 (sample SAMEA103939774, study PRJEB20133) | metagenome
GGCCTTCGGCCGCCCGCCCCAAACCCCCCACTTCCATCCATCCACTTCCAGGAGGTATGTCATGACCCAGAAATTCGGCATTGGTCTGGTCCTGCTCTCCCTGATTCTCGCCGGTTGCGGCGGAAATCCGACGCCCACCCCCGCTGCTCCGGTGGAGGAGACTGCCACTGTGGTCTCCGCAACCGGCAAGGTCGTCCCGGCGACCTGGGCCACGCTGGCCGCGCAGACCGGCGGGGTTGTGGTGGAAGTCCGCGTCGCCCCAGGCGATACGGTCTCCGAGGGCGATGTGCTGGTCCGCCTGGACGACGCCGACGCCCGTCTGGCCGTCCAGCAGGCGGAGGCGGCGCTGAAGGCCGCTCAGGCCCGCCTGGACGAACTGAAGGCCGGCCCCCGACCGGAGGAGGTAGAAGAGGCGAAGGCGGCGGTAGCGATGGCCCAGGCAGCGCTGCAGCGTCTGCTGAAGCCCGACCCGGTGCAGGTCGCCGCGGCGCGGGCCGAACTGGCCCAGGCGGAGGTGACGTTGCGGCGGGCGCAGGATGCCTACGACCGGGTGAAGTGGGACCCTGCCATCAGTGCCCGGCCGGAGGCGCTTCAACTGGAGCAGGCGACCGGCGCCTACAATGTCGCCAAAGCCCGGCTGGATGCGCTGCTGAATCCGTCGTCGGCGGATGTGGCGGCGGCCCGCGCCCAACTCCAGCAGGCCCGGGCCCGGCTGGCCCTCCTGGAGGCCGGCGCGCGGCCGGAAACGATCGCTGCAGCCGAGGCGGAGGTGGCGCGGGCGAAGGCGGCGCTGGAGGCGGCCCGCCTGGCGCTGGCGCGCTGTGAGGTCCGCGCCCCCTTCGGCGGCACCGTCGGCGACGTCGCCGTGCGGGTGGGGGAACTGGTGGCGCCGGGCCAGCCCCTGGTCGTCCTGGGCGACCTGACCACCCTGCAGGTGGAGACGACGGACCTGGATGAAGTGGACGTGGCGCGGGTCGCCGTGGGCCGGCGGGTCACCGTCACCTTTGATGCGCTCCCGGAACGGGTCTTCACCGGCACGGTTGTCCGCATTTCCCCGATGGCCGCCAGCGGGACCGGTGGGGTCCGGTACACCGCCGTCATCGCTCTGGACGAGATGGACCCTGTCCTGCGCTGGGGGATGACGGCGTTCGTGGACATTGAGGTGGAATGACCGCAGGCACGGGGAGGGAATATGACGGCCACAGCCATTGTTGAGGCCCGGAATCTGGTGAAGGTCTACGGGGACGGCGCCGAGGTGCGGGCGCTGGATGGCCTGAATCTGCGGGTGGAGCGGGGCGAGTTCGTCGCCGTGATGGGCCCTTCCGGCTCCGGCAAGTCCACCCTGCTCCACATCCTGGGGGCGCTGGACCGGCCCACCAGCGGGGAGGTCTGGGTGGACGGGCAGAATCTGGCATCGGTGCGCGACCTGGACACGTTCCGGGCCCGCACGGTGGGCTTTGTCTTCCAGATGCACAACCTGATCCCCACGCTGACCGCGCGGGAGAACGTGGAGGTGCCGATGATGGGCCAGCCAGTCGGGCGTCGGGAACGGAGACAACGGGCGGAGGAGTTGCTGGAGCGGGTGGGGCTGAAGGACCGGATGAACCACCTGCCCAGCCAGCTTTCCGGCGGCGAACGGCAGCGGGTCGCCATCGCCCGCGCGCTGGCGAACCGCCCCGCCATCATCCTGGCCGATGAGCCGACGGGCAACCTGGACTCCCAGAGCGGTGCGGAGGTGGTCGCGCTGCTGCGACAACTGAACCGGGACCTGGGCACCACGGTGATTCTGGTCACCCACGACCCGACGGTGGCCCGCCGCGCCGACCGTATCCTGCTGATGCGGGACGGGCGGATTATCGGCGAACGGCGGCCGCAGGAGGTGGTGGTCAACGCACAGGTGGAGTCGGGAGCAGGGTAGAGGACGGGTCTCTTCGGTTAGCGTCCCTATGGGCGTGCGAGGGCAGGGTTCGTCCCTGCCCTCTTTACGTTTTACTTTTTTTACTTTTTACCGCGACGTCCCCATAATCCAGCGCTCGTAGAGGTCCCGCTGAGCGCTGCCGGTGACGATCTGGACGGTCTGCAGGAATGACTCCGGGGTGGCGATGCCGTAGCGATGTCGGCGGTAGTAGGTCTGGAGGATGGTGAAGAAAGCCGTGTCCCCCACCCGCTGACGCAGCGCGTGAAAGTAGAGAGTCCCCTTCCGATAGACCACCGGACTGTAGAATTCCCGCGGGTAGGCCGCCACCGGCAGCCCGACGGGCATATCTGTCCCCTCTTCCACTAACTGGTCGTAAACCCTCTGAAAGTCGTTCTCCAGGATATCGGCGGCCGTCTCGGAACCGTAGAGAAACTCGTGGTATAGCAGGGTGCTGTATTGCGTCAGCGCCTCGTCCAGCCACGGTTCGTCCACCGGATCGTTCCCCACGACGCCATACCACCACTGATGGGCTACCTCATGAGCCACCACCCACTCCAGGCGCGGGTGCCCGGTGTACAGACGGTCGGAGATAACGACCAGGGTGGGATACTCTATGCCCCCGGCGCGCGTCGGCGTCTCCACCACATCCAGTTCCTCATACGGGTACGGGCCGAAGAGACGGGAGTAGAGAGTCAGGGCGTTGACGGCGACCCGCAGCACCTGCTCCCCCCCTTCCCGATGGTCGGGGTAGAAGTAACTGTTGACCATTGTCCCTTCGGCGACCATCCCGGCGACTTCATAGTTGTCCCCCAGGATGAGCGCGAAATCCCGTACCGGCCCGGCCGTGCAGACCCAGCGCCCCGCGTCGGGGAGGGCACATGTGCCGGAGGCGATCAGAGTCGTCGTGGGGGGCGCGGTCACTTCCACCTGATAGAAGGCGATGTCGGAGTAGACGGCGTCGCCGTAGGCCGGGGCGATTTCCACGTTCCACCCCTCGTCGTCGTAGACCGGGATCATCGGATAGACGTTGGGGAGGGCCATGACGCCGTTGACGCAGGCGAACTGAGCGTAGTCTATCTCGTCGGTGAGGGGGACGGTGGCGGTGAAGGCCAGGCTCAGGGTGACGCTCTGGCGCGGGGCCAGGGGCGGGTTCAGCAGGATGCGCAGGGCGGACCCGCCCAGACGGACCTCCGGGGAGACGGTCTTCCCATCCAGTTGCAGCGTGGTGACCCGTACCGACCCGCCGTATCCGGGCGTGTTCGGGAAGAGGCGCAGGTACAGGTCCCGCAGCGGGATGTCTTCCGCATTGGTGTAGTGGAGTTCCTCGTAGCCGATGACCCTGGCGCTGGCGGGGTCCACGGTCAGGGAGATGACGTAGCGGGGGGCCAGGGCGAAGGCGTCCGGCGGGAGGGGGGAGGCCGTCGGCGCGGCGGTGGGGAGGGACGGAATGGGAAGTGTTGGGGTCGGCGGTGATGGGGATGGGCTCCGCAGGCACGCCAGCCACGCCAGCACAAGGGCCGCCAGGGAGACGAGAACCCGAAGGTGCAGGAACTCTCTGAACGGGGCTTTCACCGGTATCTCCTGCGTAATCGGAGTTTTTCGCCACGGATTTCACAGATTTGCACGGATTAAAGAATCTGTGCAATCCGTGTAATCCGTGGCATAATTCCAAAGGACTGGCGCGGAAGGGGGATGGGTGTATAATCGGTAAGGGACTTCCTCGCCGATCCGCACCCGTATTATCCGCGAAACTCGTTCAGGAGCAAGTATGTCCGGATCCCATATCCTCACCGGGGAACAGAGCCGCCTGCGTCGCTGGACCCTCTATCTCTTTGCTCGCTACCTGGAGTTGCCGTTGCTGGACATCGGTTACCGCCTCACGCGGGGAAACTGGCGGCGATGGGGGAAAACGGCCCTGGCGCGCACCGTTCTGGGATGGGGGGTAGCAGCCCCCATTGGGTATCTGGGAGATACCGGCCGCCCGACCCCCTACCCGGAAGTACTGCGGATGATAGACGAATTGGAGGGCCCCATCGCTGTGGGGCCGTGCCGTTGTCGCTCCACCCACAAAAGTTGCCTCCATCCCCTGGAGACCGACATTGTCATCCGCACCGGGGTGGAGGCGTGGACCGCGGCCTTTCCGGACGAGTACCGGTTGATCGGCAAGGAGGAGGCGAAGACCATCATCACGCAGTGCCACAAGTTGGGGTTATGGCAGATGGTGTTTGTCCACTGCCCGGTCAACCTGATCAACGAGTATGTCATCTGCAACTGCTGCACCTGTGGGTGTGTCCCGTATCTTCTGAACCGGGAACTGGGCCAGCGTCGTTTCCCGCTTCTCTTCGGCCGTTTCGTCTCCCGAACCGACCCGGAGCGGTGTCGGGGCGCGGGGGAATGCGTGACGGCCTGTCCGTTCCAGGCCCGCGCGCTGATGGACGGCCGGGCCCATCCGGTGGGGCCCTGCTACGGCTGCGGGCGCTGTGTGGCCGTCTGCCCGGAGGGGGCGATCCGGATGGTCCCCCGTCGTACCTGACAGTTTTCCACAGGACATCGACGATCATCCGCGTAAATCCGCGTCCAATTCTGAAAGTGTCCGGTGGCTAACATTGCATTTATAACTTATTGAGGCCGAGCTCAGGCTATACGAAACCGCGGGGGTTCAGGGTATCCTTATAGGCCGGAGGTGAACGTGTACCGTCGCCAGCCTTTTGCTCCCGATCGCTGTACGCTCTGCGGGGAATGTTTCCACCGTTGTCCCGTCCTGCACCTGCCCCTGGAACGGGCGCGGGAGGAGGTGCGGGCGCTCATAGGGGGGAGGGACTCTGTCGTCCTGCGGGCCTGTAGGTCCTGCATGGCCTGCAACGATTTCTGCCCAACGGATGCTCGCCCGGCCAATCGGATTCTGGACCTCTGGCACGCGGCGTACCGGTGGGAGGGGCTGCCCGCCCGCGCCCGCTACTTTCTGCCGCACGCCCGCCCCAATTTCCGCACCGACATCCTGGACCGTCTCCCGCCCGACGAGCGGGAAACGGTCGCCCGCTGGCGGCGGTCCGATCCGGCCCCGGAGTTCCTCTATGCCGGTTGCAACCTGATCACCGCCCCGTATCTGACTTTCTCCGCGCTCTTTGACGGGGTGGATATCCGGGGCGCGCTGGACTACTGTTGTGGGGAGATGCTCTTCCGGATGGGACTGTATGAGACGGTGGAGCAGGTGGCGCAGCGGCTCACTCACTGGCTGCGCAGCCTGGGAGCGCGCCGGGTCTATCTCCTCTGCACCGCTGGGCTCAATATGTTCACCCACGTCCTGCCCCAGTTCGGCGCAGACTTCTCCGGGATAGAGTTCCGGCATTATCTGGAGGTCGTGCGGGACCGGTTGCAATCGGGAGACCTGCGGGTAGTCCGCCCGCTGAACTGGACGGTGACGGTGCAGGACTCCTGCCACGCGCGGATGCTGGGCGAAGGGTTCGCCGACCTGCCCCGGCAGGTGCTGGAGACGATCGGGGTGGAAATGCGGGAGGCGCCGCACAACCGTCAGGAGCAACTCTGTTGCGGGATCAGCGGGGGCTTCTCCCACGCGTCGGCGTACAACCCTTTCCGCATTCTCCTCTCCGCGCGGGCCACGTCCCGCGACCATCGGCGCGTCCCGGCCGACGGCACCTGCGTCTACTGCGTGGGCTGCCTGGAGATGCTCTCCGTCGCCCGCTTCGCCGACCCCAACCGCCGTCCGGTGGTCCATCTGCTGGAACTGGTCCAGTGGGCAATCGGGGAGACGCCGCGGCGCCGTCAGGGGACGCTGGCATGGCAATTTCTGCTGGGGACGGTGCGCCGTCAGTTCCCGCGCCTGCTGGACCCGAAGCGTTTCTGGCACCCCGACCTGCCGATAAAACCGGACCCCCGCGCGCTGATATAGGTTGGCAACGAATTTCACGAATCGCACGAATTTTTATTTTCGTGCAGCCAGCAGAATCTGTTAGTTATGAGCACACTTCCGGGCGATGCTGTTATCCTGGTCGCTGTGGCGCGGCTGGAGGGAGCGGAGACACACCCCGACGTCCCGCTCTACGAGGGCGTATCCTTCTGCGACGCGGTGCGCCGGGCGGGCGAGGGGGAGCTCCTGCGCGTCCTGCCCTCATCCATTCAGGTTTGCCGCTGGTCGCCGGTGGTGCTGGGGCTCAAACCCCCGCAGGAACGCTTTGAGCGCTCACTGGCACCCCGCATTCCCCACCCCGTCTTCGGGTATCTTCTGGGCCCGCCGGGCGGGTTCCCCGCCATCCCGGAGGTGGTCATTGTGCGGGGTGAGGTAGGGGCGATCCGGCGGATGCTGGCCGCGGCGGGGCCGGAAGATGTCTGGGATGGCCACGCGCGCCGTCTGGACCGATCGGCGCTGGCGGCGCTGACCGCGGAGGAGGCATCACTGCGCCGCCGGGCAATTGATGTTGTGAACCGGGTCCTGGCCCCGCTGAGCCGATGGAAACGCTGGCAGGCTTTCACCCGCTACCTCTTCCGCAGCGGCTGGGTGACTGCCCGCTTTGACGCCCTCATCTCCCGCACCCTGGCGGACATGTCCATCTGCCGCAACTCCACTGTCATCCCCCTGCTCACCGGTCGCGTGAACGCCTCGTTTTTCTGTACCGGCGGCATCACCTGGGGCAGGAACCGCCCCGACCATCTGACGTCCGGCTGGCCCTGGCCCATCTACCGGCGGGTACTTCAACGGTTGGAGGGGGAGGATGAACCGGAAACCGGACCGCGCGCTCTTTGAGGCCTTCCCGGCTCTGTGGGGACGGATCCCCTTCGTCCCGCTGGCGAACCTTCCCACCCCTCTGCAATTGATGGAGCGACTGTCGGCCAAGGTGGGGGCGGAAATCTGGGTCAAGCGGGACGGCCTCACCCATCCCGTCTACGGCGGCAACAAGATGCGCAAGTTTGAGTTCGTCTTCGGGGACGTCCTGCGCCGGAGGGCGAAGGTGGTCCTGACGGGCGGCGGTCTGGGCTCCCATCACACCCTGGCGACCGCCGTCGCCGCGCGCCCGTTCGGCCTGCAGACGGTTTGCGCGTACTACTGCCAGCCCATCAGCGACGAGGTCCGCCACGCGCTCCGGGCGACGCCCCCGCTGGGGATTGAGGCCCATTTCTGCGGGGACTACGTCGGCCTGGCCCTGATGTTCCTCTGGCAGTACGTTCGCTGGACGGTTCGCTCCGGCCGCCCGGTCTACTTCATCTACCCCGGCGCGCCGGGGACGCTGGGCGTGCTGGGATATGTCAATGCTGCCCTGGAATTGAAACGCCAGTGGGATGAGATGAGGGTGCCGGAGCCGGAGGCGACTTTTGTGGCCGTCGGGTCGTGCGGGACGTTTGCCGGGCTGATTCTGGGGGCACGTCTGGCGGGATGGCGCGGTCGGGTGGTCGGCGTACGGGTGATTGAGGAGGACGTCGCCAATCGGCCGAAGATCGCCCGGATGGTCAACCGGGCGGCGGCGTATCTGCGCCGCTGCGACCCCACCGTCCCGCGGGTACAGATTACCCCCGATGAGGTGGAGTTGCTGGACGGTTACCTGGGGCCGGGATACGCTCACCCCACGCCCCAGGCCCGCCGGGCGGTGGACTGGGTGGCGCGAACCGAGGGGCTCCCGCTGGAGACCACCTACACGGGCAAGACGATGGCGGCGCTCCTGGACTACGCCGCGGCCCATCCGGGGGCGCGCCTTCTGTTCGTGGATACCTTTGCCGAATCTCCGGCGATAGAAGAAGGGGACTGGCGGCGACTCCCCCGGCGCTTCTGGCCCGTATTTGACCCCTCGGTGAAGGTGCGCTGCTGGTGCTGGCGCGGCTGGCGGGACCCCGATTTCTGCTGGAAACGCTGACAGGGCTGCGCCCCTGCGCCCCTGCGACCTGCGCCCCTTGCGACTTTTGACAGAACCCCTGCCCTTCTGTATAATGTCCTTCGCAAATACTCACCCTCAACAGGAGAACGTCCCATGGGAGATAAGTTTGACTTTATCCGCCAGGAAATGGCCGCGTTGAAGGAATCCGGCCTCTTCATCCACCTGCGCACGATCGGTTCGGCCCCCGGCCCCTGGATGATTGTGGACGGCAAGAAGGTGCTCAACCTCTGCACCAACAACTACCTGGGGCTGGCAACCCATCCCCGCCTGGTGCAGGCCGCCCACGAAGCGCTGGATCGTTTCGGCGTCGGCCCGACGGCGGTGCGCTCCATCGCCGGGACCCTTACCCTCCACGTGGAACTGGAGCGGAAGGTCGCCGAGTTCAAGCATGTGGAGGACGCCCTCTACGTTCAATCCGGCTTCTGCGCCAACCAGGCCGCCATCCCGCCGCTGGTGGGCCGGGAGGACGTGATCTTCTCCGACCGGCTCAACCACGCCTCCATCATTGACGGATGCCGCCTGAGCGGGGCCAAAATCATCGTCTACGAGCACTGCGACCCCGATGACCTGGAGGCCAAAATCAAAGAAAATCTCCCCAACTACCGGCGCGGCATGGTCATCACCGATGGCGTCTTCTCTATGGACGGCGACGTCGCCCCGCTGGACAAAATCTACGAAGTGGCGGAGCGATATGGGCTGATCACGATGGTAGATGACGCCCACGGCGAAGGGGTGCTGGGCCACGGCGGCCGCGGGATTGTGGACCATTTCGGCCTTCATGGCAAGTTTGACATTGAAATCGGTACCTTCTCTAAGGCTTTCGGCGTTGTCGGAGGGATCATCTCCGGCAAGAAGGTGATCATAGACTACCTGCGCCAGCGGGCCCGCCCGTTCCTCTTTTCCAACGCCGTCACCGCTGCCGACACCGCCGCCTGTATGGCCGCGGTGGACGTCCTCTCCGAGTCCACCGAACTGGTGGACCGTCTCTGGGAGAACACCCGCTACTTCAAGGGGGAGATGAAGCGGCTGGGCTTTGACACCGGCCACAGTGTCACCCCGATCACGCCGGTGATGCTGGGAGAGGCGCCGCTGGCCCAGGAGTTCAGCCGCCGCCTCTTTGAGGAGAGGGTCTTCGCCATGGCCATCGGCTACCCCACCGTCCCCAAGGGCCAGGCCCGCATCCGCGTGATGGTCTCCGCGATGCTCCGCAAGGACGACCTGGATTACGGCCTGGAGAAGTTCGCCAAAGTGGGCCGGGAGTTGGGGGTGATTTCCGGTTGAGGACGGTCGGCGTCGGGCTGTTGCTCCTTTTGCTGGGGCTGACGGGTTGCCCGGGGAGGACGGGGGTTTCTCCGACTTCCGTCCTTCCCTCCCCGTCGCCCGCGGCCACGCCCACGCCGGGGCCGGTCGCACTCTACGAACTGGGGCGGGCCCAACAGCAGGCCGGGGAGCTGGAGGCAGCGATCAGTGCGTTTTCTGCCGCGCTGGCGCAGGACCCGACCTTCGCTCCGGCCTACCGGGCGCGGGCGGCGGCGTATCTGGCACTGGGGGACCCGGCGTCGGCGCTGGTGGATGGGCAGATGGCGGCCGCGCTGGAGCCCCAGGACGCGGCCGCCCACGCGCTGCTGGGGGAAATCCTGCGCCGGGGCTTCTATGACCCTCTGCAGGCCCTGGACGCCTACGACCGTGCGGCGCGCCTGGACCCGGCGTTGGGAGCGGCCCTCTTCTCCGCCCGCTGGGAGTGTGCGCTTGCCGCGGCCCGCTCCGACCGGATGGCCGACCTGGCCGCAGAGTACGCCCATCTCCACCCCGACGACCCGTTGCGGTTCTATTACCGGGGCCGCACCCTGCTGGCCCAGGGGCTCCCGCGGGTCGCCATCGGCGTCGTGGGAGATGCGATTCGGGAAGGGAGCGACCTTGCCGCCCTGTGGTTTGTCCTGGGGGACGCCTACGCGGCCATAGAGGCCTGGCCGGAGGCGGTCATCTGCTACGAGACGGCGCGCTCCCGGATGGAAGGGGGGGATTCTTCCATGCATATGGTCTCCGATTCGCCGACGGCAGCGTTGGCGGTATCTCTGGGGACGGCGTATCTTTATGCCGGCCGCTGCGCGGATGCCGAAGCGTCTTTCCGGCACGCGCTGGCCCTCGCCCCCGGCCGTTCCGACCTGCCCACCTGGATCGGCCGGGCGATGATCTGTCTGTCCCGATAGGAAACGGCGTTGAGGTAGCTTTGCTGCCTCGTATCAGCAGCCTCCGCCCGACGCTAAACCGTACAAACCCCCTTCGGGGGCTGAATAATACCCTGGAGTCTGGCGAATTTTCCGAGTGCTATGATTTCCGCAGTTTTTCGGCCTGCTGGACAGAAAGCCGGTAGCCGGAAGCA
>FWWM01017914.1_pt1 | contig 10186 bp, 10 predicted proteins | sample 2228351 | NCBI WGS metagenome assembly FWWM01 (sample SAMEA103939774, study PRJEB20133) | metagenome
CCCCAGGGAGGTCACCACGTCCAGGGCCACGGGGTCGGCCAGATCGAACAGGGGCATGGTGCGGGCCACCAGGTAGACCCCGGCCACCACCATGGTGGCGGCGTGGATCAGGGCCGAGACGGGCGTGGGGCCCTCCATGGCGTCGGGCAGCCACACGTGCAGGGGGAACTGGGCCGACTTGCCCACCGCCCCGGCGAAGAGCAGCAACACCGCCAGGGTCAGGTATTCGCGGCTGTAGCCCCCCGCCTCGGCGAACTCGAATATCTCGCGGATGTTGAACGTCCCCGCCTCCCGCCACAGCAGCACGATGCCGATGAGGAAGCCCACGTCGCCGATGCGGGTGGTGATGAAGGCCTTCTTGGCCGCCTCGGCCGCCGACCGCCGCTCGTGCCAGAAGCCGATGAGCAGGAAGGAGCAGAAGCCCACCCCCTCCCAGGCGGCATAGAGCAGCAGGAAGTTGTCGGCCAGCACCAGGGTGGCCATGGAGGCCACGAACAGGCTCATGGCGGCGAAGAACCAGCCGTAGCGGGGGTCGCCCTTCATGTAGCCGGTGGAGTAGATGAAGATGAGGGTGCCCACGAAGGTGACCACCGCCAGCATCACCGCCGCCAGCTGGTCGAACAGGAAGCCCAGGGTGACGTGGAAGGTGCCGAAGCGCAGCCAGTCTATGCCCGAGGCCACCCCCCGGAAGGGGCCCTCGTCCAGGGCGCCCAGCAGGTCGGCCAGCATCAGCGCGTAGAGCACGAAGCTGGCGGCCAGGGCGCCCACCGCCAGCCAGTCGCCCCGCCGCGGCAGGTAGGGGCCGAACAGCAGCAGCACGGCGAAGGCCGCGAAGGGCAGCGTCGGCAGCAGCCAGGCGTGCTCCATCCCTACCATCGCAGCGTGTCCACCTCGTCCACGTTGGCCGTGGCCCGGTTGCGGAACAGGCGCAGGATGATGGCCAGGGCCAGGCCCACCTCGGCGGCGGCCACGGTGATGACGAAGATGGCGAAGATGAGGCCCCGGAACTCCTGCGGCGCCAGATAGGCGGCGAAGGCCACGAAGTTGATGCTCACCGCCTGCAGCATCAGCTCCACCGACATGAGGATGAGGACGGCGCTGCGCCGGGCCAGCACCCCGTAGACCCCCAGGGCGAAGAGGATGGCCCCCAGCACCAGGAAGTGCTGGATGGGGATCATTCCTCCTCCTCCACCCGCGCCAGGATCACCGCCCCCACCAGGGCGACGATGAGCACCAGCGAGGCCACCTCGAAGGGCACCGACCAGTTGCGGAACAGGGAGCGGCCCAGCTCCCGCGCCGGCACCAGGTGGATCTGCTCGGTGGCGCCCAGGGCGGCCCAGTCGGTGCTGACGATGGCCGTCACCAGCAGGCCCAGGAGGGCGCTGGCCAGCAGGAAGGCCAGGGGCCGCTGGGGGCCGTCCACCGCCTGGGGCACGTCCCGCGCCCGCGTCAGCATGAGCACGAAGAGGACGAGAATGGTGACGGCGGCGCCGTAGATGAGCACCTGGACGATGGCCAGGAACTCGGCCGCCAGCAGCAGGAAGACGCCGGCCACTCCCAGCAGGGCGACGATGAGAAAGAGGGCGGCGTAGACGACATTGCGGGCCAGCACCACGCCCAGGCCGCCCAGGGCCGTCAGGGCCGCGACAACGTAGAAGATCCCCTCTTCCAGCGTCATCCGTTCGTTGCCCTGGGGCGCTTCACGCAGGTGCCGGGGGAAGCTTCCCCCGGCCCATCATAGCGCCCCGCACGCTAAGGCTCTAGCTCTCTTTCGCCTCCTGTGCCCCTTACTCCTCTTCGCCCCCCTTCGCCTCGCCCTCGGCCTTGGGCGTCCAGCCGCTGTGGGCCACCCCCATGGGCTCGCGGAAGGGGTCCTTGAGCTGGCCCGTCTTGGACGGGCGCAAGAGCGCCTCCAGGTCCATGATCAGGTCCTGGCGGTCGAAGCGCGACATCTCCACGCTGCGCCAGGTGTTGTCCATGACGATGGCGTCGAAGTTGCACACCTCCACGCAGATGTCGCAGCGCATGCAGCGGGCGTAGTCAATGTAGAAGGTGTCCACGATCTTCTTGCGCGGGCTCTTCCCCTCGGCGTATTTGGGGTTGTCCTTCATGGTCACCGTCATGCAGTCGGTGGGGCAGTAGCGGGCGCAGACCTGGCAGCCGGTGCAGAAGGGCTCGTCGTGCTCGAAGTCCCACAGCAGCACCGGGAAGCCGCGGGAGCGCTGGGGCAACTGCTTCTTCTCGGTGGGATACTGCACCGTCACCGGCTTCCTGGCGGCGATGCCGAGGGTGGCAGCGATGGTCTTCAGGATGCCCAGCATGTCAGACACTCACCTCTCTGGCGGCAGCGGCGGCCGGCACCCGTGCCCGCAGCGGCGCGGGGCGGCGCACCATACGGTAGGTCAGGTAGGCGGCGGCCACGGTGCCCGCCCCCGACAGGAGCCCCAGCACCACGTCCGGCCAGTCGTAGACCAGCACCAGCCCGTTGGCGATGATCTGGTAGAAGGCCAGGGGCAGCAGCACCTGCCAGGAGTAGGCCATGAGCTGGTCTATGCGCAGGCGGGGCAGGATGGCCCGCGCCCAGAAGAAGAACAGGATGAACAGGGCGGTCTTGAGCACGATGAGGGGCACCTGCAGGGCCGGCCCCACCTGGTTGCCCAGGGGCCAGTTCCAGCCGCCCAGGAAGACCAGGGAGGCCAGCACCGACAGCAGCACCAGGTTGACGTATTCGGCCATCATGAACATGGCCCAGCGCATGCCCGAATACTCCACGAAGGGGCCGCCCACCACCTCCGACTCGGCCACCGGGATGTCGAAGGGCTGGCGGTAGAGTTCGGCCAGGGCGGCCACGGTGAAGATGAAGAAGGCCAGGGACTGCCAGACGATGTAGGGCACGCGGCCCTGGCCGTCCACGATCTGCACCAGGTCGAGGGTGCCGCGGCCGTCGGGGGTGTGGGCCACCATGGCCACCGCCACCGCCGCCATCACCAGCGGTATCTCGTAGCTGATGAGCTGGGCGGCGGAGCGCATCGCCCCCAGGATGGCATACTTGTTGTCCGAGCCCCAGCCGGCCATCACCAGGCCGACGATGGAGAGGGTGGAGACGGCCAGGATGAAGAACAGGCCCAGGGCCAGGTTGCGCACGAACAGGTCTTCGGTCAGGGGAAGGGTCACCAGCGCCACCACCGAGGGCACCACCACCACGTAAGGCGCCAGCTCGAAGGTCCAGCGGTCGGCCGAGTGGGGGCGCACGTCCTCCTTGGTCAGGAGCTTGATGGTGTCGGCCACCGCCTGCAGGGTGCCGTAGGGCCCCACCCGCATGGGCCCCAGGCGGTTCTGCACCCGCCCGATGACCTTCCGCTCCAGGTAGTTGAGGACGATGACGGCCACGGGGATGGCCACGGCGATGACCAGCAACCGCAACAGCCCGTCCAGCCAGGGGTTGTCGCCGATCACCGGTCCACCTCGCAGAGGACGATGTCAATGGAGCCGAGGATGATGATGGCGTCGGCCACGTAGTGGCCCACCACCATCTCCCGCAGGGGCGACAGGTTGCAGAAGGAGGCGCCCCGCACCTTGTGGCGCCAGGGCTTGTCGCCGCCGCGGGAGACGATGTAGACGCCGTATTCGCCCCGGGGCGACTCGGTGCGGGCGTAGACCTCGCCGGGGGGAGGGCGCAGCACCCGCTTCAGCCCCGCGGCCATGATGGGGCCGTTCCTGGGCATCTGGCGCAGGGCCTGCTCGACGATGCGCAGCGACTGGCGCATCTCCTCCATGCGCACCAGGTAGCGGTCGTAGACGTCGCCCTGGGTGCCCACGGGTATCTCGAAGTCGAAGCGGTCGTAGATGGAGTAGGGCTCGGCGCGGCGCAGGTCGTGGCGGACGCCGCAGGCGCGCAGCATGGGGCCCGACAGGCCCCAGTTGATGGCCTGCTCGGGGGTCACCGGCGACAGGCCCCGGCAGCGGGCCAGGAAGACCTCGTTGTCGGTCATGAGGGCGTCCAGGTCGTCAATGCCCCGGCGCACGTGGTCTATGACGTAGCGGCAGTGCTCCGCGAAGTCGTCGGGCAGATCCCAGGCCACCCCGCCCGGGCGGAAGTAGTTATACATCAGGCGCTCGCCGGTGACCGCCTCGAAGAAGTCCTGGATGACCTCCCGCTCGCGGAAGGCATACATGAAGGGGGTGCCGAAGAAGCCCACGTCGGTGCCGAAGGCGCCCACCCACATCATGTGGCTGGCCACCCGGTTCAGCTCCCCCAGGATGACGCGGATGTATTCGGCCCGCTCGGGCACCTCCAGCCCCATCAGCTTCTCCACGGCCAGGCAGAAGGTCCACTCGGTGTTGAACTGGGCCAGGTAGTCGGTGCGGTCGTGGTAGCCGATGGCCTGGCGGTAGTCGCAGTTCTCGGGCAGCTTCTCGTTGCCCCGGTGCATGTAGCCGATGACCGGGTCGCAGTCCTCCACCAGCTCGCCGTTGACCGTCAGCACCATGCGGAAGACGCCGTGGGTGGCGGGGTGCTGCGGCCCCACGTTGATGTAGAGGTCAATGGTCTCCAGTTCGTGTCGGTGCTCGGGGGCGGGCGCGGCCACGGCCTAGCCTCCTTCCCCTTCCTGCTCCAGGCGGTGCAGCGCCTCCTGGACGTATCTGCGCTCCTCCTCGGCCGAGAGGCCCTTGGCGCGCGCCTCTTCGCGCGCCTTCTTGATGACCTCGGCCTTTTTCTGGGCCAGGGCGATGCGGGCGGCCCTCTCGGCGGGGGTGAGGGGCGCCTTGCCCTGGGCGGCGGGCCGCTGGGGCGGGGGCGCCGGCGCGGCGGCGGCGGCCATCTCCTCCTCGAAGCGCCTCACCGCCTCCTGCACATACTTCCGCTCTTCCTCGCCCGAGAGGCCCTGGGCCCGCGCCTCCTCTCGCGCCTTCTTGATGACCTCGGCCTTCTTCTGGGCCAGGGCTACCTTCTGGGCGCGCTCGTCCACCGCCTCGGGGGCGGCGGCCGGGGCGCCCACGGCCGCCAGCCGCTCCACCTGCTCCAGCAGGTTCTCCTGCCAGTCCTCGATCTCGGCCAGGGGGTGGCTCTTGCGCAGGGGGTAGTAGCCCAGCCCCTCCTCGGTGAGCAGGGGCCGCAGGTCGGGGTGCCCCTCGAAGACGATGCCGAACATCTCCCAGGTCTCGCGCTCGTGCCAGTCGGCCGCCTTCCAGAGATGGACGACGCTGGGCACGCGGGGGTCGTCGGCGGGCATGCGCACCTTGACGGCGATAGTGTGGCCGTGGCGGAAGGAGCGCAGATGGTAGACCACCTCCAGCTCGTCCAGGTAGTCCACGCCCGACAGGCAACGCAGGTAGTCGAAGGCGAGGCGCTCGTCTTCCTTGAGGGCGGTCATGAAGGGTAGCAGATGCTCGCGGGCCACCACCACCGCCGGGTCCAGGGGCGTCGGCACGTATTGGAAGGGGATATCGGGCAGGGCCTCCCGCACTCGCTCCAGCACGGGAGGGAGGGCCTGGTCGGTGGCGGCACCCTCGCTCATGGCGCTAGCGGCCGATCTTGCCCCTCTCTTCCATGATCTTCTTCTGCAGGGCCAGGAAGGCGTCCATCAGGGCCTCGGGCCGCGGCGGGCAGCCGGGCACGTAGACGTCCACCGGTATGATCTTGTCCACCCCCTGCAGCACCCGGTCGTAGCGGGTGTAAGGGCCGCCGTTGGTGGCGCAGGCGCCCATGGAGATGACCCACTTGGGGTGGGGCATCTGCTCGTAGAGCAGCTTCACCGCCGGCGCCATCTTCTTGGTAACGGTGCCCGAGACGATCATGACGTCGCACTGGCGCGGCGACGGCCAGGGGATGATACCGAAGCGGTCCAGGTCGTGGCGGGCCATGTAGGTGGCGATCATCTCGATGGCGCAGCAGGCCAGCCCGAAGGTCAGGGGCCAGAGGGAGTTCTTGCGCCCCCAGGCGATGAGCCAGTCGGCTGGCAACTGGATGATGCCCGGCAGGAGCTGGCGATAGAGGGCCTTGGGACGGGTGTGCACCTCCGGCGCCGGCGCCAGGGACTTGACCTCGTGCAGCACCTCGGGCGGCACCACATCCGAGCGTGCCCCGGGCGGGTCGTCCCGCACCTCGTAGACCTGGATGGGCCGTCGCTGCACCATCGCCTCATCTACCTCCACTGAAGGACGCCCTTGCGCCAGGCATAGAGCAGGCCGAAGCCGAGGATGATGATGAAGACCAGCATCTCGTAGAAGGCCATGGCCCCGATGTCCAGAAAGCTCAGGGCCCAGGGGAACAGGAACACGGCCTCAATGTCGAAGATGAGGAAGAGGATGGCGAACAGGTAGTAGCGGAAGTGTATCTGGAAGCGCCCCCGCCCGATGGGGAGCATGCCGCACTCGTAGGTGAGGCCCTTGGGCCGCGTCCGCTGTCGGGGCGAGAGAAGAAGGTTGGCCAGGAGAGCGCCGCCCACCAGCACGAAGCCGAGGACGGTGGCGATCACGACGGCCGTATACTGCTGGAAGAGGGCCTGGACGTCCGGCACCGCTGGCCTCGACCACCCATGCTACAGGATTGTTCCTTCCTCCACAAGCATACTCCCCCCCACCTATAGCGTCAATAAAAGAAGAGGTGGCTTCGCAAATCCTTCAGCCCAGGGCCTGCAGGCGTCGCCGCAGCCCCTCCAGCCGCTCCTGGGCCAGGGCCAGCCGCTCCTCCTCCCTGGCCACCACCGCCGCCGGGGCGCGGGCGCGGAACTCGGCCTGCGACAGGCGACGGCGCAGCCCTTCCACCTCCGCCTGCGCCTCCTCCAGCTGGCGCCGCAGGCGCTGACGCTCCCGCTCCACGTCCACCAGGCCGGCCAGGGGCAGGGCCACCTGCGCCCCGGCCAGCACCGCCGTGGCCACCCCCTGCTCGGGGTGGGCGGTGGCATCGGACGATATGTGCAGGGGGCGGGCGCGGGCCAGGGCCTCCAGCGCCGGCGCCACGGCCCGCAGCACCTCCGCCTCGGGGCTGGCCACGTGGGCCTCCACCCAGCGGCCCGGCTCCACCCGCCACTCGGCCCGCAGGTTGCGGATGGCCCGCACCACCCCCATGGCCAGGCCCATCCGGCGCTCGGCCTCGGCGTCCAGCCAGGAGCGACGCGCCCGTGGCCAGGGTGCGACGATGAGCGCCTCGCTCTCGGCCCAGGCCAGGAAGGGCCGCAGCCGCTGCCAGAGGGCCTCGGTCACGAAGGGCATGATGGGGTGCAGCAGGCGCAGGGAGGTGTCCAGGGCGTAGGCCAGCACCGGCAGGGCGCTGGCGTCGCCCCGGCGCAGGCGCACCTTGGCCATCTCCAGGTACCAGTCGCACAGCTCGCCCCAGAAGAACTCGTGCAGGCGCTTGCCCGCCTCGCCGATCTGGAAGCGGCGCAGCAATCGCTCCACCCGGTCAACGGTGCGGTGCAGGCGCGAGAGTATCCAGCGGTCTTCCAGGGCCAGGGCGTGGCGTCTCCGCGCCGAGGGCGTCTCTACCTTCTCGCCCGGTGACAGGTGCTCGGAGAGGGCCTGGACGACGAAGCGCCCGGCGTTCCAGACCTTGTTGGCGAAGTTGCGGCCCCCCTCCAGCTTCTCCGTCGAGAGGCGCATGTCGTTGCCCGGGGCGGCGCCGGTGGCCAGCACGTAGCGCAGGGCGTCGCAGCCGTAGCGCTCGATGGCCTCCAGGGGGTCCACCACGTTGCCCAGGCTCTTGGTCATCTTCCGGCCGTGGGGGTCGCGCACCAGCCCGTGCAGGTAGACGTAGCGGAAGGGCACCTGGCCGGTGTTGTAGAGGCCCATCATGATCATCCGCGCCACCCAGAAGAAGAGGATGTCGTAGCCCGTCTCCAGCACCGAGGTGGGGTAGAAGCGGCGGAAGTCCTCGGTGTCGTCGGGCCAGCCCAGGGTGGAGTGGGGCCAGAGGGCCGAGGAGAACCAGGTGTCCAGCACGTCCTCGTCCTGGCGCAGGCGCCCCGACCGGCAGGACGGGCAGCGGTCGGGATCGCGCATGGGCTCCTCCCGCGGCGGCACCGCCACGGCGCCGCAGTCCTGGCAATACCAGGCCGGTATGCGGTGGCCCCACCAGAGCTGGCGCGATATGCACCAGTCGCGGATGTTCTCCATCCAGTGCAGGTAGACGCGGGTGAAGCGGCGGGGGACGATGCGCACCCTGCCCTCGCGCACGGCGCGGATGGCCGGTTCGGCCAGGGGGCGCGTGCGCACGAACCACTGCTCGCTGACGATGGGCTCCACGATGGTGCCGCAGCGCTGGCAGTGGCCCATGCTGTGCCGGTGGCGCTCCTCCCGCTCCAGCAGGCCGCGCTCGGCCAGGTGGCGGGCCATGGCCTGGCGGGCCTCGAAGCGGTCCATGCCCTGGAAGGGGCCGGCGTGCTCGTTCATGCGCCCGTCGGGGCCGATGGCGACGATGGCCGGCAGCCCGTGCCGCTCGCCGATCTCGAAGTCCAGGGCGTCGTGGCCGGGGGTGATCTTGAGGGCGCCGGTGCCGAAGCTGGGGTCCACCGCCTCGTCGGCGATGATGGGCACCGGCCGCTCGGCCACCGGCACCAGGGCGCGGCGGCCCACCAGGCCCCGCCAGCGCTCCACCTGCGGGTTCACGGCCACGGCCACGTCGGCCACGATGGTCTCGGGGCGGGTGGTGGCCACCACGATATATTCGTCGGTGGGGCGCCCCCGGTCGTCCAGCAGCGGGTAGCGCACGAACCACAGGTGGCCGTCGTGCTCCTGGTGCTCCACCTCCAGGTCGGAGAGGGCCGTCCGGCAGCGGGGGCACCAGTTGATGATGCGCTCGCCCCGGTAGACCAGGCCGTCGTGGTAGAGGCGGACGAAGGTGGTGCGCACCGCCCGCGACGGCCCCTCGTCCAGGGTGAAGCGCTCCCGCGTCCAGTCGCAGGAGGCGCCCAGGCGACGGTGCTGCTCGGTGATGGTGCTGCGGGTCTTCTGCGCCCAGTCCCAGACGCGGGCGAGGAAGGCCTCCCGGCCCAGGTCGTGGCGGGTGAGGCCTTCCTTGGCCAGCTCCCGCTCCACCACGTTCTGGGTGGCGATGCCGGCGTGGTCCACCCCCGGCAGCCAGAGAGTGGGCTCGCCCTTCATGCGGTGCCAGCGCACCAGGGTGTCCTCCAGGGTGGCGGTGAGGGCGTGGCCCATGTGCAGGGCGCCGGTGACGTTGGGCGGGGGCATGACGATGCAGAAGGGCGGCTTGCGGGGGTCGCCCCGGGGCTGGAAGTGGCCCCCGCCCTCCCACAGCGCGTAGATGGCGCTCTCGTGCTGGGAAGGCTCGTAGGCCTTGGGCAGGTCCTGGACGGTGGTCATGGCTGGCCGGTCTCGGGTGGGGAAGGCCCCGCTCGGGCCGAGGCCCTCCTCCGTCGGGGCGCCTAGCATTTTACTTCCCGCCCACGTGAGGGTCAACGCGCTGCGCCGCTGGCGCAGGCCCTTCTACGGGGACTGGTCGGGAGCGCCAGCGCTCTCCTCCCGCGCGCCGGAGGAGACGCTGTCCCCGCCCCGCGCCCCCGCACCTGTCCTTCGTCGTATGCTGGATGGGGTAGCGGGGGCGCGGCGTGACGGTCGAGGCGCGGGCAGCCTTTCTCGCCTTCTTCTTCGTCCTCTGGGCGCTGGTGGGGCTGCTGCCCTGGCTGGGCGTGGCCCTGTGGCGAAGGGGTCGTGGCGTCGTCCTGGCCCTGCCCCTTGCGCCCCTGGCCGGCTGCGTGGGCGGCGTCCTGCTGCCCCTGGCCGGCGCCGACGACGGCCGCGGCTTCCTCTTCAGCCTGCTCGCCGCCTTCGCCGGGGGCGCCCTGGGCACGGCCGCCGGCGTGGTCGTGGAGGGCCGCCTGGCCCGCCCTGGAAGCTGACGCCCCCCGGTGCTACGTTGGAAGGGGGATGGCCGCCTACTCCCTCTCCACCATGTGGTCGCAGGGGCGGTTCCGCTCCATGCGCGAGTTCGCCCGCGCCGCCCTCCGCCTCGGCTACCCCAACGTCGAGATCAGCTACGTGGTGGGCCCGGAAGGGGTCGAGGAGCTGCTGGAGTGCGACGACGTGGGCGTCCTGTCCCTACACAATCCCGTCCCCAGGGTGATGGTGGCCGACGGCCGCAGCAGCGACGCCCTCAACCTGGCCTCCCTGGACGAGGAGGAGCGACGGCTGGCGGTGGAGCTGGGGCGCCGGACGCTGGAGCTGGCGG
>FWWM01017917.1_pt1 | contig 10184 bp, 9 predicted proteins | sample 2228351 | NCBI WGS metagenome assembly FWWM01 (sample SAMEA103939774, study PRJEB20133) | metagenome
ACAATCTTATAAACTCTGTTAATCCTTTGGGCCCTAAGGAATCTGGTCTTCTCCAGTAGGGGTATGGAACGGAAATCAAATCCATAACCCAGTATATCAAGGGGGGTGGCCTTAGCCTGGCCATCTCCCAGTTCAAACCTTATGTTTAGTTCAACCCCTGTTATATATGAAATACCAAACGCCCTTGCAAGTTCCAATGCCCTTTCCTGGCAATCAATGGAATCATGGTCGGTTATGGAGATAAGATCAAGTCCCCTTTCTCTGGCAGCCTGAAATAACTCCCTGAGATAAAATCTGCCATCAGAGCAGTCCTTAGAGTGAATGTGCAAATCACAATTCACCTTCCAACCCTTCCATGAGACTTGCTCCGTGCCAGAAGGCTATCAGGTTTTGGGATAATTTATCACCTTTAAATGTTACTTTAAGGATATCTTCTATTTCCTGCAATTTAAAGGGAAAATCGCTTAGCGTGCATGCAGCGCCCAGCATGACAATATTTGTCAGGATTGGGCTGCCCAGCTCCAAGGGTTTGGCCGTTGCATTTATCCAATAGAGCCTGGCCACATTTCTTTCAATGGACTCTTTTATCCAGAGCAGGTCAGGGTATTCCACCTCTCCTGCAATGACGTTTAGTGGGTACACAGGTCTATTGTTGGAGATGACCACAGTCCTGGGGCTGGCAAGCTCTGGCAAGACCCTTAAGGTTTCCAATGGCTCCAAACCTATAATGAAATCTGCTGAGTTGGGAAAAATTACAGGTGCTAAGACCCTGCCATCGTGGATCCTCACATGGCTCATCACAGGGCCTCCCCTTTGGGATAGCCCAAAGGTTTCACCCACTGTAACTGAAAATCCTTTCTTAACAGCTACCCTACCCAAAAGTTGGGAGGCCAATACATTCCCCTGCCCCCCTACCCCTGCAATGACTATGTCCTTTCTCATCTCTGCCTCCCTTGGATTGCATTCCTTGGGCAGATATCCTTGCAAAGCCCGCAACCTACGCATACAACTGGATCAATCGTTGCCTTTTTTATTGCAGGGTCCCAAATGAGGCCAGGGCACCTAAATATCCTTGTACAGAACCTCCCGCAACCGCATTCTTCTCCGATGCAGACCTCAGGATCTACCTCCATTATGTAAGGAAACCCACCTTCCTTTGCCTGAATGAGGGCACATTTCCTCCTTGAAATCAGTACCCTTGGGCCTTTCTTCTGCAAAAAAGAATAAATCCTCTCGGCACTATCCCAGATATTAAAGGGGTCTATTATCTCCACCTCCATGTTCATTGATCTGCACACTGCCTCAATGTCCACAGGTAATGTAGGGGTCCCCATTGCTGTTACCCCTGTTCCAGGATGTGGTTGGAACCCTGTCATGGCAGTGGCAGTGTTGTCCAGTACTATCATAAATATGTCGGCATTATTAAACCTTGCGTTCACCAGTCCTGGCAGTGCTGCATGGAAAAATGTAGAGTCTCCACAGACAGTTATAACAGGTTGTTGAAATCCAAGCTCAGTAATCTTTCCATAGCCACATGAGATACCTATTCCAGACCCCATTGCGTGCACAGATTTTACAAGGTTAAAACCAGTTGGCCATATGCCCATTGTGTAACAACCGATGTCCCCTGAGACAAAACCTCCTTTATCGTCCCAGGATAAAGCCAGTTTTATGGCATAGTATGTTCCCCTGTGTGGGCAGCCAGGGCAAAAGCCAAACTCCCTTCTGGGGATATTCTGGATGCCCTGTTGTGCCAATTGATCTCGATAACCTTGAAACGGGAGCTCAATACCAAGCAATTGTGAAAATAGGCCCATTACAATGCCTGGGGTTATCTCCCCGCAAGGGGGTATGTTACCCGTTGTCCTTCCCAAAAACCTCTTTGCCTTTATCTTACTGCTATTGTCTGCTGCCAGGGCCTTTACCTGTTCCTCCAGAAAGGGATCCACATCCTCCAAAAAAACAATATTCTCGGACCTGGACAGGGCATCCAGAACCAGGCCCTGGGGTAGAGGATATGTTGTTGAGATCTTGAGGATACCAACCCTATCCCAGAGGCCCAAAAATTCTATGGCCTCCCAACCGTAGCTAAAGGCACACCCTGAGGCTATTAGGATGGCCTCTGCTTCATTAGGCCCTCTGTACAGGTTAAATCCCCAAGAGCCCATGATCCTTGCCGCTTTTTCCAGCTTCTCATGCCTTATTTTATGTTTTTGAACCACGGGAAAGGTATGAAAACTTATCTTAGGATCAAAATAGGGTTTGATTGTTTTATACTCCAATCTCCCCAGTTTTACATCTGCCCTGGTGTGCGAAAGCCTGGAGACACTCCTCAAAATAACAACATTTTGGATCTCTTCAGAGAGCTCAAAGGCCAGCCTTGTCATCTCCAAGGCCTCCTGAACCGTTCCAGGTTCCAAAAGGGGCACATCTGCCAATCTGGCAAACCACCTGGCATCCTCTTCATTGGTACTGGAGATTCCTGATGGGTCATCACAGGTCACAAGTACAATACCAGCCCTTGTGCCTGAGAGGGTTAGATTGGTCAAAAAGTCCGAGGCCACATTGAGACCGTTTTGCTTCATGGTGACAATGGCACGGAGCCCTGCAAAGGAGGCCCCAGTGGCTGCTTCAAGGGCTACTTTCTCATTGGTGGACCATTCCACATAAATGGGGAGGCTGTGGGAGGCCTCGGCAAGGGTCTCTATTATCTCTGAAGACGGATTTCCAGGGTACCCTGCGCAAAACCTCACCCCTGCCTCTAAGGCACCTCGGGCTATTGCCTCATTTCCCTGGAGAAGCTGGATCGTATTATCAATGGCCTTATCTGCGATCTGCATTGTGTTCCCCCAGTCCCTTTATTCTCAACAAGGCCCTGTCCCTCTTGTTTTGTGCTGCAAAGGCAAGATGTTCCAGATTGGCCCCTGGCATTTCATTGGATTCCAGGATACCCAGTTTCAGACAATCTTTAATGATTTCACTGCCTCTATTGGTCCTTATTATTACTGTGTTCCACCCAGGTATCCCCTCTGCTGCCCCCACAGATATGTCTGTGGTTACAGCTGTCATGTCAAGGCAATAGAGGCAGCCAGATTGCACTGCCCCTCTTACCTCATCTAAAGGGATCTCAAGGCGTAAGTCCCCCCTTTTAACAATGAACACATTGGCTGGCGGTGGCGGAATGTCAAATCTGAGATCAGTTAATGGAATTCCCTTATGAATAAGCAATTGCTGGAGCCTTCTGTACTGAAGGGCCCAGGTGCAAAAGAGCCCTATCTTAACCATCTCTAAAGGCCTGGCCCTGCTGGCCATAATCAAATCCATGGCCCTCATCTGACACGGTAGCCCAACCACTGCAATCTTGTCCGTACCATCCAAAAGAACCTTATTAAATGCAGCCAATGACCCTGCGCCACTATACCTGGATCCAGCCACACTGGCTATCATATCAGCCTTTTCTACAATTACTCCCTGTGGCGCCTTGCCTCCTCCTCTATCTGTGGCAATGCATTTCCAACCCTTTTCATAATTTAGGAAATAGTAAAGGATGGTACTTACGACACCTCCATATTGGGCCCAGCTTATTAAATCTTTTAACTTGGACCTGGCTATTATTATCTCTTTTGAGATCCCTAAAGGAGGGTTTATATCCATAGGTGATGATATATTTTCATGCTGTGGACATACCTCCATGCACCTACCGTTTTCCACAATGCACCTGTCCATCACCACCACCTTGCCATCGTAATAACTCAAGTAAGGACAGGTGCCAACACATGCACCACACACAACACACAAGCCAGGCTTTATAATTCTCTCATAGAGTTTGCACAGTGCTGTCCCGGGCATTAGATCCATCTGTTACCCCTTGTAGTTTAGGATTCCTTAAAATCAAGCTACAACTCTTTGGGAGGTTCCTCCACATACTCCAGTATCTTTCTTATATAGGCCCTTGTTTCATTGAACGGCGGAACGCCATTGTATCTCTTCACCTTTGCTATTCCTGCATTATATGCAGCCAATGCCAGTTCTAAGCTCCCGTCGAACTCGTCCAATAGGAGCCTTAAATATTCCGCACCTATCATTATGTTCTTGGTGGGATTTTTAAGTTCCTCTTGGGAGACAAACCTTACCGTCTTGGGATGCACCTGCATAAGACCCACTGCACCTTTAGGAGATACCGCATGGGTATCAAACCCTGACTCCACATATATGATGGCCTCTATGAGTAACGGATCCAGATCAAAGTGCCTTGCTGCCATTAAGATTGCCTTGCAGATCTCCTGATCCCAGGTGCATTTTCTCATCCCCTTTTGGATTGGGGTATAAGCGTGGTTTAAGGCAGGCTCATGCCCTGAGAAGGGCTCATTTAGGCCCAAGAACAATGACGAAATGAAAAACAGAACAAGGTTAATTAGGAAGATTCTATACTTTCTTTGGTAAGGTGCGATCCGAAAGCCTCTGAAGCCCCCTTTCGGGGGCCTTGCCTCCATCATAACCATTCTCGGCACCTCCTTTCTTTTATTCGGTATCTTACGAGAGGTAAGGTGGAGTCCTTTCAGTCTATTTTTTGACCCCCCTTTGTCAACCCAAAGTTCTTAGTGATGAGAATTCGCTAATGATTTAAATAGGTTATACAGGTGCCCAGTCTTTTCCGCCATCCTCCCCTTGAAAGGATGTTAAGGTGCCTTTGGGCCCTTATATTGCAGTTTTAAAAAATGGGCTTCTTGAGCTTGAATTTAGAACCAAGGCAGGTGTAAGCCCTGCTTGTTGCCACCCTTCCCCTTGGCGTCCTCTTAATAAAGCCCTCTTGAATAAGAAAGGGCTCGTATACCTCCTCTAAGGTGTCCTTTTCTTCGCTCAATGCTGCAGCCAGTGTATCTATTCCTATGGGGCCACCGTCGAATTTTTCAATTATGGTTAGTAATATCTGGCGATCCATCTTGTCTAATCCATTTTCGTCCACCTGCAGCATCTCCAAGGCCTTCTTAGAAATATCCAGTGTGATCACTCCATCTCCTTGTACCTGGGCATAGTCCCTTATCCTTTTTAGAAGTCTTATCGCTATCCTTGGGGTTCCTCTGGAGCGTCTCGCAATCTCTTTTAGGGCATGATCTTCAGCGGGTATGTTCAGCACATTGGAGCATCTCTTAAGGATCTTGGCAAGCTCCTCTGGATTATAAAAGTCAAGCCTCAGGCTCATCCCAAACCTATCCCTCAGGGGCGCGGTGAGAAGGCCTGCCCTAGTTGTGGCTCCCACCAGTGTGAAATGGGAGAGAGGTATCCTCATGGTCCTGGCAGAGGGACCCTGGCCTATTATTATATCCAAATGAAAGTCCTCCATTGCAGGATAGAGTAGCTCCTCCACCACCCTGTTTAGCCTGTGTACCTCATCTATGAACAATATGTCCCTTGGTTTCAAAGAAGTAAGGATGGCAGCCAGGTCCCCTGCCCTCTCCAAGACTGGTCCGCTGGTTATCCTTATGTCCACCTTAAGCTCCCAGGCCATTATGCAGGCAAGGGTGGTCTTTCCCAGTCCCGGAGGCCCATAGAGTAGGAGATGATCCAATGCCTCCCCCCTTTGCTTTGCAGCCTCAATAAAGATGCGGAGGTTTCTCTTTACCTCTTCCTGACCTATGAATTCATCCAGGGATCTAGGCCTGAGGCTCTGCTCAAGGGGTGCCTCTTGAGGTCTGGGCCTGGAGTCTATAACACGCTCTCTTTCCTTAGGACCTAGCTCTGCCAAGACCCTTTAAGGCCTCCTTTATCAACTCTTCCAGGCTGCTACACCTTGCTGCAGCAGTGCTTACTGCATCTCTGGCCTCATTCATGGGATAACCAAGGTTTACAAGGGCTGAGACTGCCTCGTCAAACATTGCCTGTGGCTTATCTAAAGGTTGCTCACCAATGGCAACCCCCTCAATGTGAGGCACCACGCCTTTGATCTTGTCCTTTAGTTCAAAGATAAGCCTCTCTGCAAGCTTCTTGCCCACGCCTGGTATACTCTTTAGCCTATGGGTATTCCCTGTGGAGATAGTGGATATGATCTCACTGGGTTCCATGCTGGAGAGTATCCCCAGGGCCACCTTTGGCCCTATTCCAGAGGCATTGATGAGGACCTTAAACAACTCCCTCTCCACCCTGGACAAGAATCCGTATATGTCTATGGCATTTTCTTTAAGTATGGTGTGGGTGAAAAGGGTTATATCTTGGTCTTGATGGGAAATCTTGTAATATGTACTCAGTGGGATCTGAACCAGATATCCAATGCCGTTTGCCGATATAACCAAGTGATCTGGGTACTTCTCTATTAAATTCCCTTTAATGATGGCAATCATGTTAGCTGATGCCCAAAGGGATTCCTCACATTTGCATGGCATATGGCCACGGCCATTGCATCGGAGGTATTTAAGTCCAGTTCCTCTGATATGTGGAGAATCCTTTTAACCATGTAATTTACTTGTTCTTTGGATGCATTTCCATATCCAACAATGGCCTCTTTTATCCTCCTGGGTGCATACTCATAAATGCTGAGTCCTTTAGCCATAGATGCCACAAAGACCGCACCTCTAATCTGCCCAAGCTTTATGGCACTCCTTACATTCACAGAGGAAAAAACATCCTCAATGGCCAACTCATCAGGCCTGAAGGTATCTATTACATCTGATATACCCATGAATATCCCATAAAGCCTTGAGTAGTAAGGACTACCCCTGGGTGGACTTATGCATCCAAAGTGTACACATGAGAGATGGCCTTCTTTCTGTGATATGAGGGCATAGCCTGTCTTGGCTGATCCAGGGTCCACACCCAAGATAAGGCTCAACTCATGGCCTCCATCACTTTCTCGTCAATATCAAAATTGGCGTACACGTTGTTCACATCATCGTGATCTTCCAAGGCCTGCATTAAATTTAGCATCTGCTCGGCCTTCTTACCCTCCAGCTTCACGGTGTTTTTGGGCACCATGGTTATCTCTGACCTACTAAACTTGATACCCTTCGACTCCAATGCCCTTTTTACCCTTTCAAACTCTGCAGGTTCTGTGGTTATCTCATATTCATCATCCTCTGTGCTCATGTCCAGGGCACCTGCCTCCAGGGCAAGCTCCAGAAGTTGGTCCTCCTCCATGGCCCCTTTTGGCAATGCCAAAACCCCCTTTTTCTCAAAGACCCAGGATACACATCCCGGCTCACCCATACTCCCGCCATTTCTCTCAAAGAGATGTTTTAGCTCAGCCACTGTCCTGTTCCTGTTATCTGTAAGACACTCAATCAATACAGCCACCCCACCAGGACCGTAGCCTTCATAACTCACCTCTTCATAACTGGTGCCTTCCAGCTCCCCTGTGCCTTTTTTAATGGCCCTTTCAATGTTCTCTTTAGGCATGTTATTAGCTTTGGCGTTTTCAATGGCGGCCCTCAGCCTCGGGTTGGAGGCAGGGTCCCCTCCACCCATTTTGGCAGCTACGGTCAATTCCCTTATGAGCTTAGTGAATATCTTTCCCCTCCTGGCATCCACCAATCCCTTTTTGTGTCTAATGCTGTGCCATTTTGAATGCCCCGACATACCTTCCTCCCATCTATCCTTAATGGTTATTATAACCTATGCAAATAACATAGATCTCTCTACTGGCAGACCTGGTGGCAGAGGGTCTTAAGGCCTTTACCCTGTGAAAATGCTTTCGCAAATGCTCCACAAAGGGCCTAACCTCTTCACATTGAAAGACCTTAAAGACAAAATTCCCTCCTTTTTTCAACAGGTCCATGGCCAGTAAATAGGCCCTGGAGCATAATTCCATGGACCTTGCAGAGTCCACAACATGAACACCTGTGGTGGGAGGGGCAAGGTCACTTAAGATTACATCCAGTTTACCCACAACTCCCTCAAGGATGTCGCTGGTGAGCCCCAGGACATCTGCCTCAAAGAATGTAAAACGGGGATCTGAGATCTCTTTAGGGGCCTTCAGGTCTATACCCCATACCCTCCCCTCTTCCCCCACCTGAGTTAGTGCATATTGTGACCAGGAGCCAGGGTAACAACCCAGGTCCAGTACTTTTTGGCCAGGTCGAAGTATCTTATATTTTGTCTGAATCTCAATTAGCTTGTATACACTCCTGGCCCTAAACCCTTCCTTCTTTGCCCTATGTGTATAATGGTCTGCCCATCTGGAATGCATATTCCATGATACTTCCCATGGGATACAAAAGTCAACAAGGGGTTGACTTCAATAAGATGAGTGATATTCATATCCCCAATTGGGGAAAGGTGGCTTTATGGTGGCCGGGTTTGTTTGTTAACTGGCAAAGGAGAGGAAGATCTGTTTTTAACCAGAAAGGAGGTGGCAAAATGAAGAGATGGGCAATTTTGGCATCAACCTTTATCTTTCTCTTTGCAGCCCATACTACCCCATCCTGGGCAAAGTATTGGGCAAAGGTATTTGTGACAAAGGGATTTGAGGGATATTATAGAGCCAATCTCAGTTCAATAGACAACTCCCTAATAATCCTTGGTAGCACAACCTATACTGACAATGATGGTTATACCAAAACCGAGGCTATGTCTTTACATTTGGACCAGGATATAAACCTCAAGAATGCCTTTAGGATCCCTGCCTACTCCACAAGCCTTCAAGCCCCTTGCGGGAGTAAGTTCCTTGATCGTCTTCCCTACACTAAAAATGACCAGGAGGGAGAATATCCAGCAAGGCTTGGTGTGTTTCGCATATTGTGTCCCAATCAGCCACAGGGTTCAACTTTTATTATTCAGGAGCTCAACCTCTCCGATCCATCAACCTTAACAAATGTAACCTTTCAAAAGGGTTATACGTTTCAAGATATAAATATAGATCTGGTTTCTACAAGGCGATTAGAAGATACTAACTTTTTGATGGTGACCTCTGACAACACGTCAAACCCACCCAGGAGCATTATCTCAAAATATAACTCACAAGGTGAATATATCTCTGGCTCAGGTATTAAGATGAATAATGTTTATCTGAGGAGGCTGATAGTTGATGGTTCTGGAGGATATGTGTTGACAGGTCATGTACTGGAAAATAATCAAATGGATATTATTGTCATTAAATTTGATAGTAAAGGAGATATAGTTTGGTCAAAACGGTATGGAACAAGTTCTACAAATGAATATGGAAGAAGCATTAATCCAACAGCTAATGGGTATATACTTGCTGGCCATACTTTCTCTTCTGATACATCTTCGGATATCCTTGCCTTAGGACTTGACAAGTCTGGCAATATTGTTTGGCAAAAGGTTTACAAGGGTGCAAAGTGGGATGGTACTGTATGGATAGATAAGTTAGATGATGGTGATCACCTTATCTCTGGTAGTACCTATTCCTTTGGAGGAGGCGATAGTGATGGTTTTGTTATGAAGATTAACACTGAGGGAAATATCCTTTGGGCAAAGACTTATGGAGGCATAAAAGATGAATATGTAGTTGCCTTCCATGGTTTTAATAATATTTGGATAGCAGCTGAAACAAACTCCTTTGGTACTGGAGAAAAGGATATATTAGTGATTTCAGCTGACTCCAATGGTAATGTTGGAAATTGCTTCTTAATTAATGATATAACCTTTGAGGTGGGGACATTAGAGCTTTCCTATTCAGAATTGAATCCCGTCGCCGTATATGTTGATCCGGTTCCTGTAACTGATGTTACAATCTCTCTCAACACCTGGTCACCTAAGGTTACCACCCTTTGTGCCTATGAACCGGCTTTATGTACCCTCAGGGTAGTGAAAAAGGGTCTTGGGGGTGGGAGGGTTGTTAGTTCTCCCAGTGGAATTGACTGTGGGACACAATGTACTGCAACAATCCAGCCCGAGCAGACCGTGACCCTTACTGCAGAAGCCTACACAGGATCGACATTCACAGGCTGGAGCGGGGGAGCAAGCTCGTCCCAACCTCACCTGGAGTTGACCTTGAAAGAAGATATGGAAATTATTGCCAATTACAAATATGTCCTTCAACCCAATTGGAACCTGGTTGGTCTGCACCTCCCAGAGCCTATAAGTGTATCTCAGTTATTTGCTGGAAAGATGGAAAAAATAAAATCTGTATGGAAATGGGTGAAACAGGAAGAGGGCTTGCCCACCTGGGCTGTATACCTGCCCAAGAGTGGATCAGCGGCAAGTGAGTCCTATGCCAACCAAAAGGGCTT
>FWWM01017920.1_pt1 | contig 10182 bp, 9 predicted proteins | sample 2228351 | NCBI WGS metagenome assembly FWWM01 (sample SAMEA103939774, study PRJEB20133) | metagenome
GAAGAGGCTGTAAATAAAGAGCACCAGGCCCACCGCCAGCCAGCCACCCCAGCCCGCAACGCCGCCCACCGCGGCATTGCCCAGGTTGGGAGCCAGCGAAACCCCAATGCTGGTAATCAGTAGCCCCACCGCGGTCATGAACGGCCAGACGGTAGGGGCCGGCAGGTGGATGGTGGCCGGGTCTACCGGGGTCGGCTTGAGGCCCTCTTTTTCCCAGTCGTAGAGAGGCCGCTCGGACTTGAAGACAGTGGGGAACTGCACGGCAAAGTTATACGAGGGCGGCGGTGAGGAGGTGGCCCACTCGAGGGTATACCCCCCCCAGGGGTTGTCAGGGGCCTTCACGTTCTGGCGGAAGCTCTGAATTACCGCAATCAGCCAGGCAATGCCGCCCAGGGCCAGAATCACGGCGCCAGCGGTAGAGGCGAAGTTGAGTTCGTTCCACAGGTACAGCCCGTCGGGGTAGGTGTAGTAGCGCCGGGGCATCCCCAGAAAACCCAGCACGTACTGGGGCATGAAGGTCAGCAGATAACCGACCAAAAAGAGCCAGAAGTGTACCTTACCCCAGAACTCGGGGTACATGCGCCCGGTAATCTTGGGCCACCAGTAGTACAACCCGGCGAAGGCCAGGAAGCCCGAGCCAGCCATCAAGACGTTGTGGAAGTGGGCCACCACAAAGTAGCTATCCTGCACCTGGTAGTCGAAGGGCACTACCGCCAGCATGACCCCGGTAATCCCCCCCAGCAGGAAGTTGAACATGAAGCCCATCACAAAAAGCAGGGGGGTCTTGAAGTCGAGCTGCCCGCCCCACAAGGTACCCAGCAGGTTGAAGATCTTGACCCCAGTAGGCACCGCCACCAGCACGGTGAAGAACACGAAGACCAGCTGGAACAAGAGGCTCTCGCCCACCGTGAACATGTGATGCGCCCAGACCAGAAAGCCCACCACCGCAATGCCCACCAGCGCAAATACCATAAAGCGGTAACCGAAGACCGGCTTGCGCGCAAAGGTCGAGGCCACCTCGGCTGCGATGCCCAGGTAGGGCAGCAGCATGATGTACACCGCCGGGTGGGAGTAGAACCAGAAGAACTGCTGGAAGAGCACCGGGTCGCCGCCGATGCCAGGGTCAAAGAGGCTCAGGCCCAGCTTACGGGAGAGCAGCACGGTCAGGCTGGCCGCGGTGATGCCGGCCAGGGCGAAGAGGGAAAGCATGGAAGTGGCGAAGATACCCCACACGAAAATGGGCATCTTCCACAGGCCCATCCCCTTGGCCCGCAGGTTGTAGACCGTAGCAGCAAAGTTGGCCGAACCCAAGAGGCTCGACAACCCTACTAGCAGCACGCCCATCATGAAGAAGTCGGTGCCCAGGCCGGTGGTGCGCGAGAAGGGGTAGTAGAAGGTCCAGCCCACATCCGGCGCGCCACCAAAGAACAGCGATGTGTAGATGAGCACCCCTGAGAACACAAAGAGCCAGGCCGCAAAGGCGTTGACGCGCGGCAGGGCCACGTCTCGTTCGCCTAGCATCAGGGGCAGGATAAAGTTACCAAAACCCGCCAGCCCCGCCGGGATAATGAAAAAGAAGAGCATGGTGGCACCGTGCAGGGTGAGCACCTGGTTGTAGGCCTCCCCTACCAGGAACTGCTGCTCGGGGCCTGCCAGCTGCCAGCGAATGGCCACCGCCATCAGGCCGGAAAGCCCAAAGGCCACGAAGGAGGTGACCAGGTAGATCATCCCGACTTTTTTGTGGTCGCTGGTGGTGAGCATATCCCAGAGGGCTGCCCAAAAACCCAGGCGGGCCGCAGTCTGACTTTGTGGGGTTGCAACAGCCATATTCGTTCAGTCCTCCCGTTAGAACTTTTCCAGCTTGCTAAAGTCAAGGCCTTCTACTTTATGGCTCATCAGATAAGCCGCAATGGCCTTTACATCGTCGTCAGATAGATTGGGGAAGGCCGGCATTTTGACGCCAGGCTTCATGCCGGGGGAGTTTTTAATCCAGGGCTCGAGGTACTCCGGCACGTTGGGCCACATCCCGGCCCCCACGGTAGTACGGTTACCAAAGAAGGTCAGGTCGGGGTTGTTGGGAGCCCCTTGGGACACCCCCTTGATGGTGTGGCAGGCCGCACACTGCTGCTTGTAGAGTTCTTCTCCTCGCACCAGAGTTGGGTCGGTAGGTGCAGAAGCCTGGAAGGCCTTGGCCCCCTCAATCCAGCGGTCGAACTCCTCCTGCGGTACTACCTTAACCCTGAAGCGCATGTTGGCGTGGGAGGCCCCGCATAGCTCCACGCACTGGCCGTAGTAGGTGCCCACTTTCTCCGGTGTTACCTCAATATGCGTTACTACCCCCGGGATCGCATCGCGCGCACCCACCATACTGGTGATACGGAAGGAGTGGATCACATCGTAGTTGGTTCCCTCCCCTCCAGTAACCTCGAAGCGTACGGGCTTACCTACGGGCAGGATCAGCTCGTTCGAGTTGCGAATCCCGTGATCTTTGTAGGTGAAGTCCCACCAGAACTGCCAGCCGCGTACCTCCACCACCATGGCGCCGGGGGTTGGACGATCCAGTTTGAACATGCTCTGGGCAGTAAGGCCAAAGATGATGAGCACAATTACGGTAGGGATAACCGTCCAGGCTACCTCGAGGCGATCGTTACCGTGCATCTGCTCGGGTTCGCTGGTCTCTTTGCCGGTACGCCGAAACTTGATGGTTACGTAGGTTAGGGCCCCCATCACCACCACAAACACCAGGGCCGCAAAACCCATGACCCAGGCCAAAAGCACTCGAACCTCGCGGTTAAACGCCGTTGAGGGTGTGTCCCCCAGCCTGACCCGGCTCGGCGGCCAGTGCTAAACCTAACATCAGCAGAACTATCAGACCTAGACTTCGTTGCAGCATTCCTACATCCTCCCTCGATCTTGGGGTATTCTAACCTACGTTGTTTGGAATCATTTTAGGGTATTCGATTCTATTCACAAAATACCCTATCCCGATAGGGTATTTTACCTACATCCACATAGCTCGATCTACGGCCATCGCAACAAATAGTAATGCCAGGTATAACATCGAGTATTTATACAGCGAAAGCGTCCAGCTTCGCTCCAGGGTCTGGTATAAGCGCAGGCTACGCACCAAGAGCAAGCCATTGAGAACCAGCGCTGCTATCAGATAAAACCAGCGCAATTCACCCATCAGCACCGGAATAAGGGTAATTAAGGCTGTCAGGATGGCATAAAGCCAGATCTGGTAGGCCGTTTCACGCTCCCCACGCACCACCGGGAGCATGGGAACGCCCACCGCTGCATAATCGTCTTTAATCATGAGCGAGAGAGCCCAGAAATGCACGGGTGTCCAGAAAAAGACAATCAGGAACAGATACCAGGCGAAGAGGCTCACATCCCCCGTTACAGCGGCCCAGCCAACCAATGGCGGGAAAGCCCCGGCAGCCCCACCAATTACGATGTTGCTCCAGAAGCGGCGCTTCATGTAGAGGGTATAGATCAGCACATACCAGCCCAGCCCGGCCATTGCCAAGAGGGCGGTGGTTAGGTTGGCGCCCCACCACAGCAACAAAAAGGAAAGCAGCATCAAAGCCGTCGCAAAAATCGTGGCATCGCGGCTACTAATTCTATCGGTGACGGTGGGGCGCTGGGCCGTGCGCTTCATGCGGCTATCAATGTCACGGTCAATAACCATGTTGAAGGCATTGGCCGCACCGGCAGCCATGTAACCGCCCACAAACACCACCACAAACAGACCCAGCCCCGGCCATCCGCCTGCGGCGATGAACATGGCCATCAGGGTGGTGAAAAGCAGCAGGCTGATCACTCGAGGTTTGGTTAGCCAGAAATAGTCGCGCCAGGTTGCGCGTTCGGGATGGGCAACAGGAACCACCATAGCAGTTTACCTCGCCTGGGCAACTTCCGACGTGGGCGGCCTTGCAGGATAGGCCAGGCTCAGGGCCGTAACTGAGAGCAGTAACCAAGTAACCAAGACCAGGTCGGAAAGCAAGAGGTGGGGGAGCTGGGTATACAGCGGCGCTGCTTGCAGCACATTAAGATAGCCTGCCCCTAGCTGCAAAATAAACAAAACCCCGGCCATGCGGGCGAATGGTTTGGTATAGCGGCTGGGGCGGAGCAGCGCAATCAGGTTGGCTACCAGAACCACGTACACACTCACCAAAACAGCAATAAAGGGGTGGTAGATGCGAAGCTGCACCAGGAAATGCTCCCCGGGCGTGAGTGCTCTTCCCACCGCTTCGGTGGTGCTATGAACCGGGAATAGAGCGTCGCCCAGCGAGGTCAGGGCGCCCGAGGCAGCCACCACCAGTATCCCCACGAAGCCCAAACCCAAGGCCCAGCCCACCAGCCCCTGACCTTTCCAGACCGGGCGGTGTTCGGGGTGGCCCGACCACCAGGCGGTGAGCGTCAAAGAACCAATCAGGAAAAGAGTATTGATGAGGTGAATGGGAGCCACAATAGCTCGGGCAGCGCTGGCGTCCTCCCCCACCAGCCGAAACAGCACCAGTCCAGCCCCCACCAGGCTCTCGGTGATCATGAAGAACATGGCAAGACCGGCCCCCAGCCGGGCCAGATGGCCCTTGGGAAAAGCCCGGCGCGACCAGACCAGAAGCCCAATGGTCAGAAGCAGCGAGAGGCCACTGGTAATCCGGTGGAAAAACTCGATAAAGGTCTCGAGGCCTCTAAACATGGGCAACACTTCACCATTACAGGTAGGCCAGTGAGCGCCACAGCCATCGCCGGAGCCGGTGGCCTGCACCACATCTCCCCATAAGATGACCACCAGGGTAAAAACCACCACCCCCCAAGCGTAAAAGGTAAACCGACGGTTTGGCATAAGGAAAAGACCCCTCCTGGGGGTAGTGCCACTATTTTGCCAGAAGGCACCAGGATACACCATTAGGACAATTGTCCCGGTAATTAGCCTGCTGCAGACGCAGTGCCCAACCCCATCTGTCTCGTCCAGTCCGTAGGGGCCTCACAGTGCCTAATGGTCATGCACAGGCCTGGCTGTGGGGTCAAAGGGCAGCACCTCTCCCCCACGCTCCTCCAGCCAGCGTTGCATGGTCTGGATTTCGCCAGCCTGGCTCTGGTTCATGGCCTTGATCAGCTGGCGCGGCAGGCCTGGCGTTTTTACCTCGCTCAGCCCTTGCTCAATCATGGGTAAAGCACCCTGATGATGGCGAATCATCAGCTGCAAGAATTTCGTCTCGGCAGCAAGGCCTTGCAGGGCCAGCAGTTCGGCTATTTCCTGCGCCGAGGCCATGCCCATGGCCGCAGCAGCCTGGGGGCTGGGGCGCTCAAAACCAATGGTCAGTTGCCGCCACCACGGCAACCACTTTCGCATCTGGGCAATCTGGGCGGCCTGGGTCTGGGCCACATCCTGAGCAAAGTAGCGCAGGTTTTGGTCGGCGGCTCGAGGAAGCAAAATGTTGGCGAGTTCGACCGCCTGGGCGTGGTGGGGAATCATGGCCAGAGCAAAGCGGCCCTCGGGGGTGAGGGGCTGGGCCAGCAATAAGCCTACTATCAGTAGCAAACCAGCTGCGGATAGCCAACGCCACAGGGGGGTACGGCGCTTCTGCATGCGTCCAGATTGTAACCAACATCCCGGCCTTGCAAAGGTAGCTAGCATACCGGCCTCGAGCTGTGCAGGGTGGGGCTTTATTTGACACCTTGTTTAAAAGTTGTTATTTTTAGTCGAGAAATAAATAGTGGAGCCCTGTCGGAGCACACCAGATGGCCAAGTCCCCCGAGCACACCCCTTTGGGCGGTACCCGCCAGTTACGGCGCTGGCACCGCGCGCGCATCCTGCAGGCCATCCGGGCCGAGGCCGGCATCTCCCGGCTCAGGCTGGTGGCCGAGCTGTTGAGCGAGGGCCTCCTGACCGAGCGCCCCCTACCCCCCACCGGCCAGGGCCGCCCCTCGGTGGCCCTCGAGGTCGAAGAGGAGCGCCACCTGGTGCTGGCCTGGGAAATTGACGTAGACCGCATGGCCGTGGCCCTTCTGAACCTGAAGGGTGAGGTGCGGGCCCGGGTGGTGCTGCCCCCAGCCCCCCCGCAACTGGATGAAGCCCTGGCCCTTTTGCAGCAACACACCGCCCCGCTGCTGCCGGGGGTGCGGGTGCTTTCGGCGGGCCTTGCGCTGCCAGGGCTGCTCGAGCCCGCCCAGGGCCACCTGACCCTGGCCCCCAACCTGGGCTGGGCCGACCTGCCCCTGCTCGAGCGTTTCCAGGAGGCCCTTGGGTCGCTGGGCCTGGCGGGGACTCCCGCGGTAGTGGAAAACGAGGCCAACGCCGCCGCCTACGGGCTCTATGCCCTGGGGGGGCTGGCCCTCGAGCACTGCGTCTACCTGAGCCTGGGGGTGGGCGTGGGGGGTGGGGTGGTGGTGGAACGCAAGGTATACCACGGGGCCCGTTTTCACGCCGGCGAGGTGGGGCACATCCCCCTCGACCCGGAAGGCCCCCCCTGCCGCTGCGGCAAGCGGGGCTGCGCCGAGGCTTTCCTGAGCTACCGCCGCTGGCAGGAAGACCCCAGCCCAGCCCGCCTGAACGAGATGGCCGAGCGGCTGGCCCAGCTCTCGGCCATGGTGCTGGCCGCCCTCGACCCCGAACGCATCGTGCTGGGCGGGCCCCTGGTCGAGGCCACCGGCGAGGCTTTGCTGCGGGCAGCACAGGCCCGGCTCCCCCGCTACGCCCTGGCAGTGCACGACCCCGCCCAGATCACCATCTCACCCCTGGGGCGCGAGGCCGCCCTGCTGGGGGTGGGCGCGCTGGCCGCCGACGTGTTTATGGAGCAGATGAGCTACGAGGAGGCATAATGTACGAACCCAGACCCGAACACAAGTTCACCTTTGGCCTTTGGACGGTAGGCAACATCGGGCGCGACCCCTTTGGCGAGGCCGTGCGGGAACGGCTCGAGCCCGACTACGTGGTGTACAGGCTGGCCGAGCTGGGGGCCTACGGGGTCAACCTGCACGACGAGGATCTGATCCCCCGCGGCACCCCCCCAGCCGAGCGCGAGGCCATCCTGCGCCGCTTCAAGAAGGCCCTGCAGGACACCGGCCTCAAGGTGCCCATGGTTACGGCCAACCTCTTCTCCGACCCGGCCTTCAAGGATGGGGCCCTGACCAGCCCCGACCCCTGGGTGCGGGCCTACGCCCTGAAGAAGAGCCTCGAGACCCTCGACCTGGGCGCCGAGCTGGGGGCCCAGATTTACGTGGTCTGGCCGGGGCGGGAGGGGGCCGAGGTAGACGCCACCGGCAAGGCCCCGCGGGTATGGGCCTGGTTCCGCGAGGCCCTCGACTTTATGGCCGAGTATGCCGAGGAGCAGGGCTACAACTACCGCTTTGCCCTGGAGCCCAAACCCAACGAGCCTCGAGGCGACATCTACCTGCCCACCGTGGGCAGCATGCTGGCCCTGATCGGCACCCTGAAGCACCCGCACCGCTTCGGCCTCAACCCCGAGTTCGCCCACGAGACCATGGCCGGGCTCAACTTCGTGCACGCGGTGGCCCAGGCCATCGACGCGGGCAAGCTCTTCCACATCGACCTGAACGACCAGCGCATGAGCCGCTTCGACCAGGATCTGCGCTTTGGCTCGGAGAACCTCAAGGCCGCGTTCTTCCTGGTGGATCTGCTCGAGGCCAGCGGTTACGACGGCCCCCGCCACTTCGACGCCCACGCCCTGCGCACCGAGGACGAGGCCGGGGTCTGGGCCTTTGCCAGGGGCTGCATGCGCACCTACCTGATTCTGAAGGAGAAAGCCCAGGCCTTCCGGGCCGACCCCGAGGTGAAGGCCCTGCTCGAGGCCTACTACCAGGCCGACCCCGAGCCCCAGGCCCTGCTGGGGGCCTATAGCCGGGAAAAAGCCCAGCGGCTCAAGCAGCTCGAGCTGCCCGAGGCCCGCCGCAGCCGCGGTTATGCCCTGGAACAGCTCGACCAGCTGGCCGTAGAGCACCTGCTGGGGGTACGGGGATGAGCCTGGTGCTGGGCCTCGACCTGGGCACCAGCGGCCTCAAGGCGGTGGCGCTTTCCGCCAGGGGCCAGAAGGTGGCCGAGGCCCGGGCGGGCTACCCGCTCCACACCCCCCGCCCCGGCTGGACCGAGCAAGACCCCCTGGACTGGGCCCGCGCCGCCCAGGAAGCCCTGCGCGCCCTCTGTGAGCAACTGGGCGGGGCCGAGGTGGTGGGCATCGGGCTCTCGGGCCAGATGCACGGGGCGGTCTTCCTGGACAAAGCCGGGAACCCCCTATGCCCGGCCCCGCTCTGGAACGACCAGCGCACCGCCCTCGAGGTCGAGCAGATCGAACAGGCCATCCCGCGCAGCGAGCTCATCCGGCGCACTGGCAACGGGGCGGTGACCGGCTTCCAGCTCCCCAAGCTGCTCTGGCTCCGAAACCAGCACCCCGCGCTATTCCAGCGGCTCCACAAGGTGCTGCTACCCAAGGACTACCTGGCCTTCCTGCTGACCGGCGCACTCTCCACCGAGTATTCCGATGCCTCGGGCGTGGGGGCCCTGAACCTGGCAAAACGACGCTGGGACCTCGAGGTGCTGCAAGCCCTGGCGCTCTCCCCCGACCTCTTCCCCGAGGTGGGCGAAAGCCAGCGGGTGGTGGGCTACCTGAGCCCGGCCTGGGCCCAGGCCACCGGGCTCAAGGCAGGCATCCCGGTGGTGGCCGGGGCCGGCGACAACGCCGCCGCCGCCCTGGGCCTGGGGGTCTCGCGCTACCGCGCAGGGGTGGGCAGCCTCTCCCTGGGCACCAGCGGGGTGATTTTCATCCCCACCGAACAGCCCACCCCCGAGCCCGAGGGCCGGGTGCACCTGTTTGCCCACGCCGACGGGGGCTACCACCTGCTGGGGGTGACGCTCAGCGCGGCGGGCAGCCTGGAGTGGCTGCGGGGCCTCTTCCCCGAGGTGGGCCTGGAAACCCTGCTCGAGGAGGCCCTGCAGGCCCCCCTGGGCTGCGAGGGCCTGTACTTCTTGCCCTTTCTGGCCGGGGAGCGCAGCCCCTACCTGGCCCCCTATCTGCGCGGGGCCTTCCTGGGCCTCTCCCTGGCCCACCGCCGGGGCCACCTGGTGCGCGCCGTGCTGGAGGGGGTAGCGCTCAGCCTGGGCGAGGTTTATCGGGTGATGCGCCCCCTGGCCGGGGCCCGGCGGCTGCTGGCCACCGGGGGCGGCTCGGCCTCCGATTTGTGGCTGGCGCTGGCAGGGGGGGCCCTGGGGGTTCCCGTCCACCGGGTGGTGGGGGACGAAGGCGCGGCGCGGGGGGCGGGGATTCTGGCCCTGGTGGGGGCCGGGGTGTATCCCGGGCTTCGCGAGGCCCTGGAGGCCACGGCCCCTGCCGAACAACCGGCCACCCCCCCGCTGGAGGGCCTCGAGCCCCTCCGCAAAGCCTATGCCCAGACGGTGGAGAAGGTGCTCGAGCTGTACGAAGATAACCGCGTCTAGGCTACTCTTCCTTACAACCTCCAGAGAGCAAAGAAGCCCCTAGCAGAGCGTAATAAAAACAAACCGGTAGGGTCGGGGCGACCCCACCGGCGGGCGTTCTAGCCCATCGTCTAGGCAGTTTTAGGTTTTTGAACAAAGCGCAGCACAAAATAGACCACCGCGACCACAATCAGCACCGGAACCAGCACCCGCAACAGCGCCCAGACAATACCGGCCAGCCCCTTCAGGAGAGCGCCCAGGAATGTAAAGAGCCAGCCCCCCACCCACAGTACAACCAGTACCGCTACGGCAATTAAGAGGCCCAGTACCACCCACTCGAGGATGTCCTGCAGCGAACGCTCGTTCATGGGATTTAGGATAGCACAACACACGGTGGATTCATCCTCCTTTCGGATGAAGACGCTCCGAAGCCATCCCATCCGGCCTTATCCCAATCGGCGCTCTGCTCACGTACCATGGGGGTAGTGGAACGCTACCGGCTCAGCGAAGGACTGGTGGTAGGGCGCAAGCCGCTCCCGGCCGGCGATGTGATTCTCTCGTTTGTGGGGCCGGAAGGCGCAGCCCAGGCCATCGCCCGTAAAGCCCTGCGGCCCACCGGGCGCAGCGGGCGGCTCTCGCTGTTTCACCACCTCCGGTACCAGGTCTATCAGAAGCCCGGCAACGACCTCCCCACCCTCACCCAGGTTGAGCTGGTGGGGCGGCTCGAGTGGCTCGAGGCCCCC
>FWWM01017924.1_pt1 | contig 10182 bp, 9 predicted proteins | sample 2228351 | NCBI WGS metagenome assembly FWWM01 (sample SAMEA103939774, study PRJEB20133) | metagenome
ATGGCCTTTTTGGCGGAGGAGGGGGCCATCGCCCCGGAGGACCTTAGCCTCCTCACCCCCCTGGACACCCCGGAGGAGGTGGTGGCGGCCCTGAAAGGCCGTTAACCCCGCCTTGGAACAGGGTAGGATGGAACCGCCACGCCCATGCCGGGTCTGCCCCTAAGCCAGCTTTTGCAGCTTCCCTCCCTCTCCCGGGCCCGCCTGCTGGCGGGGGATGGGGGGCGGGCCGTGACCTGGGTGCACGTGGTGGACCTGCCGGAGCCCGCGCCCTGGGTGCGCAAGGGGCAGCTTCTCCTCTCCACAGGGTACGCCTGGCCCCGGGAGGTGGCGGCCCTGAGGCGCTTCGCCGGGGAGCTGGCGGCGGCGGAGCCCGCGGGGGTGGTTCTGGCGGTGCCCCAGTTCTTTGACCGGTTTCCCGAAGCGGCCCTGGAGGTCCTGGCCGAGGCGGGGGTGGCGGTTCTGGAGCTCCCTTGGGAGGTGCCCTTTGCCCAGGTCACGGAGGAGGTGCTAAGGCGGCTTTTGGCCCGCCAGCTGGAGGTGCAGGAGCGGGTCCAGGCCCTGCACCGGGCCCTCATGGCCGCCCTTTTGGAGCGGGAAGACCTGGCCTCCTTTCTCGCCTACCTTTCCCGTCTCCTAGGCCAGGAGGTGCGCTGGGCCGAGGCGCCCGAGGGGGGGGTGGCGGTGCCTGTGCCCCTGGGCCGGGACCGGGTGGGGTATCTGGTCCTGGAGGGGCCCCTGGAGGAGGCCGAGGCCCGGGCCCTGGAGAACGCCGCCCTGATGGCCGGGCTCATCCTGGCCCACCAGCGGGCCTTGGCCGAGCGGGAAGCCCGCCTGGGCTACGCCTTCTTGGATGCCCTTTTGGAGGGGAAGCGGGAGGCCCTTACCCCGGAGCGGGCCCGGGCCTTTGGCTTGGACCTTAAGCGGCGGTACCGGCTGGGGGTGGCCCTCCTGCCCCTCAGCCTGCCCCTTTCGGAGCGGGCTTTCCAGGAACGGGAGCGGGCCTTGGGGGAGGTGCGGGGCCTGCTTAGGGGCATGGGCGTGGGGGCGGTGCTCTCTGTGAACCTCAACCAGGTGCGCTTCCTCCTGCCCGAGGGGCTGGACCCCGAGGCCTTCGCCCGCGCCTTGGACCGGCCCTGGCCCCTGTACTTTTCCCGGGCCTACGCCCCTTTGGATCTGGCCCGGGCCTTGGAGGAGGTGGAGCGGCTTTCGGCCTTCACCGCCCCAGGGGTGTACCGGTACGAGGCCCACCTGGTCCCCCGCTTCCTCCTCGGGGACCTCGAGGCCCGGCAGGAGCTTTTAGCCCTCCTGAAGCCCCTCCGCCCCCGGGAGCGGGAAGCGCTTCTCGCCTGGGTGCGGGCGGGGTTTGCCTACCAGGGGGCCGCCCAGGCCTTGGGGGTCCACCTGAACACCCTCCGCTACCGCTTGAGGCGGCTGGAGGAGCGGCTTGGGGTATCGCTGGACAGCCCCGAGGACCGGTTCCTTCTGGAGCTTGCCGCCCGGGTTTGGGAGCTAGAGGACAAAAAGACTTGAGGATTTTTGTGCGAGCCATACATTGAAGGGCCGGGTTCCCCGGCGTATCCTTGGGCCTCAAAGGAGGCAAGGTGGCCCTCATGGAGTCGCGGAACCAGGCGCTTTGGCAGGCAAGGGAGCGGTTCGTGCCCCGGGGGGTGGCCCAGGCCCACCCCGTCTTCGTGGCCCGGGCCCAGGGGGTTCGTCTTTGGGACGTGGACGGCCGGGAGTACCTGGACTTCGCTGGGGGCATCGGGGTCATGAACGTGGGCCACGGGCACCCCCGGGTCCTGCAGGCGGTGAGGGCCCAGCTGGAGCGCTTCACCCACGTGTGCTTCCAGGTGACCCCTTACGAACCCTATGTCCGCCTGGCGGAGCGGCTGGCCCTCATGACCCCGGGAGATTTTCCCAAGAAGACCCTTTTTCTCACCACGGGGGCGGAGGCGGTGGAGAACGCGGTGAAGATCGCCCGGGCCTACACGAACCGGCCGGCGGTGGTGGCCCTCACCCACAGCTTTCACGGCCGTACCCTCCTGGGGATGTCCCTCACGGGCAAGGCCTCCTACTACAAGCAGAACTTCGGCCCCTTCGCCCCCGAGGTCTATCACGCCCCCGCCCCTTACCCCTACCGGGGGGTTTCCGAGGCCCAGGCCCTGGAGGGCCTGGAGGAGCTTTTCCGCACCCAGGTGGACCCGGAGCGGGTGGCGGCCGTGATCCTCGAGCCCGTTCTGGGCGAAGGGGGGTTTATTCCCCTTTCCCCGGAGTATCTGCGGGCGGTGCGCCGGCTCACCGCGGCCCATGGCATCCTCCTGGTGGCCGACGAGATCCAGTCCGGGTTTGGCCGCACGGGAAGGATGTGGGCCATAGAGCACAGCGGGGTGGTCCCCGACCTCCTCACCTTTGCCAAAAGCGTGGCCGCGGGGCTCCCCTTGTCGGGGGTGGTGGGGCGGAGCGAGGTCATGGATGCCCCCCAGCCCGGGGGCCTGGGGGGCACCTACGCGGGCAACCCCTTGGCCTGCGCCGCGGGGCTTGCGGTGCTGGAGGTCTTCGCGGAGGAGCGCCTGCTGGAGAAGGCCGAGGCCCTGGGCCGGCGCCTTTGGGAAGGGTTAGAGCGGCTGAAGGCCCGTTTCCCTCAGGTGGGGGAGGTGCGGGGGCTTGGGCCCATGGTGGCCCTGGAACTGGTGCGGGACCCCGTGGGCAAAGAGCCCGCCCCCGAGCTGGCCCAGCGGGTCCTGGAAGCGGCCCGGGCGCGGGGCCTCATCCTCCTGAAGGCGGGGATGTTCGGCAACGTCCTGAGGGTGCTGGTCCCCCTGGTGGCCTCCCTTGAGGAGGTGGAGGAGGGGCTTGGGCGCCTGGAGGGGGCCCTGGAGGTGAGCGTGTGACCTGGGGAAGGCCCGCGCTCAAGGATGCTAGGATGGCGGCCAAGGTGGAGGAAGGGACGGGGCTGGTCCTTCAGGACCTGCGCAAGCGCTTCGGGGAGGTGGAGGTCCTGAAGGGGATCTCCCTGGCGGTGCGGCCCGGGGAGTTTTTCACCCTCCTTGGGCCCTCGGGGTGCGGCAAGACCACCTTGCTCCGCCTCGTGGGGGGGTTTGAGATCCCCGACGAGGGCAGGGTGCTCCTGAACGGGCGGGACCTCACCCCTCTGCCCGCCCACAAGCGGCCGGTGAACACCGTCTTCCAGAACTACGCCCTTTTCCCCCACCTCACGGTGTACGAGAACGTGGCCTTCGGCCTGCGCAGCCGCCGCTTCCCTGAAGCGGAGGTGCGGGCCCGGGTGGGGTACGCCCTGGGGCTTTTGCGCTTGGAGACCCTTTTGCACCGTTACCCCCACCAGCTCTCGGGGGGGCAGAAGCAGCGGGTGGCCCTGGCCCGGGCCCTGGTGAACGAACCCCAGGTGCTCCTTTTGGACGAGCCTTTGAGCGCCCTGGACGCCAAGCTCCGGGCCGAGGTGCAGGTGGAGCTCCGCAACCTGCAACGGCGTCTGGGCACCACCTTCATCCTGGTCACCCACGATCAGGAGGAGGCCATGGCCGTTTCCGACCGCATCGGGGTTATGGAGGCCGGGGCCCTCCTCCAGGTGGGCACCCCGGAGGAGGTGTACGAGCGCCCCAAGACCCGCTTCGTGGCGGAGTTTTTGGGGGTGGCCAACCTCATCCCTGCCCGCCGGGTGGGGGAGGGGGTGGAGACCCCCTTTGGGGTTTTCCCCCTACGGGTTCCCTGGGCGGAGGGGCTCCTTGCCCTCCGGCCCGAGCGGGTGGAGGTCTTTAAGGAGGCGGTCCCGGGGAGCTTCCCTGCCCGGGTGCGGGAGGTGGTCTACCGGGGGGCTTACCTGGAGGCTTTCCTGGAGCCTGCCCTTCGGGTGCGCACCGCTTTGAGGCTGGCCCCCGGGGAAGGGGTTTTCGTGCGCCTGCCTGAAGAGGGGCTGGTGGTGCTGGATGCCTAGGGTTTTGGTCTGGTACGGGGAGCTCACCGCGGCCTCGAGCCTGGCCCGCCGGGGGCTTTTCCTCCTCCTCCCCGGGCTTCTTTGGCTTCTCGCCTTTCTCCTCCTGCCAAGCCTCCTCCTCATCCCCCTCTCCTTCGCCCAGCGGGGGGCCTTCGGCGAGGTGGTCTGGGACTTCAGCCTGGAGAACTACCGCCGGCTTTTGGGCTTCGGGATCCTGGGCTTCAGCCTGGATAACCTCTTGGCCCTGGGGCGCACCCTTTGGGTGGCCTTCTGGACCACCTTGATCTGCGTGCTCCTGGCCTACCCCATCGCCTTCTTCATCCGGGCCCAGGAGGGGCGCCACCGTTACCTTTTCCTGGCCCTGGTCCTCGTCCCCTTCTGGACCAACCTGGTGATCCGCACCTACGCCTGGCAGCTCCTCCTGGCCCCCGAGATGCCCCTGGCCCGCTTCCTGGTGGGTCTTGGCCTTTGGGAGCCCGGCATGGCCCTTTTCCCCAGCGCCTTCGCGGTGTACGTGGGGATGGTGAGCGCCTTTTTGCCCTTCATGGTCCTTCCCCTCTACTCCAGCGTGGAGCGCCTGGACCCGAGCCTGGTGGAGGCGGCGCAGGACCTTTACGGCGGGCCCTGGCGCACCTTTGTGCACGGGGTTTTGCCCCAGACCCTGCCTGGGCTCACCGTGGGGGTGATCCTCACCTTTATTCCCGCCATGGGCATGTTCGTGGTCCCCGACCTCCTGGGCGGGGCCAAGCACCTTCTGGTGGGGAACCTCGTCCAGCAGGCCTTCTACACCATGCGGGACTGGCCCTACGGGGCCGCCTTGAGCCTGGTCCTCATCCTCCTTACCCTGGTGGCCTTGCGCCTTTACCGCCGCTATGGAAAGGAGGTGGACCTGGCGTGAGGCTCTCCCTTTGGGTGCGGGCGGTGGCCTTGGCTTCTTTGGCCTTCCTTTACCTTCCCATGCTGGCGGTGGCCCTGTTCTCCTTCAACCGGACCCGCCACGGCCTCTCCTGGGGGGGGTTCACCCTGGACTGGTACCTGCGCCTCTTTTCCAACGAGGCCATCCTCGAGGCCGCCCGCAACACCTTCCTCCTGGCCCTCCTCTCCACCCTCCTCTCCACCCTTTTGGGCACCCTCTTCGCCCTGGGCCTGGAGCGCCACCCCTGGGGCCGGGGGTTCCGGGCCTTTTTGGAAAACGTCCTCTACCTCCCCGTGGTGACCCCCGACCTCATCCTGGCCGCGGCCTTGGTGGTGGCCTTCGGCTTCCTGAGAGCGGTTTCCAGTCTCTTTGAGCCGGGCCTCCTCACCATGGTGATCGGACACGTCACCTTCCAGGTGGCCTTTGTGGCCCTGGTGGTGGCCAGCCGCCTGCGGAGCCTTCCCCGGGACCTGGACGAGGCCGCCCGGGACCTCTACGCCACCTACCCCGTTTACCTAAGGCGGGTCCTCCTCCCCCTCCTGGCCCCCGGCATCGTGGCCGGGGCCATGCTGGCCTTTACCCTTTCCCTGGACGATTTCGTCATCAGCTTCTTCACCGCGGGGCCCGCCAGCCAGACCCTGCCCCTCATCATCTACGCCTCCACCCGGAGGGGCCTTACCCCAGAGATCCACGCGGTGTCCACCTTGATCTTCCTCGTGACCGTGGTCTTGGTCCTGAGCACGGAGCGCTTGACAAGGAGGGCGGCATGAAAAGGATTCTGGCGGTGCTGGCGGTTTTATTGGCCCTGGGCCTGGCCCAGAAGGAGCTTCGGCTTTTCATCTGGTCGGAGTACATAGACCCCGCCATCCTCGAGGCCTTCAGCAAGCAGACCGGCCTCAAGGTGCGCGTGGACCTCTACGAGTCCAACGAGGAGCTCATCGCCAAGCTCCAGGCGGGCGGGGTGGGGCAGTACGACGTCATCTTTCCTTCGGACTTCTACGTGCCCTCCCTGATCCACCTGAAGCTGGTCCAGCCCCTGGACCAGGGCAAGATCCCCAACCTGAGAAACCTGGACGACAAGTTCAAGAACCCGCCCTTTGACCCCGGCAACCGCTACTCCGCCGCCTACCAGTGGGGCACCACCGGCCTCATCTACCGCAAGGACCGGACGGCGGAGCCTAAGACCTGGGGGGTGCTCTTCAAGGAGCCCAAGGCCCCCTTCATCCTCATGGACTCCCCCCGGGAGATGCTGGGGATTGCCCTTAGGTACCTGGGCTATTCGGTGAACACCAAGAACCCCAAGGAGGTCCAGCGGGCGGGCCAGGTGCTCCTCGAGGCCAAGAAGAGCCGCTACTTCCTGGGGTTTGAAGGGGGGGTGGGGGGCAAGAACCGGGTGGTGGCTGGGGCCGCCGCCTACGCCGTGGTCTACAACGGGGACGCGGTGCGGGCCGCCGACGAGAACCCCGGCAAGGTGGCCTTCGCCATCCCACAAGAAGGGGCCACCTTGTGGGTGGATTCCATGATGATCCCCGCCAAGGCCCCGAACCCTGAAGGGGCCCACCGCTTCATCAACTTCATCCTGGACCCCAAGGTGGGGGCCCAACTTTCCAACTTCAACCGCTACGCCACCCCCAACAAGGCGGCCCTGCCCTACATCAACCCCCAGGACCGCAAGAACCCCGCCATTTATCCTCCCGCCGAGATGATGAAGCGCATGGAGTTCATCCTGGACCTGGGCAAGGACAACCGCATCTACGACGAGGTCTGGACCGCGGTCAAGAGCCGGTAGGAACCATGGGATACATCCAGCTGAAAACCCCCATTCCCGGCCCTAAGAGCCGGGCGCTCCAGGAGAGGCGGGCCCAGGCGGTCACCCGGGCCCTGGCCCAGGCCAACCCCATCGCCGTGGCCCGGGCCCACGGGGCCCTGGTGGAGGACGTGGACGGGAACGTCCTCATTGACCTGGCCGGGGGGATCGGGGCCTTGGCCGTGGGCCACACCCCGGAGGGCGTGGTGGAGGCCTTAAAGGCCCAGGCGGAGCGCCTCATCCACATGTGCGCCATTGTGGCCAACTACGAGCCCTACGTGGCCCTGGCCGAGGCTTTAAACCGCCTCTTTCCCGGCCCCGGCCCCGCCAAGACCCTCCTGGCCAACGGGGGGGCGGAGGCGGTGGAGAACGCGGTGAAGATCGCCCGGGCCTATACGGGTAGGCCTGCGGTGATGGTGTTTGAAGGGGCCTACCACGGGCGCACCAACCTCACCATGGCCATGACCTCCAAGTACGCCCTTTTCAAAAAGGGCTTCGGCCCCTTCGCCCCTGAGGTCTACCGCCTGCCCGTGCCCAACCTCTACCGCACCCCCAAGGGGATGACGGAGGAGGCGTACCTGGACTGGTCCTTGTGGAACCTGGAAAACGCCCTCATCGCCCACGTGGACGGCAGCGCCCTGGCGGCCATTGTCATTGAGCCCGTCCTGGGGGAGGGGGGGTTCATCCCCGTGCCCCACCCCTTTTTGCGTAAGCTCCGGGAGATCGCCGACCGCACCGGGGCCCTTTTGGTGGTGGACGAGGTCCAGTCGGGCTCGGGGCGCACGGGCAAGATGTGGGCCATTGAGCACGCGGGGGTGGCCCCGGACCTTCTGGTCTCCGCCAAGAGCCTGGGGGCGGGGATGCCCATCAGCGCCGTTACCGGGCGGGCGGAGGTCATGGACGCCCCCCACGTGGGCGGGGTAGGGAGCACCTACGGGGGGAACCCCCTGGCGGCGGCGGCGGCCTTGGAGGCCCTGAGGATCCTTGAGACCCCCGGCTTCCTGGAGCGGGCCCAGGCCATTGAGGCCAAGGTGCGGGAGGTTTTTGAGCCCCTAAAGGCCGAGGTCCCGGCCCTGGGGGATGTGCGGGGCGTGGGGGCCATGATGGCCCTGGAGTTTGTGAAGGACCCAAAGGGCAAGGAGCCTTGGCCCGAGTTCGTCCTGGAGCTGGTGCGCCGCAACGCGGAAAAGGGGGTCATCACCATCCGGGCCGGCCTCTACTCCAACGCCCTCCGCTTCCTGCCCCCTTTGGACATCCCCCTGGACATGCTGGAAGAGGCCTTAGAGGTGGTTCGGGAGAACATCCGGGAGGTGTATGCCGCCCTTGCCTGAGCCCCTTTTGCTTTCCGAGGATGGGCGCTTCGCCGTGGTGCGCTCGGAACCCTGGATGGCGGAGGCTTTGGAGGAGATCCAGGAGAAGAGCTTTCCCACCCTTTCCCGGGAGGAGCGCATGACCCGGGAGCACTACCTCTCCCACCTGCGCATCTTCCCCGAGGGGCAGCACGCGGTGGTGGAGGTGGCCACGGGAAAGGTGGTGGCCTGCTCCACGGATTTCCGCACCCGGGTGGACTTCCACCATTACCAGCACCGCTACATCGAGGCGGTGGCGGGCAACTGGCTCACCAACCACGACCCGGAAGGGGACTGGCTTTACGGGGCGGACATCGGCGTCCTCCCCGAGTACCGGGGTCTGGGGCTTTCCCGGCTTTTGTACCAGGCCCGGCAGGACCTGGTGCGCCGCCTTGGGCTTAAGGGCCATGTGGCGGGGAGCATGCCCAAGGGCTACCACCTCCACGCCCGGGAGATGCCCATAGAGGAGTACGTGCACCGGGTGGTGCGGGGGGAGCTCACCGATCCTGTCCTCTCCGTGCAGCTCAGGCGGGGGTACCGGGTTTACGGCATCATCCCCGACTACCTGGAGGACCCCTCCTGCCTCAACTACGGGGTCTTCGTGGTCTGGCGGAACCCGGAGGTGGGCTGGTGAGGCGGGTGGCGGGCCGGGTCTATGTCCCCGACGCCCAGGGCCGGTACCGCCCCTACCGGGCCCTTTGGGTGAAGGAGGGGCGGGTGGCGGGCCTCGAGCCCGGGCAGGGGGAGGGGGAGGTGGTCCTGCCTGGCTTCCACGATGCCCACGTGCACATCTGGAAGATCGGCCAGCTCCTCACGGACCTCCTGGACCTCCGGGGGGTGGGGTCCCTCGAGGCGCTGAAGCGGCTCCTGCAAGAGCGGGACCGCCTCCTCCCCCCGGGGGCTTGGGTGCTCGGGCGGGGGTGGAACGAGGCCCTGCTGGGGGCCTGGCCCACCCGGGCCTTCCTGGACGGGATTCTTCCCCGCCGCCCGGTGCTCCTCACCCGCACCTGCGCCCACATCCACGTGGCCAACACCCAAGCCCTCCGCGCCGCGGGCATCGGTCCCGACACCCCAAGCCCCCCGGGGGGCGAGGTGCGCTATGAGGAGGGGCTCCTTCTGGAACGGGCCTATGGCCTTCTGGAACGGGCCATGCCCCGGCGCACGGTGGAGGATTACCAGCGCTATGTCCTGGCGGGGGCCCATCACCTCCTCAGCCGGGGGATCACCTCCGCCCTGGAAGCGGGGGCCGACCCCCTTCTCCTGGAGGCCTACCGCCGCCTGGACCGGGAGGGCCGCCTGCCCCTACGGGTGAGCGTCCTGGCCGTGGTGCGGCCCGATGGGGAGGAGACCACCTACCCTCTGCCCGAGCCCTACCGTTCCGAGCGCCTGGTGGTGGCCGGGGTGAAGTTCTTCGCGGACGGGGGCCTTTCCGGCGCTTCCGCGGCGGTGAGCCGGCCCTACCGGGAGGTGGGGGGAAAGGGGGTGCTAAGGCTTTCCGCGGGGGAGCTCTTCGAGCTGGCCCTGCCCGCCCACGAGAGGGGCTTCTTCGTGGCCACCCACGCCATCGGGGACGTGGCCATCCTGGAGGTCCTGGAGGCCTACCGCCGGCTTTACCAGGCCCGGCCCCTTCCCGTCCGCCACCGCCTGGAGCACTTCGGCCTGCCGGGGCCCAAGGCTTTAAGCCTGGCCCGGGCCTTGGGAGTCTGGGCCGTCCCCCAACCTATCTTTTTGGAGGAGCTGAGGGAGAACTTCCTCCGCTACCTTCCCCAGGAATTCCTCCCCCGGTGCTACCCCCTGGCCCGCATGGCCCGGGCGGGGCTTTCCCTGGCCTTCTCCTCCGATGCCCCGGTGGTGCGGGAGGTAAGCCCTCTGAAGGGGGCCCTGGCCGCGGGGCGGCCCTTGATGGGGAGGGGCATCCCCTTGGCCCGGGCCCTTTTCTACTACACTCAGCCTGAGGCCAGCGGTCTGCCCCCCGCCTGGCTTTGGCCAGGGCATAAGGCGGACCTGGCGGTGTGGGACCGGGACCCCTTCCGGCATCCGGAGGAGGCCCGGGTGGTGCGCGTGGAGGTGGACGGTGCGGCGGTCTTTACGGCTTGACCTGAAGGAGAGGAAGGCCTTTTGGCAGGAGGTCCCCTTGGAGGAGGCCGCCTTCGGGGGG
>FWWM01017925.1_pt1 | contig 10180 bp, 10 predicted proteins | sample 2228351 | NCBI WGS metagenome assembly FWWM01 (sample SAMEA103939774, study PRJEB20133) | metagenome
TATTCTTTGATAGTCGCACTCCTTAAGAAATACTCAAAACCGCCCTTCTTATTTTTTTACATACATCAACTTCCTTAAATACTTTATATCAATTGCATCCTGCTTTCTTCCTGTAATCTCCTTCATTTTTATTTTTAATTAAGATATTGTATTTTGTGTTTGTTAAATTCTCTGAAAATTCCTAAATAATCCAGCATTGTTTATTATTCCTGGTGATATTATAACACACCCTGTTATTATTCAAAAGGTAATGTTCCCTTAAAACAGAGATAGAAACTTTTTCAGGTGAGGATGTTAAATAACCTATAATGAAGGTGCTCGGAATTAACCTTGACAGAACAAATATACATTAGAAGAACATTAAAATTGTTTTCAGATTATCGATTATACTATTATCGTTCGTTTCTTCAGCGAGTTTTCTTGCGGAGTTACGTATATAATCTAAATCCAGTTTTTTTCCAAACCTGCTGATAATTGCCTTGATATCTGCCTTATCAATATCTTCAAATCTTGCAATCTTATATACAATAATATCCTCTGGCCTTGCTATTAGCATTTTCATACCAAAAATTCTTACAGATAATGCCCTTTTGATGGCTTCTTCATCAATGGAATAACCTGCTAATCGTAAATCCACAGAAAAATTATGTTTAAATCTTATTTTGACCGGTAATAGTCTTTTGAGCCGATGTATAATTTTCCCCATAGAAGATTTAGAAATTTTAAACCCACATAATCTCAGGGCCTCAATAAAGTCCTTTATTTTTTCTTCCGTTATTATAATGACAACATCTGCATCAATAGTTGTTCTTGGTTTTCCAAGAATTGAAGCCGCAATACCTCCAATAATCACATAATTTATTTTAAACTTTTTGAGCGCAGAGATAAGCTTTTTGAGCATCTCATCCATAAATCCGCCATCTTTAATAATTCCTCTGTCTGTTTTATTGCTTCAGGGATTGTTAATTTCTTCAATTCCTTTTCTTCTATACGAAGAATATGCTTATAACCATCAAGGGGGGCCCTGCCGATTATATGTTTCTTTATGTCTAACTTTTTGCCCAATTTAACTCCCTTGTAATATTAAAACATACTACCATTTCAGAGTCAAGCAGGTAATGTTCTAATGAGGGTTGCTGAGCGCAGCCAGGGCTGCGATTGCAAATGCCCTTGTCTCGTCGTCGCCCTTTTCCTTCGCTTCGTAAAGCGAAGGGACTCCCGAGAGATCACCGAGGAGAGCCATATAATATGCACACCGGGCCTTCACAGAGAGGTCATAGTGCTCAAATTCATATCTCAAAAACTCCAACGGCGCAGGGTCTCCTGCCTCTGCAAGAGGAAAGGCCGCCATGTAGCGTTGAGCTGAGTCAGGGCTTTTGAGTGCCTGATAGAGCACATCCTTTGCAGAATCATCTCCTAGCCGGAGCATACTTCCAGCAGTTGCTATACGGACATTGTAGGATGAGTCATTGAGCATTGGTTTCAGGAGTTGAAGAAGCGCAGGTTGCCCTGTTAATCCGATTGTTTTCACTGCCTCCAGTCGGAGCCCCCAGCTCTCGGAATTCAAAAGCCGGGCCAATACCTCAATTGCATTCTCATCCCCTAATGCTACCAGCCCCGCACCTGCGTAAAGTTGTAACAAAACCGAAGGGCGCTTGAGCGCTGATTCAAGGACCTGCCTGCCCCTGTCATCTCCTGAAAAGGCAAGCAACATGGCTGATTTGACTTTAAGTTCCTCATTTCTATCATTCAGCAATTCTTCTAAGGTTGCGCCAGTCAGATCCACAAGGTAGAGCGAAAGAACCGCATCCATCATGCTACGGCCCAGGGCGGTCTCAGGGCTTGAAAGCACATCATTCAGAAGCCGGGCATGACTGCTTCCATCCTCGTTTAAAATCTTCCTTCTTTTGTGAAAGGGTAATTTCCTCTCATGAGAGAGTTTCACCCCTGCAGGTTTCAATTCAACCTTACCCTCCTGAACATTTCTCCCCTCTCTCCTGTATATCCATAGCCCTGCCACAGAAATTGCAAGGAGCAAAATAATACCCACCCCACATTTTATTGCTTTAGGCATAATATCTTTTAAGGAGCTCCTCGCTTAATCCTCTTTGATTTCCTTTATCTCATCGTATCCGATGAATTCAATCCCGGTCATTGTGGTTCCCGTGCAGACAAAGTTTGTGCTCATGTCATAAGTAATATCGTTCCGATGGAACTTGCAGATAGAGTAGTGATGGTGATTCTCCTCAGTATCGTTTATGATTTTGTAGGCAGTTGCACCGTTGCAATTACATGTCGCAATATCTGCGCCTGCGCCATTGAACCGCTCGTCATCCGGGAATGTGATGAAGGCAGTAAAGGTGCCCGTATTAGGATGAAAGACCTCGGGTTTGATTTCTAAATCAACAGTTGTTGGTGGATTGCCTGGAGGTGGAGGCTGTGGTGGATTTCCTGTTGCCGGTGGGTCATACTGAAAGAAGTAGGGAAGAACCCTGACAAACTGATTTGATATGCCTGTCAGGATACCCAAAGGACAACCACCAATGTCATTTGGTCCTCCGGGAGCCACAGCCCCGTAGAGGGTAGAGCAGTTAAAACAGAACAAACCTACATCTACCATAAGGTTTCTGAAATCGCAGAGGAGGTTTCCGTGCATATCCTGGGTCTGTGCCTGATAGCGCGCTGGCTGAAGGAGGTTAAACCATCCACTGTTCTCTATAATATTCAATTTTATCACAAACATGGTGCTGATGAAAACCCCTGGAACCCCTGATTTCTGGAGTGCAGGCGTTGACAAGGTATAGGTAAAGGTGCCATCAGGATTCTTTCTCACAAGGTCAACCACTACCCTTACAGGACCGGATTCAAACAATCCATCAAAGTCCATATCCTGATAGAACTCAGCGGACAGGGTTGCTAACTCCCTGCTCACTGTAACCTCAACTGGACCAGTGCCTGTAACAATTGTTGTCCCCGGCGGGGTAAGGTCCATTGGCACGCCATTAATGGTTGGCAGAATTGTCGGAGCAAAGGGTCCCGCCCCCACAGCAGGGTTATCACCTGCCATAGAAGAGTTACCTTGCCTCACAGCAATCACCCTGCCAACCGCTTCTATCCTGTAAACCTCTGCCCCTGTGCCATCCACAATCCTCAAGGATGGGACTGTTTCAGGGCACCCGACTGGAAAGGACCTTAACCTGAATGTATGGATTGCACCCTCACCTGCTAGGCTATTTGGAAACACACTGATACTGTATACGGGAAACTGAGTAAACTCGCTCGTACCCTCCCATTCCACTGGGGTACTTCTGATTAGAAAATCCGTGCTCGCAGGCCTGTAAATTATATAATTGTTACGAATCAGGTCCTGAGTGAGCTCTGGATTTGCATCCACAGGCACATAACCTGCACCTGTTGCAGGGTCGCACACGCATGCTGTTGTGGTCGGGTTATTGCAGACCTCTAAATGGGCATCAGGGGTACCAAGATTGTTATAGATTCTTAAGGTCACACCTGGCGGCAGAGCACCTATCTGTCGCTCGCCATTCAGCCCCATGATTGACCTGCTGTTAAAGAGAGCCCATGAGTCCTGATTGTTGCTGAAAAGGGCAATCTGCCTGAATGGTGGGCAGCCAGTAGCAAGTATTCCCCCCAAGATAATCACTCCGGTGTATTTAATCTTCATATTTTCCTTCTTCTATACTATATTAATTATGATAAAATTCCTCTGATAATTAAGTCAATAGTCCATTAGGACTATGCCAGCATTTCATCAATTAATCCAATGAGTTCTGTCCTGTTGGACACATCAAGTTTTTGGAAGACCGTCCTTAAATGAGAACGAACAGTGTTTATACTGATTTTAAGGAGTCCTGCAATCTCCTTATTGTGGAACCCCTTCTTTATGCAATTAATTATTTCAAACTCCCTCTCTGTAATTCTGTACCCCGTTCTCAAAAACTCAAAAATTTCCTGCTGCCTTAAAACCTTTTTATGGAATGTAATCAACAGGAATGATTTTTTGCCATAAGATACTCGTTTCATAGTAACGAAAAACTCCTCTCCATGAGGAGAGATTACAGTTCTGACCATTTTACCTAACAATGGACCATCAATAATCTCTTTGAGGGACTTTCTTATTCGCTCTGGCAGGGCTTTTTTTAGTGTGATCTTTCTCTTAAAAAACTGTTGACATGTGCGGATAAAATAATCATTAAAAAGAAGAATCTGTAATCTGGTGTCGCAGAGTGCAATTCCTGTCTCAAGGTTATTAAATACCAGATAGAATAAATCACTTGCTGGTCTTTTCATTAAATTTATTAATTATTATAACACAAATATTCACAGCCCGATAATCATCTGGTGTTTAAAAACCTTGACTGATGATTAAAAAACAAGTATGCTATTGCCATTATGAAGAAAATAATTATCCTTATTCTATTTTTGACCTCTGTGCCCGCACTTGCTATTGAAACAGAATCCCTTCCACCCCGCGGGAAGAGGGTAACGATAAAGGCAGGGCTTGGCTATACCCTCCGGGAATTGAAAAAGAGTGGCGGTGGCGAAGATGACTACGGCTCACTCCAGATTCTCTTTACCGGTGCCTTCAATCCCTTTGACCATCTGAGCGTATTTGGAAAATTTGGCTATTCTGATATGCAGATTCGCGATTCTGACCGCACACCTCTATTTTTCACAATGGGAGGCGGATTAACTGTCTCACTTCTGGACCCCCTTGAGAAAAATAATGTGCTTATAGATGCCCAGATGAATTATTTCGCCCCGAAAAATTACAGGGTTATTGACTATCAGTTTGGTGCAACCTATACCTATCGCAATAATAATGTGATTCCCTATGCAGGCATAAAATTCTCGGAAACGAGCGTAAAAAATACAGATAACAATGATGAATGGATTGGGAAATGGAAGTTGGGGATTGTGATTGGCATCCAGTACTTTGTAAATCCAAATGTATTCTTCTGTGCGGAGATGCACAACTTTGACCAGGATACAATCTATGGAAGTGTTGGATTCTTATTGTAATTTTATAAAGGAGGCATTAAATTGAAGTTATTTCTTGATACAGCAAATCTAAATGAAATTAAAGAGGCCAATGAGATGGGATTGATTGATGGCGTAACAACAAATCCATCGCTCCTTTCAAAAGAGGGCGGAGACCCCTACAAACTCCTGAAGGAAATCTGCGAAGAGGTTGATGGACCTGTAAGCGCTGAGGTAATTGCATCTGATGCAAAGGGAATGATTGAAGAGGGAGAAAGGTTATTCAATTTACACAGAAATATCGTTATTAAGATTCCGCTGACAAAGGAGGGTTTAAAGGCAACGCGGGCATTAAATGCAATGGGAATTCCGGTAAATGAGACATTGATCTTCTCGCCCCTGCAGGCATTGCTTGCGGCAAAGGCAGGTGCAAGATATGTAAGCCCCTTTGTCGGACGTCTTGATGATATCTCTCATCAGGGCATGGACCTTGTTCAGCAAATCATCAGAATCTTTGATAACTATAGATTTGAGACAGAAATTATTGTTGCAAGCATTCGGCATCCTCTACATGTAGTTGAAGCAGCACTTATGGGCGCTGACATCGCTACCGTCCCCTTCAAGGTTCTGGAACTATTCACAAAGCACCCGCTAACAGATACAGGCATCCAGCGATTCCTTGATGACTGGAAAAAATTGGGAAAGTAGTTCAGGCATATTTTACTGCTTTGGAAAAAACGCAACAAATCAGGATAAGGACATACTTTCTGTTGGAAGAATTGTCCTAGCACCTTACCGGAAAGGATGTATATCCACCACCTGCCATCTGGAATAGTAAAATATAGAAAATTTAAAAAATATGAACGGACGACGCCTTAAATATTATATTGGTTTTCAAACCAATTTTCAATCCCAGATTCTCAGCTGAAATACGCGTTATCAGAACCACAACGGGTATCCCTATATCAACAGTCACCCTGCACGAAGCACCCTCATATACAATTTCAGTCACTGTCCCATTAAAATTGTTCAGGGCTGATGTCTGTGGCACTTCATTTGATAACATTATTTCGTCTGCCTTGATTGTCGCAAAGGCAGGACCCTCATATCTGGAAAGCACATGGAATTTTATGTTGCCTGTCTCAAAAATTCCATTAAATTCTTCATTCGTAGATTGACTGTTTCCTACTCGTTTAACACTGCCCTTAAAGATATTTTCAATGCCTATAAATTCAGCAACGAACCTGGAACCTGGCTTCCTAAAGATTTCCTCTGGTAATCCTGTCTGAACAATCTGCCCGTTCTGGATTATTGCAAGGGTATGCGCAAGATATATTGCCTCTTCAAAGTCATGAGTTACATGAATCACTGGAGTATTGAGCTCTCTCTGAAGTCTTTTTAGTTCCGCCTGCATAATCTTTCTAGTGAACCGGTCCAGAGCACTCATGGGCTCGTCAAATAAAAGCATATCTGGTTTGACGGCAATTGCCCTTGCTATTGCAACCCTCTGTGCTTCTCCTCCGCTCAGGTTCTGTACACTCCTTTCAAGAAGATGTCTTATTCCCATAAGTTCCGAAATATATTCAATTCTTTCGTTGATTTTATCCTTTCTAAATCCTCTTATAGTCATACCGAAAGCAATGTTCTTTCGCACAGTTAAATGGGGAAAGAGCAAACTTTGCTGTGTCACAAAGCCAATCTTTCGTTTTTCCGGTGGAAGCGCTGTAATGTCAACATCATTAAAATATATCCTCCCGCTGGCTGGTCTTCTCAATCCGCTGATGAGTTCAAGCAACATGCTTTTGCCGGAGCCCGTTGGCCCCAGGAGGACAAAATATTCTTTGTTGTTAAGTTTTATGCTCAGCGGTCCAAAGGTAAAATGCCCTGCCCTGTATTCCAGATTTTCAATTCTCAGCATCTTTTTTACTCCACAAAAGTGCCCTTGCAATGATAAATATAACTAAACTTATAATAAGGAGGAGGGCTGCAACCGGCTTTGCATAGGCAAGTCCATACGATTCAAACCTTTCATAAACGAGCACTGGCGCTACCATAGGATGATAGGCGAGTATTATAACTGCACCAAACTCACTGATCCCGCGCGCCCACATCATAAGCATTCCGGTAAGGATGCTTTTTCTCGCAAGCGGCAGGGAGACATGCCAGAAGACCTGCCAGGGACTTGCCCCAAGAAGGCGTGCAGAGTTTTCCATCTTAATGTCAATGGCTGAAAAACCCTCCCTTGCGTAATTGATTAAGAAGGGCGCGCTCACAAACATCATTGCAACAACAATACCAGGAACTGCACCGACAAATTGTATTCCAAAGAGCCCGAAGAGCTTTCCCCCCCAGTAGTGCCTGCCAAAAATCAGCAAGAGCGCGATTCCAGCCGATGTATGTGGCACCACTACAGGGAGGTCAATGAGTCCGTTAAGAATTGCCTTTCCAAAAAAATCCCTTCTTGCAAGGAGATAACTGAGCGGAATCCCAAAAAGGCAAACAATAAGAGTTGCCCATAATGCAGAAGTAATAGTAAGGATTATTGAATTAACAACCTCTTTCTCCATGGCTGTCTTAATAAGAAGCCCCGGGTCAGTTGTCAGAAGGAGCTTCGCAACTGGCAGAAGTATGAAAAGCAGAATAACTGCACCCAGAATAGAAAAGAGTATATTGAAAAATGGATTTTGCTTCATTGTAATAAAATATTCTAACACGAATCAAGTTTATTACTACAAATCAGGGATTTTCTATGAGTGCCGGTATTAGCTCAAGCACTGCAATCCCCCAGCCCCCTTAATAAGGGGGGACAGGAAATGGATGGTGGTGCGGGTGGCGTTCCGAACGCAGAGGGCAATGGGACCCAAATGATTGCTTCGGTTTCTCAAGCATCTATGCTCGTAGGCATTCCCATAATATCCTGCTCTTCAACTTCTGAAGGTCTGGTTTTGCTGGCAAGTGAGAGACAACACCCCCTCCCATTATAACCACCTGCGCACCGAAACTGCACGGATATACATCAGCGAGAGGTCACGATACATCATCACTTTTCATCTTTGGGAGGGCTACCACACCCTCCCTCTCATTTGGGTTATCATGGGGAAAAGGATGTTTACTATGCTTATTTCCCTTGTAAAACTCTCAGCTTTTCTGCTATTATAATTTACAGCGGGGCGTAGCGCAGCCCGGAAGCGCACCTGGTTCGGGACCAGGGTGTCGGAGGTTCAAATCCTCTCGCCCCGACCAGTAAAATATGCTAAAATAATTTTATGAATTACTTATATTCAATTATATTCGCTTATCTATTTGGCTCAATTCCTACTGGCTACATCCTTGCAAAACTGCGCGGTGTCAATATTCGCGAGGTCGGGAGTGGAAACATCGGAGCAACAAATGTTACAAGGGCTCTCGGCAAGGGGTTTGGGACAATCACCCTTCTTGGAGATGCCCTCAAAGGCATAATACCTGTCCTCGCTGTTAAAAAGCTCCTTCCTGAAGGAACCGAGAATTACGAACTCATTCTCTGTATTACAGGTCTCGCAGCAGTCCTCGGACATATATACTCAATCTTCTTGAGATTTAATGGCGGAAAGGGTGTGGCAACAGCACTTGGTGTTCTCCTTGCATTGATGCCTCAAGTGGCTGGAATAACAATTCTCGTGTGGCTCGTTGTTTTCCTCCTCTTCAGAATCTCTTCTTTGAGCGCACTGAGTGCCTTTGCATTAATGCCCATTTCAGGATACTATTTTTACCAAGCAGGGATCTTCTTCTTCCTCACAATTTTTCTTCCACTTTTAATCTTTTACACCCACAGGGAAAACATAATCCGTTTGCTGCGAGGAGAGGAAAAGGGATTCAAAAGAAACAATTCAGAATAACTCCTCTTACAAAAGATTCTTTGTTTGGGTAATTGAATCTTCTACAACAATTATTATTCCGGTGAAAGGATTACTGTTTCTCCAATGAAGGACTTCTTGAAAGTTTCCGCATCAGACCTACTGCCAACAATGTCACCCCAGTGCATCGGTATTACGACCTTCGGCTTGAATATATTTGCTGCAGTTGCGGCTTCATTTGCAGTCATAGTATAGGTGCCTCCAACGGGAAGCAGGGCAATATCAACATTTAGTTTTTTCATCTCTTCGGTCATATCAGTATCTCCTGCCTGGTAAATCCTCACGCCATTAATGGTAACGATAAAGCCAACCCAGCCCTTTGATTTTGGGTGAAAGTCCTTGTTAACATTGTAGGCAGGCACTGCCTCAATCTCAATGCCCTTAACATTAACCTTATCTCCGGGCTTAACAATCTTTACATCCCCCTTAAGTTTGCCTGCACAGTCCTTTACAGTTACAATTGTTGTATCAGCCCCCTGAATTTTCTTAACATCAGATGGAACGCAATGGTCAAAGTGGTCATGGGTAATCAGAATAATATCTGCCTTTTTTGCACCTTCCTTTAATTTCCATGGGTCAATGTAAATTACCTTTTCAGCATCAATCCGTGTTGTGGCATGTCCCAGCCAGTGAATTTTATTCAATACATCCTTCATTTTGTCCCCTCCTTTCTCCTGGGCAAACAAAAGCCCGGAGAAGAATAAAATAATTACTCCTCTAAACAATTGCTTAACTTTAATCATATAATAATTATATTTATTTTTGGAGAATAATGTCAAGAGTTACATGATTATGCTAATCATTTTAATTAGACCAAAATTTTAAAGGGCGGGAAATAGTCCCGCCCTCAGGGTGTTAAATTAAAATCCTATTCCAAGTGCCAATCTTAATGATGGGGTTACGCCGGTTACATCTAAATCAAGCACGCTTAAATTCCAATAGGCTGCACCTGCACCAAGCGATAGCGCAAAGCCAGCCTCCTGTCCCCAGATCCAGGTATAACCAAGTATAACAGGGATTATAAATCCAAAAGCACTTGATGATTCATCTGTATCATCATTTTTTCCGGTTATGCTTACAAGCTCAATACCAGGACTAATAAATAAACCATTCAACGCTTTGTTAGCAATAAAAAATCTCGGGGCTATTCCTCCACCAATACCTGTTACACTTGTGCCTTCAGAACTTAATGTTACAAATGCGCCAAGAATTGACAAACTGATTCTTTCGGCAAGTGCCCGTTCATATTCAAGTGAAATAACACCGAATAGAATGGATACAGGATT
>FWWM01017926.1_pt1 | contig 10180 bp, 10 predicted proteins | sample 2228351 | NCBI WGS metagenome assembly FWWM01 (sample SAMEA103939774, study PRJEB20133) | metagenome
AATGGTCAACAAACTTAGAGAAAAATTCGAACTCACCAATGGCGAAGTCACTTTAGTTTTAAAACACATTAGTAAAACAGCGGAGTTAATCAAACCCAAAATCAAAATAAATGCTTTGAAAGACGAGCCTGATAACCGCATCCTTGAATGTGCTGTATCTTCTCAAGCCGATTTAATCGTTACTGGAGACAAACACCTCTTGAACTTAAAGAACTATCAAGGAATTGGCATCGCCAGCGGAGATAATCGGGCTGTTAAAGCAGCTGAACTAGCTGTTTCAAGTCCTCTTTTAGAGGAGTCAATTGAGGGAGCAAGAGGAATTTTACTTAATATTTCAGGGAGTTCGGACCTAGCTCTTTCGGAAGTAAACGAGGCGGCCGAGCTGGTTTCTAAGACAGCTCACACGGAGGCCAATATAATTTTTGGGGCAGTAATTGATGACTCCTTAGGTGAACAGGTCAAAGTAACTGTGATTGCGGCCGGCTTTGACAAACGGCGTCAGGAGAGGTTGGAGTTTGCGACCGAACTTCCTTTTGCGGAGCGCACACCTGAACTTGACTTTGGTGACATCGATGTGCCAAACTTTTTAAAGAAGGAGTGATTTATGGACTTCTTAGATGTTCTGACAAGCCGACGGGCTATTCGCAAGTATCAAGACAAGCCAGTATCCAAAGAAGAAATTGAAGAGATTTTTAAGTCAGTTCTTTGGACGCCTGTGGCAAATTTCTTGCGGGTTACTGAATTTTTCGTAGTTGGGAAAGACAAAAGAGAAGAGGTAATCAAGTTGATTAGCCAAAATACAACCCACTTAAGGGACTTGCTCATGTTAGTTGACGATGCGACTCGGCAAAAGGCACTTGATTTTTATCCCGATTTGGGAGGTGCCCCGACCATTGTCTTTTTGACTATTCCTAATTCTCAAGACCCTTGGGAGAGGAAGTGGTTTTTAGCCGATGCCTTTCTTTCAGTGATGATTTTTTTGCAGGCAGCTTATTTTCAAGGTTTGGGAAGTTGCGGCGTAACGCTTTCTCCTTGGGTGGAGAAGGACGTTAAAAAGACGCTTGAGATTCCAGACGACAAAGAGATTGTTTGTGGTCTTACCTTAGGCTATCCGGCTGAAGAGCCAGAGCTGTTGCCTCACCAGCCCTACAGGGTTCATTACCTCTAGTTTTCTTTCGAGCTTCCCCCGACCATTACTTAAAAAAGCAAATTTTTTAATTTTCTAGTAAAAAAGCTTAATTTAAGAGTTGATTTAGTGTACAATTTTTCACAAGGAGAGAGAAATGGACTTAATCGAAGGCATTAAGAGTCGTCGTTCAATTCGGCTTTTTAAGCCTGACCCAGTGCCTCAAGAGAAGTTGGAAAAAGCTTTTGAAGTTGCTAAATGGGCGCCTATAGCTAATATTTTTAGAAATTATGAGTATTATGTTTTGCAGGGGGAGAGCCTTAAGAAAGCATTAAAAATTATTGGAAGAAACACTTACCATTTGCGCGATATCTTTGAGGAACTCCAAAAATACGACCCTGATTGGGTTAAGAAAGCAATTAATTTTTATTCTGAGCTCGGGGGAGCTCCATGTCTGATTGTTGTAGTTGCTCCTCGACCACAACAAGACGAAGAGATGGAGATGTCTTGTTGGGACTGCAAGTGGGGTATTATCGAGCCTTCCCTTGAAACATGCTTGCTTTTGCTGGCCTTGTCTAATGAGAGGTTAGGGGCGTGTGGGATCGGTATGGCGCCTTGGGTTGAAGATAAAGTTGCTGAACTCATAGGTTTGGGAGACGACTGCGGTGTTGCGTTAGCTCCTTGGGTTGAGGAGGAAATTAAAAAAGCTTTAAAGATTGGACAAGACCAAGAAGTTCTTTGCGCTTTAGCCCTCGGGTACCCTGATGAATCGCCAACTGTTCCTTCTCATCCCCAAGTTCCAGTTCACTATGTAAGTTAAGCTTTTTCATCTAAGCCATCAAGGCTATAATGAAAATTGAAAGGAGTTCTAGCTTAGGTGTCCAGAGTTGGAAGATATTGAGAATGAGGCCTTCGAGAGGATATTTGAGCTTAGCCCATCTCGAGTTCTTTCAGCCTTGCGCACTCGAGCCGAGGGCCTTTCGACTAACGAAGCGCTAGCCAGACTCCAAAAGTTTGGTCCAAACAAAATTGAAGCAGCTAAGAAAACCCCGCTGATTTACCGCTTTTTCTCCAACTTCACTCACCTCTTTGCTATTCTTCTTTGGATAGCTGGTGCCCTTTCTTTCGTTTCAGGGATGCCTGAACTTGGTTGGGCCATTATTGTCGTCATTGTCATTAACGGCGTTTTCAGTTTTGTCCAGGAATATAAGGCGGAAAAAGCTACTGAAGCCCTAAAAAAAATGCTCCCCTTTCATGTGAAGGTTTTCAGAGAAGGTCAAACTCAGGAAGTTTTAGCTTCAGAAGTTGTCCCGGGTGACATTCTCATTTTAGGTGAAGGGGATAAAGTTCCCGCCGATGCTCGACTACTTGAAGCCTATGAGTTGCAAGTGGACAATTCAATTTTAACGGGTGAATCAAGGCCAGTTCGCAAGTCTAGTGGGGCAGTTTCATTAAAGGACGGCTACACCTGGCGCGAGCTTCCCAACGTTATCTTTGCGGGGACAAATATCCTCTCTGGAACAGCTAAGGCTGTTGTTTTTGCTACGGGGATGAAGACAGAGTTTGGCAAAATAGCTCACTTGACGCAGGCAGTTGAAGCAGAAGCTAGCCCTTTGCAAAGAGAGATGGGTTTTGTTACTCAAGTGGTGGCAGTCTTAGCTGTCGGCATGGGTCTTTTGTTTTATTTCCTGGGAACAACTTTTGCTAATCTGCCCACTTTAGACGCTTTTATCTTTGCTATTGGCATCATTGTAGCTAATGTTCCTGAGGGCCTGCTTCCCACAGTGACTTTAGCCCTGGCCATGGGCGTTCAGCGAATGGCCAATCGACAAGCTTTAGTAAAGAAACTTTCTGCTGTTGAGGCTCTGGGTTCTTGTACAGTTATTTGCACTGATAAGACAGGGACTTTAACTCAAAACGAAATGACCGTCCGTACTCTTTGGGCTGGACAGGAAATTGAGGTTACTGGTGTGGGTTACGCACCTAAAGGTAGTTTGATGGTGGAAGGCAAGCCCCTTAAAGAAGAAAAATTGAGCCAACTTGAAAGGCTCTTTAAAGGCGCCGCTCTTTGCAATAACGCTAAACTCCTTCCGCCTGACAGCCGATCCCAAGAAGCCTGGAAGATTTTAGGCGACCCAACGGAAGGTTCACTCCTAGTCTTAACAGAGAAAGCAGGCTACAAACTGGAAGAGATGCATCAAAAAAATCGGCGGGTACAGGAACTGCCTTTCGACTCCAAGCGAAAAAGGATGAGTGTAGTTTGCGAGGGGATTGACAAAAAACTAACGGCCTGGGTCAAAGGGGCACCAGGCGAAATCATTAATAGGTGCACTCACATCTATCTCGATGGTCAGGTGGAAGAGTTTACCGATGAATTAAAAAGCCAGGCAAGGAGTGCTTACAATTCATTTGCCGAAAGGGCTTTAAGAGTCTTGGCCATAGCTTATCGGGAAGTGCCTCGACAGGTTGAGTACCAGGTTGATGAGGTGGAAAAGGACCTTATTTTTCTAGGCTTAGTGGGGATGATGGACCCACCCCGACCTGAAGTTGAACAAGCTGTGAAAAAATGCCAAAAGGCAGGCATAAAAGTCATCATGATTACCGGCGATTACGGACTTACAGCAGATGCCATCGCTCGAAAAATTGGTATCTTGCGCAGTAAGTCGAGGATTATAACAGGGCAGGAGCTCGATAAACTCAGTGACGAAGAGTTAGAAAAGGTTTTAAAGGCGGAGAAAGAAAAGGTTTTGTTTGCCCGCGTTGCCCCAGAACACAAGATGAGGGTAGTCTCAGCCTTGCAGCGGCTGGGGGAGACAGTAGCCGTGACTGGCGACGGAGTTAACGACGCACCTGCTTTAAAAAAAGCTGACATTGGTGTAGCGATGGGTATGGTCGGAACTGATGTGGCAAAAGAAGCAGCTGAGATGATTTTGCTCGACGACAACTTTGCTACCATTGTCAACGCAATTGAAGAGGGCCGAGCTGTTTACGACAACATCAAAAAGTTTGTCACCTACATCTTTGCCTCAAACATCCCCGAGATTGTCCCTTACCTCGTCTTCGTCCTCTCTGGCGGAGCTATCCCTTTACCCCTGACTGTCTTGCAGATTTTAGCAGTTGATTTAGGAACTGACCTAGTCCCGGCTCTTGCCTTGGGAACAGAAGCTCCAGGTCCAGGCGTGATGGAGAGGCCACCTCGCAGTCGTCAGGACCGTCTCTTAAACGCTCGTTTACTTATGAGAGCCTATGGCTTTTTGGGAGTTATTGAGGCTATAGCTTGTCTTAGTGGCTACTTTTTTGCTTATTGGCAAGCTGGCTGGAGGCTGGGGCAGAGACTTGTTTCGTCAGGCCCGGTTTATGAAAAAGCTCGGACGATGTGTTTGGCTGGAGTGGTCACCACTCAAATCGGCAATGGCTATGCTTGTCGGAGTGAAAAAGAGTCAATTTTTCGAGTAGGCTTTTTCTCTAACCGATTTTATCTCGTTGGGATTTTTTCAGAACTCTTAATTATTATAGCTTTTGTATATTTACCTTTCTTTCAGAAAATCTTTGGCCACCAGCCTTTAGGTTTGGCCGACTGGTCTTACCTTTTTCTTTGGACACCCGTTATTTTCTTTGCCTCTGAGACAAGGAAAATGTTTGTTAGGAGAAAAATTAAGAGTAAAATGAGGAGGTGAGGTTGGAATGTATGTTATTGTGATGGGCTGCGGCAGGCTAGGCGCTCAGATAGCTAACCTTTTGTCTATCGAGGGGCACGAAGTTGCCGTAATTGACCGTGATGAAGATTCCTTTCGTCGTTTGAGGAGCGATTTTGCTGGGAAGAAAGTGGTCGGGATAGGTTTTGACCGCCAAATCCTTGAGGAAGCAGGCATTGGGAGAGCTGATGCTTTCGTGGCAGTGAGCAGGGGGGATAACCACAATATCGTCGCTGCTACTATTGCGAAGAAGATTTTCCGAGTTCCCAGAGTGGTGGCGCGCATTTATGATCAAGAGAGAGCTAAGCTCTACTGGAAACTGGGTGTTCCCACAGTTGCCCCAAGCATTTGGGCAGCTAATAAAATTCGTGACTTTCTCTTCCACTACGAGCTGCGTGAGAGGATAACTTTTGGTCAGGCAGAAGTTGAACTTTTTGAAGTCGAGTGTCCCTCGCATTTAGTTAATCGAGCTGTGGCAGACTTAAACGTGTCTCAAGAGATAATGGTTGGAGCGGTTGTCAGGGATGGGCAAGCTTTCATTCCGACGCCTGGCACTCAACTTTTGGAAGGGGATATCCTCCAGATTTTCGTGACGGCTCAGGCCCTTCCAAAGCTTGAAGAAATCATTAAAGGGAGCGGGGGGTAAGTAACGATGGTAGTGATGATAGTTGGTTGTGGTAGAGTTGGTTCTTTCTTGGCGCGTGTCTTTAGGGAAGAAGGCCACGAGATTATCTTAGTTGAGAAGGAAAAGGAAGTTTGTGAGAGGGTGGAAAAACAGGAAGGCTTGAAGCCATTTCGAGCTAACGCTTGTGACCCTTTGCAGCTTGAAGAGTCAGGTATCCGCCGGGCTGAAGTGGTTCTAGTCGTCACCGGACACGACGAAGACAATTTAGTCATTTCTCAATTGGCTAAGCAATACTTTAATGTGCCTCGAGTGGTCGCCAGAGTTAACAACCCTAAAAATAAGTGGCTTTACACTCGAGACTGGGGAGTTGATGTGGCCATTTCGCAGACCCACATTATCGCAGATATACTTAAAGAGCAAGCTAGTTTAGGCGATTTAGTCACTCTTTTAAGACTGAGGGGTGGCGAGGTGGCGTTAGTAGAAGTGACTATTGAGAGTGGCTCTTCCATCCAGGGCAAGCAAGTGAAGGATTTGGAGCTGCCTCCTCACTCATTGCTGGTAGGCCTGGTTCGTGGTGAGGATTTAATCTTGCCCAAAGGCAACACAGAACTTAAAGAAGGTGACGAGATAATTGCTTTAACTCTTGTTAAGTATGAGAAAGATTTAGCCTCAGCCCTCGGAGCGCTTGACTAGCTTGTTGGTCAGTCAGCTTTCTTGATAAAGGTGCTTTTCTCTGATATTTTTGTCTTTGCCTGGCCGCATTGAAATGTACGGTTTTAAAGCTAGCTTTCCTGAAGTCGCCGTGGAATACGGTGAAACCTACCGCCTTGTCTTACCGGAGAGATAAAGCGGGAAAATTAAAAAGGGCTTTTTCACACCACAACACTGCAACGAAATTGCTTCTAAAATCGAATTTTATTTTCTTAATATACCTAAAAATGAGTAGAAAAGAATAAACAATACACACGATTGAGGTCAAGTCCTCCGTTTTCCTTAAAAACGAGAGGCCTGGCATTAGACTAAAATTTCCTTTAGCATTGACTTTACAGCTACAACATTTCAACATTAGAACACTATGCGATGTCTGGCACTGAGCGTATAAGCAAGAGAATTAATAGGAGAGGAGAAATGACTGTGTCTGAAGAAGAGAGCGTACATAACGACTCAACAGACTTATTGGCACAGAAAGCAAAGAAATATCTTAATCAAGCGATGAAAATTCCCAAACATCTTGATATCAAGATCAAAGTCATCAAAAAGCAGGGCAGGTATTATGTTTCGGAATGGAGGTCTGGAAAGCATACTTTTTCTGGCATCCCAGTAGAATCGCCGATTGCTCGCCTCTCTCGAGTTCCCGGCAAAAAAGAACTCTGGCAGCTTGCTTGGATGAGAGCAAATAGGAAGTGGTACAATCTGGGAAAAGAATACCAGGGCTCTTTTGAGCGTTGCCTCGAACTAATCGTTGCCGACCCCGATCATTGCTTTTGGGGCTAATCATAGTGAACAAGAGCAAGTTTTAAATTTTGACATAGACACAAGGGTGAGGGTTCCCTACTTGTTCTGAGCAACACAAATAAAACCTTATTTAAAAAATGACTTTCATGAACCCCTCATTAAAAACTATTGACAACTCGCTTGGACGCACTGAGTAAATTTACTCAGTGCGTTGAGTAAAATAAAAAAGAGGGCTGTGGGTATGTGAAATCATCATAGAGGAATTCTTAAGGTTGAATCTAAGGAAATGGCTGAGGCCCCTCTGCGGTTGGCATTGCTAAAACTATAGACTCCCTACAGCATCACATAATTTTGCATATAAACTTTTAAGCTCATGCTTTCGAGAGTCCCTTGCTAGTTTTTCCTCTTCCGGAGTGAGTTTAGTCAAAAAAGTATACTCTTCTAAGCAAGTTTCAACCATTTCCTCTTGATTGACAAGTTGGTCTCCTCTCACTAGCCTTTCAACTTCCTGCCATGCAAATTTAGCTGAGAATATCTCTGAAAGTAGTTTTTCAGGTTTGAATTCGTCTCCCACCTGCCAGCATTTAAGAACAGCTAGAGTTCTAACTCTTTCTTTACTCATAGGCCTTTTTGATAATAGCCAAAGGTCATAAACATCTCTAGCTCTTAAGCGCTGGAAGCAAGCTCGTATTTTTTCAGAAATCGCTTCCTCATAGCTAAGGCATAAAATGGGCGGTGGAGGAAAGGGCAAGTATTTAAAATAAAGTTGAGGGGCTAGTGATAGATTTTGAATCGGAAGTATTGGCGCTTCTCGTAAACTGATATCAATTTCAAAATGGGCACTATTCCACTCGTGTGCATATGAGATAAAACTTTTTAAGGAAACTTCACCAGTCGATGTTTCCCAATTTTCAAGCTTAAAACTGATCCCAAACTGCGGTTCAGCGAAAATTTTGTTTAATCTTTCCAAAAAGTCCAAATGGTCAGGAAAGTTAATTCCAGTAAAATCCAAATCCTCTGAAAAGCGACTGATATCTCCCACATGAACTTTTCTCAGAGCAGTACCACCCTTAAAAGCTAGAATTTTCAAGAAATCATTATCATGAAAAATCTTGAGGACATAAGTGAGGATAACATCTCTTTCAGCAACAAGTAGATCAATCTTATTTCCCACAGCATAAAGGTTAACAAACTTTTTATCTATCATTACGCTTCTTCCTTTTTCGCTAGCCTTTCTAAAGGAACGTTTACTACCAATCGCCATCTCGAATTAAACTCCCCTTCTCTACCCCATTCTTTTGGGGGAGCAAGATAGAGCCGAGAGCTCTTTATTTCTTCAAGCATTTGCTTTTCTAAATTCTCGGGTAGCGAGACTTTATCTAGGTCTAAAAAGAAACCGAGGCGCTGAATAAGGGCTTTTGAACCCATTTTAAAAGCATAGTCAATTAGTTTTTCAATATTGATCTCACTTAGCCCGTTTTTAATAACTTCTGATAATTCCTCAATTCCCCCGGCGTACCTTATCTTATCAAGAGAATCAACAAGAGCCTTTTCTTTTTCAGCTATTTTTATTTGAACACCTAAAAGTTCTGCTGACGCGTAGCCAAAAAACTTTTGTTCCTTTACATAAACAAACTTGAATCTTACGTTGTGAAATTGCTTCATCCTCTGCCAGCCGTATTTTTCTTGAGCTGGAACTACAATGGCAATAGTTGAAGGCACTTGCGAAGTGAACCCATAAAAGTTATTGGCAAAAGCAAAAGAGACATAGTAAGACTCTGAAATAGTACTTAAGAAAATTGCTGCATTCATCTCGGGAACTGGCTCTTCTCGACCAGCCTCAGCCGGAATAAGTTGAAAATTGCCACGCGAGATAGGAAAAAGCCAGCGTTTTTTTACCAATTGTGAAGCTAGCTTGTAAGCATAGTTTTTAGAAACTCCTAATATTTCAGCAATTTCTTCTATCGTGACTATATTTTTCTTTTTCCACTCAAGTTCTAAAATAATCTTTGACTCATTAGCTGATAGCGTTCTTTCCATCTCAATCTCTTTGTTAATTTCTCCAACCAATCTTACCAAACCAGTAAGAAATATCAATAGTTTTTAACAAATATACACCGCTGGTCTTTTGAAATATGACATGCTTAGCCTTGCCAGCCCGCCTAAACAAAATAAAAAAGCCGCCAAGCCCGAAGAGGGCCTCGAGGGCTCGAAAGAGTCAAATTGACATTGACAACAATTTGTATATAATTGACCACATAATGTATACAAATAGTGAACCTGGCTCATTGGAACTCCTCCTCTCATCCTCGGCAAGAGTTAAAATATTAACCCTCTTTGTTTTGAGTAAGCAAAGGCGCTTTTACCAACGCGAGATAGCCTCTCTCACAGGTCTTCCTATTATGGCTGTCCAAAGAGAGCTTTTAAAGATGCAAAAGCTTGACTTTGTTACAAAGACAAGAGAGGTAAATCGCCTTTATTACCAGGTAAATGAGGATTTCTTTCTATTCCCCGAAATAAAAAGAATGATTTTAAAGACGTTCGGTTTAAATACTCTCATAGAAAACAATCTAAAAGGAAGAGAGGGTATTGAGATTGCCTTTATCTTTGGCTCTTATGCTGAAGATAAAGAAACAACTTCAAGCGATATCGACCTCTTTGTGGTTGGAAAAATCAAAAGTCGCGAGCTTCACAAACCAATGAAAGATCTTCAGAAAATGACAGGGCGAGAAATTAACTACATTCTTATTTCAAAAGCGGAACTTCGAAAAAAAATTAAAGACAAAGATCATTTCATAATGGAACTTCTCAAATCTCCTAAGGTTTTTATTAAGGGAAGTGATAAAGATTTACAAGAGATTGCTTCAGGAAGGTAAAATAGCGCCTCACAAGACCTCACAAAAAGAAATTAGTAATCTTTTTGAGATTATTGAACGTGACTTGAAGGACACTACTTTCCCTGAGCTTTCCACAGATAGGAGATTTGCTACAGCTTATAATGCTTGTCTCCAAGCAGCTAAAGTTATTATGTATTGTGAAGCTTTCGAACAAAAGGAACGGGGCACCATGCCACTACTTTTGAGTTTGCAAGACTTGCCTTGGGAGAAAAATTTGAAGACTTGAAAGATTATTTTGATTCATGCAGAGCAAAAAGAAACATCACCGATTATACGAAAGCAGGCTATATCTCTGAAAAAGAAGTAAACGAACTCCTAAGTGAAACTAAAGAATTTGTTAAAATTGTCAAGAAATGGTTAAAAAAGAACTATCCTCAGTTTT
>FWWM01017932.1_pt1 | contig 10179 bp, 8 predicted proteins | sample 2228351 | NCBI WGS metagenome assembly FWWM01 (sample SAMEA103939774, study PRJEB20133) | metagenome
AGGATGAGAGCGTCTTTTCCTCCATCAGCACCTGTTGCAACCGTAGTTTGAGGCGCGCGAATGCCGGGTCGGCAACCACGGCATACGATCGTGGACGCGCCAGATCAACCGTCACCTCGAGCGCTGCCTGCGCCGGACGCGGGGTCAGAACGTAGACACGGTCCGCCAGCAATAATGCCTCGTCGATGTCGTGGGTCACCAGCAGAATCGTCCGGTCGAGACGGTCCCACAATCCCAGGAGCCATTGCTGGAGTTGGGCGCGGGTCAGTGCGTCGAGCGCGCCAAACGGTTCGTCGAGCAGCATGATCGGGCGATGCCAGAGGACGGTACGGAGCAGCGCGGCGCGCTGCCGCATGCCGCCGGAGAGCGTGGCAGGTCGGGCATCACCCCATCCCGCCAGCCCAAAGTCGTTGAGCAGGGCGCGCGCTTCCCGGCGAGCCGCCGCTACGTCGCCACGCTGGACGATCGTCGCCAGCACGGCGTTGTCGATGACGCTGCGCCAGGGCAGGAGCGCAGCGCGTTGCGGCATGTACGCCACCTGCCCGCGTTGCCCGGTGACATTGACGCCATCGATCAACACTGCGCCGGAGTCGGGCGCTTCCAGCCCGGCAATGATGTTGAAGAGCGTGCTCTTGCCGCTGCCGCTTGGACCGATGATTGCCACGAATTCGCCGGCATCCGCGTGGATGCTCAACCGATCAATGACGGTCACCGGCCCGTCGGGCGTCCGAAATGTTTTGCTGATCTCTTGAACGTCGAGTGTTGCCATCGCAACCTCCGCAGGGACCGCCTTTCCCTTCGACACGGCTGGGAACCGGTGTGTGGGGGAATGCGGGCATTCTCGGGATGAACACGTGCTTATGGCAGGAATTGGTTGGTAAACGCCGTTTCCGGCTCAATCATGCGTGTGATCAGCCCGCGATCCGCCATCCACTGCGCATAGTCGCGCCAGACATCAAGTTTCTGCTCGCCCCAGCGCGGCGCTTCCGCCTGATACTGGCTCGCCAGATACTGCTGGCTGCGTTTGACAAGCTCTGCGTCGAGTTCGGGCGCAGCTTTCAGTAAAAGGTCGGCAGCTTCGTCCGGTTTTTCGATAGCGAAGCGGTACCCGGCGCTCGTGGCGGTCAGGAACCGGCGCACCAGATCGGGCTTTTCGGCGATCATGCGCTCGCTGGTGATCAGCACCGGAGTATAGTAATCAGGAATGCACTGAAGATCGTTCATCATCAGAATCGTGAGCGGTTCGCCGCGAACCTCCGCTTCGACGCCGGTCCAGCCTTTGAAAATCCAGGCAAAATCCACATCGCCACGCTCAGTCGCCACGAAAAAGTCGGTGCTGCCGATATCCACGAATTCGACCTCATCGAAGCGATCACCGGCGCCATCACACTCCATCAGCCCCCTGATCGTCGCCTGCTCGATGGGGGAACCGAAAGCGCCATACTTTTTGCCGGCAAAGTCGCGTGGACGGGTGATACCTGCGCTGGGGCGGCTGGCGAAACCGCTGGTATTGTGCTGAATGATGGCAGCAATCGACACAATCGGCACCCCCTCGACCCGTGCATAGGTGACGGCTTCCTGGAATGAGATGCCGAAATCGAGTTTCCCCACTGCGACCAGTTGTTCGACAGTGCCGCCCTCCTGTGCGCCCAGAATCTCGACGTCGAGCCCCTGTTCCCGGTAATACCCCTGATCGCGCGCAACATACAGTCCTGTATGGTTCGTATTTGGCGTCCAGTCGAGCCCGACGCGCACCGGCGTCAATGGTTGTGCAGGCGTCGATGGTGCACCACAGGCAGCCATGGCGAACACCGCCAGCACTACGATGACCGTTCGTCTCATGGTTCTTCCCTCCAGGAAATGATCCAGCGTTCCAACAACACGACCAGTGCAAACAACGCAATGGTGAGCAGTGCGGTCGTCAGCGCCGCGACAAAGACCTGATCGGTGCGAAAGGCGCGCAGCGAACGCGCGATGTAGACGCCAAGCCCGGCGCTGGCGCCGATCCACTCCGCCAGCACTGCGCCAATGATGCTGTAAGTCACAGCAACTTTGATGCCGGTGAAGATTGAGGGCAGCGCGGCTGGCAACCGCAACAGGCGCAGCAATTGCCAGTAATTCGCCCCCATCGCCTCCAGCAGTCGGCGTTGATCGCGGTCGGCTGCCTGCAACCCGTCGGCGGTGTTGACCACGATGGGAAAGAACGTCACCAGTGCCACGACCAGCACCTTGGGCAGCATGCCGAAGCCGAACCCTACGACGAGCAGCGGTGCAATTGCCACGATCGGGATCGTCTGCGACGTGACGAGAAGCGGGTAAACAGCGCGCCGCAGGAGTGGCGACGCATCGATCAGCACTCCCAGCGTGAAACCGCCGATCAACGCCAGCCCAAAACCGGGCGCCGTCACTGAAAGGGTTGCTGCGATGTGTTCACTCAGCACGGGCAGGTTGTTCATCAGGGTGGTCAGAATGCGCGATGGCGGCGGCAGGAGCCACGCGGGCAGCGCCAGGCGCCACACGATCACTTCCCACGCCGCGATCAGTGCGCTCAGGAGCGCAAACGGCGGAAGGAACAGCGCAATGCGCTGCCACACCCTGCCACCCATCCTGCCGGGCGATGGCGCCCGAACGATATGCTGCACCCGTTCGCTACGCATAGTTCGCCAGCTTCTCTGCAATTGTGGAACCATGCGGGTCATAATCCACTTTGATCAGCGTAAAGACCCGCGTCGCTCCTGCCTGCAGCACTGCTTCCTGCGCCTGTTTGATAACCGCCATAATCGCATCGTACTCTCCTTCGATCGTCGTTTCCATCGGACCGACGCGATACGGCAGCCCGCTTTCGGCGACCACAGCGATGGCGGCGTCGACCGCCGCATAGGTTGTGGCTTTGTCCGGCAATCCGCCTGGCAAAACCTCGAAGCTCACGGTTATTGTCGGCATTGGCTTCCTCCTGACTCAAAACCGCCGCCCCCAGAAGTAGGGAGCGGCGGCTTACATACCATCCATTGCATTCCCTACGCTGGCATAACCCAGGTCAGGTTCAAAGGGTCAGCGGCATTTCGGTCCGCACTCTCAGCCAGGCTCACCTGGCTCCCCCAGCTGCGCCGTGCGCGGCGCTATCGATTGTTCCGTAATGATACGACTCTCCGTGGCGTCTGTCAAACTGCCGATCGCCCGATCGTCCTCGCAAAAACAGGACTATCGTCCTGCTGTCGGCGCCGGATCCGCCTTTACTGAAGCAGCAAAATGTGCGAGAATGCCGGTGCGCCTGGCGTCTCAATCTGCAACCATGGGTTTGTGCTCTGCCTTTCGTAAGGAGAGGAAGCGTATGTATCGACATCTGCTATGGATGATGCTGTTTCTGACGATTGCTGCGACGGCATTGCCTGGAGAGAAGTCTGTGCGCGCCGCGCCCGGCTATGACATTGAGGTGGTGAAAACCGGCCTCGATCGTCCGTGGAGCATCAATTTCGCCCCTGACGGGCGTTTGTTCTTTACTGCACGCAACAGCGGTCGCCTGTACGCTCTGAACATCACCACCGGCGCAGTGCAGACGTTCAGTGGACTGCCGCCTGCCGGATTCCGCGCTGAGCAGGAAGCCGGCATGCTGGGAATGGAACTCGACCCTGAGTTTGCTGCCAACGGATGGGCGTATATCTGCTACAGTTACACTGACAGTGGTAATCGTCGGAACCGCCTCTCGCGTTTGACCGTCAATCCTGCGGCCGGCGTCGTGTCGGACGAGCGGATCCTGATCGATAATATGGTTGGCGCACTGTACCATAACGGATGTCGCGTCGTTCTATCGCCTGATCATCAATACCTGTTCGTATCGATGGGCGATGCCGTCAATCCATCACTCGCGCAGAACCTCGACAGCACCGGCGGCAAAACCTTCCGTATCTTCAAGAATGGCGACATTCCGACCGATAACCCGTTCTACGATAACGGCCGGTTACCACGTTCGCTGATCTGGACATATGGGCACCGTAATCACCAGGGGCTGGCATTTCACCCGACGACCGGCGAGCTCTGGAGCACCGAGCACGGACCCGACATCATGGACGAACTCAATGTTCTGACTGTCGGTGACGACAACGGGCGAAGGTATGGTCACAACTATGGCTGGGGGTGGGGCAGCGGACCGCGCTACTGCCTGGGAACGGTGAACTGCAATAGCGTGCCCGACTTTATGCCGCCGGTGGCTGTATTCAACACCGACAGCACCGTTGCCACATCCGACATGGTCTTCTATACCGGCAGCGCGTTCCCTGAATGGTTTGGCGATCTCTTCTTCGTCACATTGAAAACCGGCAGGCTCTACCGCCTGAAGATCGACAATCGCACGATTGTCGAGCAGGAGATCCTGATCGATAACCAGTATGGTCGCCTGCGCGATGTGACAGTCGGGCCGGATGGGTTCATCTACGTCTCGACTGACGAGACAAACGCGACCCTGCTGCGCATCCGCCCGACGCTCGAACGACCGTACCGCGTGCAACTGCCGCTCGTTATGCGGGGCTAGCGACCTCTTCGAGGAAGAAGCGCCCCTGCGCGTCGTCGTAGCCGAAGAGTTCGGCGTAGCGCCCCCATTTGCTGGCGATATCGAGTTGCTGTTCCGCCTCGTCGGGCGGGAAGTCGCGCTCCAGCGCAGTGAGGAGCACGTCGCGGCGCAACGAGCGTTCACCCGATGCTTCCAGCATGCGCAACATCCAGCGGAAGAAGGGCAATCGCCGCAGGCGTGAGGCAAAGATTTCTTTGCGCGCCAGAATGCTGGCATCAGCGAATGTTTCTCCGAGCGGCGTGATGATCAGGTCACCGGTTTCGACGCGGGCAAAGCCGAGAAGTTCCGCCGCTTCAATCAGGGCCTGCAGATTGTTGAAATCGAGCCCCAGGTCTTCCGCGAGCTGGTAGATATCGTCGCGCTCGGCGGGGGTGCTGTTCACATGCTCGAGCAAACCGGCGAGTTCAGTGACCTCGGCGGCAGGCAGGGCGCGTGTGCGCCCCGCCTGCCCCGGTTCGGTGCCAAACTCGACAGACTCTGGTTGTGTCTGCCCCATGAGAATGCCGTAGACCCGATCGGTCAGCGCGACGAACGCTTCTGCTTTGCGATCGCGTGGATGGGGCAGAGTCACCGGCACTTCGGCGATGATCCGCCCTGGACCTTTGTCCATCACAACGATCCGGTCTGCCATAAAGATCGCTTCTTCGATGTTGTGGCTCACCATCAGCACGGCGCGGATCTGCAGCTGACCGCCGGTCCAGAGTTCGAGCACCTCACCGCGCAGCGTTTCGGCGCTCAACACGTCCAGCGCGCTAAACGGCTCATCGAGACAGAGCAATTCGGGGTTCGCCGCAAGCGCGCGGGCAATCCCGACTTTCTGACGCATGCCTCCCGACAGTTCGCGCGGATACGCTTGCTCGAAGCCATCGAGCCCGACCAGGTCGATCAACTCGACGGCGCGGGCATGCGCCTGTTCCGCCGGTACGCCACGCGCCCGCATCGCCACTGCCACATTCCCCTCGACGGTCAACCATGGAAAGAGTGCGAACGATTGAAACACAATCGTAGCATACGGGTTGACGCCGTTCAACGGCCTGCCGCGGTAGCGCACCTCGCCTTCGCTTGGACGGTTCAGTCCGGTAATGATGCGAAGCAGCGTACTTTTGCCGCAGCCGGACGGACCGAGCAGCGCGACGAACTCGCCTTCGCGAATGGTCAGGTTGATATGCTCGATGGCGGTAAAGCGTTTCTCACCGCGCCCGTAGCGCTGCGCCACATTCTGCAATTCGACCAGCACTGCACCGTTCGATGTCGCCATGCGTCAACTCCTGGTTCGTTATTCCATGCGATAGACATTTTCGGCCAGCCGATAGAGTCGCCGCCAGACGAGCCGATTAATCGCCACGACCGTGATCACCATCGCCAGCGTCGCCGCCAGGAGGCGCGGGTAGTCGCCATCGGCGGTTGCAGAGGTGATCTGCGCGCCAACGCCGATGCTCTGGTACGCCTGCCCACCAAAGACAACATACTCCGCAACGATGCTGGCGTTCCACGCGCCGCCGCTGGCAGTGATCATCCCGGTGATCAGATACGGGAAGAGCGCCGGCAGGATCAGCGTGCGCCAGCGCCGCCAGCCGTTCAGTTGCAGCAGATCGGTCGTGTAACGCAAATCTTGCGGGATCGCCGCTGCGCCGGCAATAACATTGAACAGCAAATACCACTGCGTGCCGAGCAGCATGAGCAGCACTGCGGCGATATTCAACCCGCCGGGAGCGGCGAGGAGCGCCAGCACCAGCACCGGGAAGAGCGCCGTTGCCGGAATCGAGGCGACGATCTGGACAACTGGCTGCAGCACCGCCGCCGCACGCGGTTGTGTGCCGATATAGACGCCAAGCGGAACCGTCCAGAGCAACGCAATGATCAGCGCCGCCACGACGCGCAGGAATGTTGCGCCAACCCCAATGCCAATGCCGATCCACTGATGGAGCGGAACCTGGAGCAGCAAGCGCCCGCCAAGCGCAACGCCCGCCAGCGCTGCCACGACAATGCCTGCAGGGAACAGCCATCCGATCCCGAAACCACTGTTTGCTTCTGCGCTTACATTGCGCGGAAGCGGCAGCAACCGATCCATCAACGCATCGAATGCGCGCCCCAGTGGTGCGAGCATGTGGGCAGCCGCCTCTTTCAGTGCGGCGCGTTCCAGCAGATCGTAAAACCACGACTGTGGCGGATTATCGCTCTCGACCATTTCGAGCTTAAAGCGATCCGCCCAGACCAGCAACGGACGCCAGATCAGTTGATCGAGCAGGATGATGACGATGATCAACGTAGCGATGCCATAGCCAATCGCGGCAAGGTTCTCTTCGTTCGCTGCAGTCTGCAAATAAGCCCCCAGGCCTGGCAGGCGAAAGTCGCGTGCGCCGAGCGTGAAAATCTCGGCTGCCATGAGAAAGAACCAGCCGCCAGCCCAGCTCATCATACTGTTCCAGATCAACGCCAGCGCCCCGAATGGCAGTTCCAGCGTCGTCAACCGGCGCCAGCGGGTGAAACGGAAGATTCTGCTCGCCTCGCGCAGTTCGCGGGGCACGGTGGTGAGCGACTGATACCAGGCAAAGGTCATGTTCCAGACCTGGCTGGTGAAGATAAGGACGATCGAGGCCAGTTCGACTGCAATGCCCTCCGGCAGGATCGCAGTAAGGCTCAGAAGGACAACCGGCAAAAACGAGAGGATCGGCACACTCTGCAACACGTCGAGCAGCGGCATAAGCACCCGTTCGGCGCGTCGGTTGTAGGCGGCGATGTAGCCGTAGACCAGGGTAAAGGCGAGAGACAGCGCATACGCCGCCGCCATTCGTCCAACCGAATGCAGCGCATAGAACGGCAACGCACTGATCGACAGGCTGATCTCCGGTCCGCGAACCTCGGCGGGAGCAGCCTCTGCCGCCCAGATGCCAAGCGCCAGCAACCCAACGACGACCAGCAGAATGATGCCATCCGCCCCGGTGAATCGTGGCCGGTCGGGCGGGGTTGGTGTGAACCCTCGACGGGCTGGTGCAGTCATATGCGCTCCAGGCAACCAGCAGGTGAACATCGGGCGATCTGCAGCAGTGCAGGCGAGGAGACAGGCAGCCGCCGTGCTGCCCGTGCAACAGGCGCTATTATACCACCGGTGGAAATGGACTCATTCGCGCAGTGCGCAACGGTGGCAAAAGTATGATATAATATGCAAAGTCCACACTTCATTACTCCTCGTTGGAATGAAGGAGCGAGACCTGCTATGACAGCCCCCGGCGCAGAGCCGCAGGGAAACGAAGAAATGACCCACAAGAGTGGCGCGTCCGTTTATCGGTAAGCATATGGCAGCCTGACGATCAAGCCTTGTTGAGAGACCGGCGCTTCCTCCAGACGCCCCGTTGCGCCGAGATGCTGCAGCTGAACGTCCGCGTGGTGAGGAGACAATTCAATCTTGAGTGCAGAACGATTGCAGAAAGTGCTGGCAAGCGCCGGCATTGCGTCGCGGCGTGACTGTGAAGAGTATATCGCCGCAGGACGAGTGATGGTCAACGGTAAAGTGGTCCGCATCCCCGGTACGCGCGTGGACCCGGATCATGACGAGATCCTCGTCGATGGAAAACCGATCGGCAAGATTCGCCACCGCACCTATGTGATGCTCCACAAACCGGCAGGTGTCGTCTCGACGACCGATGATCCGCAGGGGCGGCCAACGGTGATCGATCTGGTGAATCTTGAACAGCGGTTGTTTCCGGTGGGCCGGCTCGATTACGACTCGGAAGGTCTCCTGTTGTTGACCGACGATGGCGAACTGACCCAGAAATTGACCCACCCCAGTTATCAGGTCGAGAAGGAGTACCGGGTTTTATTGGACGAAGCGCCCTCACCGAATGCGCTGCGCGCCTGGCGCTCTGGCGTTGAGCTGGATGGCGTGAAAACGGCGCCAGCCTGGGTCGAACTGATCGAACGCACACCCGAAGGGGCGTGGGTGCGCGTGATTTTGCACGAGGGGCGCAAGCGCCAGATCCGTGAGGTGGCGCGATTGCTGGGATATGAGGTGCGGCGGTTGATCCGTGTGCGCGAAGGTCCGCTGACTCTGGGAGATCTCCCAAGCGGCACATGGCGCTTTCTTACCGATGAAGAGGTTGACATGTTGCGAGAACACGCCGAACAGCACGCGGCGGTCGTCGATGCGGAACAGCCGCGTCGGCATGAACAGGACGAAACGAAAACCACTGGCGGTCGACGGTTGCGGCGTATCAATCCGTCAGCGCGGTTGCTGCAGAAAGGTGAAAGAGTGACAGAGACGACTCTGCCCGAACTTGATGAAGCGATTGACGCAGAGGAAGGTATTCCTCCTGTCGTCGAGAAAGGGCGCAAAGCGTCCGATATGGAGGTTGTGCGACGCGACGCCCCTCCATCGCGCGATTTTCGACGCGATGACCATGGGAGTGGGTACCGGAGTGAGCGGCGCGATGACCGGGGCGGCGGGTACCGCAGCGAGCGGCGCGACGACCGTGGGAGCGGGTATCGCAGCGAGCGGCGCGACGACCGTGGGAGCGGGTACCGGAGTGAGCGGCGTGATGAGCGGAGCGGACCGCGTGACTTCCGACGTGATGACCAGGGCAGCGGCGGGTACCGGAGCGAGCGCCGCGATGAGCGGAGCGGACCGCGCGACTTCCGGCGTGATGACCGGGGCAGCGGCGGGTATCGGAGCGAGCGACGCGATGACCGTGGGAGCGGGTACCGGAGCGAGCGGCGCGATGAGCGGAGCGGACCGCGCGACTTCCAGCGCGATGACCGTGGGAGCGGGTATCGGAGCGAGCGACGTGATGACCGTGGGAGCGGCGGGTACCGGAGCGAGCGGCGCGATGAGCGGAGCGGACCGCGCGACTTCCGGCGTGATGACCGTGGGAGCGGGCGCCAGAGTGAGCGGCGTGATGAGCGGAGTGGACCGCGCGACTTCCGGCGCAACGACCGTGAGAGCGGATACCGCAGCGAGCGGCGCGATGATCGCAGGACTAGAGGCTTTTCGCACAGTGATAGCCCCCCACCGCGCTACGCTGAAGATGATGAGGAATAAACCGCTCTGGTCTTGCTGAACAATGACCAGCATGCAGCGCGCCGCACGTTGGAGCCGGTACGTGTTCACCCTGCTCCTGGTACTCCAACGAAACATCGCGTGATGATCGCACCACAAAGACACGACGTCCACCAAGGCCACGCTTCCAAGTCTCACGTTTTCGCGCCCGTGGCGCCGGTGCGGGTGACGGCTCGCCATCGGGGAAAGCCCCCGCGATCACGCATCGGCGGCGAGATGCTTTCGCACGCGTCACAAGACGCCGCACCGCTGACGCACAAACACTACGGGCGCGATACGTCTGAATACGTGCCTTTGTCGGATAGACGAAATCTCGTTGGAGTGCCAGGATCGTAAGGTTCAGACGTGGGCTTGTCTCTGGCACGACACCCCCCGACCCCTCCACTCCGTGGGGGGACTGGCTCTCAGGTGTAGGGTTTTTGGGGGGTGCAACCCCTGGGTCCCGCATACCCCACCCCCTACCCTTTCTCCTGCCAGGGAAGGGAGTCAGAATCTGGCGTTGCGGCGCGTCAGCAGAACCGGTGTATCGCAGCGTCAGCCACATACCCCCCTCTCTCGC
>FWWM01017933.1_pt1 | contig 10178 bp, 10 predicted proteins | sample 2228351 | NCBI WGS metagenome assembly FWWM01 (sample SAMEA103939774, study PRJEB20133) | metagenome
AACGTCTTAAACCCACCTCGAGGGGTGGCATTAACAAATCCTGATGGCGGTGTGTTATCTAACGGAAAGGGGTTAACGGAGAAGAGCCCCTGAATAACCCACCTTGTTGATATAAGCATCGGTTATCGGTGTGTTTCCTATTTATAATAAGCGGAATGTGCGCTGACCAACCACCCGAGACCCTGATATTCAACACTTTTCCCTATAGCCTTTAACATTGTATCAGATCGTAACAGCCCGTGGTTACCGGTATGGGTGGTATAATCATCAATACAGGTTAACTCTTTCGTTTGAGGGGTGTACAACCAATTCCAGACCACCGACATCTTCACCTCAACCAAGAGAATGATATCTTCGGGTTCTACCTCTTTTCTTTTAACCCTGGTAATCGCCACATCCGCCGGTGACCTATTGCTCAATTCCAGCTTCTCACAGACCACGTTTTCCATGCTGTAGCCATTAACCTCGCGGGCGATCGGTTCTAATAAATCCCTCACCCACTGTTCAGTGAAGCTACCAATATAGGCATTACGCCTTTGCAATGTCGCCTTGACTCCCTTGTAGCTTTTAGGCCAATAAACCAGATAGCGCCCGTCGTCGGTAAGATAAAACAGTTTGTCCGGTCCAGCTATATTCAGCGCCTCACGGAAAAACCTCATTTCCCAGTTTTTATTCCAGAGACGTTGGGCTTCCTGGTTAGGCTCTCGCATTATTGATTCAGGATATACCGCTGGCAGTGATTGTCAACTACCATACCCACTTTACTATATCACTAATATCCGCTTCTGCATATTGAACCCGCCTTGATCGTAACAACAAGCGCCTCTCCGAATATTTCTCCTACTCACCTATCTGATAAACCGAATCGAGCACCGTGCCATCAACCCATTTCACCACCGCCACCACCCTGCCACTCCGCTCCCGTCTTTTTGGCTTGCCGCAGAGCCGTTCCACCTCGGCCCTCATCTCCTCCAGACTCTTTAACGGTAACCCTTTGCCCTTAACTGCGTCAATCAAATCCTGGCGCCGTGGATTAATCGCAATGCCCAGTTCGGTAACAACCACATCAATCATCTCTCCGGGACCGCAGAGTGTTGTCACCTCGTCAACAATTACCGGAATCCGGTCGCGCACCGCCGGCATCGCCAGTATCACACATCTGGCATACAGACAGTTCTGCCAGCCACCGATACCGTGCAATAACCTGCCATCAGAATGGGTAACAACATTGGCGTTGAAGTTCAGGTCCACCTCGGTAGCACCCAGCACCACCACATCCATCAGGTTGATAAAATTACCCTTGGCATGATGGTTGTAACTGAAAAGCGGACTGGTCGGGATGTGATTGCGATTAACCGCGATCGACCGCACCGCATCCAGGTCAAACGCCTGCCCGTCAATTAGCGCCCGGGTCAACCCCTCCTCCAGCATTTTTACCAGATACTTTGTTGTCCCGCCGTGGACCCAGCTCGCCTTCACACCCGCCGCCTTCATCATCTCGGCAAGGTAAACCGCAAAGGCAAGACTTATTCCGCCCGCCCCTGCCTGAAACGAGAAACCATCGCGCATTATCCCGGCATCCCGGATAAAACGGGCAACCAGTTCCGCAATATAGAGCCGGTCCGGTGAACGGGTAATCTCGGTCGTGCCGGAAACAATTTTCGTGGGGTCGCCAATGGAATCCTGAACCACAACATAGTCAACATAACCGCCGGGAATCTCTGTCGGAATACACGGAAATGGCACCAGATTATTGGTGACAACAATCGTCCGGTCCGCATACATCGCATCCGCCACCGCATAACCCAGGACTCCGCACGCCGCATTGCCACCAACCGCATTCGCATTACCAAACCCGTCCGCGGTTGGCGCCGCCAGCACCGCAATATCAATGTGCACCTCGCCATCCTGAATCGCCTGCGCCCGTCCACCATGAGAACGCAGCACGCCCAACCCCCGCATCTTGCCCGCGGTGCAGTAGTCACCCAGCGGTCCGTTGAGACTGCCCTCAATATGGTGAATCACACCGGCATCGAGAAACTTAATTAATGGTGCATGGCAGGGAAACGCCGCAGAAGGAAACCAGACCAGGTCCTTTAACCCCATCTCAGCACAGGTCTCAAACAATTGCAGCGCCAGGGTGTCACCGTTACGGAAGTGATGGTGCGTGGAGATGGTCATCCCGTTTCTGATGCCGCACTTCTCCAGCGCGGTCTTCAAATCCGGCACCACCTTATTACCATCCCGGGGATAATCAAGCACGGTAGGAATCCTGGGCATCGCCTTTCTTCCGGACGGCCGGAACAGGTCAACACCCGGAAACGGAACCGCCGGCTTGCCATTGACCTCGGTTGGCACCATTCTTCCCAGCGCATTCTTCACCAGATTCATTGCCCCTCCTTGTCCCAATCCGGCGAGAGTTTACCCGCGGCAATTGCCAGTTCCACCGTCTTCTGTGCCCGGCGCACCACCGGCGGGTCGATCATCTTCGTACCAATCACCGCAACGCTTTTCCCTTTTGCCCGTGCCTGCCGGTCCGCAAGCACAATCGCCTTTGCCCGCTCAATCTCCTCAACCGATGGTGTAAACGCCTCATTTACCACCCGCACCTGACGGGGATGAATACAACCCTTGCCCTCAAAACCCATCTCCTTCGCCCACCGGCAACTCTCCGCCAGCCCATCCAGGTCAAAAACATCCGCATAAACCGTATCAATTGGCTGCACCTGGGCTGCCCTTGCCGCATTGACAACGACCGAACGCAACCAGAGGCTCTCCAGTCCACTCTGGGTCTTAACAGCACCGATGTCGGCGATGTAATCCTCCAGCCCGTAGGTAAGCGCAACAATCCTCTTTGATGCCCGGGCAATCTTATGCGCCTTGAATAAACCGCGCGCCGTCTCAATTATCGGCATCAAAAGGACCTCCTGCGTCAGCCCGCTGTCCTTCTCAATTTTCGTAAGCACCTTATCAACCTCCTCCACCTGATCCTCATCCTCGCACTTGGGCACGAGAATCACATTAACCCCCGCCTCCACCAGGGTCTCCAGTTCCTCCAGACCCTGGGGCAACGGATTAATCCGCACCATCCGTTCGCACTCTCCAAAATCAACCGCCATCAGGGCATTGCGCACCAGAATCAGCGCTGCATCCTTCTCCTCGGGTGGCACCGCATCCTCCAGGTCTAAAATAATCCCGTCCGGCTGGTGGATACGGGCATTGAGCATAAACTTCGGCTCGTTACCGGGCAGATATAACCGGGAACGACGCCAGCGCTCCCGGCTGGTGGGCTTGCGAAAAGAAGGACCGGGTTCGGGCAAAAAAGGAGGAAATTCCTTGTCCGGCAGCGCCCGGCGCACCGCGGTTTCCACCCTTGCCATAATAACAAACGGCACCGCACCCGCATCCTCAAACCTCACCCGGGCATCTCTCACCCCCAACGTCTGCAGCTCCTGAACAATCAGCTCCCGCGTGGAATCACCGTAAATAAAATCCACCCGGCTCCTGAAATCCAGTTCGATACCGCCCCCATCCTTAATCTCAATTTCAACCCAGCAGTCAGACCTAATATCCTCGCCCTTACGACCGGCAACACCTATTGCACTCATCTGCCACCCGCCTTTCTTTCTCGCAGCCTTTTTCGGGTAAATTCCAAGAGTCCGCCCGCCTCAACAATCCCTAAAATCTCCGGTGGCGGCTTTGGAAAAGAATAAACCTGATTACCAATCTGCACCTGTCCCGCATTTACATCCAGCTGAACCGGCATCCCCGGTTGATAGGCAGCAACCGCCTCCGGTGCCTCAATCAACAAAAGCCCCTGATTTATCGCCGCCCGGTAAAATATCCGGGCAAAACTCTTCGCAATCACCGCTGCAACCCCTACCGCCTTCAACCCTACCACCGGCTGCTCCCTTGAGGAGCCACAACCAAAGTTCTTTCCAGCGATAATCACATCACCCGGCTGAACCTCCCGAGCAAAATTCGGGTCCAGGTCCTCTAACAGATGTGGCTTGATCTCCTCGGGTTTCGAGCAGGTATAGGTATATTTACCAGGGAAAAGCATATCGGTGTTAATATCATCTCCATAGTACCAGACCTTCATACTACTTCACCTCCCGCGGGTCAGTTATCCTGCCAGTCAGGGCACTTGCCGCCACCGTTGCCGGACTGGCAAGATATATCTCCGCATCCTTACAGCCCATTCTTCCCTTAAAGTTACGATTTGCGGTAGAAATGCATCGCTCACCCGGTGCCAGGACCCCCTGATGCGCACCCAGGCAGGGACCGCAACCCGGCGGCAAAAGCACACCGCCGGCACTAACCAGGGTCTGGATATCGCCAGCATCCAGCGCCTTCTCCAGTTCGGCACGCGAGGCCGGAATAAGAAGCAACCGCGTCTTTGGGGAAACCTTTCGCTTGCCAATGACATCAGCGGCAATCGCAAAATCTGATGCCCGTCCGTTGGTACAGGTGCCAATCAGACACTGCTGCACCTCCACTCCTGTCACCTCGTTAACCGGCTTCACATTATCCACCTTGTGCGGCACCGCCACCATCGGCACAATATCATTTAGATTAAATGTCAACTCCTGGCGATACCGGGCATCACTGTCCGCCCAGACGGGCTCCCAGCTGGACTGTTCCACACCAATCTCCCTTAAATAACCCTTGGTTATCTCGTCAACCGGAAACACCGCATTCTTCGCGCCCATCTCCACACCCATATTGGCGATGGTAAACCGGTCATCTATCGTCAGGTGATTGACATCACCGTGGAACTCGACCGAGAGATAATCTGCCCCATCCGCACCTATTTTCCCGATTATTGTCAAAATCAGGTCCTTGGCGCCCACCAGTTCCGGCAATCTACCCTTTAACACAATCCGGATTGACTCCGGCACCTTAAACCAGGTCTCACCGGTAAGAATCAGTGCCGCCGCCTCGGTCCGGTCAATACCGGTTGCGAACGCATTAACCGCACCATAAGAACAGGTGTGGGAATCTGAACCCACCGCCAGCATCCCCGGTAACACCAGACCCTTTTCCACCATCACCTGATGGCAAACACCGGTCCCGATGTCAAAGAAGTTCTTCAGTCCGAAACGGGCAACAAACTCCCGCACCTTCTTATGACCGAGTGCGGTCTTCTCATCCGCTGCCGGTATGACATGGTCAAGCACAATGACTATCTGCTCGGGACGGGCAACACCAAATTCCGCCAGGTCGTTAGCGATTTTATCCACAATCGCCGCGGCGTTATCATGCATCAACAGCCGGTCGGGTGAGCAGAAAACAATCTCACCCGCCTTAACACTACCACGCCCGGACTTACGGGCAAAAACCTTTTCCGCAAATGTCATCGCCATAACTTCACTCCTTTAACTTGAATTATATTGAGAACTTTTACCCCAGGCAAGTCCAGGTAAACTCCTCGGATATGACTCTGTTACCCATCGCCTTGACTTGCCTCCAGCACAAGTTAGAATAGATTAATCTAATGAAACCGATTTGCACCCTTTTGACCTTCGGCACCCTGGGCTGGCTCTGGCTGATGCTTATCATCATCGCCAGCCTCATCGGTATCGCCGCCTCGGTCCTCTGGATATGGATGCTGATTGAGATCCTGACAAAAGAAACCGATGAGGGCAACACCCGTCTCATCTGGGCGCTGGTAATTATCTTCACTCACTGGCTGGGTGCCATCATCTATCTACTTGTCCGCCGGGAGGAGCGGCTTAAAAAACTGGGGAGGTAACTATGAGTTGTGCACCGCTGCCCTTCGGTCCCTGTGGCGGAATATTTATCCGCCCCTGGAGTGGCGCATTCGGCTGGTTAATCGGACTCGGGCTTTTTGCCCTCTGGGTCTGGACCCTGATTGATGTCCTTACCCGCGAAACCGACGAAAACAACCAGCGACTCATCTGGGGTCTGGTGGTCGGATTTACCTATGTAATCGGCGCTATCCTGTATCTGATTATCCGGCGTCCGGAGCGCATCAAAAACCTAAACCGGTAATATCAAAATAACCCGCCTCGCTGGTAGATTGCCAGTTGTGCCGGTGCCAGTGGTCTGCCTTTTATCTCTCTGCCATCCGGCAACTTAATCTCACCACTGACCAGGTCAACCTCAATCACATCACCGTCTTTCACATCGTTTACCACATCCGCTCGCATCACCGCCAGCCCGGCATTCACCGCATTCCGGAAGTAAATCGCACCAAACGATTTGGCAATAATCAAGGCAATCCCCAGGCTTTTGAAGCAGTCAACCGCCTGCTGCCGGGAGGAACCCGCACCAAAGTTTTCGCCGGTAACAATGATATCCCCTGGCTTTTGAAGCAGTCAACCGCCTGCTGCCGGGAGGAACCCGCACCAAAGTTTTCGCCGGTAACAATGATATCCCCCGGCTGCGCCTTTTTCGGAAAGTCCTCCCAGCCTTTAAGGTTACCAAAGGCAAACTGCCCCATCTCTTTTATATCAGTCACGGTCAGGTGCCGGTTGTGATATATCTGGTCGGTATCAATATTGTCCTGATTCACCACCCACACCCTGCCTTTAATCCTGGTTGGCGGCTGTTTTTCCTTTTCCTCCTTCTGAGTCATCTTCTCCTCTGTCGCCGCCCCGGTCATCCGGACGAAAACCACCGGTTTGTCCGGAATCGCATCCGCGGTGGTGATCACGCCGGCAACCGCGGACGCCGCTGCGGTCTCGGGTGAGGCGAGATAAACCTCGCCCTTGCCCTGTTTGCCGGTAAAGTTCCGATTACCGGTGGAAACCGTAACCTCACCCGGTCCATTCTGGCCAATCTGACCCGCAGCACAACCCGCACAACCCGCATTACCCACCAGCGCGCCCGCCCTTTTGAAAATGTCAATGACACCGGTGCGCAGACACTCCTGCCAGATGGAGTCGGTGGCGGGCACAATCTTTAACACCACACCGGGAGCGACCCGACGGTCCTTCAATATCTTTGCCACCGCCTGCATATCCTCCATCCTGCCATTCGTGCAGGAGCCGATAAAAACCGAATCAACCTTTTTCCCGGCCACCGCCCGCACCGGCACCACATCTTCCGGATGTCCGGGACGGGAGATAAACGGCTCCACGGTGCCAAGGTCAATCTTCACCACCCGCTGATAGTTGCTATCCGGGTCAGCATAAACCGGATTCACCTCACCACCCCGGCGCCGGCGACAGTAATCCAATACCGCTGGACCGGGTGGAAACAACACAACGATTGCGCCCATCTCGGTCCCCAGCGATGAGATGGTAATCCTGCCATCAAGGCTGAGCCCTGCCGCATATTCGCCATAAACCTCTGCCGCCTGGCCCAGAAGCCCGCTCGCACCAAAGTGGCGCAAGAGCGCCAGCCCGACATCCTTGGGGGTAACACCCGGTCCTGGTGTTCCAACCAGTTCCAACCGGACCGTTGGCGGCACCTCAAACCACACCACCCCCTTTGCCCAGGCATAGGCGATGTCCAGGTCGCCCATCCCCTGCCCGAACGCGCCAATCGCACCCAGGATATTGGCATGGGAGTCAGTTGATACTGCGGTCTCACCCGGACCAACCAGTCCCTCATCAATCGCCAGATGCGTGCCGATACCAGCATTGATATCAAAAACCTTTATCCCCCATCTGCGGGCAAACAGCCGGCACACCTGTTGATTTGCCGCATACTTCTGGTCCGAGCCGGTCGGGTTACAGTCAAAGGTGAAAAATGTCTTCTGCGGGTCAGCAACACCCAGCCGGTGCTCCTCCAGCACCTTGACAACATTGGCACCGCCAAAGTCCCGTGCCAGCCGCACATCAATCGTCATCTCCACAATATCCCCCGGACGGACCGGACCGCCATCGCTATGCCGGGAGATTATCTTTTCAACAATGGTCGCCATTCTCTCCTCCGGTTAGGATTTACAGAATCAACTGCCCCTTCCCCAACATCACCAGCGGGTCAAAGGTGGCAAAATCCGCCTGATGGATCAAAACCGTCTCCAGGACCTTCGGTGCCCCCTCCCCCTCCTTTGCATGGCAGGCGATGGTGTTGACGATGTCCGCGGGCATTCCAACCTTCGCGGCGATAATCGCACCGGAAATCGGATGCCGGGCGAGTTCTCCTGCCCGGCTCTTGCGGTAACCACCCCGGCCATCCGGCTCCATCTCCACCAGTTTCCCGACATCGTGCAAAAGCCCGCCAATGATTAACCGGTCCATATTCACCGGATAGGGCATCCTCCTGTACGCCTTCATCTGCGCCTCCGCCAGCGCGCACGCACCCTCGGTCACCGCAATTGTATGCTCAATGATATTCACCCCTTTCGTATCAACCAAGAGGGTAAAGGGGAGCGCCAGAAGTTCCTCAACCGAACTCCAGCCGCCCTCACCGGCCGCTGTCACCCATACCGCCACCGTCTTCTGCCGCAGGTCCGCATCCTTTATCCGGGACAACTGGCTCGCAAACAGCCCCTCAATATCTTTTGCGGTAATCATCGCTCCCCCTTACAACGCGGCGATGATAGCATCGGTCATCTCCTGGGTGGATGCGGCACCGAACTTAAACACATCCGGACCACCCGGCAACCGCAACATATCATAGGTCCGCACCTTACCCTCCGCCACCACCTTTGCCACCGCCCGTTCAATCCGCTGTGCCTTTTCTTTCTCGCCAATGTAATCCAGCATCATTGCCGCCGCCATAATCATCGCAATCGGGTTAACGATTGAAGGTGACAGTTTCTCATATTTCGGCGCCGAACCATGGGTCGGCTCAAACACCGCCACCTCGGGTCCGATATTCGCTGAATAGGCAAAACCCAGTCCACCCACCAGACCGGCAAAACCATCCGACACAATGTCTCCAAACATATTCCCGGACACAATCACCCCGTAATCCTCCGGGTTCTTCGTCATCCACATCATCATCGCATCAATGTTTACCGACCAGAGTTCGATATCCGGATACTCCCGGGCAATCTTTTTTGCCTCCATCTCCATCATCCCGCTCGTCTCCCGGACAACATTCGGCTTCTCGCAAATCGTCACCGACTTGTAACCGTACTTCCGGGCGTATTCAAACGCCGCCCGGATAATACGCTGACACGCGCCCCGGGTAAAAATCCTTAACGATATCGCCATATCCTCAGACGGCACATCGGCAAACGCCTTCATCTTCTTGTGCGTCTCCAGCGCCCGGCGCACCTCAGCCGGCGGATTGGTCCACTCCACCCCGCAATAGAGACACTCGGTATTCTGCCGGAAGATAACCACATCCACCCGCGGCTCCTCAAAACCATCGCCCTTGCGCCGGATAAAGTTCAACGGATTACCCGGAAACGAACGGCACGGGCGAATACATATATCCAGATTAAAATGCTGGCGCATCGTCACAATCGGCGAATAGTAAACATAACCCTTACCCTTCAGCGCCGGGTCCAGTTCCGCCTCTGCCTTATCCTTCGGCTTGGAGGTAATCGCACCGAAAAGCCCGATCTTGTGCTCGGCCAGCAGGTCTATTGTCCGCTGCGGCAGCGCATTCCCTTCCTTACACCAGAACTCCCAGCCAACATCACCCTGAACAAACTCCGCATCAAAACCGACCGCGCGCAGCACCCTCAACGCCTCGGGTAAAACGATCTTACCGATGCCATCACCTGGCATCGTAACAATGGTCCTTTTTGCCACAAATCCTCCTTTTTAACATCGGGTTTATTTTTCTATTATACAACAATACCTGACCGGTCAAGAAAATCCATCCGTCCCCTCCTCTTGCCTTCTCCCTCTCCCGTCCGGCACGAATAAAACATCGGAAAGAAACCGTCGATTAACTACCAGCTGAACATCCTGATTATGCCATTATTAAAATCCGCCATAAAACACCACCCTGGCTGACAACCTTAAACCCGAAACCAAACACACCATAACCCGCAAAGTAAAACCATGGCTAACCCCGCCGGTTATTCCGGAGTATACCCCGGGTCCACCCCCTATCCTGCCCCTTATTTCCGACCGGGGACTTAATTCATATTTCTAATCCCTTGTCAGTGCGCAGGTTATCTAAAAACTTGCCATCCGGATAACAAAAAAGGCGTTATTTTTTGCAAAAATCTGGCTCTAAATAAATAATGGAGGCTATTTTAACCCAGATTAACCTCTTCTCATTCACTCTGCCAGTGCCCCGGT
>FWWM01017942.1_pt1 | contig 10172 bp, 11 predicted proteins | sample 2228351 | NCBI WGS metagenome assembly FWWM01 (sample SAMEA103939774, study PRJEB20133) | metagenome
CGACCGATGCCCGGCAGGCCCTGGAGATAGTCCGGCGCGCCGCCTACGACGCGGTGGTGCTGGATCTCAGGCTCGCCGAGGCCAACGGGCTGGACCTCATCACGCCTCTGCTGGAGGCGAGACCGGGGCTACGCATCCTGCTGCTCACCGGCTATGCCAGCATCGCCACGGCGGTGCAGGCCATCAAGCTGGGGGCTACCCATTACCTGCCCAAGCCGGCCTCGGTGGAGGACATCCTCACCGCCCTGGGCTGCGCCCGCCAGGCCACCCCATCGCCCCCGGCCCGCCCCCTGTCGGTGGAGCGGCTGGAGTGGGAATACATCCAGAGGGTGCTGGCCGAGCACGGCGGCAACATCTCTGCCACGGCGCGGGCCCTCAAAATGCATCGCCGCACCCTGCAGCGCAAGCTCGCCAAAAGGCCGGTGCGGGAGTAGTCCCGGGTGCGGGGCGAGCGGTGGATGCTGTGCGATCCAAAAGCGGCGGCTGCATGGATCTGGGGCGCGGATGCTTGGCAAGGGGTCACGCCAGTCCTGCCGCCCGGATACAATGCAGATCTCACGCAGCCCCAGTCTTGCTAGCGCAAGAGGTGCAACCCATGAGACTCACCCGCGAACAAGCCGAAGCTATCCGACAGGCAGCCAGACAGGCCTATGGGGAGGGCACCGAGGTGTGGCTGTTCGGCTCGCGTGTGGACGACAACGCGCGCGGCGGCGACATTGACCTGCTGTTGCACCCGCAGCTGTCCGATCATGCCTTGGCGCGCAAACTCGAGTTTTTGCGTCTGTTGGAACGGCAATTGGGCGAGCGCAAGATCGATGTCCTCATCGAAGCCCCGGACGACCCCCGCCCTATCGTCCGCATCGCGCGCGCAACCGGAGTACGCCTCTGACCCCGTCCATGCCTATTCTCCGGCTGGCCCAAGTGCTGGCCGTCTGCAGCGTGCACCGTCAAGGTCTGAACGAAGCGCTGGACGATTTACAGGACCGGCAGATCACCGCGGACGACATGGCGCGGCTGAACAAGGAACAACGCCGCCTGCTGGATCAGTTCGCCTATCGCTATACACGCTTGCAGGACGACATGGGCGCCAGGCTGATGCCTGCCATACTCGCGGCTTTGGGCGAGCCTGTCGCTTCGCTTTCCGTCATCGACCGACTGGAGCGGCTTGAACAACTGGAATGGCTGCCCTCCGCCGAGGAATGGGGTAACCTGCGCCGCATACGCAACGAATTCGCCCACGATTATCTGGATACGCCGGAACAGCGCTTTGAACGCTTACAAGCCGCCATCGTCGCGGCACGGCGGGTGCTGGAAATCCTGGCCGGCCTCGAGGGGCGGATACACCAGCGTTTTCCTGAGATCCCACGCGGGGTATGAATCCGTGTCCATGGCTCCGGTCTGCGGATGGGTCTCAAGTTCGGACTTCAGCCCGCCGAAAGGCAAAATCACGCCGGCGGGCCGCAGCCCGGCCCGCCTCTACCCCAGGGTCTCCACCACCAGGTTGCGGTTGGTATAAATGCAAAGGTCGCCGGCGATGGCCATGGCCTCGGTGACGATGCGCTCGGCCGGCAGCTCGGTGTGCGCCAGCAGCGCCCGCGCGGCGGCCTGGGCATAAGCGCCGCCGCTGCCGATGGCGGCGATGCCGTATTCCGGCTCTAGCACATCGCCGGCGCCGGAGAGGATCAGGGTGGCCTCCCGGTCCGCCACGACCAACATCGCCTCCAGGCGGCGCAGCAGGCGGTCGGTGCGCCAGTCCTTGGCCAGCTCCACGGCGCTGCGCGTCAGATGGCCCTGGTGCTTCTCCAGCTTGGCCTCGAAGCGCTCGAACAGGGTGAAGGCGTCGGCCGTGGCGCCGGCGAACCCGGCCAGCACTTGCTCTTTGTAGAGCCGCCGCACCTTGCGCGCGGTGGCCTTTACCACCACGCTGCCCAGGGTGACCTGGCCATCGCCAGCCATGGCCACTTGGGCGCCGCGCCGTACGCATAGCACAGTGGTGCCATGCCACATGGGTGGGTCAGACACGGGTACGTCCCAGGATCATGGCGTACTGGCTGGCGCCGATGAGGTGGAGAAGCACGTTGATGAGCTCGTTGCCTTCCCTGAACAGGATCTTACACCCCCCCTCGCTCAGGGAGATCAAAGTGTCCAGCAGCAGCCCCACGCTGGCGAATTCGATGCGAGTGACGCGGGAGAGATCGATCTCCACCTGGGGCTTGTCCTGGGCAAAGGCCTTGAGCCGTGCGATCTGATCGTCGCCGCTGGCGCCGACCACCCCCTGCATGGGGAAGGTGAGGCCGCTAGGTGCAGGGGGGGCCAGCCCGGCGGCCTCCGGCTCCCGGGGAGACTTGGGTGGGTTGTAAGAGGGGGGGGAGACCTCGAAGCGCACCGCATAGTCCACGGCGATGTCCTCGAAGCGGGCCTCGTCTCCCGTGAGCTGCACCAGGCTCAGGAGCAACAGCCAGCCCGGCTCCGTGAGCTTGTCCTCCCGGCGCAGACCCTCCAGATGGCCGATGAGGTTGGCGCCCCCCACCAGCTTGATGGCCTTGCCCTTTTCCTGGAGCTTGACCAGACAATCCAGGATGGTGCGTATGTATGCCTCATCCGGCACCGGCACGCGGGTGACCTCCACGCGCACGGTATCCTTGTCGGCGGCCTCCTGCAGAAAGCGCTTGAGCCGCTCCTGGTCGGCGGGGCCGAATTTGGCGCCGAATCCCATGGAAGGGATGGCGCTCGGCTGGCCTTGCCTGGAAGGGACGCGCGGCGCCCAGGTGGGCGGCGAGCGCTCGAATTTGACCGCGAAGTCCACCGCCGCGTCCTCGAAGGGCGCCATCTGGCCGGTGACCTCGTAGAGGTCGAACAGCATGTACCAGGGTTGGGGATCGCGATGGTCGGGATGGTCCAGCAGGAAACGGTTGATGAGGGCCGCCGCCTCCCCTGCCTTGCCGTTGGCATAGAGCACCGCCGCCTCCTCCACCTCGGGTGCCAGCGCACCGCCGGCCTCCTCCACCTCGATGCCGGCCTGGGCACTCTGCATGGACTCCTGGCCCTTGCGGGCATCGGGGCCTTCCTTCGCGCCCGGCACGCCCTCCTTGAGGAAGGCCATGAGGTCCTCGGGTTTGTTTTTGCGAAAGAGGTTGAAGATGGACACAGAATGTCCTCCCAGGCTGGACTGAGGATACTAGACCCAAGGCCCGAAGGGCCGCAAGGGCTCACCAGGGAGCGTGCCGCGCGGGCCGGCTCAACCCCGTAAGAAGCACCAGGACCAGCAGCAGCACCAGGGTGGGGCCGAAGGGCTGATCCAGCCAGAGGGCGAGCAGATAGGCGAGGAGGTAGGCGACGAACCCCACGGCCGCCGCCACGATGTTGGCCGCCCGCCAGTGGGGCGCGCGGGCGAAGGCAATCCAGGGGGGCAGGAAGACCAGGGCGAAGGTGGCCATGAGGCCCAGGGTAGGGGTGGACACCGCCACGCCCAGGGCGATGAGCAGGTCGAAGCCTAGATGCCAGCGCCAGGCGGGCAGGGCGTTGGCTCGATCGTGGGTGGGGAAGAGCCGGGCGCGCGTGAGCCGGGGCGTGAGCCAGGGCAGGGCGGCAAGACCGATAGCGCACAGCACCAGGGCAAGGACCATCTCCCGCAGCGTGGCGAAATAGAGCTGCCCATCCAGCATGGCGTGGGCCAGGGCGTGCCCGAGGGGGGTGTTGGCGGCGATGAGCAAGGTCATCGCCCAGCCGCCCAGGATCATGGCGGCATAGACGCTGTTGCCCTGCTGGCTGAACAGGTGTTTGAGCCCGGTGCCGAGCATCGCCCCGAGGGGCGCGGACCACACCGCCGACAGCCCCAGGCCCATGCCCGCCAGGGCGCTGGCCGCGGCCAGATGGGTGAGCCCCAGGGTGGCCAGCCACTCCTCGCGTAGTCGCTGTAGGTTGCCCAGGAGCGGCAGGACGATGGCGAGGGGCAGGCCGGCGAGCAGGGGGATCAGGAAAGGGCCCTCCACACCGGGCCAGGCAAAGGGCCAGTTCATACGCCGGCGGGGGTCAGGTCCAGGACACGGGTGCACACCCGTTCGAGAAAGCCCTGATCATGGCTCACCACCAGGGTGGCGCGCCGCTCGCGCCCTTCGAGCAGGGTCTCGGCGGCCAGCCGCACGTGTCGCGGGTCCAGGTTGTTGGTGGGCTCGTCCAGGAGCACCAGCCCGAAGGGGCCGCCCAGACAGGCCCACAAGGCGAGGAGCTGATATTCCCCACCCGAGAGCCGGTCGATGCGGCGGGGCAACAAAGAACGCAGGCTAGGGGGCGCCTCGCCCACCCCCATGCAGGCGAGGAGCTCCCGTCCGTTCAAGGGGATCTGGGCCGGACGCACCGGCCGCTGGGGTAGATGGGCGATGCGGGTGGCTGGGTCGCGCCGGATGCGGCCGGAGAAGAGGCGCGCCGCACCCAGGATGGCGGCGAGGAGGGTGCTCTTGCCAACGCCGTTGGGGCCGGCCACCCCCAGCACCTCGCCGCGGGCGAGGCTGAGGCTCACCGGCCCCACCACGGGGGCGGTATAGCCCGCCTGCACGGCCTCGAGTGCTAGCAGGGGGGTCATCGGGCGCGGGCGATGGCGTCCACCCAGGACTCCAGCAGGCGTAGGTAGTCCGCGACACCCGCATCCACAGGCGGCTCCATGGCCAGCGCCACGGCCTCCCAGCCCAGGGCCTGGGCCAGGCGCATGGGGCCTTGGGCGGGCTGATAGGGGTGGTAGAGCACCACCCCGCGCAGCCCTTTGAGCCCTTCCATGAGCCCGGCAAGGTGGCGGGCAGTGGGCGGTACCCCAGGCAGCGGTTCCACGTAACCCGCGGCCTTGAGCCCCAGGCGCTCCAAGAGGTAGTCGCCGTCCTGGTGGTAGAGCACCACCGCATCCGCCCCGTGCACGCGCGCCTGCCAGGCGGGAAGCCTTGCCTCCAGGGCGGCCGCAAGCCGCGCGGCGCGGGCGCGGAAGGTCTCCTGCCGGGCGGGGTCCAGCCGCCCCAGGCGCACCGCCAGGGCCTCGCCGATGCGGGCCATGCGCAGCGGGTCCAGGTGCACGTGGGGATTGCCCATGGGATGCACGTCCCCCCGCCCCCGGTCGGCCGGCTGGCCCGCGTCCAGGAGGGGCACCTGGGCGGCCGCCTCGAAATAGCCCAGGCGGCCGGGCAGCACCCTGGGGTTGGCCGCCCCGTCCAAGGCCGCGGGCAGCCAGCCGGCCTCCAGCTCGGCCCCCACCGCCACCACCAGATGGGCATCGCGCAGCGCCCGCATCATGGAGGGCCGCGCCTGCAGGGCGTGCGGGTCGCGGTCGGGCGGGGCGAGCACCGTCACCCGCACCGCCTCGCCCCCCACCTCGCGCGCCAGCATCCCCATGCTGGCGGTGGTGGCCACCACGTTCAGAGCCCAGGCCCCGTGCAGGGGAAGAAGGGAGAGAAACAGCAAGACGAGGATGCGCACCATGCTTCAGCCCTCAGAATTTATGCGCCCCATGCGCCCCCAGGCTGTGCTGGTACTGGATCCACAGCTCGTTGAGGCGCTGCCGCTCGCCGTCCACCGCCAGACGCGCCGTGGAAGCCTGCAGGCGCAGGCGTGAATACTCGCTCAAGCGATGGGTGAGCGCCAGGGTCCAGCGCTGGGAGTCATCCCACTCGGTGACGCTGGTGCCACGGTCCAGCTTGTTGGTGAGCCCCGTCACATCATAGCGCAGCCCCAGCTGCCAGCGGGGCGCCAGGCCATAGACCCCCTGCAGGTAAAGGCCGTCTTGGGTGAACTTGCGCGGCTGGCCCACGAGCGTCCCATCTTCATGGAAGGCCACCGACAGGTCCTTGACCTCCCGCAGGTACTCGGCCGCCAGGGTGAGGTCCCCCGCCCCGTAGGCGCCGGGGGCGTCGAACTTGTACACCGCATCCAGGCCCCACAGGCGGCTCTTGCCCTGCAGGGCATGCACCATGGAGGCCGGGTCTTCCAGGGTGTGGTCGTGCACCTCCTGATGCTGCCGTGCCCAGCCGCCCCAGGCCCCGAGCTGCAGGGCATGGTCATCCCCCAGGCTGGGGGCCATCTTGGCGAACAAGGTCCACAGCCGCGGCCCGGCCTTCTGAGCCGCCAGTTCGCCTGCCGCGGCCGGGTTCAGCGAGTTGCCATCCGCGCGCCCGGTGGGCGTCTCTAGCCCTGCCGTGGCGAAGACATGCTCGTTGCCCTGCAGGGCCTCCACCCCCAGCAGGGTGTAGAGGCTACCCGTGGGGGGCCGCCAGGTGAGTTGTAGCCCCGTGTCCATGAGCCCATGCTCCCCCAGCAGGGTGCGGTAGGGCAGGTTCTGGTCCACGAAATCCCACTGGTGCGGGTGCTTGTCGTTGAGGTAGCCGATGCCGGAGAAGAACTTGCCGCCGCGCAGCTTAAGCCCGGCCGGCAGGCTGCGGGTGTCGAAGTAGGCCTGCTCCAGCTCCACGCCGCCGTGGGCGTCCACCGTGAGCATGAGGTTGGCATCGAACCAGGGGTCCACGGTGGCGGAGAACACGAGCTCGGTGGGCCGGAGGTTGAAGCCCCGCTCAATGCCGTGCCCATGCTCGCCATGGCCGTGATTGATGCCATCGAGATGCTCGTAGAGCTTGGGCCCCTCGCCCTTCTTGTTGTCCCGGTAATAAACGCAGTCGAAGATCACGGACATCTGGGGGTTGAAGGCGGTGCCGGAGGCCACCGCCCCCAGCCGGTCCGGCACCGGGGCGGCGATTGCCTGCTCGGCCGCCTTCAGGCGCGCCTCCAGTTCGGCCAGGCGCGCCTCATACTGTTCCTTGAGGGCGCGCAGCTCGGCGCGCAGGCTCTCCACGTCGGCATTGGCGCCCGCACTGGACATCGCGGCAGCGAGCGCCGTGGCGATCAGGGCCTTCTTCCACATGAGGGTCTCCTTTCTGCTTGCAGGGAAAACGTGTATGCGTCGCAACGCTGCCCGGGGCGGCAGTGGCGGCTCAGTCCCCAGGCATGCCCCGGCGGGGGAAGGGGTCCTCCATGGCGCGCCAAAGCGCCTCGCCCTGGTCCATCTGCGGCTCCGTGAGCAGACAGGCGTCGAAACCGGCCCGCAGCCTGTGCGCGCGAAAGCCGCACCAGCCGACTCTGGAGGTCTCCCTCTACCGCATGGCGGGAGAGCAAGCATTCGTGGGCCTGCCGAGAAGGGGGGTCACTCCGCGCTCTGCCACGGGCTCATGCCCCCAAGGGGAATTCGAGCTGTCATCCCGTAACCTGGCGCTATGGTTTGCCAGCAGGGATGGCAACTTATTGATTCGAAACGAATGATCTTGGCCTTCACCCCCATCCCATCCCTCCCCCCTCAAGGGGGAGGGGGCCGCCAAATTCAAGAAGGTACGTATCAGATCAATAAACAACAACATACGAAATGGACGCTGGACATCAGAGGACGAGCCAGGAAGTGCAATCATATTGCACCATATCTGGATATTAATGCAATACAGTTGCGTCATATCGGAGGCGGACCCCGTTGCGTGCATGCCCCTACAAGGCGGCGGCCTGGCGCTGGGGCGTGCAAGGGCCGGGCCTGCCTCTGCGGGCTGGTGCGAGCGTGCCGCCAGCACTGGGGCGGGTGTGCGTCAATGGACGTGATGCAGCGCCAGGATCACCCCTGCCCCCGAGCAGATCGCCGTGCACTGGGTCAGAGTCGCGAACCGACCGTGTTGGCTGTGCAGCCAGGGCGCCAGGCCAGCCAGGGCGATGTAGAGGAAGCTTGCCGCCGCCAGGGCCAGCACGTAGGGCAGCACGGCGGTGCTTTGCTGCAGGGCGAGCCAGCCGGTCACCCCACCCAGCATGGCGGCCGCGCCGGAGAGGGCGTTCCACAGCAGGGCCTGGCCGCGGCTCAGGCCGGCGGCCACCAGGATCATGTAATCGCCCAGTTCCTGGGGCAGTTCATGGGCCAGCACGGCGATGGCCGTGGCCCAGCCCAAGACGGCATCCGCCAGGAAGGCCGCGGCGATGAGGGCCCCGTCTACGAAATTGTGCAGGGCGTCACCCAGGAGGATGAGGCGGGCGGTGGTCAGCTTGTGACCTGCCAGCGTGGGGGCCGGGCCGCTCCCCGCAGGCGCGCGTGCACCGATGAGCCGCTCCAACAGGAAAAAGGCCGCCAGCCCGCTGAGCAGCCAGCCCCCCGCCACGTCTTGCGGCAGCCGGGCGATGACCTCCGGAATGAGATGCACCAGCGTGGTGGCGAGGAGCACACCCATGGCGAAGCCTGCCGCCCGATCCGCCCAGTGGCGCGGCAGGGCCAGCACGGCGCTGGCCAGCAGCACCGACGCAACCCCGCCAAGGAAGGTGCCCAGCAGGATGAGGGGCAGGGTGGGACCCATAAAGTCATGCAACATGGATGCATAATATCATGGTGCGGTTTCCAGCGGGCAGATCCCCGCCGGAGTGGGTCGGGGGCGGTCGCCTGCGCCCTGGCGTGACGGGCGCGCCGGCCAGGCTTGCTGCACCTTGCTCCCATGGGGATACGGGGTGAGGGTAGGGACTGGCGACATTCATGGCTGCCGGCGGGCCGCAGGGCATCCGTCGCCATGTCTGTCATCGCCGTTTTTCTCGATAGGCCTCCACCTGGGCGTTACGCAAGCGGTAGCCGGCGTCCCCCATGCCGGTCTTGTTGTAGGCGATCTCCAGCACGCCGCTCACCCACACTGCATCCATGGCGGTGATGCCCTTCAGGGCGCGGGCGGGCTGCACGTGGATGACCTGGTTGGAGGGGGGCGGGGGCACGTGGATACAGGCCCCGAAATAGGGTACCAGCAGGAATTCCCGTACCTCCTTGTTGGCCCAGTCCAGGGGCACCACGAAGCCGGGGATGCGGATGCGCCGGCCGTGCATGGCCGGGTTGGTGGGGGCGTTGTCCCAGCTGGCGCGCAGCCGCTCCAGGGCCTGGATGGCGCGCGGATCGGCGTCGTCTAGGGTGGCCAGGTTCAGCCCCTTGACGGCCTGCATGGGATCCCAGTCGGGGGGCATGAGGTCGTCCCAGCCGATCTCCGCCTGGGCGGGCTGCGCCGCAGTGGCGGGTAGGCGCTCGCCCACCTTGTAGTCTTTGGCGTGCAGCGGGTTCCAGAGCAGGACGCTGGCGAGCAGGACGAGGATGGATCGCATGGCATTCCTTCACAAGCGGGGGGTGAGGCCATCGGCCAGGGACAGACGATAGGCGCGCCAGGCGGGCAGCAGGCTGGCGGCCAGGGCGACCAGGAAGACCAGGCCCAGCAGGGCGGCCTCGCCGGCAGTGGGCAGCAGCACCTTGAGGGTGATGCCATAATGGGTGGCCACCCAGGGTCCGGCGGCCAGCCCCAGGGCGGTGAGCAGGACCAGCCCCAGGAGGATGCCGGCCAGGGCGATCAGGAGGCCTTCCACGGTGAGCAGCAGCAGGACGTCCAGGGGGCGGGCACCGACGGAACGCAGGATGGCCAGCTCGCGCCGGCGTTCGTTGAGACCGGCCAGCACCACGGCGATGAGGCCGGCCAATCCCACTAGGACCACCAGAGCCGAGATGAGAAGGAGGGCACGCTGACCCACCCCCACCACCTCCCACAGCTCCCCCAGGGCCACGCCGGGCAGCACGGCCATCAGGGGCTCCGGCGCATAGGCGTGTATGTGGCGCTGGACGTTGAACACGGCGGCACGGCTGTGGAGTCCCAGGATCACGGCGGTGACCGCCTTGGGGGTGAGGTCGAACTTGCGGGCGTAGGCCGCCGGGATGGAGAGTCCGGCGATGGGGGTGCCCGCCTGCCAGTCCAGGTGGATGGCCTCCAGGCTCTCCAGGCTGATGTGCACGGCCCGGTCCACGGGAGTGCCGGTGCGCTGCAGGATACCCACCACGGTAAAGGGCTTGTCGGCATGCTCTGCCAGGGGGCCGGTGCCGGCGCCATGGGCCAGGGTAATATGCTCGCCCAGCCGGTAGCCCAGGGCGCGGGCCACCTCCGCACCGAGCACGGCGGCGTAGAGGTCCTCCACACCGTCCCGGAAGGGTCTGCCCTCACTGAGGCGCAGGCTTAGCCCCTCCCCATGGCGGTAATGCCGAAAGTAGTCCGCGCGCGTGCCCACGACCGGGTAGCCCCGGTGGCTGTCCCCCAGGGACAGGGGCACCGCCCAGGCGACGGCGGGATGCCGGGAGAGGTCCTCATACGCCTGCCAGCCCA
>FWWM01017945.1_pt1 | contig 10171 bp, 7 predicted proteins | sample 2228351 | NCBI WGS metagenome assembly FWWM01 (sample SAMEA103939774, study PRJEB20133) | metagenome
GACACGAAGGATACACGAAGGACACTAAGGCTACCTTTGTGTCCTTAGTGTAGCCGTAGTGTCCTTTGTGGTAAAAATCCTTGCTCATTGTGCAAGAATTTCACGTGTGACGGAGTATTGCTCTCGAAAAACTATCACAATCGCGAAGATTTTTTGAACGCAGAAAAAAAGCCGGGCTTTATGCCGCGACAGCCTTGCGCCGCCGGCGGGCAAGCAGGCCGGTGATGGCCTTGGTGATTTCCGCAGCAATCGCGGGCACAAACATCAACGGCAAGACAACCTCCCAGTCCTCCAAGTCCAGGGATACCGTCTTGAAAGCCGGCTGGAGGAAGGGAATATACAGCACGCTGAACAGCAAGACGAGAGAGACCAGCACAGCGTACTGCATGTACCGATTGCTGAACACCCCCAGCCGAAACAGCGAAACCTGTTCCGAGCGGGCGGTGTAGGCGCGCACCAACTCGGAGAGCACCAGGGTAGCAAAAGCCATCGTCTGCGCCTTGGCCGGCGAAGACGCCAGGCCGAGGTAATACGCAGCCAGCACTGCCGCCGTGATTGCGACCGTCTGCACAATGATGCCGGCGAGCATCGAGCGATTGATGATCGGCTCTTTCGGCGGGCGCGGCGGCCGCTCCATAATATCGGGATCGCCCTTCTCCAGCCCCAGTGCCAACGCGGGTGCCCCGTCGGTCAGCAGATTGATCCATAGCAACTGGATCGCAGCCAGCGGCGATTGCGAACCCAACATGGTACCCAGGAATACGGTCGTGATCTCGGCCATGTTGCACGAGAGCAGATAGAAGACGAACTTGCGGATGTTGGAGTAGATGATGCGCCCCTGCTCGACGGCGGAGACAATGGAGGCATAGTTATCGTCAGTGAGCACCATGTTGGCCGTCTCTTTGGCGACATCGGTGCCGGTGATGCCCATCGCCACGCCGATCTGGGCGCGCTTGAGCGCCGGCGCGTCGTTGACGCCGTCGCCCGTCATCGCCACGACTTCGCCGCGCGCCATCAGCGCCTCGACGATGCGTACCTTGTGCTGTGGCGAGACTCGCGCAAAGACGTCCACGTTCGGAATGCGCTCAATCAACTGCTCGTCGCTCATACGGTCCAGTTCCGCGCCGGTGATGACCTGACCGCCGGGCCGTAGCAGGCCGATCTCTTGCGCGATCGCGCGGGCGGTGTCGGCATAATCGCCGGTGATCATAATCGTGCGGATGCCGGCGCGCCGCGCCTTTTCTACCGCCGGCTTGACCTCGGGGCGGGCCGGATCGGTCATCGCCACCAGCCCGATCAGCGTCAGGTCGCGCTCGATCGTCTCGGCGGTTATCTCCTGGGGCAATGAATCCATCGCGCGGTAGGCCACCGCCAGCACACGCAGTCCTTCGCGGCCCAGTTCGCGGATGGTGTTTTCGATATGCTGGCGACGGGCAGCAGTGAGCGGCACGTTTATGCCGTTCTCCAAGATGGAATCGCAGAGCGGAAGCATGACATCGGGCGCGCCTTTGACGTAGGCAACGTATTCGGGGCCGCGTTCCCCCAAGCCCTTGTCGTGGATGGTGCTCATGCGCTTGCGCTCGCTATCGAACGGCACCTCGGCAATGCGTGGCAAACGCTTTTCCATCTCCTCGCGCCATAGACCGGCCTTGGCTGCTGCAACGACTAGGGCGCCTTCGGTGGGATCGCCCACCATGCGGTATTTGCGCTCGCCGTCGCCGGATTCGAGCGGCTCCAGCACCGCATCGGAACAGAGCAGGCTGCCGGTCAAGAGCGCCATGATCTCGGCATTCTCGCGTGGATCACGCACCTCGCCATAGTGGTCGAAACGGCCCGTGGGCTGGTAGCCCTCGCCGCTGATATCGAGCCGCAGGTTCGCCACATAGAGCCGCACCGCCATCATCTCGTTCTGGGTGAGTGTGCCGGTCTTGTCGGAGCAGATGACGGTGGCGGAGCCGAGCGTCTCGACCGCCGGCAACTGGCGGATGAGGGCGTGGCGGCGCACCATCTCGCGCATGCCGATCGCCAGGCAGATGGTCACGACGGCGGGCAGCCCTTCGGGAACCGCGGCGATAGCGAGGCTGACCGCGACAAGGAACAGATCAACGATCTGCCGTTGAGTCTGGACCAGGTAGGCCCGCAGGCCCTGAGTGCCGATGAGCGCGATATTGGTCTCTTGTAGAATCGCTTCGACAAAGACGATACCGCAGATGACGAGCGCGCCCATACCCAGCCAGCGGCCAAACTGATCGAGGCGTTGCTGCAGCGGCGTGGGGCCCTCTTCGTAGGACTGGATCATCTCGGCGATCAGGCCGATCTGGGTCTGCATGCCGGTGGCTATGACGATGCCCATACCGCGCCCATAGGTGACGGTGCTGCCCATAAAGGCGCTGTTGGTTCGATCGCCCAGGGGCACGTCTTGGGCCAATGTTGCACCGGCGGATTTCTCTACCGGCACCGATTCGCCCGTCAGAGAGGCCTCGTCAATCTTGAGGTTGACGCTCTCGATCAATCGCAGGTCGGCGGGGACATAGTTGCCGGCTTCGAGGATGACCAGGTCGCCTGGAGTGACGTCGCGCGCCGGGATGGTCTGTGGTACGCCGTCACGGATGACATGCGCTGTTGGCGCCGCCATCTTCTTCAGGGCGCGCAGGGCGTTCTCGGCCTTTGCGATGGCCATCGCGCAGTACGTGGGCCTCCGGCGCGGCCATCTTTTTGAGCGCAGCCAGGGCTTGCTCGGCTCTGCTCTCCTGGATCACGCCCAGCACGGCGTTCAGGATGACGATGGCCATGATCGCGCTGGCATCAATCACCTCGCCCAGCAGAAGCGAGATGATGGCGGCCACGATCAGGATAATGACGATAAAGTTGTTGAACTGGCCGAGCAGCAATTGAAGAAATCCCGGACGGGGACGCTCGGCCAGTTCGTTATAGCCGTACTGGGCCAGACGAGCCTCGGCCTCGGCTTTGGTCAGCCCGACGACCGGGTTCGTGCCCAGGCTCTCGACCACTTCTTCGACAGTGCGGCTGTGCCACGCGGGTGTTTCTGCCATGTGCTCCTCACGGTTGTGTAGCGACTATAGTTGCAAAGTAGGGGTATCCCTCCGTGCCGGGCAACCGCCTACGCGGTCGCCGCGGCAGCGTCCACTCAGGTGGATGCCTGGCGTTGTAGGGATGGGGTGACCCCGCCCCTACCGGAGGCGATTGCAATCCCTGAAGGGCTAAGTCGCCACTACGGGCGCCCGACTTTGGATTATAGCATATTCGCAGTGGGCGTCAAAGAAAGGCCGGCCTACTCCTGCAATAGCGACGCCACCCACTCGCGCTGTTCCCACAAGGCACAGCCGCCACGCGTTTCGCTCAGATGCACATCGCTCTCGCGGATCTTTTGCAGGAAGACAGACTGTAGGGCTTCGCGGAGTGGCATGTCCTTCACGCTGGTGTCGGAGAACGGCGAGAATGGGCACGGTTCCAGGCGGCCCTCCGGGTTTATGTGCACAAAACCTCGCCCGGCAGCCAGACAACCCCCGTACATCTCCTCGTCACCGGGAAATGCGACGAACAGCCCTGGCTTGCGCGCCTGGAGCGAGACGGTCAGTTGAGCGATTTCGGCCTTCTGCTCGGCAGTCAGGGTCAGATGCTCCGTCCCCGCCTGAATCGGCACGTATTCGACGAAAAAGAAGAGCCGGCAACCCAGGGCCATTAGCCTCCCCAGAAACGCTTCGCCCGTGACAGTGGCATAATTCTGTCTGGTCAGCGTTATCGAGGTACCGAAGAATATCCCCCGCTTCTTCAACATCTCGATCTTTTCCAGCACGAGTTCATAGACGCCCGTGCCGCGACGCCGGTCGGTCTCTTCCGCCCAACCTTCTAGACTGATCACCGGTATGGTGCTGCGCTGGCGTTTCAGTCTGTCAGCCACGTCCTCGTCAATCAGCAGGCCATTGGTAAAGAGGGGGAAAACGATCTGGGGAAAGTCGCCCAGAATATCCAGGACCTCTGGACGGGTGAGCGGTTCACCCCCGGCCACAAGCGCGATGGAGATGCCCAGGTCGCGTGCCTCGGCAATGACGCCGCGTAGCCGTTCGGCGCTCATCTCCCCCTGCGACCGGGAGCGGTGGGCCTGCGCATAACAACCCGCGCAGTGGAGGTTACAACGGCTGGTGACGCTGACGATCATTAGCGGCGGCACGTGGACGCCGCGCCGCTCCCAGGCTGCGCGTGCGCGTGCTGCCCGCTTCTGCCGGTAGAGCGTGCGTAGGGCGAAGAGGGCCATACCCGGCTCTCTCAAACTGATGCGCAAGGCATCCCTGAACAGGTGGTGAATGTTCCGATTGAACAGACCAATATACGAGGACACGAGCAACCTCCGGATAGGGTGAGTTCCGCCGCGAAGGCTTCGATGTCGGGATTGGGTTTTTGCAGATTACCCCTGCTGGGTATAATTAAGAACGAGCCGTGGAGCAAAAATCGGAGCGTGTCTCCGGTACCGGATACGCTCTCGCATAAGGAGGCCGAAATGATCGTCGGAGTACCCAAGGAGATCAAAGACAATGAATATCGGGTTTCGATGACGCCAGGGGGCGTGCGTCAGTTGGTCGAGGCCGGGCACACAGTCCTGGTCGAGAGCGGAGCCGGGGAAGGCAGTTATTTTCCGGATGATGACTTTGCGCGTGCCGGCGCTCAAATCGTTTCCGCTGACGAGGCGTGGGAGAAGGCGAATCTGGTGGTCAAAGTCAAGGAGCCGCTGCCTTCCGAGTATCACTACCTGCGACCCGACCTGGTGCTTTTCACCTACTTGCACCTGGCTGCTGACGAGCAACTCACGCGCACGATGGTCGAGAGTGGCGTCACCGGCATCGCCTACGAGACCGTGGAACTGCCCAACGGTGCGCTGCCGCTCTTGACGCCGATGAGCGAGGTCGCCGGGCGCATGGCGATCCAGGTCGGAGCACACTACCTGGAGCGGCCGGAAGGGGGACGGGGAAAACTGCTGGGCGGCATCCCCGGTGTGCGTCCCGCCAACGTGGTGATCATCGGCGGAGGCGTGGTCGGCACGAACGCGGCGCGCATGGCGCTGGGGCTCGAGGCTGCCGTCACATTGCTCGACGTCAATCTTGATCGTTTGCGTGTTCTTAGCGAGATCCTGCACGGCAACTTTGTCACCTGGGCCTCCAACCCGCTCAACATAGCACGGGCCGTGCGTTTCGCCGACCTGCTGATCGGGGCAGTACTGGTCAAAGGAGCCAAAGCCCCCAAACTGGTAACGCTCGAGATGGTGAGCAGGATGAAGCCGGGCCACCCCAGCGCGGTCTGGAAGACGCCGGCGAAGCCGGCGAGGAAGGTGCGCGCCTGGGCCATCAGCGAGGAGAGGAGCGCATATTGGGTGGCCGTGTAGCGCAGGTTGCACAAGGAGCTCAGATAGGCCACGAAGGCCGTGGTCCCCATCCCGCCGGCCAGGTTCTCGACGGTGATCGTGATCCCCAGCACGAGCAGGTCGTGGCCGGCCCAATAGAGGACCAGGAAGGCGAGGTTCGAGAGCATCTGGGCGACGCCGCACACCCAAAGAGCGGGCAAGAGCCCCAGACGACGGACCACGATGCCGCCCAACAGACCGCCCACGAGCACCGCCACGAGACCCCAGCTCTTGACGATCGCCGCGACTTCGCTCTTGGCGAAGCCCAGGCCCACGTAGAGCGGGCTCGTGAGCGCGCCCAACAGCGCATCGCCCAGCTTGTAGAGCACGACGAAGAGCAGGATGGTGAGCGCGCCTCGCACACCGTTGCGGTCGAAGAACTCGGCGAAGGGCGCCACCACCGCCTCCTGGAGGTGGGCCAGGGCGCCCGAACCGGGGGGCCCCGCAGGCGGCGGTGGCGGCTCGGGCAGGGCCAGCGTGACGCCCACGGCGGCGAGCAGCAGCACCGCCATGGCGGCGTAGGCCAGCTCCCAGCCGTACCACTCGGCGAGCAGGAGCGCGCCGGCCCCGGAGGCGAACATCGCCAGCCGGTAGCCGATCACCAGCACGGCGGCGGCGGCGCCTTGCCGATCCTGGCTCACGAGCTCGACGCGAAAGGCGTCGATCACGATGTCCTGAGTGGCGGACAGGAACGCCACCAGCACCGCGAGCGCCGCCACGGCCCCGAGGCCCACCGCCGGGTCGGCGGTGCCGAGCGCGACGATCGCCGCGGCCAGGACCAGCTGGGTGGCGAGCAGCCAGCCCCGCCGTCGGCCCAGGAGCCGGCACAACAGCGGCAACGGCACGCGGTCGACCACCGGCGACCACAAGAACTTCCAGCCATAGGCCAGACCGACCCAGGCGAAGAAGCCGATGGCCGCGGTCTGCACGCCCGCCTCGGCCAGCCGCATGGTGAGCGTTCCACCCGTGAGCGCCAGGGGCAGGCCGGAGGCGAAGCCCAGGATCAGGATGCCCAGGATCCGCGGCTCCAGATAGACCCGGGCCGCCTCGCTCCAGCGCCGCGCTGCCGCCGCCGTCATCACGCGCACCCCGGCAGGCGGGCGCGGCGGGCGCCCGGGCGGCGGGGTTCGCACGGGGCGAGCGACCGGCTCAGAAGAAGCGCTCCTGCACCTCGATGATGTCGCCCGGTAAGATGGGTTGGATCGTCGGCACCAGCACGCCCTGGGCGTTGGCGCCGCCGCGCTTGAGGATCACCGCATCCTGCTTGGCTCGGTAGGTGAAGCCACCGGCGATGGTGATCGCCTGGATCGCGGTCATGCCCTCGACGTACTCGTACTGCCCCGGCCGGTTGACCTCACCCAGGATGTAGAAGGGACGGTAATTGGTGACTTCGACGCTGACCTGCGGGTCGACGAGATAGCCGTCCTTGAGCATCGACTTGATCCGCTCCTCGAGCTCGCGGGTGGTGAGCCCGAAGGCGCGGACCTCGCCGATGAGCGGCATGGAGAAGTTGCCGGCGCCGTCGAGGGTGAACTCGCCGGAGAGGTCCTCGTGGCGGAACACCACGACCTTGACCTTGTCGCCCGAGGCCAGCCGGTAGGGTGGTGTCGTGACCGTGGTGGGGCCGGCGGCACCGGCGGGCGGCATCCCGACGACCTCGGTGGGAGTGGGCGAGCCACCACAGGCCGCTGCGAGCAACAACAGGCCCAGAGTCAACCATGGGCGCAAGGTTCGAACCAACCCGTGCATGCGCGACCTCGTCTCCCTCGACGTCCGCGCGGGCCGCTCGCGAGCCCCCCCGCGCGCGCGCAGGGTATGGAGGAGCGGGCCGGCGAGCAAGCCGCGGTCAGCGGCCCGCCTGCGCCTCACAACCGAGCGGTGAGACCGAGCCGGAGCAGGTGTCGGTCGTAATCGCCCCCGGCTACGTCCGAGTCGCGGGTGGCGAATTCGTACGAACCGTCGAGGCTCACATTGCGGTTCAAGAGGTAGCGGGCACCCGCTCGGATCCGGAAGGTGTGGTCGGTGCGGTCGATGCCCTGGAAGTCGTCGCGGGTGAAACTCAGGCGGCCGTTCAAGATCAGGTTGCGCAACAGCTCGTGCTGGACCTCCACGCCGGCGTTGGTCTGCAGGTTGCTCGACGCGCCGAACTGGGTGGTCTCGATCACCGCGCTGCTCCCCTCCAGGATGACCGAGGTGAGGCCGGTCGGGTTCCAGGTGAGCCGCACCAGGCCACCGGGACCGCTCACGCTGTCCAGATCGTCGTCGTCGTAGGTGCGGCGGATGTAGCCGAAGCTCGCCTCACCGAACAGGATCCCGGTGATGTCGACGTCGACACCGGCCGACACACCGAAGCCTTTGGAGTCGCGGTCGAACCCGGCCTTGTCGGGGCTCAGATCGTAGCGGACGATCGTGTAGTCGCCCTGCACGAACAGATTGAAACGCGGCGAGACTTTGTAGCCGATGCGCAGGTCCGTACCGTACTCGATCCGGTCCCGCTGGTCCTCGAAGTTGTTCTCGTCGGAATAATCCAGTCGATTGACCGAGGCGCCGACGCTGACGTAGATGAGGTTGAAGTCCTTGCGGTAGCCCAGCGCCGCCAGCCCGTCGACGAAGGTAACCAGGTCACCGACACCGATGTCCTCCGGCGACTCGCGGCCCTGGTGGCGCCGGGCCAGTGACAGATTGCCGAAGATCTTGTCGTCGCGGGTGACGTCGAGCCGGCCGTTCACGGCCGCACCGAAGTCTTGGTAGTTGTTCTCGTCGAACTCCTTGTAGAAGCCGAAGTCACCGAACAGGCTCGCGTTCAACGCGTGCCGCGACCATTGCGAAACCGCGGTGATCCTCGGGCGCACCAGGAGGGCGAAATCGTCCTCGCGCTTCTTCTCGGTGGCGAAGGCGTTGCTGTCGTACTCGGTGCCCACCTGCACGCTCGGGAAGATCAGGAACCCGCCGGCGCGGATCCCGATCGGGTCGAACTGCGGCCGGCGGCGTTCCTCGACCGTCACGTTGCGCTCCGGCTCGGGCGCCGGCTGCTGGGCGAGCACCGGGGACAGCGCGAAGGTAGTCCCGAGCAACGCCAGCGTCCCGATCCTCGGCAGCCGTGCCATGATCCTCTCTCCTGAAGGTTGCATCACGGGACCTCGCGACCGCTACGCCGAGCCGATCTCTTAGTCGACCCGGGCCCGCGGGGCAAACGCGCCCGCCGGCCGAACGGCGAGCATCGGTCGGCTCGCCGCGCGGTTGCGGGCCTCCTGTCGCGTACCGGCCACAGCCCACCGCTGGCGCGGGCGGACCGCGCACGCCACTTTTCGAACGGCTCGCCCATCGGGCGAGCGAGCGCGAGGAACCCCCGTGCTGCGTCGCCTGTTCCGGCCCCGCCCTGCCGAGCCGCCGACCCGGCCGAGCCTCTGCGGCCGCGCCCCCACCCTGCCGGCCGGCACCCGGGTCTACGCGATCGGTGACGTCCACGGCCGGCTCGACCTGCTGCTGCAGCTCGAGGAGCTGATCCTGGAGGACTTCGCCGCCGCCCGTCGGCCGCTCCAGGGCATCCTCGTGCTGGTGGGCGATTACGTGGATCGCGGCCTGGAGAGCCGGCGCGTGCTCGACCATCTGATCGAGCGGCCGCTGCCGGGCCTCGCGCGGGTGCTGCTGCTGGGCAACCACGACTTGTGGTTGCGCGACGTCCTGGACGGCCACGCCCTCGACCCCGCCTGGCTGCAGTTCGGCGGCGACGCCACCTTGGCGAGCTACGGCGTGGGGCTGGATCTCGCCCTACCCGAAGCCGACCGGCTCCTGGCGGCCCGGACGCTTCTGCTCGAGCGCGTGCCGGCGGCGCACCGGCGGCTTTTGGCCGAGCTCGAACCGGCCTTCGAGATCGGCGACTATTTCTTCTGTCACGCCGGAGTCCGACCGGGTGTCCCCTTGGCCCGGCAGAGCGAAGCCGATCTGTTGTGGATCCGCGAGCCGTTCTTGAGCTTTTCCGGTGAGTTCGAAAAGATCGTCGTGCACGGCCACACTCCCGGCGAAGAGCCGGTGATCCGCCACAATCGCATCGGGATCGACACCGGGGCCTGTTGGACCGGGCGGCTCACCTGCCTGGTGCTCGAGGGCACCGAGCAACGCTTCCTCGCGACCGGACGGGGCGAGAGCGCCTGAGGCCCCGATCGGCGCGGCCCGGTTGCGGTGACCGGTTCGCGGCCTTAGACCCGGCTCATGTCGCGGGCTTCGCTCCTCGCCTCGGCACTCGCCCTCCTCCTGCTCGCCGCTCCGCCGGTCACGGCGCAACCGGTTCCGAGCTCGGCGCCGGCGAGCGGGGCCGCGGTCTCGCCCGGAGAGATCGACGATCTCGTCCGGCGCCTCGAGGATCCCGTGGCGCGTGCCGAACTGGTCGCCAAATTGCGGGCGCTGCGGGCCGCGCTCGCCGCCCCCGGGGCCGAGCCGGCCCCGCCGATCGCCCAGCCGGAGAGCGCGCTCGAACAGGTGAGCCGGCTCCTCCTCGAACGGCTCGACGCCACCTTGCGGGTGTTCGCGGCCCTGGGCGCGGTGCTGGGCAATCTGCCGCAGCTGGGCGACTGGTTCGCCTTCCAGTTCGAAAACGATTTCCGCCGGGCGCTGTGGCGCAACGTGGCGAGCGGCCTCGTCCGGGCACTCGGCGCGGCGGCGCTCGCCGCCTGGCTGGCGGCGCGGCTGTTGCGGCGGGTGCGGCCGGGCGAGCCGCTGCGGGGGGGGCGCCGGTTGCGCGCGGCACTCGTCGAT